>Ga0075163_10008754_pt1 | contig 13302 bp, 13 predicted proteins | sample JI1023141ADNA_FD_71478 | JGI IMG/M metagenome (GOLD analysis project Ga0075163, IMG submission 71478) | Wastewater effluent complex algal communities from Wisconsin, to seasonally profile nutrient transformation and Carbon sequestration -... | ecosystem: Engineered > WWTP > Effluent > Algae...
CCCCATTTGCGCTGTAAAAAAATCTATTTTATCCTGCAATTTTTTAACGGGTTTAAAAAATTTAGTTATAACAGAGTGCATCCGACGTCGATAGACATCAAAACCAGGATCTGTGTACAAGGCAAAGCTATTGGCCATAATACAATCATAAGTAGATCGAATACCGCTGAAAACAATCTCTGGATAATCAAGATCTCTTCTAGTACCCCAACGGACTTTAATTCCTTTTCTTCTTTGAATCCTTTCCCCTTTTCGTCCATCCAAAGACACCTGATCGTCTTCAAATTCTTGAAAAAGTTCTCGGAACGTATCTGCACCAGGAGAATATACCCCTTCCCAGCTCATGTCTAAACCATAATTGGGGTGTTGTTTTACATGATAAAGCCATTCAGATGACCACAAAATATTTGCATATAACCCTTGTCCTTCTTTTGAAGATTTCCACTTAAAAAATTTGCGAGGATAGAGTGCTTTTTGTTGAGAGATGGGGGGGGTCGCTTCAAGAAGCGTAAAACTCATTATCAACAAGAGTTGAAAGAAAAAAGACATAAATCATTTACCTTAATAAGATTGCAAAACAAAATAGCAACATCTCACTTTACTCTCTATGATTAAAAAACGAACCGTTCAATTTTTAAACCGTCATAACCCAATTCGATGCCAAAATCATCTAATGGACCGCTTGCAGCTAAGCGCTTAAGCGAAGTGGCATAATCGACTGAATGATCGAGGTGGATGAAGATCGTTCTTTTCGCTTGAATGAGTTTGGCAAATTCAGCGGCCTGCTGAAAAGTAAAGTGGGCAACCGATTCACCGTCACGCACTGCGCCCACAATCAAAATTTCCACCCCCTCGAGCTGATCGAGAAGACGTGGCTGATACCGTTTGATATCGGTAAGAAAGGCGAGCGTTCCGACACGAAACCCCATCACTTCTGTCGGATGGCTGTGTCCCTCATTTTGTTGCGTGTAGCAAAGGGTTTGAATAGTCAATGGTCCAAAGGGGATCTTTGACCAAGGTTTAATTGTGCAAATTTCAAAGGGGGGATGGAAAGCCGGAGTCGTCGATTTAAGAAGCCAAGGGATCCGTTTTTGCAGATCGTTCCCCGTAGGGGGATTGCAATAGAGCGGAATCGAACAATCTTTCAAATTGCCCACATATTTAACATCATCGAGACCCGCAATATGATCAAAATGATTGTGAGTCACAAGAAGGGCATCAATATGATGCACATTGTGCTCAAGGAGTTGATTCCGAATATCAGGACCCGCATCAATCAGCAGTTTTTTTCCATCGACTTCTAAAAGGGCTGCCACTCGTTGGCGTCGATTTTTTGATCCTGGGAGGCAATTTTTGCAAATTTCGCAAGAGCAGCCGAGTCGCGGAACACCGGAGGAGGTGCCCACGCCTAAAAGAGTAAATGTCGCTTCAGTCATAATTTCGTATAATACTCAACAAGCTCTTTTGCATAAAGAGCATGATAGAGTAGCCCCTTAGACCCAAGTCCTGTAAGAGCAAGAAAGTTCTTTTTGGCGATAATTTTAGGGATATTTTTTTCATCAGCATAGACACGTGTCCCAGAACGGACATGCAACACCTCAAGCTCGGATAATTCCGGGAAAATCTCTTTATTCCGTTCACAAAGGGCTGGTGGCGCCTCCATTAAAGGGGCTGTTCCCCGCTCAAAAGTCGAGCCTATATGGTAAATGGTAGGATCTGCATCGAGCGCAACGTACCCCTTATGGACTTTAGGAAGGCGAAAAGTCGTTCTCCCTTTGCGCACTTGCATCGCCTGACCACGGGTAAGTCGAAACTGCCCCGGAAATAAAGCGTCAATTCCGACGCCGATCGCCAGAAAAATTTTTGCCTCGTCATCATCAAGCGGAGCTTTTTCAGCGACAAACTCGACTCCCATCGACTGCACCAAAGAAAAAAGCCCCTCAAGGTATAATCGAGAGAACACATTGATCCCCTCTTTTACTAAAAAAGCTCCCTCTTCATCAAATGCATACCGTTCAGGGTGCTCTTGAACTTTTTTTTCGTAGAGCTGTTTTTGATCCAAGGTCATCGGTGGGTGAAGAATCCCCCCCGCTTGATAGACTTTCTCACCTAGATGCGCACTGACGACGTCGAGCAACTCTTTTGTGGCCGCCATTCCCTCTTCTGCTCGGTAAGAACGGATTGCAAGCCGCCCCCCGATCGGCTCTAAAAGGCCCGAAGCCGCACCTGAGGCCGAAGCCCCCAAAGGATTCGGGTCGTAAAGAAGAACATGGGAGCCAGGAAATCTTTTTTTGAGGAAATAAGTGATCGCCAGCCCCGCAAAACCGCGACCTGCAACGATAAAACGACTATTTTCTGAGTTGTTGTCGGTAGCTTTCCAATCCAAAGTGGAAGAAGAATAGCACAAACGGGGTTAAATAAAAAGAAAATGGGATCAGAAGGAAAATGCGTTGCAAAGAGAGGGCGATCACATTCGCCACTCCGAAAAGGTGCATCGTCACAAAATAGACCAGCCCCAGCAAGATTCCACCTATGACTAAGGGTGCGAGCGCTAGGCAAAAATGACCCAGAACCTTCAATGGATTTTCTTTAAACGGTTCTAAATCGACTTGAAGATCGAAAGCGAAATAGCTCGATCCATAAAAAAGGGCAAAAAAGGTGATCAAAGGAATCACCACCATGATCACCATAAAGGCAAACGGGAGCATGGCAAATAGGACCGCAATTAAAGGGCCCATGTAAGGGATCGACTGGATAAGGAAGAAAAGCCCCATCAAAAGCCAAAGAACGATATGCAAAATGATCAGTGGCAATGCTAAAAAAACCCCATTCAACATCCGATTGACCGAAGCTTTGAGGATATCTTTATAGTTAATCGTCTCCCCTTTGAGCTCATGATAGTAGATACGGTGAATAAACACCGCCAATGAACCAAGAAGCCCTAAAGAGAGGTAGACTGGGATCGCAATCGCTCCAAAAATGACCCACTCATGAGCATCATGAAGGATTGCAAGCATAAAAACGATGATCAGAGAAGCGAGCAAAAGGACAGGGTAAGCAAGAAAAATTTTTTCCCGCGTTAACGAGGCCTGATAAGCCCGCTTACACATATCCTCTAATTCTCTCATACACCCTCTTCCTTCTTTCTATAGAAGTAATAAGGATGAATCTCAAGTCCCTTTTTCTGATCACTCTCAAAAAGCTGTGCTCCGACCCCGACAATACGCGCTAAAAAGAGGACCACACTATAAAGACGCACCTCTTCAAAACCGCGATAAAAAAGGTAAAGGCCCGAAAAAGCATGACTATTTGGGATGCCCCACCCTTTTTCTCCGAGTTTTTGTTTTAACAAAAGAGCTTTTTGGAAAAGGGGCTCATCCATAAAACGTTCGGCCAAGGCCCGTTCAAATAAGGCGGCGCGCGTATCGATTTTAACAAAAGGATAGAGATTGTATCCGTAGAACACCTCATCCCCTTTCATTTCGTCGAGATCAACCTGCTGCAAGAACTTCAAGGCGTTTTCCATTTCATAGCCAACGCGAGGAGCAGAGAAGGCGAGCAGTGCACCTTGAACCGCCTTGTAAGCATTGCATCCATTCGAAGCCAATACTTTTGCAGTGAATGCAGGAGGCGAGCCGCCACCTTCATCCATATGAAGCGCGTGGAATAGAGGGTCGATCGGTAATGGCCCGAATAAAATCTCAGACACCTCTTTCATTGAACCTAAAACCACTTCGAGTTGTTCTTGAAAAGTCTCTTTAAATTCTTCCACAGAAAGAATCTCCATTGCCTGATGCAGCTGTTCTAAAGGATCGAGATGTCGATCGACACGATCGATCAAAACCTTTGTCTCTTCCTTTAAAACATGAGAGGGAATGTGACCTAAAAACCGCTCTACTAACTGGTCGACCGACTCTTCACTAAAAAGCTCTACCGGCTCACCAAAATACATCAATCCCTGCTCTCTATCCACATGGGAAGTCCCTACATAGCCCATAGGAATCGAGCGAGGCCCCTCTAAAAGGTGGTCCTCAGTTAATTCGAAAAGAGTGTCATGCATGCGATTTGTCGCTCCTTTTTCATCTCATCCTCGGTGATTTTTAACAGCTCCTCTTCTTGGGCCGTTAAAGGAACTTTCACAATACCGTTTTTGTTCGAAAAGGGAAATGAAAAAACGAGATTTTCGTCGACTCCGTATGGATTATTTTCTGCATAAATTGCGGCACTATAGTGGCGATCTTCTTGAGAAAACCAATCTTTGAGATGATCTACGATCGCTTTTGCAGCCGACACTTGCGAAGATACCCCGCGCGCCTTGATCACTTCGGCGCCCCTTTTGCGAACAAATTCGTTGATCTCAGACGGCACATTGTGAGCAAATACGGTGGGAGAATGATTCCCAAAAACAAAAACTCGATCGCGTCGTTCCTGTAACAGCTTCAGCGCATTTTTAACCCGATTTTCATCCAAACGCATAAGCGCCTGCACCTGATTTTTCAGTCTGTACTCGCTTCCCATGATGAGCATCAATGCATTCGTGTTTGCCGGATTGCCCACCACAATCACCTTTACGCTCGGACTTGCAACATGAGCCAAAATTCTTCCCTGCCGAAAAAAGGTAGCCCCATTCACTTGAAGCAAATCGGCCCGCTCCATCCCAGGGCCTCGCGGCTTAGCACCCAGCAAAATCGCTACATCCACTTCATGAAACAGCTTCTCTTCATCGAAGCCACTTTCAACACTCAATAAATTGGGAAAACAAAAATCTTCAATTTCCATCTCAAGGCCGCGCAACTGCAGCGTCTTGTCGGGTAAATCAATCAATCTGAGCTCAATCGGCTCATCAAACAGCTGAAACAACATCGGAATGAGGGCGTAGCTGATTTGGCCCGCCGCTCCTGTAATGGCAATCTTCATCCCTATAGCATGGCGTCGAGCAACAACTTTTGTCAATTTTAAGTTTCCCCGCTTTTCATTTTTTTGATTATGTGGTAAAATCGGTCGGTTATTTATCATGAATGAGATACTTTTTCTTTTACACATTGCGACTTTGATGTTTTTAGGGCTTGTCGCGCTCCGCTTAGGCAAAGAGACACTCATCGCTTTCTCGTCTCTCCAAGCCATTTTGGCGAATCTATTCATTCAAAAACAAACTTTTTTGTTCGGGCTCGAGGTCACCTGTACCGACGCCTATGCTATTTTAAGCCTTTTTTCGATGAACCTCGTGCAAGAATATTATGGTCGAGAGGCGGCAAAAAAACTAATCAAAATCAATTTTTTTCTACTCCTCACCTTTGCAATCATGGCAAAACTCCATCTCATGTACGCCCCATCACTCCATGACGAGACCCAAAGCGCCTTTTTCACCATATTAAACAACTCCCCACGGACCCTTATCTCCTCATTTATCGTCTTCTTTGCAGTGCAAAAACTCGATGTGCAATTTTTTTCAAAAATGCGCGCTCAATTTTTTCCCCACTCCTTATCGATTGCAATGACGATCTCTCTTTTAATCTCACAAACGATCGATACAGTTTTCTTTAGCTTATTCGCGTTATGGGGAATCGCAGGGTCGATCGTTGAAGTGATCATCATGAGTTTAACAGTCAAATATCTGGTTATCTTGTTGATGGCCCCCTTTGCAAAAATCACAAAAAGGTTGGTGCCCGCATGACTTTAACCGATACAGCCTTAAGCTTTGAAGTTCTTCACACCTCGAAAAAATCGCGTGCACGGGTAGGTCGTATCACGACGCCGCACGGCTCTTTTTTGACCCCCACCTTTGTCGGTGTCGGAACGAACGGGGTGATGAAAGGGATTGGCCACGATGAGGTGCAGGCGGCCGGACTCGACTTGATGTTCGCCAACACCTATCATTTAATGGTGCAGCCAGGGGAAGATACGATCGAGAAAATGGGGGGCCTTCATAAATTTAGTGGGCGCGATCGTCCGATCATCACCGATTCAGGCGGATTTCAGGTGTTTAGCTTGGCGTATGGATCTGTTGCTTCAGAACTAAAAAGCCAAGGGACCAAAAAACATGAAAACAGTGTTCAGAAAATCACTGAAGAAGGGGTAAAATTCCGCTCTTACCGTGATGGAAAGTTAATTTTATTGACTCCAGAGACGTCAATTGCAGCCCAAAAAAAGATCGGCGCAGACATCATGATCTCTTTTGATGAACTTCCCCCTTACCACATCAGCCCCGAAGCGCTGAAAAAGTCGTTTGAAAGAACTCACCGATGGGAAAAACGGTCTATCGATTACCATAAGGCAAATCCAACTTTGCAGGCGCTCTATTCAGTAATCCATGGAGGAATCGATCTCGAGCTGCGCAAAAAAAGCTGCAAGATCCTCTCAGACCTCCCCTTTGATGGCCATGCGATCGGCGGTAGTCTTGGGAAAAACCGGGATGAAATGATCACGATGCTCACTGATTTACTTCCAAGCCTGCCGCTTGAAAAGCCGAATCACCTCCTCGGAATCGCAGATCTCCCCTCACTTGCCAGCGCTATTCCCCTTGGGATTGACAGCTTTGACAGCTCCTACCCCACAAAAGCGGCCCGTCACGGAACGTTTTTAACGAATAACGGCCCTTTGAGAATCGCTTCAGGCGCCTATAAACACGACCCGCGACCGATTGAGGAGGGGTGCCCTTGCCGTGCGTGTCAAACCGCCTCCCGCTCACTCATGCACCACCTTTTTAAATCGAGCGAACTCTTGGGGCAGAGCCTGGCCAGTATCCACAATCTTAGCTTCATGGTCCGCTATATGGACACCGTGCGTAAAAAAATACTTTTAGATGAGATTTAAAGCTTGTTGCGGTACCCTTAATTGATGATTTGGTTTATCCCCTTACTTTATGCACTATGGTCGCTAGCTTTTCCTGTCGGTAAGGCGCTAGTCTCCTACGCAGATCCGATTTTTACGGTAGCCGTCCGGATGCTATTAGGAGCCGCTGTTTTGCTCATCTGGTTAGCCCTACGAAGTCCCTCATCATTAAAAATTTCTTTTAAAGATGCCCTTTCAACCTTCGTCCTCTCCCTTTTTAGCATCTACTTCTGCAATATTTTTGAATATTGGGGGCTTAAATATCTGTCTTCAGCCAAAACCTGCTTTATCTATAGTATGTCCCCCTTCTTCACAGCCTTGCTCTCCTACATCCACTTCAAAGAAAAAATGACCCCTATTAAGTGGCTTGGGATGTGCATCGGGTTTATCGGATTTTTGCCAGTTCTTGCCCTACAAGAAGGTGCCGAAGATCTGCTTAAAATCAACGCCTTTTTCTCCTGGCCCTCTCTGGCCGTCATTGGCGCAGCATTTTGCGGAGTCTACGGCTGGATTTTGCTCCGCCTCCTTGTGAAAGACCGCGAACTCTCTCCCGTCAAGATCAATGCCTATAGCATGCTCTTCGGTGGATTCTTAGCGCTTGCGACCTCCTTTATTATAGAGACAAGTCCTTTGGCACAGCTACAAACATTAAATTACGCCCCCTATTTTGCCTGGATGGCCCTCATCATCTTCGTCTCAAACATTGTCTGTTTTAACCTCTACGGCTACCTGCTACGCCGTTTTTCAGCTACCCTCCTCTCCTTCTTTGGTCTCTTAAGCCCCCTTTTCGCCTCCCTCAACGCCTATCTCTTCTTTAATGAGTCCTTCAACCCAATCATCCTCCTCAGCTCCGCTCTCGTCTCTGTCGGTCTTTTTATCGTCTACCGAATCGAGCTGCAGCAAGGCTACGTCCTTGCCTCGAAAGCCAAAGCCTAGTCGATTCATGGGACGCTACCTCGGACAACACTTTCTCATCGATCCGGCAGTGATCGCCACTGCCCTTGAGCACTTCCTCCCGACTCCTGAAGGGATTTTGGAAGTAGGTCCAGGAGCGATGGCCCTTACAGAAAAATTGCTCGAACAGCCTAACAAACTCTTTCTTGTAGAAAAAGACGACCGCCTTCTCCCAAGAATCGCAAAAAAGCTCAAAAATCGACCAGAAGCACTCCTTTGCCACGACGACATCCTCCTCTTTGACTTCACTGAAGCGGCCAGTTACTTTGGTGCCCCCTTCGCGCTCATCAGCAACCTTCCCTACCACATCAGCACCCCTTTTTTAGAGAGGCTTGTCACCCATGCCCACCTCTTCACCAAAATCCAGCTCCTTCTCCAAAAGGAGGTTGTCAAAAAAGTCTTATCTACCTCAGGCCCCAAAGTCACAAAAGTCTCCCTCCTACTCGACCTTTTCTACGAAAAGGAAGCGGGACCACTCGTCCCCCCTCAAGCCTTCAGCCCCCCGCCCCAAGTCGACTCCCAATTCCTTACCCTCACGCCCAGAGAAGTGCCCCTCCTTCCGCTCTGCGACCTCCCACTCTTCGCCTCCCTCCTCCACGCCGCCTTCAACCATCGGACCCACACCCTCCACTGGCTCTCCCAAAAACACCGCCTCCCTCCTCTCGCAGACACAAGCCACTTAAAACCAACCACCAAAGTCGAAGACCTTCTCATCACAGATTGGCTCCAGCTCTTTTCCTCCATCCACTCCTGCTTCTTGCAACGTATTTTGTAATTTTTCTTTGCAAATAAATAGTTTGTTGGGTTATCATTTGGCTGTTTAAAAAAGGAACCTATCTATGTCAATTGCATCAAATCTTCAAACTCCATCATTTAGCGATAGTCTACGCGAAAATTTGAGTCTAGCACTTCTCTCTGGATTGTTTGCCCCATTTGCCACACCAGTCATTACCATTATCGCTTTTTCAAAAATTTACAATTCCCTTAGAATTGCAACGAAAGATCTTCAAGGCACACCAATCCACCAAACAACTTTAAACAACCTAATAGGTCTTCAAGTGTGTCAAATCAGTAATACAGTCGGACTTTTGTCACTTGCCGTTAATTTACCCTCAAAGCTCTCTACCCCTCTAGTGAAAATGGCGCTCGTCTCGACAATATTTATCTTCGTTACGACAGAGGTGAGCAAAGCATTGATACTAGCACAAGGGAACACTTCGAGAGCTAAACACTCATAAGATTCTCTCAAAAATGAGGAAGAGATCGTCAGCACCCTGAGTGGGCCTTCAGCACCTCCAGACATGAGATAACCCCCTTCTCAACCTCGCTGAGGCCGCGGCAAGCTGCCTCAGCATCTTTTTACCCCCCCTTTACACCCTGCTAGCTTTCCCTAAAACACCGCCTCCCCCCTCTCCCAGACACAAGCCACTTAAAATCCAACCTTTTAAAAATTTGAAATATCACAAAATTATTTTTTATAACGTATATTGTAATTTTTCTTTGCAAATAAATAGTTTTTTAAGTTATCATTTGGTTATAAAAAAAGGGTTACCTATATGATGCAGAGTTTAAAAGGGGGGGGTGCACTTCAAGGCGCAATCAATCAATTACAAAATGGCGTTCAACTTGCCAAGCAAATAAAGAATCTCACCGTTGAAAACGCTATTCAAATCATCGCTTACGGAATCCTTGCGCCAATCACCACACCACTTCTTATGGTTGAACTTGCATATGCCTCTTGTAAATCATTTACCAATATAACCAATGAAAACAAACAAGACAAATTAAACGCTTTCAGAAAATGCGAAATCCTTCAAGTCAGTAATACGACCGGACTTCTCGTCTTTACTGCAGGCAGTGCCGCATCTTTAAGTCTTGTTACCTCTACTCTTTTATTTACGGTAGCGATCGCTGGAACCATACTTACCTTTACAGTTGCTGAGGCTGGCATTGCACGGATCAATGAAAAATGCAAATCGGATACTGAGTCGCCCAAACCCCCTGCCGCCTTATCACATTTACTCCCCAACTTTCCAAGTTTGCCAAGTTTGCCCCGTAAATGTACACCAGAAGCCAAGACTTCCAACTGTCGATTAGCCGGAGAGCATGTTGCATCCGCACTACGTAATGGTCACACAGTAAATTTACATCACAGTTTGCGACTGCAATTAGAGCAAGCAACTCTTCAAAAGAAAGAAACTCTAAGTGCTACTGCACAAACGGAAAAAAAGGGTCCATTAAAAAAAGTGCCTCCTGCATTTATACTACGTGATGATCGTTCAATGAATTTGCAACAGCAATTGGAGAAAGAAGTTTTAGATGCTGCTGCACAAAAAGAAAACGCTAAGTCTGTAAAGGTCGATATAGATCTTCTTACTGGACGTATTCACATAGAAGAAAAAAAAGAAGAGAAAAAAACTGCAGACCTAATGACACTGTTAACCAGGCCAAGTTCAACGAGTCATCCGTCTACGTTAGCTCGTTTACAAGAACTTCAAAAAGAAGCAGTATCGCAATATTAGGCTCACACAAAATAGCCCATTACTGAAGTCCAAAGCCCCCTTTTTCAAAAGGGGGCCTTTTTAATGGAGTTTCGAAAGAAGTCTATTGATGCGAAAAGGCTTTTGTCTTCATACTTGAGTTGTATGAGTTCAATTGTTTGGTTTCGGCAAGATTTGCGCCTGGAAGATCACTATGCTTTGATGACGGCTGTGAGCCGAGGTGAGCCTTTACTGCTCGTTTATGTTTTCGAAGAAACGAGACATTGGGGTGTAGGGCGAGCGGCGAAGTGGTGGCTCGAGGCTTCTTTGAAGGAGTTCAAGGCATCCATTGAGAAAAAAGGGGGGCACCTCACTGTTTTGAGGGGAAAAAGTGCTGAAGCGATCGAAAATTTGATTGTAAAACACAAGGTAACACATCTTTACTATGGCAATTGCTACGAGCCTGAAGAGCGCAAGATCGAGAAAGAGGTTGGGACGGTTTGCAAGCGTCATGGCGTCTTGGTTGAAAGCTTTCACCACAATCTATTGTACAATCCCGAAACCCTACTGACTAAAGAGGGAAAACCTTTTCAGGTCTACACCCCTTTTTGGAATGCTTCCCAAAAATTTAGCCCTCCAGAATTTCCTTTGCCAAGTCCCAAAAGCCTCTCTTCTAGCATCAAAGAGACAAGTTTATCGATTTCTGCACTAGAATTACATCAAAGCTGGGATCTTCACGAGATACCACAGATTTGGGAGCCTGGTGCAGATGGCGCCCAAAAGCGGCTTCATGCATTTGGCCGGCACGATCAGATCCCTCTTTATGCACATGCGCGCGATTTCCCCGCGATTCAAGGTACTTCAAAACTTTCGCCTCACCTACACCTAGGAGAGATTAGCCCACGCACCGTTTGGCATGCCACAACCGGCTCTGTTGTTTATCATAAAGAGCTTCTTTGGCGAGAATTTGCCAAGCACCTCCTTTACCACTTTCCCCACACAACGGATCACTCGCTAAAGCCGGCTTTTGAAAATTTCCCCTGGCAAAAGAACAATCACCTATTGAAGGCGTGGCAAAAAGGGGAGACTGGCTATCCGATTGTCGATGCCGGCATGCGCGAGCTTTGGCACACAGGATGGATGCACAATCGAGTGCGGATGATCGTCGCCTCCTTCTTAATCAAGGACCTGCGAATCCATTGGCTGGAGGGAGCTAAATGGTTTTGGGACTGCCTTGTCGATGCAGACCTTGCCTCTAACACGCTGGGGTGGCAATGGTCTGCCGGCTGCGGCGCCGATGCGGCCCCTTTCTTCCGGATTTTCCACCCAGACCTGCAACAGGCCAAATTCGACCCCACCCAAGCCTACACAAACCTCTGGGTCCCTCACCCTTCGCCACGGATCGTCGACCACAAAGAGGCCCGCATCGAGGCTCTTAAGGCCTACCACTCTCTTCGGGAGTAGTTTTGCTTCATTAGATCTCTTTCGACTTGTTTTTAGCCGTGGGGGCGGAGGTAAAAATAGTAGCCATTTTGAATGGAGGGGATCTGATCGAAGCCGATGAGCTTGTCGGTTGGAGAGGCTATTTTAGGGAAAAAGCGCTCCTTCAAGGCGGTAAGAACAAACTCTTCGGGTAAACAGGAGAAAAAAGGGGTTCCAAGTCGAACGAGGCGCTTATGCTCTTGAAGAAAACTCTCGAACCAAGGTTGATGTGTGTCGATCCCATAAATGGGCATCCGTAGATGGCGGCATTCCCTCAGATCCACGCCTGTCTCTTTTTCAATCTCTTTTAACGTTTTTGGTAGCATAAACTTCATCAGAGGGCTTGTTTCTTTATAAAGTAGCCCTTTTGCATGAATTTCTTCGAAGAGAGATTGCGGATTTTTTAAAGGGATCAACGATGCATCCAGCCAAAGAAGATAACGAAAGCCGAGATCTCGCGCCTCCTCGAGCATAAAAAGTTTAAAGGCATAAGGGACTCCCGCAAACCGAATTTCTTCACCTGTCGGATTCGGGTAGCCTCCGATTCGATAATAGACATAACCACAATAGCCAACCTCTTCGAGCGCCTCGATCAGGCTACGCACATAGCCTGGATAGACCCGATCGAGCGAGGCAAAAAGAACGATGCAATCCTCGCCTCCACCATTGATTTCCACAACCCCTTTTTCAGGATAAAGCCCAAGCTGCGGATCGATCATCGTCTGTACCAGACCTCGATAAAGACGTGCGGCAAAATCTTCGTAAATCACCCTTTTCACAAACCACTTTTGCTGCCTCCAAGAAGAGGGGTACCGATCATCAAGAACATCGAAAATCTCAATTTGACGCAACTTCTCCTGTACTTCTATGTAATCATCAAACGTAAGTTCTTTTTTCAAAGGAAAGTCGATCGCGAATGGATTCGCGCTCAGACACTCGATTGCAAACAGATGCATGAAAAAGACAAGAAAAAAACTCAATGAGCCCTCACAATAAATTTAAGGCCCAGCCGTTTAGCTCTCATATAATCAATATTGTCCCCAGTACAGGCTAGCATCAGGTTTTTGTGCTCTTTTAACTCGATTCCGTGGCGCAAGAGGATTGAGGTGATCACCGCTTCCTCTGGATTCACCGAAATAAAAGGAAATCCGAGAGCAACCATCTTCCTATACTCATAAAAAAACAGTTCTGTCAGCGGATTTTTCGCCGAAAACCCCATGATCCACCCAGCTGCTCGCCGCACACTGGCTAAATTTTCGCCCGAATACTCTTCATGAAATTTTCGAATCTTAGGCAGCAAAGCCCATGGATTTGGTTTGCCCAGATCAAAGAAAAATCCAGATTCCTCAATCTCTTGAAAAACCTCATCCAGGTTCTGCAAAGGCCACACCGCGGTGTCGAGCCACAATACGCGCTTATACCCTAAAGCTAACGCCTCTTGCACCATAAACACTTTAAACGCATAGGGAACTCCCGCATAGCGCAATTCATCACCACTTGGATTCGGATATCCACCAATTCGATAGTAAATTCCCCCTTTATAACCAATTTCTCT
>Ga0075163_10008755_pt1 | contig 13301 bp, 11 predicted proteins | sample JI1023141ADNA_FD_71478 | JGI IMG/M metagenome (GOLD analysis project Ga0075163, IMG submission 71478) | Wastewater effluent complex algal communities from Wisconsin, to seasonally profile nutrient transformation and Carbon sequestration -... | ecosystem: Engineered > WWTP > Effluent > Algae...
AAAAAAGACGGACTGCTTGCTTGCGTTATTATGGGAAGAAAATGCAGATGGGAAAATTTCTTTTTCAGAATTAAAAAAGATAAACGTTTATACAGAAGAAAAACTCAAAATGGACTTACAACCAAAATAAATGAAAGTGTTTTTAACACCTATTATTATTCACCCGAAGAATTTGCCCAGCTCGTTAAAAAGGATTTCAAATTAGTGGAACATAAGCCAATTGGCTATTTTGTGCCACCTTCCTTTTTCAATTTGTTTTACAAAAACAAATTGTGGCTACTTAATGTATTGAATGTATTTGAAAAACTATTTGCCCAGTTTTCCTTTCAATCAGATGCTGCAGATCATTACCTAATCATACTTCAAAAAAATGGCGACTAAATTTTTACTTACACACGGCTATTTTTTGAAGGATGACCCAAAAGAACAGGTTATTATGAAGCCTTATGTTCCATTAGGGCTATTGTATATTTCTTCGTTTTTAAAACAACATAACAAAGAGCATGAAGTTTTTGATTCTACCTTCTACTCTATTGAAGATTTAAAACAAAAAATTGTTTCTTATCAGCCTACATGCATTGCTATGTATGTTAATTTAATGACACGTATTAATGTACTTAAAATAATTAAATGGCATCAAAATAATGAGGAGACAAAAAATATCCATATCATACTTGGTGGACCAGAAGTAAAACATCACGCAACAGAATTACTCAATTACGGGGCAAGTATAATTTGCGTAGGTGAAGGTGAGCAAAGTATGTTGGAATTATTTGAACATTTCGAGAATAACAATACTATTCCAACAAACATTGATGGAACAATTGTAAAAATTGAAAATGAAATTATAACAAACAAAGAAAGAACCCTTCTCAAAAATATAAACGAATTACCTGCCCCAAACAGAAAGGCTATAGATTTAAACTTGTATTTAAATGCATGGAAGGGAAAGCATGGTTACAGCACAATATCAGTTAGCACTATGCGTGGTTGTCCTTATACTTGCAAATGGTGCAGCAGGGCAGTTTACGGAGGAACTTATAGAAGACGAAGTGCGGAATTAGTAGTAAAAGAATTAAAAGAGATAAAACAAAATTACAATCCAGATAAATTTTGGTTTGTGGATGATGTATTTACAATTAGTCACAAATGGTTAAAGGAATTTACTGAGGAAGTAAAAAAAGAGAATTTAAAAATCTCTTATGAAATCATTACCCGTGCCGACCGCATGAATGATGAAGTGATTGATTTACTTAAACAAAGCGGTTGTTACAGAGTTTGGATTGGAGCAGAAAGTGGTTCGCAAAAAATCATTGATGCCATGGATAGAAGAGTTGATGTGCAAATGGTACGTGATATGATTATAAAAACGAAAGCCGCAGGTATGGAAGCTGGAACCTTTATTATGCTTGGATATCCCGGAGAAACAAAGGAAGACATTAAAGAAACCATTCATCATCTTAAAACTGCTAATCCAAGTTTTTATACCATGACAGTTGCTTATCCAATAAAAGGGACCCCTTTGTTTGAAGAAACAAAAAATCAACAAATCGCTACAATTGACTGGGAATTACAAACCGATAGAGATATTGACTTTAAACGTTTGCATAGCAAAAAATATTACGAGCATGCTTTAAGATGGGTTTATAATGAGGTGGAATTTGCAAGAACAAAAAGCTTTGGCAAAAAAACCAAACTAAAATTAAAGTCAATACTTTCGCAGGGATTGATGAAAATGGAAGCTTTGAAAAATTAATAGGGTAATTATTTTAATTGCAACTTCATCATAATATCCGTTTGCTCATCGTTGCCCAACATAAAAATATGCTTATCAAATTCAACAAAGCCATTCCTTTGATAAAATTTAATCGCCCTTGGGTTATGCTCCCATACTCCAAGCCAGAGAAAATCACATTGTTTTTGTTGAGCAATTGAAAGGGCTTTTTCATAAAGTGATTGCCCAACATTTTTACCTTGAAAATCTCTTAGAATATAAATTCTCTCAATTTCAAGTGAATTATTATCCTTTAGTTCGTTTTGTGACTCGCCAAAATTTACTTTAATATATCCGATAATTACTTCATTTAAAATTCCAAAATATAGCTCCGAGTATTCATTTTTGATTTCTTCTGTAAGCTTTTTAATAGCAAAAGCTTCTTCCAAATACTTTTTAATATCTTCTTCTGTATTTACATTAGAGAATGCTTCAAAAAATGTTTGCCTACAAATTTTTTGCAATTGGTTTACATCCGCTAATTCAACTCTTCTTATCTCAAGATTATCCATAATTTCAAGTTTAATAAAAAAACAAGTCTTTTGTAAACAAACAAAAAAGACAAGTCGGTTAAAAACCAACTTGTCTCGTACCCAGGAGGAGACTCGAACTCCCACACCTTGCGGCATACGCACCTCAAGCGTACTTGTATACCATTCCAACACCTGGGCATCTCTCGACTGCGCTCGAGATGACAATTAGCGATAATGTATACTTCTTAGCGACAGCTAAGACAAACACTTAAGCATTATGCCACAAAGATGCAAATTATTTTCTTTAAGAGAAAGGGTTCAACTTTATTTTCCTTATATCGATTAACTAAATAAACTCAATGACAAACAGCATCAAATAATTGAATTAAAATGAATAATATTGTAAAACTAATTTGGTTCAATTATGAAATACAATACTAAGATTAATATAACCAAAGCTTCTGGTGAACACAAGCCTTTTTCAAAAGAAAAATTTCTAAATTCATTAGCGCGTGCAGGGGCGAGTCCAACTAGAGCGCAGGAAATTCTTGAAGAAATCTCAAAACAATTACATGAGGGAATTTCAACAAAAAAAATATACCAACTTGCCTATAGCAAATTAAAAAAACAATCTAAGCATATGGCTGCTCGTTATCACTTAAAGCAAGCCATTATGGAACTTGGCCCGTCTGGTTACCCCTTTGAAAAATTTATCGGAGAAATACTAAAACAAAAAGGATTTTCTGTTGAAGTAGGAATAATTGTTAAAGGTAAATGTGTTACCCACGAAGTAGATGTATTAGCGAAAAACCATACTCATCAGTTTATGATTGAATGTAAATATCACAACTATCATGGAATCTTTTGTGATGTAAAAATCCCTTTGTACATTCAATCTCGATTTAAAGATATTGAATCTGAGTGGCTAAAAAACAAGCCAAATACTAAAATTATTTACCAAGGTTGGGTTGTTACAAATACCAAATTTAGCACGGATGCAATTTTATATGGAAATTGTTCTGGACTTAAACTTTTAGGTTGGGATTATCCTGAAAACGAAAGCCTAAAAAAATTAATCGATGATTCTGGTCTTTATCCAATAACATGCCTTACAACACTTACAAAATTGGAAAAACAAAAACTATTAGAAAGAAAAATTGTGCTCTGCAAAGAACTTAGTTCTAACAAAAAACAATTGTTAGAAATGGGAATGACTGAAAGTAGGATTAATAATGTATTAGAGGAAACCAAAAAACTCTGCGATTCTATACAAAACTATACCTCATAATTTTTTTAAATTGATTTTCAGTCAATTAGAATCATTACCGAAATTATATTTTCATACCTTTAATTATTATCGTAATTTTACGATAATAATGGGAGTTACAAAAACAGAAGAATTTACAATTAAGGATAATAAGATTGCATCTTATGCAAAAGCATTGGCTCATCCTGCCCGTGTTGCAATACTTAAATTGCTTATAAAAAAACAAGCTTGCATTTGCGGAGATATTGTGGATGAACTTCCACTTTCACAAAGTACAGTATCGCAACACTTAAAAGAGCTTAAAGAAGCGGGTCTAATTAAAGGTGATATCGAAGGAAAAAAAGTGTGTTATTGCATTGATGAGAAAGAATGGGAAATGGCTAAAAATTATTTATCATCTTTCTTCGACGACTTTACTTCTAAATCTAAATGCTGCTAAAAAAATTTAACCATTATAATCGTAAAAATACGATAAATAACCAAAAACAAACAACATGAAACTATCAGATTTTAAAAAGCAATTGAGTTCAACTAATGAATTAGTTTTTGAACTTCCAAACGGAACCAATGTTCCTAATCACTTTCACGTAACGGAAGTGGGACAAGTTACTAAGCACTTTATTGATTGCGGAGGTACTATTAGAAATGAAAAGGTAGTAAACTTCCAATTATGGGAAGCAAACGATTTCGATCATCGATTAGCACCGCAAAAATTAATGAGTATCATCGAACTTTCTGAAAAGAAATTAGGTTTAGAAGATGCAGAAATTGAAGTTGAATACCAAAGTGACACAATTGGAAAATACGGTATTGACTTTAATGGAAAGAATTTTATGCTTACCTCTAAACAAACCAATTGCCTAGCAAGTGATAGCTGCGGTATTCCAGCTGAAAAGCTAAAGGTTAATTTAAGTCAATTACAAGCTTCTTCGCAAAGCTGCTGTGCACCTGGAAGTGGATGTTGTTAACTTACTATTTTTTATTACTTTTATAATTGTTTTATGGTAAAAACTATTACTATTTTCAATTATAGCCTTTACTTTTAAGAATTAAAATAAGCAACATGAAAACAACCATCGTAATATTCGCACTAGCTTTAGGTATAAACTTTGCAAATGCACAAACCGTAAAAGAAGCAGAAGTTCCTGCAGCAGTAAAAGATGCATTAAAGAAAGCATACCCTACAGCAAAAGTAGAGAAGTGGGAAAAAGAAGATACTAATTACGAAGCTGAAATAAAAGTTGGAAAAGCTGAATCTTCTATTGTTTATGAAGCATCAGGCAATTTAATTATGACGGAAGTTGAGATTAAAGTATCTGAATTACCAAAAGGTGTTACAGATTACATTTCTAAAAACTTAAAAGGTAAAAAAGCAAAAGAAGCGTCAAAAATTACTTATGCGGATGGAAAAGTAAATTATGAAGCAGAGGTTGATGATACAGACTACATCTTTGATGATAAAGGAAACTTTATTGAGAAAGAAGTTGAGAGTGATAAAAAGAATGATAAAGACTAATTTATCTTTATTAATTTATTTGAGAGGCTCACTAATTATAATAGTGAGCCTTTTGTTTTTAAAAAATTTACTCCTGAAATTCAATATTTTACAAGAACTTTTTAAATTAAATTTGCGTAACCAAATAGTTACACATATATTTGTAACCACTTAGTTACATAATATGGAAACCAGAAGAGATGTATTTCAGGCAATAGCCGACCCCACGCGAAGAGCCATACTTGGACTACTTGCAATTCAATCCTTAACACTAAATGCAGTTGCTGAAAATTTTAATATTAGTAGGCCCGCTGTTTCAAAACATGTAAAAGTGTTAAATGAGTGTGGCTTAATAGAAATAAAACAACAAGGCCGAGAGCGTTACTGTGAAGCTAAATTAGACAAGCTTAGTGAGGTATCTGATTGGGTTGAACAATACAAACAATTTTGGGAAAGTAAATTGGATGCATTGGAAATGTATTTAGAAAAAATTCAAAAAGAGAAAAAGAAATCTAAAAAATAAATCATAATGGACTTAAGCAAAACAAAATTTACAATTAACAAAGAAACTAATTCAATTTTAGTTAATAGAGAATTCAACGCTCCAATTGAATTAGTATGGAAAGCATGGACCGATAGTAAAATTATGGACTTGTGGTGGGCGCCAAAACCATGGAAAGCAGAAACTAAATCAATGAACTTTAAAGAAGGCGGTTCTTGGTTGTATTGTATGCTTGGTCCTGCGGGAGAAAAGCATTGGGCCTGTGCTGAGTTTACAAAAATAGAATTCCAAAAAACATATCAAGGAATTGATTATTTCTGTGATGAAAGTGGAATTAAAAACACCGAATTCCCAACAACTAAATGGGAAAATCATTTTTCATCCAACAACAATACAACTGTGGTTAATATAAAATTAACTTTTAGTTCATTATCTGAATTAGAAAAATTAACTGAGATGGGCTTTAAAGAAGGCTTTGCAATGGCTCATACTAATTTAGATGAATTAATAATTTCTAAAACAATCTAAAATCAATAATAAACCAATATGTCAACAACACAACAAAATTTCACAATTAAACGTGAGTACAAAGCTCCAAAAGAATTAGTGTTTAATGCATTCGCAAGCTCCGAAGCATTAGCACAATGGTGGGGGCCAAAAGGAATGCCTATTACCGTAATAAAACTTGACTTCAAATCCAACGGTGTTTTTCATTACAAAATGGAAGGTGGCGGACAAGTTATGTGGGGAGTTTTTAATTACGGAAATATTAATCCGCACGATTTAATTGAATTCACTAATTCATTTTCTGATGAACAAGGAAATGTTGCAAGAGCTCCCTTCTCACCTATTTGGCCTTTAGAAGTGAAAAACACAATTACTTTAACAGAGAATAATGGAATCACAACTCTAGTTATTAGCGGACATCCAATAAATTCAACAGACACCGAAAATCAAATGTTCTATTCCTTCTTCGCAAGTATGGAACAAGGATTTAAAGGTACTTTTGATCAGTTGGAAGAGTATCTTACTAAAACGCAATCATAAAAAAAGGGCTTAAAGCCCTTTTTTTAATCAACCTACTTAACATAAACAAAACTATCTTACTAAAGAAACAGTACCATTATAAGTATGCTTCATTCCATAAATATCTGTTAAATCAACTTTCCAAACATATACATCCTCCAAAGCAATATCGTTTCCATTATTAGCTCTTCCATCCCAAGTGTTTTTTAAATCAACTGTTTTAAAAATTAAATTTCCCCATCTATCAAAAATTTCCATTTTATACTTATCAATTCCAACACCTACACCATAAAATGTTTCATTTGAATCATCTCCATTTGGAGAAAAGGCATTTGGAACGTAAAAGGTAAAAACATCTTTTATAACAACAGTCTTTGATATCGAATCTATACAATTATTAATATTCTTTACAATTAACTGCACTTCATAATTACCTGCTTCATCACTTTCATAAAAATGTGAGGGAATTGGATTTGCATTACCTGTAAAACTTCCATCGCCAAAACTCCAATTCCAAGAAACAACATCGCTTGATGAAAGGTCAATAAAATCAATAGTTGCATCCAAAACAGTAGGTTCTTCTGGATTAGAAATAAAATTAGCTGTTGGATTTGCAAATACAGAAATAAAATTATTTTTAGTTAACGTATTTGTACAAGCACCGATTGCAGAAACTACAGTTACACTTACATTATAATTTCCAGGATTAGAAAAACAATGGTTTACTTGTTGCGATGAAGCAAAACTTCCATCACCAAAATTCCAATTCCATGAAGAAATAGAACCAATGGCTGCTGAACTATTATCAACGAAATCAACACATAATGTTGCACAGCCTGCATTTTTATTTGCAGTAAAATTTATTTGAGGAAGCGGTATTACATTTACTGCAACCGTAGTTGTTACTGGAACAGAGCAACCATCAGATAAAGTTACTGTATATGTAGTATTAGTTATAGGGCTTGCTGTAACTGTTGCACTCGTAGAACTTATAGCAGGTGCCCATGAATAAACATAAGGATTACCACTTCCACCACTTGCATTTGCAATTAAGTTAGCTGTACTTCCCGAACAAATAGAATCAGTTCCAGTTGCAGAAACAATTAAAGGAGCACTAACATTTACTGTAGCAGTAACAGGGGCAGAAACACACCCATTTGCAATATCAGTTGCAACTACTGTATAAGTAGAACTAATAGTTGGACTTACTGTTATCGTAGCACTAGCACCTGTTCCTGCTGGCGTCCAAGTATAATTATAACCACCTACATTACCTCCAGAAGCAGAAGCTGTTATTGAAGTTGAACCTGTACAAATTGAAACAGGAAGTATTGGTGCGATTACAACTGGACTTGGTTCTGAAATAACAGTTGATGCATTAGCTGTACAACCATTTGCATCGGTAACAACTACAGAAAATGTACCTGCACATAAAGCACTTGCTGTTGCTGATGTTTGAGCTGGAATTGAATTCCATGAATAAGTATAATTTGTTGTTCCTCCTATTGCTGTAACAGTTGCCGTTCCATCACAAAATGAATTACATGTTGCAGGAGTATTTGTAATTGATGCAGTTAACAAAGTAGGTTCAGTTACCGTAACAGAATTACTTGCACTACATCCCCACGAATCGGTAACAACAACAGTATATGTGCCAGCACATGTAGTCGAACTTGATGTATTACTTCCATTACTCCAAACATAAGCTGGTATTGTTCCAAAACCAGTAAACACACCCGAACCACCACTTGGGTTTACCAATGTTTGTCCATCACATAACCCATTACAACTTACAGGAGTTGAAGTTATATTTGACAAATCTATTAATGGATCAACCAACACTGTAACAGAACTTGTGCCTGTACAACCTCCTGCATCTGTTATTGTTACCGAATACGTTGTTGTTGTTGTAGGGTTTACATTCGGATTAAAAACCGTGTTACCTGTTAAACTAGGGTCTGCTACCCAAGCATAAGAGTAGCCAGGTCCATTTGGTGTTGCATTAAGATTTGTATTTCCTCCAACACAAATCGAATCATTCACTCCTGCACTAACCACTAAATTATTAACCACAGTAACCGTTGCTATATCTGTTGAAATACAACCTAATGAAGTTCCAGTTACTGAATATGAAGTTGTTGTTAAAGGCGAAACACTAAGTGGATTAGCTGTTGAACCATTGCTCCATAAATAAGTATCCGCACCTGAAGCAGTTAAATTTATAGACGCACCCGGACATATGGTAACCGAGCTAACTGTTGTAATTGGAATAGGATTTACAGTAACCAATGCAACAGCTGTTGCCGAACAACCTAATGTTGTTGCTGTAACAGTATATGAAGTTGTTGTTGCTGGATTTACACTTAATGGATTAGAAGTTGAACCCGTATCCCACAAATAAGTTGTTCCACCTGTTGCGGTTAATGTAGCTGTTTGCCCGAAACATATTGTTGGCGAATTAACAGTTGGAACAGGCAGAGGATTTACTGTTACAACTGCAACTGCAGTGCCTGTGCATCCTCCCGAATTAGCCGTAACCGTGTAAGATGTTGTTGTTGTTGGAGAAACACTTAATGGATTTGTTGTAGCACCTGTATTCCACGAATAAGTTGTTCCACCTGTTGCTGTTAATGTTGCTGTTTGTCCTTCACAAATAGTTGGTGAATTTACTGTAGCCACAATTCCAGCACCAATAGTAACAGTAGCTACAGCGGTTGAAGTACATCCTAATACATCTCCAGTAACAGTATAAGATGTTGTGCTTCCTGGAGTTACACTCAATGGATTTGTTGTAGAACCCGTATTCCAAGTATAAGTTGTTCCTCCTGCCGCTGTTAAAGTTGCTGTGCCTCCTGGACAAATTGTTTCTGAATTTACAGTAATTGTTGGTAGTGGATTAACTGTAACAACTGCCACAACAGTTCCTGTACAAGCTCCTGTAACAGCAGTTACGGTATATGATGTTGTTGATGCAGGAGATACACTTAATGGATTTGAAGTTGAACCTGTATTCCACGTATAAGTAGTTCCGCCTGCTGCAGTTAATGTTGCTGTTTGGCCAACACAAATAGTTGGCGAATTTACTGTTGGAGTTATTGCACCTCCCACAGTAACTGTTGCAACCGCAGTTGCAGTGCAAGTTAATGCTGTTCCTGTAACTGTGTATGAAGTTGTACTTCCAGGTGTTACACTTAATGGATTTGAAGTTGAACCAGTATTCCAAGAATAAGTTGTTGCGCCCGATGCTGTTAAACTTGCAGTACCACCGGGACAAATTGATGGTGAGTTAACCGTTACAACTGGCAATGGATTAACGGTTACAATAGCAACCGCTGTATTTGTGCATGTTCCTGTTGTCCCAGTAACTGTATAGTTTGTTGTTGATGCTGGTGAAACACTTAATGGATTTGCAGTTGACCCAGTGTTCCAAGAATACGTTGTTGCTCCTGCCGCTGTTAATGTTGCTGATTGTCCAGCACATATAGTAGGTGAATTAACGGTAACATTAGGCAACGCATTTACTGTAACACTTGTAGTTGCAGTACAAGTAGTTGTTCCACTTGTAACAGTTACGGTATATGTTCCACTCATTGCTGTTGTTGATGAAGCCAATGCTGGATTTTGTGAAGTTGAAGTAAAACCTCCTGGTCCCGCCCAGCTATATGTTCCACCACCAGTTGAATTTAATTGAATTGTTGAGCCGACACAATATGGGCCAGTATTACTTGCAGTTGCTGCACAAGTACTAGTGCATGAAGCGGGTGCAGTAATTGGAGTTGTTAATGTACAAGTTGGATCTGCAGAAAAAGTTGCAGTAATATTACATGCAGCACCATTGGCAGTTAAGCCAGGCAGTGTGTAAGAAATTGGACTAGTCCAAGGTAAACCAACAGTTGTACTTGGTCCGCAACTACTAGATATTGTAAGTGTTCCTGAAGTTGGTGGATAGTTCAAAGTAATTTGACCAGTAACATCGTAGAGTCCAGTTGCGGGGACACAAGCGCCAGGTGTAGCAGTAAGCGCTGTCATATTACACAATATGTTACAGTTTGTTGTTCCATCTGTACCCGTTGCATTTCCAGCTATTGCAGAAATATTGGTTGGTGTGTTAGCATAGTTTGTAATTAACATCATGTACCATTCACCTGCAACTGCATTCGCAATATCAACCTGTTCGGTCGCGGCTGGATCATAACTACAATCAATTGGTGCGCTAGTTGTACCCGCACACATTGCCGCTTGCGTTGCAAATGGCCCCCAAATAGCGAAATCAATATCATGAGCAGCGCTGTTACTTAGGTTAATCATTATATTACCATTTGTAGCGATATTTAAGTAGAACCAACCTGGGCTTGGCTGAGTTGATAAACAACCGTAACTAGGGCCAGATTCAGAAGTAGTGCCCACAGCAGCGGGATAAGTTGCCCCAGTACTTGTACAAAAAGGCTGTGCTGCTGCACAGGTTCCTGGCGGTGGAGGTGGAGGTGGCGGAATAGTTGCTGCACATGAGATTGAAGCTGTCCACCCTGCCCCGTTTGTTGGTATAATACCAAGTGTTGGTGCATTTGAAGTAAATACAAATGTTAAACAACCACCTAGAGTTGATGAAACTTGACCTGGTGAAGTAGAAAAATCACCTATTAAAGCGGAAGCTGTTGATGGACCATTATATATATATAAATGATCCCCAGTACCAAATGCAAATTGAGTAAAAGAAAATGTTATATATTGACCAGCCGGTGCACAAAATGAAGCCGTGTAGTTTTGACTTGATCCATAATTTCCTCCAGGCCCCCCTGAATCATAAAAATTTTGTCCACAGCCATTGGTAACCGTGCCTAAATTACCCATGTTAATTTGACTTATAGATTTAAGCGAAACAACTAAGGATATTATAAAAAATAGGTATTTTATATTTTGCTTCATTACTGTAATTAATTAGAAGTTTGTGATGGAACAATAACGATAACGTAATCTGTATTATCAACCCTATAATTCATTTGCGAAGGACTATAAAAATTAAAAAAATATTTTAACGGGTTAAAGTTTGATAAACTAAAATTATTGTAATCGTTTACCAAAGCTGAATTGTATTTATTACGAACTTGAATAGTTGATAAGTTAACATACGAATCAAGCAGAGAGGCGTTTGTTTTAATAATAAACACTCGTGTTAAATACTCTGTGTATACATTCATATCAGTTGATGAAACAGGTGCGCCAATTTCAGTCGTTAAAACATTAACATCCCAACTTTGTCGTTCAATAGTATAGTAATTACCTGGTAAAAAAGGATATTTTTTACTTTCTGTAACTTGACCAGAAACATTATAATTTAAAGCTAAAACAATGAAAGAAATTAAGCTAAGTAGTTTTATTCTCATGTTGATGAAGTTTTAATAAATAATTTATTTAATGCCTTTTACAAATTTCAATAAACAAGCACAAATAATCAAGGGGGCTGCCCCCCTATTCTCATTCTTTTATAAAACTTAAAGAATTACACTTCTTGAGTCGACGAAAAATCACACTCGTTAGGAATGTTGAAACAATTAATGAGTTAAACTCACAGGATTAAGGCTAAGCCATAGATTAGTAAAACCTATACTCCAACAGCAATTTTACCAGCAGGCTTTAAAGAAATTACTTTAGCTAAAAAGTACCAAATAATAAATACTAATTCCAAAACGATTGCATTTTTCATGTTACTATTATTTTGTTTAATTAAAGTACAATTTTAAAGAGATTAGCTCAAGCTCACAAGGGGGCTCCCCCTCTTTTTTAACTTTTAATCTGTAAAAATAATTGTCATTGGTTATTTTTAGTTCGCCAATAAAAAATATCCTGCCTTATTTACTTTTACATCATGAACATCAGTATAATCAATAATAAAATAGTAAGTACCTTCGGAAGCTTTTTCACCATTAGATAATTTACCATCCCATCCCCCGTTCAGTGAATTCCAAAAGTATAATTTTTGTCCCCAACGATTAAATATCTGCGCTTCGATTGTTTTTACTCCTTTTAATTCAACTGAAAATACTTCATTAATATTATCTCCGTTTGGTGTAAAAACATTTGGGACAACCACTTTAATTTCAGAATCAACTACAATTGCAACTTGAGATGTATCCATACATCCATACTGATCAGTAACCACAACAGCTGCAATATAGTTACCGAAAGTTAATCCATTAAGTGTATGCGCTCCTACTGGTGTAGTTGTAACTTGAACTGCATTTAAATACCAGTCATAACTAACTACAGAACCACTTGTTGTTGCAACTAAATCAACATCTAAAGGATCCATTCCATTTAATGGAGTTCCAGAAAGATTTACATTAACTCCGCCAACACTTGGTAAAACGATACCCGCAGATGTATCTGCACAACCATTTGCATCCTCAACAATCATTTGATAATTTCCTGCTGAAACATTACTGAGTGTGCTAGAAGTACCAACACTTATACCAGTTGCAACATTAATCCAGCTATAAGTATATGGCTGTGTACCTCCTGTAGCTAAAACATTATTTATACTTCCATTTATACTACCACATTTTGCAGTATCTAATAAAAGTGCAGTCATATCAATTGTTGGTGAAGGGTTAACCGTAACCGAAATGTTTCCTATTGAAGATGAGCAAGAATTTACATCCGTAATAAATGCTGAGTAAACCCCAGAGCTTGTAACAACAATTGTTGAAGTAGTTTCTCCATTAGGTTGCCAAGTAATACCTATAGATGGATTGGCTGACAAAATA
>Ga0075163_10008756_pt1 | contig 13300 bp, 8 predicted proteins | sample JI1023141ADNA_FD_71478 | JGI IMG/M metagenome (GOLD analysis project Ga0075163, IMG submission 71478) | Wastewater effluent complex algal communities from Wisconsin, to seasonally profile nutrient transformation and Carbon sequestration -... | ecosystem: Engineered > WWTP > Effluent > Algae...
CTCATATGGCGCTTCGATGTCTCTGTTCCATCGCGTCGAGATCGGAATGGGCGGGACGCTGGGAATCTGGAATCAGGCGAATCAGGGGGTAGTGTTTCAGAATGGACCCGCACTACTCAACGTGAAGGGAGTCCTGTTTCCTCTGCTGCGGAATCCGGTTCCCGACACCGAGTTCACCTTTGGACTTCAGCTCCAGCAGCAACTGCGGATTCCTAAGTTTGAAGGGGCCAATGACCTCGGAAGTCTTGCCCCTCTGACGGTTCTGCGCGCGGTTGCGGACAAGCCGTTTTGGCGGATGGGAATCACTGCGAGCTTGGGATTCCTGCTCACGCAGGGACGAACGGATAGTGAGCTGTCGACGTCGCTCCGGATTCATTTGCCGTGGATGACTCGCGCGACGGTGCAGGGATTCGGGGTTCTGCAAGGTCTGTTTGGCTCGAAACAGAGTGCGCCGCTGCGTGGTGGTTTCGGCCTATCGGTACACTTTGCGTGGGACAACGGAACGTCGCTCAGCGGCGGCTACGTCCAAGGACGTGGCGATGGAGTCGCACCCAGCGCAATCTACATCGGTGGCCCCGATTATCACATCGGGAGGGAGACTGCGGATCAGTCCTATTCCCGTCCTCCGATTCCCAATCGCGAGATGGTTCCGTCCCCCTGGCCATGGCTGTGGGAAAAGTTGAAACAGGAATGGACCGAGGCAGAGCTTGCGAACGAAGCACATCGGCGTGGCGAGGACTGGCTGACCGATGAGTGTTTTCTGTATGAAGATGGAAAGTACGACAAGCCTCTGCGCCATTTGGGAAAGCGGGATGCGAGCGGGAAGTTCTGCGATGTCGGTGGACAGCTTGTCCCAATGGATGAGCCGCTGCGGGAAGTCGGGACGGATCTGGTGCCGGTGCGATCTCCGATGGAACGGGAGGGGACACCGAGTCCTCCGTTACCGACAGTTCCAGTGAAGCAACTTGATCCGATTCCTGCGAGTCCGAACGCTCAGTCTGCACGTCCGAAGAAACGGAGGCCGCAGCAGACAGAAAAGTCGTCGGCCCAAGTCGCAGAGCCAGCGCCGTCGCAAGTGCCGGAAAAGTCCGCACCTGTCGCGACCCCCAACCCAGAAACACAGGTCGCCGAAACGAGCTTTCGGGAATCTGCAAAGGAGTTTGCAAGCGGATTTGGGAAAGGCGTCCGCGACGAAAGCGAGCGAATCTATCGCGATGCAAAGGAATTGCCTGATCGGATCGCGAAGTCCGGACGCGAATTCGTCGAAGACCTGCAGGCTGGCCGCGAGCTGCGGGCGCTGGCACCGATTCACGCAATGGAACACGCGATTCGGAATGCTTCGCGCGATGATGTGGAGAGAGTGGCGCACGGCGTGATCGTGGCGACCAAGGAATGGCTCGACAAGCCGGCCTACGAAAAGGGCGAGTCGCTCGGTCGCGCAACCACCTCGCTTGCAGCAGATGCGGCGATGGGAGTGCTTACGGAGGGAATCGGTACGCTCGGGACACTGCGAAAGATGGAACGAACCGCCGAGGCTGCGGACCATGTTCGGGATGTGGAGCGGGTGGCGCGATCTGTCGATCGGATCGAAGAGACAGGAAAACTTCGAGGGATACTACCGGAGCGAGGTGGTCCCACCGGTCATATCTGGCCGCATGAGGTGATAGACAAGACTCCTGCGGAGATCGATCTTCGAGCACGGCAGCTTGGCCTCACTCCGCGAGGACCAGATCCTGCGATGGGTCGCGGGGCGTACGTCGATCCTCAGACCGGCATCCAGCGAGTCCTGAGTCACCCAGATGCGACGGTACCTCATGCGCATGTCAACGATCCATCGGGAAAACGAATTGACCGGCATGGCGATCATGTACCATCCGAGTCACCTGCGGCTCATCTACCCATCAAGAAACCGTCGCACTGAAAGTGATTTATGGCGAACTCGTTCCTCTCAGAACTCCACGACTCGACGCTGCTCGGGCTCTCGCTACGCTGGGCTGAAGGAGAGGTCGTGCTGTCGTTTCAGACCGGCATTGCGGGTCGGGAGTCGCTTACGCTGCGAGCAATCGGTGTTCACAAGCTGTGCTGTCCGCGTCAGTTTCCGTGGGGGCCGAGCGTCTCTGTGAACTCGATTCGTGAATCGGAATCGCCGACCCTGCCCGCACTTCGGGAACTGACTGTGGAGATGCAGAGCGGCGATGAGATCGTCGTGGTCGCCGAGGCTTTTCGGCTTGAGTAGGTGTCTGCCCTGACGACCCAGTACACAGTCCGTCGAGCGGTGGAAGGTTCGCAGCTTCGCGATCTGCTTCAAGAGATTGCGCCCCAATTCTGTCGCCGATATCTGCTGGTGGTTCGGCCCAGCCTCGGAACTTCCGACACACTGCGCGCGTTCCTGTCACGGTTGGCCCCGAGCATTGTCGCGTGGAAGCAGGCAAGTGAATGGCCGGGAACGCAGCTACTCGATGGCGAGCTGGCTGATGTCTACGAGGGAGAACTGTCGCATCACGCCACCGAGACCCTCGCGGCGTCGGTTGGGAGTCTGCTCGACTTTCAGCAGCCAGCGCTGCCGGAGGATCTGTCTCTGCTGCGCAAAGACGGTTCACCGTAGCTCAGCACCTGCGCCCACGAAGGAGACATCTACCTGGAGCTTTCGGAGCAGGAACATCAGGAACTTCAGCGCATCGCGCCCTGGTTCGCTCGGTTGCTTGGATCCGGTGACTGACAATGGTCTGTGAGTAGATCCCTGAAACGAGCACCAACAAACCAGAGCTCTTTCTTCGACCAGGGGAACAGCACGGAGGTCACGGCGGACATCGTGGCCGCGGCTGACGCTGTGCGCAAGCGGTGTTCACAAGCTGTGTTGTCCGCGTCAGTTTCCGTGGGGGCCGAGCGTCTCTGTGAACTCGATTCGTGAGTCGGAATCGCAGAGCCTACCGACCCTTCGGGAATTGACGGTGGAGATGCAGAGCGGCGATGAGATCATTGTGGTCGCCGAGTCTTTTCAGGTCGAGTAAGTACGAGCAGTGAGAATCCAGTACCCAGTCCGTCGCGTGATCGTGGGAAGTCCGATTGGTCTGGAACGCTGCGTTCTAAACCCCGTCCAATTCGCAACCAACAGTTTGCGTCATGAGCGTGGGGACGACTGGAGAGCTTTTTTCGGACCGCTTGTAGGACGAAACGAGACTTGAATGGAAGCGGGCCTTTACGCGAAACGTGCGGGTTTGGGAATGGACGCGCTTTAGTAGTACTGACGAATGTATCCATACGCCCGGTCAAACAGGTCGGTGTCTTGGTGTAGCTGGTATTTTAGGAGGCTCTTGCGCAGGGCCTTTTTGACCTCGCGCTCTCCTGCTGCGGTGTGTTGCCAGCCGGGGAAGCGGACCAGGCGCACAATCTCGTCGATATCGGCGACGACTCGTTCGACGACGACCGGGGTGTTCTTGCCGCGCGCTTGTTGGAATAGCTCGGTCAGGGCAGCCTTGCCGCGATCTTCGTCTTCTTGCGGCGGGGTTTCCTTTTCCGTGGCAACCAGCTCGCGGGCGAGTTCCAGCAGCGTCTTTAGGAACTCCACGCTGTTTAGGAGTCCGCGCTCGTGCCGTTCCTTCAGCTCTTCCAGTCGCTGGGACAAGTGCTTGTAGCGCGGGTTTCCCATGTGTCTGCGCAGGCGGGCGGTCAGCTTGGTCTCAAACTCTTTCGCGCGCTTGGTTGGATCAGGGGAGCCAATCACTGCTTCGAGCAGATTCGCATCGAGCACCAGCGTTTCCAGGTCGTCGTGGATCGCGTCCACATGGACGTTCTGGTGGATAAGCTCAATCGTCTTGGCCCCGAGCGCATGCCAGATCAGCTTGCCGGTTCCGCTGGTCGGCTGCACCGACACATACACCTGGGTCAGCCAGCGATAGTCCCGCTCAAACGGAGTCAGCAGCGGATCGGGCGAGAGGGCTTCCCACAGCCTGCCCAGCACCGAGTATTCCGCCGCGAAGGCATCACGCACATCGTTCGTCGGCAGACATTCCTGCGCCGCCATCAGTCCTTCGTATCCGGTCTGCGTGCGGTCTACGCCGGGGAAGAAGGCCAGGCACTTCTGCATCGCTTCGGGTAGCTGATCTTTCAGTCCCGCGATGTTTCCGACGACGCGACGGAATCCCTTTTCATCGAACTCCAGCGCCTTGGCGACATCATCGAACACGCCCAGGTAATCGACGATCAGGCCGTGCGTCTTTTTGTCGCCATAGGTGCGGTTGGTGCGGCAGATGGCTTGCAGCAGCGTGTGATCGCGCAGCGGCTTGTCCAGATACATCGCTTGCAGGATCGGCGCATCAAACCCGGTCAAAAGCTTCGCCGTCACGATCAGCAGCTTCAGCGGATCTGCCGGATCGCGAAAACGATCAAGGATCTTTTCCTCTTCATCGCGCGTGCGTGCATAGGGCTTGTATCGTGGATCGTTTCCCGTCGCTGAAATGATGATTTCGGTCGCCTCGGGCGGCAGCAGCTTGTCAAGCGCTGCTTTGTAGAGCAGACAGCACTCCTGATCAAACGTCACCACCATTCCCTTGAAGCCGTTCGGGGCGACCGCTTCCTGATAGTGACGCGCGATGTCGGCGCAGATTTTCTGCACGCGCTCGGGCACTTTGACCAGCACCGCCATTTTCGATGCGGCTTTGGCCAGGTTGTCTTTGTCCAGATCCGACAGGTCTCCGGTCAGTGCTTGGTACGCTTCATCGATCGCGGTCTTGTCGATGCGTAGCTCGACCAGGCGCGGCTCGAAGTGAAGTCGCAGCGTGGCCCCGTCGCGGATCGACTCTTCAAAGCCATAGCGGCTCATGTAGCCACGGGGATCTTCTTCCGCACCGAATGCATAGAACGTGTTGCGGTCGCGGCGGTTGATCGGAGTCCCCGTCAGACCAAACAGGAATGCGTTCGGAAGCGCGGTGCGCATCTGGCGACCCAAGTCGCCTTCCTGCGTGCGATGCGCTTCATCGACCAGCGCGATGATTCCTGCGCTGTCGTTTAGGACCCCATCCATTTCGCCAAACTTGAAGATCGTCGTGATGATGATCTTGCGCGAGTGCTGCTTCAGAAGCTTCTGCAAGTCCTCGCGCGTTTCCGCTTTGACCAAGTTCGGAACGTCGGATGCATGAAACGTCGAGCTGATCTGTGCATCCAGATCTATGCGGTCCACGACGATGATCACCGTCGGATTTCCCAGCGCGGTCTGAAGTCGCAGCTTTTGCGCCGCGAACACCATCAAGAGCGACTTGCCCGATCCTTGGAAGTGCCAGATCAGTCCCTTGCGCGGCTTGCCTGCGACCACACGCTGCACGATCAAGTTCACCGCTTCGTACTGCTGATAACGGCACACCACCTTGATGCGACGCTTTTTCTTGTCGGTCGCAAACAGCGTGAAGTGGTTCAGGATGTCGAGCAGGACTGTCGGCTTTAGGAGTCCCGTGACCGCCGCCTGAAGCCCCGCGAGCGTTCCCGGTGTCGCTTCTTCATCGCCACGCCACGGACCCCACAAGTTCACCGGCATCCGAACCGCGCCATACATCAGCTCTTTGCCATCGGTGGCGACGTTTAGGACGTTGGCGACAAATAGCTCGGGAACATTCCGTTCATAGTCTTCGTGAAGCTGAAGCGCGCCGTCCAGCCAGCTGACCGCCTTGCGAACCGGGGTCTTCGCTTCGAGGACGACCAGCGGCAGACCGTTCACCAGCAACACCAGATCGGCGCGCCGCTCGGCGGATCCCACGCGGAACGTAAACTGGCTGGTAACGACAAAGTGATTGTTCTGGATGTTGTCAAAATCGATCAGTCGCACCGTCGTGTGCTGGTGGTTTTCCCCAAACGGCATCGATCGGTCGCCGCGCATCCACGCGGTCAGCTCCTCGTTCGCCTTCAGCAGCCCGTCGGATCGCACCGCCAGCACAATCGCGCGCAGCTTGTACAGGACTTCATCGGCGCGATCCGGAATCGCAGTCATCTCCGGATTCAGCCGCAGCAGCGCATCTTGCAGCCACGGTTCCACAAACACCTCATGCGCAGCGCGCGGAATGTCCTGCGGCACCAGGTAGTGCCATCCCAATCCAGAAATCTTGCCCGCACGCTGAGCCAACCCCGGACCCACCGCCGTGTACTTGGTAACGCCGCCGCAGAGCAGATCACGGATTAGATTCTCGACGGTGTTGGATTCAGTGAAAACCATTACACGTATCCAAGAACTAGCGTTCGCAAGAAGTTTTCCTTTAGACGCTGAGCCCTAGCCTTTCCATCGAGAGCCAAAAGCATCGAATTCTCGGCAGAACGTATCACTTCAACGAATGCGAGCTGTTGGTTGTACGTAGGAAGTGGAATTGACGTATTCCTCAAGTCGACAAGATGAATGTGCTTCAGCGCTGAGCCAGAAGTCTTTGTGCCTAATCGACGAAGAAATAGTCTTGAGTCGAAGTAGTAGCGAAGGAACCACGGATCAAGTACGCCACGCTGTGGCTTCAGCAACGCCAGAGAAACGAAAATACTGAACTCACGATCGGTTTCCACTACTCGCGCTACACCTAAAGTGCCGTCTTTTGATACCAGAACGTCACCTGGCGATGTCGGCGCGCGTTTTGAGAACTCCACATGATCGGCCCATGTAATAAATCGAGTCTGCTCGAAATCAACCCCTGGACCCCGAGTGAGATTTTCGACCGTGAGGAATGGAATGCCTGCATCGACGTAATTAGGTCGTTTGTGAACGCCGTCAACGATTTTCGTCGTAACTTCACAGAGAGTTACTATTCGCCAACTGCGTGGAAAAAACCCTAGCTCCGTGTGAACCCTTCGTTCATTTGTGCGACACAGACTCCCATCAAAGCATGCATCAACAGCGGACTTAACAAGTACTCCTGAAACTCGAGATAGACGGCTTCGTTCGTTGATCACATTTTCAACCTTAACGAACAGGTCCGTCAGCCGCCTCTGCTCCTCCATCGGCGGCAGCACGAATTCGTACTCTGCGAGACTGGTCCAGTTGGTGCGCGGAGACAGAGACCCAGCCGAAGTTCCGACCGCGTGTTCAAAAAAGGAATCGGTCTGACAGAGGAAGGGCAGCAGATCCGGTAGCAGTCGTTCCGGATTGGCGCTCTCAAAAACATAGATGTCGCCGGAACAGACGGCATCGAAGTCCGCCACCGCTACTTTGCGCTGATACGCACGCCGCTTTCCGAACAACACTTGGCCGGGACGGACCCGGCTTGTGAACGTAGTTCCGTCGGACACATCGCCCCATGATCGAATCCGTAGATCACCGGGTTCCAGGTGTTCCAGCCCGATGTAGCGATCGATTCCTTCCGCTGTTGGATTCTTGCAGGTCTCTTTGTGGAGGCGCACCACGTCCCCAAACTTCACCCGCCGCCAGCCTGGTTTGAGGTTAGCCATGGCGCACTTCCTCCGCCGTTCCGACCAAGCCATCGAGCATGTCAACCACTTCATCCATCTGGGTCCAGAACGCGCGACCGGATGATTCCCACGAATCCCACGCCTGCCGCAGCGTGACCGGCGCATCGCCTTCCTGTGCGGAGGCTCCCGCGCCGATTCGCTTCACATACAGCGGCATCGACAGGCTGAAGTTCTGCGCCGCGATCTCCTCCAGCGTTGCGACTTTGGCAAAGCCGGTCTCGTCGGTGTACGCGGCATACGCGGCTGCGATGCGCGCTTGGTGTTCGGGCTTTAGGAAGCTCATCGCGCGCTCGCGGGCGACTTCGCTGACGGCATCGATCAGCAGGACTTTGCCGCGCCGCTTCGGCGCTTTTTTCGATCGACAGAAGACCACGCACGCTTCCATCGGCGAGTTGTAAAACAGGTTCGCACCCAGCCCCAGCACGCAGTCGATCAGGTCCGCCTCGACGAGCTTGCGGCGCAGCTCGGACTCCTCTTTGCGAAACAGAACCCCGTGCGGAAACAGGATCGCGCAGCGTCCGGTCTTTTTGTCCATGCTCTGTAGGATGTGCTGGAAAAAGGCGTAATCCGCGCGTCCCTGCGGCGGCGTTCCCAGGAAGTTCCGGCCCCACGGATCGGTCATCCAGCCTTCGCGGTTCCACTGCTTGATCGAGTACGGCGGATTGGCCAGCACGACATCGAACGTGCGGAGCTGGTCGCTTGTTACAAACGCCGGATCGGCCAGCGTATCGCCGCGTGCGATCTCGGAATCCTCGACGCCGTGCAGCACCAAGTTCATGCGCGCAATCGACGCGGTCATGTGGTTGCGCTCTTGCCCAAACAGCTTCAGCGTGCGGTGTTCGCCACCCTTGCGCTTCACTTCCGCCAGGGCCGAGATCAGCATGCCGCCGGTGCCGCAGGTCGGGTCGTAGATGCTCTCGCCCGGCTTGGGATCGAGAAGCTGCACCATCAAGTGAACCACGGTGCGGTTGGTATAAAACTCCTGCGCGGTGTGGCCGCTGTCGTCGGCAAACTTCTTGATCAGGAACTCATAGCCGTTGCCTAGCTCGTCTTCGGGGACGCTGGCCAGCGTTAGCTCGTGTTTCGAGAAGTGCTCGATCAGGTTCTTCAGCGTGACATCGGGAAGGCGCTCTTTGTTGGTCCACTGCGCATCGCCAAAGATGCCATCCAGCCGACCGGCGTTCGCCGCTTCGATCGCGCGCAGCGCAGTCTGAAGGGATCGCCCCACGTCCTTCGCTGCGGCCCGCACATCCTTCCAGTGGGCACCTTCCGGAATCACAAAGCGGTCGTTCGCGGTGGCGAGCGCATACGCGGGGTCGCGCTTCGATTCGGACAGCGCCGCTGCGTAGTCTTCATCCCAGACATCGGACAGCCGCTTGTAGAACAGCAGCGGAAAGACAAACTGCTTGTAGTCGCCTGCATCGACCAGGCCGCGCAGGATGATCGCCGCGCCCCACAGATAGGATTCCAGCTCTTGCTGGGTCAGGTGCTCGCTCATGACAGCCAGCCGCCTTCCTGCATCACGCGCCGCAGGTTGTCTTCGGCTTCGCGGCACTTCTGTAGCGATTCCTTGAACGCGGCCACAGCATCGGGAAGCGGCGGAATGTCAGCGCCAATCGGCGGCAGCACATAGCGCGAGATGTTGAGCGTAAAGCCCTCTTTTTCGATCTCTTTCACGCTGACGACGCGGGCGCGATCTTCGACATCGGCGAAGCGCTGCACCCAGCCCAAGATTTGCTGGCCGTGCTGCGGGTCCAGAAAGTTCTGCGCGCGACCACGACGGAAAACTGAGGAAGCGTCCACCACCAGCACCTTGCCTTGGCGCAGCTTGGCTTTCTTTTGCCGCAGCAACAGCACGCAGGCGGCCAGGCCGGTGCCATAAAACAGGTTGGGCGCCAGCCCGATCACCGCTTCGATCAAATCCTGCTCTAGCAGGTGCTTGCGAATCTGCGCCTCGACCCCGCCACGGAACAGCGCGCCCTGCGGCAGAACGACCCCCATGCGGCCCGTGCGCGACGCCATCGACTTGACCATGTGCTGCACCCACGCCATGTCGCCGTTGCTGTCGGTGGGCAGTCCGGCAAAAGCGCGGCCCCAGGGATCAGACTCCCACAGCTCGCGGCCCCACTGCTCTAGCGAAAACGGTGGATTGGCCAGCACGACATCAAAGGTCTTCAGCGCGCCGCTTTTATCGGTGAATAGTGGATTGCGCAGGGTGTCACCGCGCTCGATGACAAAGTCCTCGATACCATGCAGAAACAGGTTCATGCGAGCGACGGCAGCGGTGGTCAGGTTCTTTTCTTGCCCGTGCAGCTTGCCAAAGAACGTGCGCGGGTCGCCGCCTCGATCACGAACATGCGCGACGGCGGCCAGCAGCATGCCGCCGGTTCCGCAGGCCGGGTCATAGATGGTCTCGCCCTCTTGCGGGTCCAAGATATCGACCATCAGCCGCACGACGCTGCGCGGGGTATAGAACTCGCCCGCCTTTTTGTTGGTCGAGTCGGCGAACTGCTTGATCAGATATTCGTAGGCATCGCCGATGACATCGGATGCGACGCGCGAGTTGCCCAAAGGCAGGGCCGAAAAGTGTTCGACCAAGTCCTTTAGTAGCTCGTCGGGCAGGCGATCTTTGTTGGTCCACTGCGCATCGCCAAAGACGCCGTGCAGGTGCTTGATGTTGGCAGCCTCGATGCCGCGCATCGCGTGGGCTAGCTCGGCACCGACGTGGCGAGTTGTCGCTCGCACCACGTTCCAGTGACAGTCTGTGGGGACCGCAAAGCGATGTTCGTCGGCGAAGTCCTTGCCATACTCGGCCAGCATCGCCGCATGCTCTTCGTCCCAGACATCGCAGATGCGCTTGAAAAACAGAAGCGGCAGGATGAACGACTTCCAGTCGGTGCGGTCCACCGGACTGCCGCGCAGGATGTTCGCCGCTTCCCACAGGTGCGATTCCAGATCGGACAGCGTGATGGGCAGCCCAAGCGAGGTCTGAGTCACGGGTGTCTCCGTCGAAGTGGGGTCAGGCGAGCCGGACGTGTCGTCATGTTGCCTTGGACTCCACAGTCTCGTCATGGTCTGGGTCGCGCAGCCTGACCCCCTGGCCACCACCGTTCACCGAAATGAACAACACACCTGCGTCCTCGAAGGCTCGACGCAAAGCAGCCAAGGTAGCCTGGCGAGGCTTTCTCGTTTCCGTCTCAAAGTCGAGGATCGCACTGAGACTGACGCTCGCAGCCTCGGCCAAGTCCCGCTGCGAGATCCCCAGCAAGCCACGGGCAGCCCGACACTGCCGCGCACTAATTGGCCCATTATTTCTTGAAATCACGATTTTATCTTGACTTAATACCATCACAACCGCAGCATGGCTGTAGGTTTTGGGTGGCACTATGCCACTTTGGTTTGCGGGCATCTAGCACTGCTGAATCCTCCACCAGTTCCGTTCGCCAAGGGAACGGTGTCTTCTGCGCCTGCCTTCGTGGTTTTCCGACACAACGCTATGGCCGGGTGGTCCGTATCTCCACCGGTTTCCAGCGAGTCGAGGCCAGCGACGTGTTTGTTCCGGTCTTAGAAACGGAGGTCGACCGCCGTATGTTCACAACGCTGGTGCATCGCTGTCTCATGCTCCAACGACTCTTACCAAGCCGTCACGGTCTGATTCCTCATCCTGATCATCTTCCCAAGTCGAGACTTGGTGTGCAGTTCCCAGAGAACCAGATGAGCAGATAAGTCCCCCTGTCAAAACCGATGGCAGCCTCACTGGGTTTCGTCAGACACCATCGTCCCAGCCCGTTCAGTGTGCCAGGGAAGGAAACTGCCTGCGGAAAAGGAACAGCCCTCGAGGTCGTGTCTCGGAGCCGCTGAAGGGGAACACGCCCAAGCTCTCCCATCCAAGCTTGCGGAGACACTCGACCATGCTGCCCGGCTGGTATCTGCGACTCTGCGCCATGCAGAACTCTTTGGTGCGTTTTCCGGGGAGACCGACCGTCGCGATGAACTGAAGACCGTAGCTACCAACCAGCGGTCGATTGGTATCGATGCGATAGGAGAACGTCACGCTCTGTGCATCCTGACAATAGCGATGGATCGGTCCCCCGAGCCAGCGCTGGTGCAGGTCAGGAATCGGTTTCTTGAGCGCGGGGTCGCAGCGCTGAATCTCGGCAGCATCGGGAAGCGTCGTAAATCCGTAGTCCACATCGAACAGCAGCAAGTCGCCAGGAGCCGCACCAGTGAACGCAGTCTGAAAGAACATGGGCTCGTGATCGAGGTTTGCCACCGTGCTTCCTAGCATCGTGTAGATCCGTCGCCGATGTGAGCGCGCGGGCGTGTAATGGAGCTGCGCATACCGTGGCAGATGATGAAAGTTCCCTTGTATCCCGCAGACAAACACGCCCGGTTCATCGATGAAGGTGTCGACGGCGTGCTTGAATGCTCGACTGAGGAGCGGCTGGCTAATATCGAGCAGATAGAAGCGAACATTGGGCTCCTCATACTCTGCGATCAGTCGCTGCACGAGCCGCACCTCTGTCTTCCCATCCCCAGGACCGAGCGCAATCACATCCACGCCGACCGGACCGAGCACCTCGCGAATCGTCTTGGCGGACTCCCGATAGGGAAACCCATCTCGGCAAATGGCGACGTAGCTGGGAGTATTGCAGAGCTGAATCCAGTCCAGCGCGCTCTTGTGATCCAGATAGACGTAGGTCTGCTCGATCGAACCTCCGCTGCCGTTCATCACTTGCGCGAGGTCATCGATCATCGACACCGAGTCAAAGCCTGGCGAAATATACCAGTTGGGCGCAAGCCGCTGCTGGTCAGGAATCGAGGGAACTGCCGTCACTTCCGGTGGAACGAGCCGTAGCTCACCCACGGAACACAAGCCGAGAAGCGAGCTGCGCGTCGGTTGCGTGTCCCCCTGTTCTAGCTTGCGAATCAAGCTAATCGACAGCCCCGAGTAGTTCGCGAGCTGGCGCTGCGTGAGTCCGGCAGCGGATCGATGCTGACGCAAGAGCTCACCAAAGCGCTGCGCCCCGGTCGCCTCCCGCTCCGGTGAGAAGTGGACATGCAGGAACTGGAGCACCTGCCGCAGCAAGATCATCACATCGTCCTGTGCCTTCCGCTTCTCTGGATCTTTGCCAGGTGCCAAATCAGATAGCGCTTGTAGGGCCTGCCGAAGATGAAACTGGGCCGCGAGGTAGGGGGCCGGCCCCGCAGTATCATCCAAAATGATCGAGGGAAACTCCGAAGAGCTTTCAGAGGCTGACTCCATGGATGCGCTCCTGATTGAGTGGTGAGCCAGAAAATGCCATTCCAATTGGCACCAAGCTGCCTTCGCGTTTGAACACGGCCCCACAGAGACTGCAAGGGCAATTGAGGGGTAATCCTCGCGGCTCTTCCCAGCACGACGCAGGCCCCCGATTACCGCATGCTCTCGGAGGCCTCATGTCCGCCCAACGTCCGTCGCTGTTTGCTCTACGTCGCCATCATTCCTGGCTGGCGACACTGCGGTCACGCATCGAACGACATCCGCGAGGGTTTTACCTGTTGTGCCTGGCCGTGCTGTGCGAAAGGTGGGCGGCGGCCATTCTCTCTTCGTCGCTGGTGTTTATGCTCTGTCAAAACTACGGCCACTCTCGCGGCGAGGCCCTGCGCCTTTGCGGTCTGTACAACGCGGCGAGCTACTTTCTGACGCTACCTGGCGGCTTTGCCATCGATCGTATCCTGGGCGCTCGTCGGTCCCTGAGCGCCGGGATGGTTCTGCTCTCTTGTGGCTATGCGGCGCTGACCGTTCCCTCGCCATCGGCCCTCTGGCTCTCCGCTCCGCTGCTCCTCCTCGGTCATGCCCTGTTCAAGCCGAGCTCCCAGG
>Ga0075163_10008757_pt1 | contig 13300 bp, 15 predicted proteins | sample JI1023141ADNA_FD_71478 | JGI IMG/M metagenome (GOLD analysis project Ga0075163, IMG submission 71478) | Wastewater effluent complex algal communities from Wisconsin, to seasonally profile nutrient transformation and Carbon sequestration -... | ecosystem: Engineered > WWTP > Effluent > Algae...
CGGCCTTCGATCTCGTCGCCACGCACGAGAAGGTACTCGCCGAAGTGCTCGGCGAGCTCCCCGGCCTTGGCGTGGCGAAAGAACACCGGATCGCCCACCCGCAGCCGCACGCCGGGAGCCAGCCGCACCGGCGTTTGCACCTCGCCGGCGCCTTCGAGGTCGAGCAGCGATAGCCCGACAGGGAGCGAGGGCACCGGCAAGCGATCGACGCCTGCTTGCCCCGACGCCGCGTAGCCTCCGCCCAGACAGGTGACGAGACCCGGGCCCGGAATCCGTACTACCGGCAATACGAAGTAGCAGGCGGGCTCGAGGCGAACGTCGCGGTAGCGATCGAAGAGGTGACTGCAGAGAAAGCCCGACCCGGCGGTGATCTCGGTGAGCGTCGGGTCTTCGCGGCTCCAGGCCAGGCTGCCGGTGCCGCCGCCGTTGACGATATGCGGGTTCAGGCCGGCGCCCGCGAGGGCAGCGCCGATGCTCTGGCGCAGCTCGGCGATCGCCGCCTGCGAGCGGGCCTTCATGGCTCTCCCTGCCGCGCTCCTCACGCGCGCGCCGAGGCCGCCGGGAATGTCGTCGCCCAGCCCGGCAACTTGCGCCTCGTAGCCCATGATGCCGCGAAAGCGCAGGTTCGTGCAGCCGGCGATGCGGTCGACGAAGGCCAGCACGTCGGGGGCCGTACGCAGCGGGCTTCGGCGCACGCCCAGGTGAAGACGACTGCCGAGCGGTCGGAACGCGAGATCGACCTCCACCACCACGTCGATGGTGACGCACGCGGCTCGGGCCGCGGCATCGAGCATCTCCAGGTGCGCGACGTCGTCGACCACCACGCTCGATTCCGCCTTCGCAGCGGCCAGCCGCGCGAGCAAGGCAGCATCGGCCGGACGCGCGATGGGATAGGCGAGCAGCAAGTCGTCGAAGCCCAGCGTGTGCAGGAATGCCGTCTCCTGGGCGGTGTAGGTCATGAGCCCGGAGCCGGGCGCCAGCGCGAGAATGCGCCGGAGAAGGTCGGGCACGCGCACCGACTTGGTGGCCACCCGGAGCTTCTTGCGCCGCTCCCCGGCGAGCCGCGCGATGGTGCGCGCGTTGCGCTCGAATGCATCGAGATCCACCAGGGCGCAAGGCCACGTCTCGCCGCCGATGGCTTGCTCGTAGCGCGTTTGCTGCTGGGTCGAGCTCTCCAACCGGTTTAGTCTACATCGATAAGCCGCGAACGCGGGCCGGACGCAGCGTCGTCTTCGCCGGACCCTGTCCGGTTTGCCCCATCGCGGCGTTGCCCCAGCACCAGACGCTCTGGTCGCGGCGGAGGGCGCACTGGTGACCGGCGCCGGCGGCGATCTCGATCACGTCGTCGAGCATCGGCACCTCGACGGGAGCGGGACGCTGCTCGGTGGTACCGTCGCCCACCTGGCCCACGCCGTTGCCGCCCCAGCAGAGAACGTGACCGGCGCGGAGCGCACACGCGTGCGCGCCACCCACCGCGATGGCCGATACGTCGCGCAACCCGGCCACCTGCACCGGTCGCACGGCCATGCCGTCGCGCGGGCGCTTCACGCCGTCGCCGAGCTGACCGTCGTCGCCCAGGCCCCAGCAGTGCACCGTGCCGTCGCCGCGGAGGGCGCAGGTATGCGCTTTGTTCGAAGCGATGCGCACCACGTCGTCGAGGCCCACGACGACCAGCGGAGCGCCGCGCGATGCGGTGGTGCCGTCGCCCAGCATTCCGGCCTCGTTGCTGCCCCAGCAGAGAACCTTGCCGTCGCGTCGCAACGCGCAGGTGTGCGCGATGCCCAGCGCGAGGCCGATGACGTTCTCGATGCCCGGCACGCTCGATGGCTTGGGGTCGGGGCCGTTCTTCCAGCACCGCAGCTGGTTGCCGTCGACGATGGCGCATGCGCGATCGCCTGCCACCGCGAGGGTCACCGCCGCCGCGCCCAGCTCCAAGCGCTCGAAGTCGCCGCCCTGGCTGCGGCACGATGCGCGTCCGGATCCATGGATGGCGCACTGATAGCCGAGACCGCCGTCGACTTGCACCGCGCCCACCACGCCGAGCGGTCGTGCCGCCACGGTCTCCGGACTCGGCGTCGCCGTATCGAGGAGGCCCCAGCACGTGACGCGGTTGACGTCGACGATGAGGCACGTGGAAACGTGGCCGGCGCTCAGGTGCGGATAGGTCGTCGTGGTGCGCGTCGGCACCGGGGAGCTCGGCGGCGCGGCATTCCCGCCACCGCACGCTGTCGCGCCGATCACCAGAGCCAGCGCAAGGAGACCGGAGCGACCCATGCCGCGCGTCAGATGCCGGGGAAGCGATGCTCTTCGGCGAGCTGGCGCGAGAAGCCCGGCGTGCGCCGCAGACGCGCTTCGCGCTCGATGCGCTCGTGGCGGATGTCGCGCCAGCGCTCGAGGTACGCGTCGAGGAGGGCGGGCTCGATGTCGTAGCGACGAAGCGCTTCGGCGTTTGCGGCGCGAAGGGCGATGGCGCCGTTGTAGCCGCCGAAGCCTTGGGTCGGGACCAGCACGCCGCCGTCTTCGTTGCCGGGAACCGGCTTCTCGCTGAGGTGGAAGTACTCGGCGGGATCGCCCAGCTCGTTGTCGAGGCGGCGCAGCGTGGGGATGCCGACGCTCTCTTCGCCCAGCAAGTAGCGAATGGCCTCGCTCACGGCCTTGAGGCCGGTCTCGCCCATGGAGTGTCCGTCGCCGATGGCCTTGGGCGCACCGACCGTCATGGTGGGGAGCCGACCCGTGAAGCCTTCGAGCTCGGCGGCACCCTGGCGGGCCCAGTGGGCAGCGGCGAGATCGGTGCGCGAGTTGGTGCGGGTGCCGGTGGCGTGGGCCACCAGGTGCTTGAAGTCGGCGATGCCGTAGCCGTGGCCTTCGCGCGCCATCTGCAGCGCGAGCATGGGGGCGTTCTCGCCGCCGAAGCCGACGCCGGCGAAGTGGGCCTTGCCGCCGGTCTCGCCGCTGTGACCGAAGCCGACGATGATGGAGGTGATGTCGAGCTGGTTCTTGAGCGCGAACTCCAGCGTGGTCACGAGTACGCCGGAGCCTCCGTGGCCCACCACCGTGCCCTGGGCGTCGACGTCGAAGGGGGCCAGGCAGTCGCCGATGCTGCGCTGCTGTGCGGCCTCGCGCCCTGCGTTCATCTCCGCCAGCTTCTCGCGGCTCATCATGGCCGCGAGTCCGAAGGCTTCGAGAATACGCGCGTCGGGGGCGAGGGCGGTGTCGGCCGCGGTCCAGAGAATGACCTCGGTGCGCCGGCCGCCGGGAAGCGTGCAGAGTGCACTCGATGCTGCGTCGGCCATGGCGATGAGCGCGCTGGCACAAGCGCCGCTGCTCACCAGCGGTGCCTGGGGAACCCGGCGGTAGGGCGACGCGGGCGTACGCAGGCTCTCGAGGAGCTCGGGGTTGCGACGGATGCGGCTCAGGCTGTAGCCGGGCGCGAGCATGGCCGACACCAGCGCCGGGCCGTGGGTCGAGAGGCAGGTGGCGAGGCGGTAGGCGAGCTTGTCGGTTTTGCGATCCGGCACCGTCTCGTGCTTCGGCTGCATGCCGAGGAGCTGGCGTTCGTAGGCGTCGTTGCCGGCGAAGGCGCAGCCCGCGGCCACCCGGAAGCGGCCCGGATCACCGAGCATGCCGGAGAGCTTCTGCGGGAGCGCCGCGAGCGCACCCAGCGCTCCGTAGATGAAGAGCTGCGTCTGAAGGCTCGGCGCGAGACGCGGATCGTCATCGAAGAGCCCGAACATGTCCATGAGCGCCGAGTGACGAATCTCCGCGAAGGAGATGCCCGCCAGGCGCCGGAGGCCGCCGTCTTCGAGATCGTGCGGGAGCGGCGCGGCCACGTCGAGCGGCACGTGCGGGGCCATCTTGCTCGACGAGAGGCGCCGGATGCCCAGGTTCGTCCGGAGCTGCGCGCCCCACTCGGCTTCGATCTGCGCGAGCGAGAGGCGCGTGCGGTCGCCGTCCTTGCGCACGAACACCGGCTCGGCGGCGGTGCTCGAGCCGAGGTCGACCTCGACGAGGCCCGCGTCGAGCGCGGCGAATCCCAGGAAGAGCGGACTGCGCGTGACGAGTGCGCGGTGCGTTTCGGTGCTACCGACGGCCGACATCGTGCACGCAGTCCCCACGGTAACCAGAACTTGGCTCGGGTGAAGTCGCATGGTGGCGCCGCGCGGAAACCTAGCGCAACTACCCTCGAAAGCGCACGCGGCGAGTGCCTTCGGAGAGCGGAATGGCGTCTTGCGGCACTGAGCGCCGCTTCTCTCCCACGTGCGACATTCAGTTCGCACCTCGTCGCGCGACGACCCTCCTGCGCCACGCGTGCGCAACGAGCCCACGATCCGCGGCATGCGGAGGGAACATATGCGTACCCATGCCCGCGAGTCGGTGGATGCAACGGGTCAGCTGGGCTTCCACCCGGCGGCGGCGGCGTCTTCGAGCGAACGCGCGGGCGTCGTGCTCGCCACCGACGGCCTCTGCATCGCCTGGTCGACGCGGGCAGCGATGCGCGGATAGCGCGCCGGCTCCGGCACCAGATCGTAGTGCACGAGGTGTTGCCAGAGGCAGGTGAGCGCCACGTCCGGGTAGGTGAAGCTCGGCTCGTCCACCTCTACGCGGGCTTCGAGCCAGTCGAGGCCACCGTCGATGGCGGAGCGGAGCTTGCGAAAATATGCCACCGTTTCGAGGTCGGCGAGGCCGGCGCGCTTTGCGAGGAGCAGCACCACCTCGTTGTTCATGATGCCGGTGACGACCGCCAGGCGGTTCAGGCTCTCCACCGCCAGACTGTTCACCTGCAAGCGGTCCGCCGGGTCGTAGAGCGCCACCAGGTAGCGTGCGATGTGGTCGGAGTCGATGATCGTCACGTCGCCCCGCACCAGCGTCGGTACCCGCAGCAGAGGGTTCTCTCCGTAGCCTGCGCGGGTGGGCGCCAGCACGCTGCCGGTGCGGACGTACTCGTACGCGACGCCGAGCTCTGCCAGAACGATGCGGACCTTTCGCGTGAAGTGCGACAACGGCGTACCGAAGAGGCGCAGCGTTTCCATGCCCGGACTATGCTCCAGAGGCCGCCGCCCCGCGAGCGCCATGGCGTGCGACGGCGCGCGATGGTGCGTGGGGGTTGATGTGTGGCGGCGAGAGTGCGAGCATCCGCGCCTCGATGCAGAAGTATACGGCGAGACTATCGCAGGACGAGAACGGCTCGTGGGTCGGCGTCGTGGATTTGCACAACGGCCACTGCGCCATGTCCGATGGTCACTCGCTCGACGAAGCGCGCATCCGCGTACGGCAGGCGCTCTCGGTCATGCTCAAGCAGCGCGGCGGTTCGTTCATGCTCGAGTACGTGATCGAGGCGAGCGCGCCGAGCGCCGACGGACGCAACGGCGGCGCTTCGTGAGCCGGTGAGCCGCTTGCAAGCGCAGCTCATCTTCTACGTGCGCGACCAGGAGACGAGCGCACGCTTTTACCAGGCGGTCCTGGCCGCGCCGCCGGTGCTCGACGTGCCGGGCATGACGCAGTTCGCGCTGGGGGACGCGATCCTGGGGCTCATGCCCGAGGCCGGCATCGTACGTCTCCTTGGGAGCGACCTGCCCGATCCGGCCTCCGCGCGGGGCGTGCCGCGTGCGGAGCTGTACTTGGTGGTGGACGATCCCGCGGCCTACCAACGTCGCGCGCTTTCGGCCGGCGCACGGGAGCTGAGCCCGCTCCTGCCGCGAAGCTGGGGCGACAGCGCGAGCTACGCGCTCGATCCCGACGGCCACGTGCTCGCGTTCGCGCGCGCTATCGCCTGAGCGACTTCCACCGCGCGCCGAATTTTCCAGCGCTGAGCGATGTCGCGGTCGAGGTTTCGCTGGAGCTTGACCCTGGCTGTCGGTCTGTTACTTCATTGAGACCGCCGCGAGAGCGAGCGTAGAACCCGAGCGTGCACCCCCCCGTGCGCTCGGGTTCGCCCTTTCTGGGGTCCGAGATCCCGCGGCTCAGCGGCCGGCCACGCACTCGCCGCGGGCGTTGCAGGTCTTGACGACAGCGGTCTCGATGCACGAGGCATCGGCGGGGTCGCAAATGGTGCATTGTGCACCGGTTTTCTTGCCGGCGCAGGGGGAGTAGGGCGGCGGGGCGCTCGTCCCCGCTACACAAGCACCCTTGGCGTCGCAGGTCTTGACGACCGCGGTCTCGATGCACGAGGCATCGGTGGGGTCGCAAATGGTGCATTGCGCACCGACCTTCTTGCCCGCGCACGGCACGTAGCCCGCGGGCGGAGGCGGGACCTTGGTGCCGGCGATGCAGCGGAGCTTGGTGCTGCCGCCCGGGTCCGCCTGACACGTCTTCACCTCGGCGGTCTCGATGCACGTGGGGTCGGTGGTGGGGCAGAGGTGACAGGTGTCGCCGAGCTTCTTGCCCTCGCACCCTTGCGTTGCGCGCAGCTCGGCGTCGGTTTCATCCACGCTCTGGGCGGGCGCGGAGCTCGCGGCACAGGCCATGAGCGGGAGCAGGGCGGCGAACGAAGAGAGGAGTGCGAAGCGAGGCATGATCATCGGTGAGCCTTTCGGTGAAGCGGAACGTGTGTGCGTCCCTATTCCCTCCGCTGCGGTCTTTGATCACGCCGTCGGACGATTGTTCAGGAGCAGGTGACTGCGCCCTCCACGCAGCTGCCGCTGGCGTTGCAGCGTTTCGTCACGTGGCGCTCGCTGCAGTTGGTGGCGCCGCCGGGGCAGAGCGTGCACGCGTCGCCGCAGACCTTGGCCTCGCACGGGTCGGGGCTGGTCGGTGCATCGCAGCGCACCGGGCCGGGGGTGGTCACGCAGGCGCCCCAGTAGTCGCACGAGCTCAGGAGCGCCGGACCCACGCCACGCGGCGGGCAACCTTCGCCGCACTTGCGACCGACGCAACCCGGCCAGTCGTCGGTGCTACCGGCGTCGGGCTCGGCGAACGGTGGCGGCAGGCCCGCGTCGACGTGCGCCCGCCCCACCGAAACATCTTCGGTGCAGGCAGCCGCGATGGTCGCAGCAAGGGCCATCGCCACCCAGGCGCGCATCATGGGGTGGTCATCCGTGTCACGCTCGCGCGATACGGCGAGCGGGGAAATTCCCGCAGGAACGCCGCGGCCTCGCTCCGGGCCTTCGCGGGGTCGGTGCCCGCCAGGGCTTGAATGCGCAATACACGGGCTTCTTCCCCCAGAAGCCCGTGCGGGAACTTCCGGGAGTGCACCGCCAGGAGCGTGAGGGCCTCGCCGGGCGCTCCCGCACGCAGGCGTTCGCGCACGTGGGTGAGCGACTCCACTTCGCTCTCGCCCCGGCCGCTCGGCTCTCTGTTCGTGGGGGCCGCCGTGGCGCTCGCTTCCGGAGCCGGGCCCGGGATCGGCATCCGAAGACCGCGCGCGTCGGAGCTCGCAAGCGAGGCCACGGTGGTGCTGGGCGCCAGTGCGCTCGCCGAAGGTCCGCTCGTCCACGCCCGCCACCCGGCAAAGCTGCCGACCAGCACCGCGCCCAACGCGAGCACGAACCATGCTTTGGCGGTGAGCAACGTCTTGGCGCTCACGGTCGCCGCCGCGCCCGCGCTTGCGCCCGCTGCGCCGAGCACCGAAGCCGCGACGGCGTCGGCCATTTGCGCTCTCGCGCTCTCGCGCATGCGCTCGTTCCTGCCAGCCCGGAGGAGATCCGCTGTGGAGAGCCTCATGGCGTTCCCCCTTCTTCGTCGATGTTCGCCGCGGCCTGCTCGAACCAAGCGCGTGCGCGCCGGAGCCGCGAAGCCACCGTCCCCGGGGGAATCTCCAGCGCCACCGCGATATCGGCCATCGTCATCTCCTCGAGCTCGGCCATCACGAACACGTCGCGAAGGTCGTCGGCCATGGAGGCCAGGATGCGGTCGAGCACCCTACGTGCCTCGGCCTCCAGCAACGCCTCTTCCGGACCATCTGCTTCGGAGCGAGGATTCTCCCACGGATCTGCGGAGACCGGCTCCCGGCGCGCGAGGTCTTCGAGGTTGCGCGCGAAGCTGCGGCGGGCGTGCCGCGCGACGTTGGAGAGCACACCGAAGAGGAAGGCCTTCTCCTTGCCGGGCTCGATGTGGGCGACCTTGGTCACGGCGATCATGAACACCTGCTGCGCGGCGTCCTCGGCGGCGGCGGTACCGAGGCCCAGGCGACGCAGCGAACGAAAGACGAAGTCCGCATGCTCCAACACGAAGGCACGCGCGTCCGTTGCGTCCGGCCCGGCGTTCTCGCGGTGGCCAGGCGCACGCTCCTGCACGGTGTCTTGCGTTACCTCCAAATGGCCTCATGCCCGGGTCGAACGGTTTTGATCATCGAAACTGCACTCCCCCGAAAATACTCAAATTCGGGCTGAAAGGCGGAGTGCGAAGCAACGTCGGGCCACCCTCCACGCGGTAGGTCGGACGGGTCGCCACGAGCAGGAGCGAGCCCTCGAAGCCCAACGTGAACCGCAGCCGGTCTCGCGGCGAGCCGGAGACGTACCGCGCTCGACCGAGCGCACCGGCGCCGAACCAGACGCGCTGCGAGGTCTCGGCATCGAGCGGTCCTTCGATGTGCTGCACCCAGGAGACACCGAGCTCGGCCGCGGCGCACAGGCCGACCTCGAAGTGGCCGAGCGCCACCACGCCGAGCGCGCACAACGATGGCCGCGCGACGATCCATCGGAGCGCCAGATCGTAGGACTCCCGTGACACGTCGAGGACGCGCACCACGCCGTCGAGGCCCAAGCCCAGGCCCAGACCCGGCAGCGCGTGTCCGTTGTGCACGCCGAGGCGCAGCTCCGGACCCAGCGCATCGCTCACCGCGGAGGCGCCGGCGCCGATGGCAATCCAGGTGGCTCGACCGGGCTCGGAGCCGGCGTCGACCTCCTTTCGCCGCACGCCGCCGTCGTAGCTGTCGCTCGCGGGCTCGGCTTCCCGCGCCGCATCGGCGGTTCCCGCGTCGGCCGCGGGGGGCGCTGCCGCGCGTTCGCGCTCGATCTCGAGGAGCATGGCGGCAGCCAGACCCAACGCCGCGGCGAGCTCCTTGCAGGTCGAAGCCGCTATCGTCCGCGACAGGTCGCCCTCGGGCGCGGTCGGATCGCCCAGTCGCACCGTGCCTTCGTATCGAGGGGCGCCCGGTTCGTGTGTAATGTGCACAAAAATGGGTCGAGCTTCGGCGGCCGCCGGAATGCGACTCGAGAACGTCGCGCGATCGCACTCGGCCGGGGCTTGCCACTCGAGAGAGGCCGGCGCTTGCCCATGGGCGGGGCCGGCGACCGCTGCGCTACCCAGGGCTGCTGCGGAGGCGAGGCCCACGAGCCATGCGCGGGGTACCGGTGCAAACTGGCCGGGCTCGCTCACGCGGCGACGCTATCACGCCGGTAAAGGTTGCGGGGCGCTTCGGTACACCGCCAGATCGCCGGCGGCGGGCACCACCAGCGAGAGCCATGGACACCGTGGCAGCGGCAGGTCGACGCAGCAAACGCGGATGGGCCGGGTGCGGGCAACCCGCTCGAGCTCGGCCAGCAGCGCGGTGAGGCGTTCGCCGCCGAATGGGCAGTAGAGAAAGAAGACCGTGCCGCTGGATGCCGGGGCGGAGAGTCGTACCGCGTCGTCCTCGATGGGTGTAAAATGCAGTTGAGGCAATCGGCCTCCGAGGCTCCGCGCTTCGCGCACCAGGGCGGGCTGGATCTCGAGGCCGACGATCGCCGCGCCGGTGAGCAGGCCCACCAGGGCCGCCGCGCGCCCCACGCCGGCGCCGACGTCGACGAAGAGATCGCGTTCTCCTATCGATGCCAGGTCCACCGCCCGCAGGATCGCATCGACCGGGCAGGGCAGATAGGGCACGCAGCCGCGTGGCAGGTCGGGGCCGTCGTCGGGCACCTCGTCCAGGCCCAGCACCAGGTCGAGCCACGCGTCGCGGTCGTTCGGTGGAATGGCGAGCAGCGCCGCGCGGAACGTGGCCGGAGGCACCGTGCCGTGCGCCAGGAGCGAGGAGAGTGCCTGGGCGCTCGTGCGGTGCAGGTCGTCCACCGGCCGAGCATACGGCACATCGGGTGGCGCGTCAGTGAGCGGGGCGGGGAACGGTGGCGTCGTGCACGCGCAGGCCGAGGGGCGTGTGGCCGACCCAGGCCAGGAGCTGGAGCAGCGGGTGGCCCACCAGGTTGTGCAGGGCCCACGAGGACCGCACCCAGCGAAAGCGGCGCCCCTCGAAGAAGGCCGGGTCGAGGCGCATCACCAGGTCCACCGCCTCGGCGCCAACGAGCTCGATGGCGCCGAGATCGCCGCGACGGATCACCCGGAGCGAACCTTCGCGTTCCATGCCGCGGAGATCGATCTCGCGGATGTCGCTCCAGGGCACGAGGCGCTCGCCCAGGCGCACGAGCGGGCTCACGACGTGACTCCGTCGGTGCGGGCACCCAGGTCGAAATGGGCCTCGATGAAGTCGATGATCACGCGCGGATCGACGGTGTGGTGAAATACGATGTTGGGCCCGTGTCGATCGAGCATCACCGCCTTCGTGGACGGCCCCACCGGCGCGAGACCGTGGCTGGTGTTCTGCCCGCACTCGTGGCTCCCGCACTCGAACGCCCATTGCGACCGCACGGGAATGTTCGCCACGCCGGGGCGTAGCGGGCAATGAAAGTGTACGATGCAGTCTTCCTCCGGGTGCTCGCGAAACACGATGCGCTGGCTCTGCCCACCCACGCTGGGGCGGCTGCCGTGCGCGGTCACGCGATCGTCGCCGTCGGCCTCGACGAGCACCAGGCCCACCTCGGAGAGACGGTTGAAGTTCGTTTTGCGGCGCGACGTAAGAATCCGATCTTCGCCGATGCGCACCGCGAAGTGCCCCACCGTTGCGTCGAGGAACGGCTTGTAGGCGCCGCGTGCGATGCAGTGGTCGACGACCGCACGGAGTGCAGCCGGCACCAGCGGCGAGCTCCAGGGCACCGGGGCGCCGGGCAACACGGTGGAGCGGGTGAAGTGATTCGTGGACCGGGCCAGGGCCATGCGCACCAAGCCGGCCACCGCTTCCGCGCGAACCGTCGTCTCATGGTACCGGGCTTGTTCCGGCGTGATGACCATCGAGAGGCGGGAATGCACGTCGTTGGCCAGGACCAGGTTCGCAGAACTGGTCTTGAGGAGCCGCAGGCCCGCGAGATACTGCGCGTCGGCGGAGGCGCCGGCGGTGGTCTTGCACGCCACCAGGAAGAGATCCTTGCGCTCGCGTCGGATGCGACCGGCGAGCTTCGCTGCGGGCACGAGCGTCATCGTCTGCTCGCCTTCCGCTGTCCGGAGCCGCGCCGCGGTTTTGCCCACTTCGTCACCCACGCGACCGCGGTAGTCCACCAGCGCCGCGGTGAGAAATACCATCTTCGCGCCGGGGTCGGCGACGATGCCGTCGAGAAGCCGCGCGATGTCGTCGTTGGTCTCGAGCGAGCTCGCCGGGTCGGCCATGCGCGTGAGGTGCAGGCGCACGTCTTCGCCGGCCTCCCGCAGTTGCCCGGCGATGCTGCGGGCCAGCGTGCCGTAGGCCGGCGCGCACAGCGCCAGATGCGGGCGGACATGAAAGACCGTTCCACCGCCGATCACGTGGTGAATCGCCATGGCAAGCACGTAGGGCCGCCGATGAACGGAGGAAAGCGCGCTAACCGGGCAGCTCGCGGATCTTCCGTACCGGGCCGTCGACGAGCGCGTACACCGTGTGTTGCGGAATCGGGAGCTCGAGCATGGCCTCGTCGCTGAGGCCGAGGAACACGCCGCGTACGATGCGCCCCACGAGGCCGTGCGACACCGCCAGCACCGGACCGCGCACCTCCGCGAGCCACGCCGCGACCCGCTCCCGTGCCGCCTCCAGGCGCTCTCCGTCGGGGGAGCGAAAGTACCAATCGAAGGCGGTGGTGCCGGCCCGCGCTCCAGGATACTCCGCCTCGATCTCGTACTCCGTGAGCCCCTCCCAGCAGCCCAGCGAAACCTCGGCGAGCCGCGGCTCGTCGCGCACATCGAGCGCGACGTGCTGGCCGAGGATGGTGGCAGTTTCCCGCGTTCGACCCCGCGGGCTCACGTGGGCCACCAGCGGAGCGCCGTTGCCCAAGGTCGCTGCGAGCACGCGACCCACCGCGGCGGCTTGCTGGCGACCGCGATCGGTGAGCGCCGAATCGCGCGCACCCTGGAATCGCCCGGCAGCGTTCCAGACCGTTTCTCCGTGGCGCACCAGATAGATGGTATCGAGCATGACCGGGGGGGCCTCCGCGGACCCTACTGCAGCTAGCCCGGATTATTCATGGTTCCGGGGCTGCATGTCACGATGCATCGGGAAATCTCGGGCGTACGGCGGTTCTCGACCCTGCGAAGGAACAACAGTCCGTCTCGGGTCTGCGATCCGGCGTGCGCCCGTCTTTCCCGCGCCTCGTGCCATTCGCCAACCGGCCCATGAATAATCCGGGCTAGGTCGGGCCAGGTCTACGTACCGATGCGATCGAGGGCGGTGCCGGCGAACACCTTGCGCCGCCAGTAGTAAGGCCGGAAGAAACGCGAGAGCAGCCGCAGCGGGCTCATCCACGTGTAGTGTGCACCGGTTCGCCGGTTGCCCAGCACCTTCTCGGCGAGCCATCCGCACACCGGCTCCGGCGGGTCGATGACGAAGTGGAAGAGCCACTTCATGCGCAGCCAGTTCTCGGGAAGGCCATGTTCCCACGAGGAGATCAGCAGATCGGTGGCGACCATCCCCGGGCTCAGGGTGCCCACCTGGATGGGAGCCTCGCGCGTCTCGCGCACCAGTGCGTCGGTGAAGTAGCGCAGCGCGCGCTTGGTGGTCCCGTAGGCGGTGAGGCCGCGGCTCCACTCGCCGCGGCTGCCCCAGCCCTCCATGTTGAAGAGCTTCCCGCGCCCCTGCCGCAGGAGGCCGCGCACGGCCACGTGGGAGCCGAGCATCGCCCCGCGCATGTTGGTGTCGATGACGGTGAGCACCTCGGAGGCCGCGAGGTCCGCGAAGGCCCGGGCCGCGTTGCAGGTACCGGCGTTGTTGATCCATACGTCGACGCTGCCGAAGGCCTCGGTCGCGCGCTCCCACAGGGCCTCGAGGTCGGCCGCCGAGGTGACGTCGCAGGGAACGCCGATCAGGCGCGAGGGCTCGGCGCCGAGCTTGGCCACGGCTTCGTCCACTGCCCCTTGCGTTCGTCCGCTGACGACCACCGAGCATCCACGCGCGAGAAACGCCCCCGCGAGACCGAAGCCGATACCGCGTGTGCTGCCGGTGATGACGATCGCGCCCATGCTCGTTCCCACGGTAGACTAGACATCTTGCTGCCGTCTCTCTACCCGCGCCTGCTCGGAACCGCGTGGA
>Ga0075163_10008758_pt1 | contig 13298 bp, 13 predicted proteins | sample JI1023141ADNA_FD_71478 | JGI IMG/M metagenome (GOLD analysis project Ga0075163, IMG submission 71478) | Wastewater effluent complex algal communities from Wisconsin, to seasonally profile nutrient transformation and Carbon sequestration -... | ecosystem: Engineered > WWTP > Effluent > Algae...
CGGCATGCCGTGCGTGACGTAGATCACGGCGTCCTTCCAGCGCCAGCCGAGCTCGTTGATGTCGGGCAGCCCGAGGCCGACGACGCCGGCGATCCGCGACTTGGTGTCGGGATCGGTGGCGGCGAGCACCGAGAGGCCGGCGCCCTCGGACACCCCGACGAGCACCGGCTTCACGCCGCGGCCGCCGGCGGCGTAGTCGGCGATGGCCGCGTAGTCGCGCGGTTCGTCGGTGGGCGTGAGCGTGGTCGAGCCGCTGGTGAAGCTGCTGAGATACGCCTTCACGTCGACGCCGACCACGAAGCAGCCCTGCGCCGCGAGCACCTCGGCGACGTGCGGTCCGAGATGGATCCAGCCGCCATCGCCGCTCGACACCACCACCGGCGTGCCGGTGCGTGGCCCGTAGAGATACACGGGGATCCTGTGCCCACGCACCGTGATCGTGTCGGGCGTCTGCGCCGCCACGAGCGCGGGCACGCCGAGCAGTCCCACCGCGAGCAGCAGTCGCTGCAGCACGCGAGTCGTCATGACACCCCTCCTCCAGAAGACGCGGACGCCGACAGCCAGCGCACCGCGTCGCCAAGCGCCTGGTCGAGGGCGGCCGTGCCCCCGGCGAAACGATGATTCCGGGCCTCCACCGTGATGAAGCGGCGCGTGGGCGAGTCGGGCCCGAAGAGCGCACGCGCGGCGGCGGCCGGCAGATAGTCGTCGTGGGTCGCCTGGATCACGGCGACCGGCACGGGCACCCGCCGCAGGCGGCGGTAGGGATGGAACACCCGCGCGCCGGGCCTCGAGGCGGCCGGTGTCGCGCCGTCGTCCGACTCGTCGCCGGCGCCGTCGATGGCGAGATCCTCGGTGGCGTCGAGGCCGATGGCGATGACCCCCGCGAGATGCGGCACCGCGCGCGGTTCCGCCGCCGCCAGCACCGCGAACGCCGCGCCGCGTGACCAGCCGGCGAGAATCACCGGCACGTCGGCGGCGAGGCCGAGCGCCGGAGCGGCCGCGGCGACGATGGCGCGGTACTCGCGGGCGAGCTGCGCCGGATTCAGCGACGCGTCGCGCGGCCGTTCGATCTTCAGGAACGTCCGCGCGCTGAAACCGGCGGTGGCCACGCCCTCGTGCGCCACCAGCCGCCACATGTCGATGGCGGTGCCGAACCAGCCGCCGTCGCCGCTCGCGTAGAGCACCAGCGCCGGTGTGCGCAGCGGCCGCATCGCCGCCACGTGCAGCGGCAGCGCCGCGGTGTGGAGCGCCGCCGTGACGCGGCGCTCGGTGATGTCGGGCGACGACGGCACGCGCGGACGCACGCCGCCGCATCCCGCCGTGGCTGCCACGAGGCACGCCGCCGCGGCGCAGGCGCGCCACGAAGGGGTGGTGGCACGCGTGCGCCACGACGGCGCGGCGGGAGCGGCGACGGTCATCGCGCGTCTCCGGTGGCGGCGCGGGACGGCGACGCTACGAGGCGTGCGGCAGCGCGATGAAGGCGTCGGCGCCCTGGCGCGTCACCAGCACCAGCGCCGGCCGGTCTTTCGTCGAGGCCAGCGCGCTGCGCAGCGTCGACACCGAGTCGACGGCGCGGCCGTTCACCGTCTTGATGAGATCGCCGGGGCGCAGGCCGGCGGACGCGGCGGCACCCGACGGGTCGACGTCGGTGATCACCAGGCCCGACGATCCGCGCGGCAGCTCGAGCTCGCGCGCCAGCTGACCGGTGACCGGCGACACCGTCATGCCCACGCCGCTCTCGCCCTGGTCGTCCGACGCCGCCGGCTTCGCCGACGCCGTCTCGGACTCGCGCTGCACGAGGCGCGCGTCGATCGTCTGCCGGCGGCCGTCACGCAGCACCTCGATGGCCACCGCGGTGCCGGGCGCGGCGGCGGCGATGCGGTTGCGCAGCAGGTTGGCGTCGGTCACCGGCGTGCCGTTCAGCGCGATGACCACGTCGCCCTGCTTCAGGCCGGCCTTCGCGGCCGGACCACCGGGCTCGACGCCGCTGACGAGCGCGCCGTGCTGATCGCTGAGCCCGAGGCTGGCGGCGAGATCCGACGACAGCCCCTGCACGGTGACGCCGAGTTTCGAGCGACGCACCGTGCCCGACGAGGCGAGCTGATCGCTGACCGCCTTGGCCATCGACGACGGAATCGCGAAGCCGAGGCCGACGTTGCCGCCCGACGGCGACACGATCTGTGCGTTGATGCCGATGAGCTCGCCGTTGAGGTTGACGAGCGCGCCGCCCGAGTTGCCCTGATTGATCGGTGCGTCTGTCTGCAGGAAGTCCTCGTAGGATCCATCGCTCACGCCGGTGGCGCGGCCCTTGGCGCTGACGATCCCCATCGTCACCGTCTGGCCGACGCCGAGCGGGTTGCCCAGCGCCAGCACGACGTCGCCGACCTTCACGCGCTCGGAGTCGCCAAAGGGCACCGTGGGCAGGCCGGCCGCCTGCACGCGGATCACCGCGAGATCGCTCGGCTGATCCGAGCCGACCAGCGTGGCCGGCAGCGAGCGGCCGTCGGCGAGGTCGACCTTGATGGTCTGCGCCTGGTCGACGACGTGATGGTTCGTGAGGATGAGGCCGTCGGCGCGGATGACGACGCCCGAGCCCAGTGCGCCCTGGCGTTCGCGTGGCTGACGCCGCGGGTCGACGCCGAAGAACTCGCGGAACGGCGCCGGGATGTCGGTGGCCTGCGCCTCGGCGCGGCGCTCGACGCGGATGGTGACGACGGCCGGGGCGACCTTGTCGACGATCGGACTGTACGAGGTGACGGGGGTGACCGCCGCGATCGGCGTGGCGGCCGCCGGCGTCGTGGCCGGCGACGCGTGATCGGGCGTGGTGGCCGACAGCGTGGCGACCACGCCGGAAACGCCGGCGCCGAACAGCGCGGCGGCCAGCGCGATCGCCGCGGTGCGGGCCGCCGGCCGGGCAGTGCGGGTGGAATGCGTTGGGCTCATGTCTCTCACCTTCCTGAGGGCGCGCGAACGTGCGCGCTCGATCCGTTGGACGTCGGTGAGGATTCCAGGGTCGTGTCTCGAAGATGACAGGTGTGACAGGCTCGTCAGGTTGGCGGCGATGACACCGATGTCACCGCCACGACAGGCGGTGGTCAGGTGTCGCTGGCTATCGTGACCGTCGAGGGTGGCCGGCCAGCGCGCCGCCCGCGAACGGAGGTGCCCGATGTTGCACGTTCCCCTGATTGCCGCGATCTCGATGCTCGCGCTCACCGGCGCGGCGGCCGCCGCCCCGGCGCCCGCGATGCACACGACGTGGATGGCGGGCCGCATCGAACGCGTCGATCTCGACCATCACGCCGTCGTGATCGCGCACGGATCGCGTCATCTCACGCTGACCCTGGCCGCGCACGCCGACATCCGCGAGGGTCGGCACGCGCTGAGCGCGCAGTCGCTGGCGCACGAGGTCGGACGGGCGGTGAAGGTGCGCTACACGAACGGTGCGACGGGTCGCATCGCCGACATGGTGGAAGTGGTGACGGCGGCCGCGGCCCACGCGGCCGCCCGTCACTGATCGATCAGGCGCGCTGGGTGCCGTGGTGCCATTCCACGGGCAGCGTCACGCTGAAGGCGCTGCCCGTGCCGACCTGCGACTCGACGTGCACGCGGCCGCCATGGGCCTCGACGATCGCCTTCACGAGCGACAAGCCGAGGCCGACGCCGCGTGCCGAACGGCTGGCGTCGGCGCGATACAGGCGATCCCACACGAACGGCACGTCGGTGGCGGCGATGCCCATGCCGGTGTCGCGCACGGTCAGCGTCACCTCGCGGCCGCTCGACGTGCCCTCGATGTCGATCCGTCCGCCCGCCGCCGTGTATTTCACGGCGTTCTCGATGAGGTTGGCCAGCACCTGGCGCAGGCGCGTGCGGTCGGCGCCGACGATCAGGCCGTCGGGCACCTGCGAGGCCAGCGCCAGGTCCTTGTCCTCCGCTTCGTCGGCGTAGAGATCGATGGCCTCGCGCACCACCGCCGCCGCGTCGAAGGTCGACGGGGTGAGCGACATGGTGCCGGTCTCGGCTTCCGAGATGTCCATCAGCGCGGTGAGCGTGGCGCGCACGCGGTCGGCCTCTTCGAGGGCGCGGCCGAGGCCCTCGCGCAGCGCCGCCGGGTCGTCGGACATCAGCGACGTCTCGGCCACCGTGCGGAAGCGCGTGAGCGGCGTGCGCAGGTCGTGAGCGACGTTGTCGAGGGCGCCGCGCATGCCGGCCACCAGCGCCTGGATGCGGCCGAGCATCTCGTTCACCAGGCCGCCGAGCTCGTCGAGCGGATCGGTGGTGCCGCGCGTCGCCACCCGGGCGTCGAACGAGCCGGTGCGCACGATGTTCCGCACCGTGGCGTCGAGCGCCCGCAGCGGTGCCAGCGCCTGCTCGGTGAGCAGCACGCCGCCGGCGATGCCGATCAGTACCACCAGCGCCAGAATCTCGAGCGAGCGGGCCCGGTAGCGGCCGAGCAGCACGTCGCGGGTGCGGGAACTGCGGCCCACCTGCACGGTGACGCCGTCGCCGGCCACGGTGCTGCCCACTTCGAGCACCGAGGCGTCGGCGGGATGGCTGATCGTGGCCCAGCCGGCGCGGGCCGGGCGCGCGTCGAGCGACGCCAGGTCGACGGCGTTCCAGCCGGGCTCGGCGAAATAGACCACTTCGGTGCTGCGGCCGATCACCCGCACCATCAGCCCTTCGTGCCGGCCGGCGCCGGCGTCGGCCTCGATCACCGTGCGCAGGCCGATCAGGCCGGCCCGCTCGTACTCACGCGCGTAGCGCGTGAGCATGGAGTCGAGCACGTCGTGGTCCTGCGCGGCCAGGGCCCGCGCCAGCAGGATGTAGGTGCCGAGGGCGAGCGCCGCCGCGCTCACCGCGAAGACGCCGGCGTACCACAGGCCGATGCGGAGCGCCAGCGCTCCGCTCAGCGACTCACGCCACCTTGAGAACATAGCCCACGCCCCGCACGGTGTGCAGCAGCTTCGGCTCGAAGTCCTTGTCGACCTTCTCGCGCAGGCGGTGCACCAGCACGTCGACGGCGTTGGTGCCGGTGTCGAAGCTGTAGTCCCACACGTGCGAGACGATCATCGTCTTCGACACCACGCGGCCGGCGTTGCGCATCAGGTACTCGAGCAGCGCGTATTCGCGCGGCCGCAGCTCGATCGGCGTGCCACCGCGGGTGGCGCGACGGGTCAGCCGGTCGAGGTGCAGATCGCCGACGGTGAGCTCGGTGGGCTCCTGCGGCGACTGGCCGCGACGCGTCAGCGCCTGCACGCGCGCCGACAGCTCGGCGAACGCGAACGGCTTGGTGAGGTAGTCGTCGCCGCCCGACTGCAGGCCCTTCACGCGGTCGTCGACCGAGTGCTTGGCGCTCAGGAACAGCACCGGCGTCATCACCCCGGCGCGCCGCAACGCGCCCACCAGGCTCAGGCCGTCGAGCCGCGGCAGCATCACGTCGACCACGGCGGCGTCGTACTGCTGCGCCCGGGCGCGTTCGAGGCCGTCGACGCCGTTGTCGGCGACATCGACCGCATGGCCCTCCTGGCGAAGGCCGGTGGCGACGAACTCGGCGATGCTGCTGTCGTCTTCGACCACGAGGATGCGCACGGCCCCATGGTCGTGCGCTATCGAGGATCCGGTCAAGGTGTCAGGCGTCATGCCCCCAGCGTAGGGGCCTGGCCTTCCGCGGCCCTGACTCGACCATTACATCGATGTCAGCGCGACGCCGGCGCCGGCGCGCCGTTCAGGGCCAGCACCGCGAACGCGGTGGCCATGTCGGACATGAACATCCGCCGCCACGGTTCGCCCTTGTCGCCGCCGTGCTCGCGATCGAAGTTCAGGGAATGGGCGCGCCACGGTGCCCACGACGCGTCGCCGGCCCGCTCGGGCTGCTGGTGCTGGCGCAGCCAGGCGAGGCCGCTGGCGACGGCCGGCGCGGTGAGCGGCTGGCCGCTGGTGCGCAGCGCGTGCACGACGAGCCCGGTGGCGTAGCCGTCGCTGGCAGCGAGCAGCGCGGCGTCGGTGATGCCGGGCGCCGCCGGCGCGTCGGCCTTGCTCCAGCGCCAGGCGCCGAGGTCGACCAGCGACCAGCCGCCGTCGGCACGCTGCGCGCCGGTGAGCTCGCCCACGATCGCCTGCCGCTCGGTGGCGCTCAGCAGGTCAGGCAGATACGCTGCGGCCATCAGCGCCCACGCCTTGTTGAAGCGGCGCTGCGCCGGCAGCTGATCGTGCAGGTAGGCGCGCAGCTTCGCGAGACCGGCGGTGCCGGCGGCGTCGCGGCTGGCGTTCTTCCCCGGCGTGCTGCCGGCGGCCATCGCCGCCAGCGTGGCGCCGTGATACGCGGCGTCGGTCGTCTCGTACGGCTCGAGGCCGAAATCCAGCCACGCCCAGGCGCCGTCGGCGCGCTGCGTCGCCCACAGCCGCGCCATCGCCGCGCGGGTCGGCTCCGACGGCTGGGCGGCGCGGCCGAGCGAGTCGTGGCGGGTGAGCACGAACGCGTTGAGCACCGCTTCGACGCCGGCGGACTCGACCTTCTTCGCCTCGGTGTGATCGTAGAAGGGCGCTTCGTCGGCGAGGTTGGCGACGCGCTGCCGCACCGTGTCGAGGATGCGCGTCTCGTGCGCGGTCGGCGCGGCGTCGCCGGTGGCGACGCGGAGCAGCGGACGCGCCAGCGCATAGGGAATCGCCGTGTGGCACGACAGACACTTCGCCTCGCCGCTGCCGGTGCGCAGGGTCTTCGCCTTGGTCCACCACAGGTCCATGCGCGCGTCGAGATAGCGGGCGGCGGCGGCGGTGTCCCAGCCCGGATCGGGCGCCGCGGCCGGCGCCGCCAGCGAGCTGAGGGACCACGCGGCGGCGACGAGGCCCGTGGCGACGAGGAACGCACGGCTGCGCAAGGACATGCCGCGCATCTGACCACCCGCGGCGGCCACCGGTCAACTCCGCCTCGACTGTGCGTATTCGAGACATCCAGCGACGAAATCGAGGGCCGATTACCTTGCCGGGTCCGTAGCGCCCCACCTTTGGCAGGAGCTCTCGTGACGATCAGCGGCATCACCCAGACCTACGCGTCGTTCTCGGCCATGCGGCTCACCATCAACGTGAACACGCCGCAGCCCGCGGCGCAGCCGAAGACCGGCACGACGACGGCACCGACCGACACGGTGAGCCTGTCGCCCGAAGCCACGACCCCGTCCACCGAGGCAGGCGACACGACCACCACGCCGCCGGTCACCGCGACGCCCACGCCGACGCCGGCCACGCCGGCGCCGCCCGATCGCGCCGGCGCGCTGTTCGCGGCCCTCGACGCCGACCAGGACGGCGCGGTCACCGAGGACGAGTTCAAGACCGGCGCCAAGCAGATCCTGTCGCAGGGACGCGGTCCGCGGCGCGCCGAGCGCGAGGACGGCGACCACGGCCACGACGATCACCACGTGCACGAGGGCCGCGGTTCGCGCCGTCTCGATCGCAAGCTCGACAAGCTGTTCGATCGCATCGACGCCAACGGCGACGGCTCGCTCGACAAGACCGAGCTCACCGACGCGCTGGCCGCCGCCGACAAGCGTCGCCAGCCGCCGCCCCCGCCGCCGACGACCGACCCGGCCGCCGATCCGGCCGCCGGCCAGGGCGCGTCGAACGGCACCGTCGTCACGTTCTCGATGACGTTCGTCTCGATCGCGGTGAAGCGCTACACGTCGCTGCAGGGCGACGCGTCGACGACCGGCTCGTCCACCTCGGGCGCGACCACGCCGGCGACGGCGCCGGCCACCGACACACCCAACACGCCGGCCGTCGAACCGCCGCTCGCGGCGTAGCGCGCGGCGCCGCCGGCGCCTGCACGAAGCTGCCCGGAGGGCCGTGTTACAGTGCGGCCCATGCCGGAGCTCATTCCCGTCCTGACGTCCGAAGACGTGATCAAGGCCATGCGCACGCTGCGCATGAACCAGCGCGTGAACTACTGGGCGTTCTACTCGAATCAGCTCGGCGGCATCGTCACGGACCCGGCGCTGATGGTGATCGCGTTCGACGATCACATGGTGCACCGCGGCCACGGCGTGTTCGACACCGCCGGCCTGGTCGACGGGAAGATCTACGACCTCGAGGCCCACCTCGATCGTTTCGAGGCCTCGGCCCAGCGCGCCAAACTGCCGTTGGCGTTCACGCGCGGGGAGATGAAGAAGATCATCCTCGAGACCACGCTGCTGGCCGGCCACAGCGACGGCGCCATCCGCTACTGGGCCACCTCGGGCCCCGGCAGCCTCGAGCTGTCACCGGCCAAGGGCGCCACGCCCGGCTTCTTCGTGATGGTGTTCGGCGGCCTCATCTACCCCGAGCACTGGTACACGACGGGCCTGAAGGTGATGACCACCACCTACCCGATCAAGCCCTCGCTCTACGCCATCACCAAGACCACCAACTACCTGCCCAACGTGTTGATGGTGATGGAGGCGAAAGAACGCGGCGTCGACAACGGCGTGTTCATCGACGCCAACGGCCACGTCGGCGAGAGCTCGAACATGAACGTGGCGTTCGTCACCGCCGACAACGTGCTGCGCCACCCGAAGTTCGATCACATCCTCGCCGGCTGCACCTCGCAGCGCCTGCTGGCGCTGGCCCCGGAACTGGTGACGCGCGGCCTGATCACGGCCGTGGAGGTGTGCGACGTGCCGGTGGCCGACGCCCGCGCCGCCAGGGAAATGCTGCTCATCGGCAGCTCGATCAAGGTGGCGCCGATCGTCGAATGGGACGGCCGGCCGATTGGCACCGGCCAGCCGGGTCCCGTGCAGAAGGCGCTGTTCGAACTGCTCGAGGCCGACATGCGCAACCCCGAGCGCCTGATCGAGCCGGCGATCATCTGACCGGCTCGGCTCGGGCGAGCGCGCGCTACTTCGGCGCCTGCGCCTTGAGGAACGGCAGCGCGTCGGCCAGCGGCACTTCGCTCTTGCCGAAGCTGTCGGTGTAGCTGGCGCCGCTCATCGCCTTGAACGTCACCTTGGAGCCGGCGAGCTTCGACTCATAGGCCTTGGCGTTGTCCATCGTCGAGGTGTCGGCGGCGCCGACCAGCCACAGCGTGGGCGCCTTGATCTCGGCCGGCTCGAGGGCCGGGTAGTCGAGCATGGCGCCGAGTCCCATCGCGGCGGCGGCGATGCCGTTGTCCCAGGCGGTGCGGTCGCTGAGCGACATGGCGTCGACCTTCAGCGTGCCGGCCTTCTGCTGCTGCACGAACGGCAGCCACTTGGCGCGCATGCCGGTGACGGCGTCCTTCACCGTGCCGCTCAGCGCCGGGCCGAACTCGTTGGCCACGAGCACCGATGCGATCACCCGGTCGCTGCGGGCGGCGATGTAGCGGCCGACGGTGGCGCCGTGACCGAAGCCCCACAGCAGGAACCGCTTGGCCCCGGCCGCGTCGGCCACCGTCATCACGTCGTCGATCATCACGTCGAGCGCGTAGGCCTCGGGCTGCGTGGGCTTGCCGCTGTCGCCGTTGCCACGCGCGTCGGGGGTGATGACGGTGAACGAGTCCTTGAGCTTGTCGATGTATCCGCGGTCGTTCCACGAGCGGCCGGCCTGACCGCCGCCGTGCAGCAGGATCAGGAACGGGCCGGTGCCCGTCATGTCATAGACGAGCTTGGTGCCGTCCTTGGCGGTGACGGTCTTGCGGGCCGGCGGGGCCGGCGGACGCGCCGCCGCGCCAGCGGCACCGGCCGCGGGAGCCGCGGCACCCGGACGGCCGGCGGGGGCGGACGCGGCCGGCGCGGGCTTCTGAGTACCTGCCGCCGGCGCGGTCGCCGTGGCGGGCGGAGTAGGGGTCGTGGTCGTTCCCGTGGGCCTGGACGTGGCGCATGCGCTCGCTGCGAGCGCGAGAAGGATGCTGGCGGTCTTCAGGCGACGGGTGGTCGCGACATCGGATCTGTTCATGTCGGCCTCCGGTCGAGGGGTTGAAACGTCCAGATTGTTCACGCGACCGGGGCTGCTTGGCAAGCGCATCCGGCTACCGCGCCTTCGCCGGCGCGTAGTTCACGTGCACGATGGTCCAGGTGGCGTTGCGCTTGAAGAGCACGTCGGTTTCCTGGTTGTCTTCGGTGCTGACCGCGCCCTTGGCCGAGCGGAACGTGACGCGCAGCAGATACGTGGCGATGGCGGCATCGCCCGACTGGCTCAGCTGCACGCGCAGGTCGCGCACCTCGACCTTCTCGTTCTTCGCCCCCGACTGGATCGTCTTCGTCCAGTCGGCGCGGTAGGTCGGCAGGTCGACGCGGCCCGACGGGAACCACTGCGTGAGATCCGGCGCGAAGGCCTTGAAGTAGGTGTCGAGATCGTTCTTCTCGTAGGCGGCGTTGTAGTCGGCGATGACCTTCCGCACCTCGGCCTCGGCCGTCGCGGCGCTCTGCGCCCGCGCCGGCGACGCCAGCCCCACCGTCATCACGCACACCACGGCCATCAGCAGTCGGCGCATCGCAGCTCCTCGTCGTCAGTCGAGCGTGTCGGGAAACAGGTGGCACCCGTCGGCGCCGAGCATGAGCGGCGTCACCGCGCGCACCGCGCTCAGCGGCAGGTCGCCGTAGACGTGCGGAAAGAGCGCGCCGCCGCGCGACGGCTCCCAGCGCAGTTGCGACTCGACGTCAGTCGTCGCCACCGCCACCAGCAGCAGATCGGACTCGCCGGCGAAGTGCTTCGCCGCCGTCTCGCGCACCTGCACGGCGGTCGAGAGATGGATGTAGCCGTCGGCGAGATCCACCGGCGATCCGATGAAGCGGCCGAGCAGCTCGGCCTGCCGCCACGCGGCTTTCGGCACCAGCTTGTAGATGATGGCGCCGTCGCTGGCGGGCACGGTCAGGCGCCCTTCTTCGCGTAGGCGGCGACCACGCCCGACAGGCCGATGAGACCGACCATGTTCGGGAACACCTGCAGCACGTTCATCAGGTCGCCCCACGCCCACACCACTTCCGGCTTGATGGTGGCGCCGAGCGGAATCAGCAGGCAGTAGGCGTAGCGATACGGCGTGGTGATGCGCCGTCCGAAGATGTACTCGAGGCACTGCTCGCCGTAGAACGACCAGCCGATCAGCGTCGTGTAGCCGAACAGGAAGCCGCAGAACGCCACCACCCAGCCGCCCACGGTGGGCACGGCGGTGTTGAACGCGGCGGCCACCGCGGCGGTGCTCGTCACGTAGGGCAGACCGGCGTGCTGCGCCGCGATCGAGGCCTCGGCGACGCCGCTCACGAGGATCGTCAGCGCGCTGATCGTGCCGGTGACGAACGACACGATGAACACTTCCATCACCGCCTGCAGACCCTGCTGCGACGGGCGATCCGACTTGGCGGTGCCGTAGGCGAGCGCCGCCGTGCCGTAGCCGGCCTCGTTCGCGTAGACGCCGCGGGCGATGCCGTAGCGCATGGCGAGGAACCAGCCGAAGCCCATCGCCGACTTGGTGGTGAGCGCCTCGTGCACCACCATCGAGAACACATACGGCAGGCGGTCGGCGTGGAACAGGATCACGGTGAGGCCGCCCACCAGGTACAGGCCGACCTTCAGCGGCGACAGCTTCTCGGCGGCCTTGCCGATCGACTTGATGCCGCGGATGATCACCGCCCACACCAGCACGGCCACCACGAGACCGGCGACGATCGTCGGCACGCCGAACACGCTCTCGAACACCACCGCGATCGAGTTCGGCTGCGTGAAGGGCGTGGTGGTGAGGGCGCCGATGCCGGCGATGAGCGCGAACGCCTTGGCGAGCCCGGGCGACTTGAAGCCGTCGCGCAGGTAGTGCATCGGCCCGGCCTGCACCGTGTCGCCGTCGGTCGTGCGGTACTTCACGCCGAGCGTGGCCTCGGAGAACTTGATGGCCGTGGCGACCAGCCCGTAGACCCAGATCCAGAAGAGCGCGCCGGGGCCGCCCGAGATGATCGCCGAGGCCACGCCGGCGATGTTGCCGGTGCCGATGGTGGCGCCGAGCGCGGTCATGAACGACTGGAACGGCGTGAGCACGCCGCCGGCCGCCGTCGACTGCTGCGCCATCATGGCGCGGAAGGCTTCCGGCAGCCGCCGGAACTGGATGAAGTTCAGCCGCAGCGTGAAGAACACGCCGGCGCCGAGCAGCATCCAGACGACGACGTACTGGAACAGCCAGGTGGTGAGCGTGTCGATGAACTGGGCCACGGCGGGGTTCGGGACGCGCGGTTACTTGGCGACGTTGAACTTGCGGGTGCCGACCGACGTGCCGTTGAGCAGCACTTCCACGCTGTAGTCGCCGATCGGGAACCCGGTGGCGCTCTGCATGTGGAACTCGGTGGCGCCGGCGCCGGGGAACTTCACGGTCTTGTCGCGCTCGCTGAGCAACTGGGTGCCCATGTACCAGCGCACGGCGATCGTGCCTTCGCCGCGGGCGTTGTTGAGCGCCGAGACGTAGATGGTCTCGCCGGGCTTGAACGTCGTGGTCTGGCTGGCGATGCTCTGGTCGGCGTTCAGGCTGCGGCCCAGTTGAATCGTGTCGACCGTGAGCGGTTGCGAGCACGCCGCCGCGAAAGTGGCGGCCGTCAGCGCCGCCGCGAGGGCCAGGGGACGGAACATGCGCCTAGTGTAGTGCAGCCCCCGCGGCCGGGGCCCCGACACGGGTCCCGGCGGCCACCCGTGGCCCCGCCGCCCGTCGCCGGGCCGGCCCGGCGTGGTCGAGGTGCCGCCGCCGAATCCCCGGGGGGCGGCCGGACGTCCAAAAAGCATGACCCGGTTCGGTGGGGGCAGTACAATCGCAGAGCTACCCCCGCACGGCGAGGCCAGGATGGCCACGCGCCCCAGGACACGAGTGACCCACGACCGCGACCCCGATTCCGCACCCGCCGACGCTCCGCCGGTCAAGGAAGTGGCGAGCGCTTCGCTGCCCACCGACCACGGGCAGTTCCAGATCCACGTGTTCGAGAGCCGGATCGACGACGCCACCCATCTGGCCCTGGTGTGCGGCGACCTGGGGGACGGCGAGCGGGTGCTGGCCCGGGTGCACTCCTCCTGCGTCACCGGCGACATTTTCCATTCGTCGCGCTGCGACTGCGGCGAGCAGCTCGACATGGCCATGCAGCGGGTGGCCCAGGAAGGCCGCGGCGTCGTGCTCTACCTGTTCCAGGAAGGCCGCGGCATCGGCCTGGCGAACAAGATCCGCGCCTATGCGCTGCAGGAACAGGGCCGCGACACGGTCGAGGCCAACGAGCAGCTCGGCTTCGACGCCGACCTGCGCGACTACGCCTCGGCGGTCGAGATGTTCCGCCTGCTCGGCGTGAAGTCGCTGCGCCTCATGAGCAACAACCCGCGCAAGCTCGAGGGCG
>Ga0075163_10008759_pt1 | contig 13298 bp, 10 predicted proteins | sample JI1023141ADNA_FD_71478 | JGI IMG/M metagenome (GOLD analysis project Ga0075163, IMG submission 71478) | Wastewater effluent complex algal communities from Wisconsin, to seasonally profile nutrient transformation and Carbon sequestration -... | ecosystem: Engineered > WWTP > Effluent > Algae...
ACCTCCGGCTGGTTCGTCGAAGGGCAGAATTTCCAGCTCGAACAGCACAATATGGGCATTGCCGACTACGGCCCTCAGTCTTTCGGTGCCAATGGCAACCAGAAGCACTGGAATATCATCACCACCACGAAGCTGTGCGTCACGGTGGCTGCGGCGTTCAAGGATACTTGGGTCGGCCATACGATCTACGTCAAGAACCCGGACGGCAAGGCCTCAAACTCGGTAGTCGTCCAGGACAAGCTGTAGCGGAATCGGGCGTGACATGGTCGGCTTGCCGATAACCCGCCGCCCCGTGCGACGGGCAACAACCCACGAGGGACGGTGTTGCAGTTCCGACAGTCGCTGCGCAGGGAAGCGCCGCGCAACCGGTTGGAAAAGCAACGATACCCTCCTCGGTCATCGCAGAGCGCTCTACTTGCCGCAGCAGCGCTTGAACTTCTGGCCGCTGCCACAAGGGCAGGGCTCATTGCGGCCGACGTTAGGTCGCGCGGCTGCGGTGGCAGCGGGCCCGGGCGCGTCAGCCATCTGGCCATCGACGTAGAGCCAGCGGTCTGCTTCTTTGCGGAAACGGCTGTCTTCACAGAGCACCTGCTCGTTGCCACGGAGCCGAAAACGGGCAATGAACTGGACCCGGCCCTCGATGTCTGTTTCTCCGCCGGCTTCACAGGAGACGATCTGCAGGCCCAGCCACTCTGTGCGGTCCCCTTTCAGATCGAGGCGGGCTGGCCGATGTGTGGGGTCCCAGGTATCCAGCAGATACCTCTCATCCCCCAGTGCGAATGCGGTATAGCGCGAGCGCATGAGCGCTTCGGCCGTCGGGGGATCGCGGTGCCGGTTGAGGTAGACGGCACAGCAGGCAGCTAGCGACCGGCCGCTGCCGCACAGGCAGAAGCGAGAGGAAGGAATCTGACTCATCTCATTTCACTTCTAGCGACACGGTCGGAGACTCGACGCGCCCGAGCCATGTGTTCGGGCTCGGGTGGTCATACATCAGGCTGGACTTCGTGACCTCGTAGACCGCATGCAGTATGCCCAGAAAGAGGAGAAACAGCACCAGGCCCCTTTTGTGACAACGACGGTAGCCCCCCAATTCCCGGCAAGTCAAGCCGGTTCCCGCTCGGTCTCCGGCATGGCCGCTGGGTGCCGCTCACGGCGGAGCTTGGCAGCGCTCGGGCGCGCATGGGCGGATGAATTCTCCTTCGATGGATAAAAGCTCAGCTCACGGCAATCCGGGCGCGACCAATACCAGCGTGTCCCCGATCATGGCGTCGATTGCGTAGCCGAGCTGCCAGATCTCGAAGAGCGGCACAAACGGGTCCGGCAGGTCTGCCACGGGCTTCGCCACGTCGCCGAACCGGTAGCCATACAGCGCCGCGGAGTGCCACAGCTCGGACGCCGAGATCTCCCGCGTGAGCCGGCCGTAGGCCGTGGCGTCAGTGAAATCGCGGCCGCTCGGCCACGGCCGCCGCGGCACGTCCTCGTGTATGACCCATGCGGGCTCGCCGTCCCCCCACACGGTCGTGTCAGCATTCTCGTGCACCCCGAGCAGCCTGCCGTGGAGCACGGCCGTGGGCTCCCGCGGCGACCTGGTCAGCAGGTCGTGCTTCGTCAGTGGCCCGACGCGCCATCGCAGCCGGGAAGCCGTCCCCGCGCCAGACATCGCCAGGCGCGCGGCGAACTCGAGCGCGAGAGCCTCCACGGCCGCCACACCCGTCGCGTCCGATCCGATCGCCACGCACGCGCCGACAGTGGGTGGATGCCGATGCGACTGGCCGTCCGGGTGTTCGAACGATCGCCGCGGATCGTGCACCCACTCGGGAGGGATCACGCCCCTCTGCGCCAACGCCCCCCAGGCCGCGCCCGGATCAATGATCCCGCTGACCGCCGCCCATGCGGCCTCAAACCCCGGCCGTGCGGGTCGCAGGACGTGCTGCACGAGTCGTGCATAGTCGAGGTCCATTAAGGATCGTCTATCTCCAACCTGCGTGTGCGTACCGCATGCGCGCAGCGGGGTCAAGCGGAGATCGGGGGTTCCTCGGTCTGGCCAGATCTGACCACACGCCCCCGATGATCAAGTATCGCTTCGTCCTCTATCGGCACGACAACGACACTGGCCATCCCCGCCAACACCTCCGCACATCGTCGGAGGAAGTGTCGGCCGCCAGGCAGGGTGTTGGCTCGAAGTTCATATGCTGACCGTCGTCGATTCGCGACGACCAACAGACTGAATTTGTGCATATGTTGCCGAGAGTGCTCAACATGTCAGATTATGTGCAGGCGCTCGGGCGATAGCTGAAGCAGGTTGCCGAGCAGCGGCAGCCCGCCCGAGGCGCTCGGGAGCGTGGAGAGCTTCCGGCCGGCAGACGTGGTCTGGGTAGTCATGGATTGCGCCTATCTCGCGAGTTTAGCGCGATTTCTTGGCGCAAGCCGTGGTTACAGCCCCGTCACCTGGCGCAGATAGTTGCGCGCCAGCTTGGCGTTGACGAGCGGGTTCGCCTTGGCCGGGTCCTGCTCCGCCTCGACGACCAGCCAGCCCGCATAGTCATTTTCGGCCAGTATTTGCAAGATGGCCGGGAAATCGACGCTGCCATCGGGATCACCGGGGACCGCGAACACCCCGGCTTCGATCGACTGCTTGAAGGACAGGTTGTTGCGCAGCGCTTCCTCCATGATCGGGCGGCGGATGTTCTTCAGATGGAGGTGCTTGATGCGCGCGGCGTAGGTGCGGGCAAAGCTCACCGGGTCATCGCCGGCGAAGGTGATATGGCCGGTGTCGAGCAGGAAGAACACTCGTGTCGGATCGGTCATGGCGGCCAGGCGATCCACATCCGCGCGGCTCTGCACGCCCGTGCCCATGTGGTGGTGATAGCAGACCCGCATGCCGGCGTCGGCAGCGATGTTTCCAAGGAGGTTGAGGCCGGAGGCCAGCGATTCCCACTGCTTGTCGGTGAAGATCGGACGGTTGGCAAACAGTGCCACCGGCTGCTGATGCACCGAGTGCCCGAGCTCCGCCACGACCAGGTCGGTGCCGCCCATGGCCTGGATGAAGCGCAGCTGGCTCTCGAACTCATGCAGCGTGTTTTCGTACATTTTCTCGACGGTGAAATAGGTGCTGGCCCAGGGCTCGGTGACCCGCAGGCCGCGCAGTCCAAGCTCGCGCTTCAGTACCTCGATGTCGGCCGGGTACTTGTGTCCGACGCTGCAGCCTTCGAAGCCGGCGAGCGCCATTTCGCTCACGCACTGCCCGAACGGAATGCCGATGTCGATGTCCAGAAAGTCATCATTCCACCATAGCGTTGGGGTGACGCCGAAGAAGACCTGGTCGCGACGGAGCTTGGGCAGACGTGAAGACATGAGCATTACTCCTACAGGATTTATACGCCGCGCAGGAGCTCGGCGACCAGGCCGGTCCACCCGGTCTGGTGCGAGGCCCCGAGGCCGGCGCCGTTGTCGCCATGAAAGTACTCGTAAAAGAGTATGAACTCGCGAAACTGCGGGTCGTCTTGAAACAGCGATGTGCCGCCGTATACCGGCCGTTTGCCGTCGGCGCCCCGCTCGAATATGCTGATCATGCGTTGCGCCAGATCGGTCGCGACCTCGGCCAGCGTATGCTGCTTGCCCGAGCGCACCGGGTACTCCACGGTGAATCCATCGCCGAGGAAGTCATGGAAGGCGCGCAGGGTCTCGATCAGCAGAAAGTTTATCGGGAACCACACCGGCCCGCGCCAGTTGGAGTTGCCGCCAAATACGCCTACCGACGACTCCGCCGGCTCGTACTGCACCGTGAGGGCGGCCCCGTTGACGTCGAGCGAGTAGGGAGGATTCTGATAGACGCGCGAGATTCCGCGGATTCCGTGCGGCCCGAGGAACTCCTGCTCATCGAGCACCCGCGCCAGGATGCGCCGCAGTCGATCTGGCTTAACGAAGGACAAAAGGTGCCTTTTCCCGGTCCCATCCTGCGTCGACACCGCCTGATCGAGCAGCTCCGGATGCAGGTTGACGAACCAGCGGATGCGGTCCTGCAGCTCTTGCGTGGTGTCCGCCTGGGCCTGGCTCTCATTGAAGGTCATGACCGGGAACAGCGCGATGATACCGACCAGCGAGCGCAGCTTGACCGAAAGGTACTGATCCGGATCACTGCCGGCGGCCCCGACCTTGAGGACATCATAGAAGAAGCCGTCGGTATCGTCCCACAGGCGCGCCTGGCTGCTGGAGCGATGCTCGATGCTGTTGAGCGCATCGGCGATGAAGACGAAGTGTTGGAAGAACTTGCTCGCTAGACGGCTATACTCGGGCTGGCCGTGCTCCGACAGTTTGATCGCCATCTCCATCATGTTCAAGCAGAACATGCCCATCCAGCTCGTGCCGTCGGACTGGTAGAGCTCCACCTTGCGCCCAATCTGCTCCTCCACGGAGCTTAGGTTGCTGCGGTCGATGATGGAGATGTTGTCAAGACCCAAAAACCCGCCCTGGAACAGGTTGTTGTCGTCGGAGTCTTCGCGGTTGGTCCACCAGGTGAAGTACAGCAGGCAGTACCGGAACATGTCCGTGAGGAACTCGATATCGCCGTCGCCGCCGTGCATCTCCTTTTCGATCGCGAAGATGCGCAACGCGGCCCAGGCATGCAGCGGCGGGTTGACATCGCCGAACCCCCACTCGTAGGCAGGCACGGCTCCTGCCGGCGACATGAACCACTCGCGCGCCAGGATGAGAAGCTGGTTCTTGGCGAACTGCACATCGAGCCGCGAGATCACCACCGACTGGAAGCACAGGTCCCACGAGGCGAACCAGGGATACTCCCAGATATCGGGCATGGACAGGATGTTGCTGGCGTAAAAGTGTACCCAGTCCCTGTTGCGCGTGCGGCCCGCCGGCGGAGGCGGCTGCGTCGGATCGCCCGCGAGCCAGTCACTCACCACGTAGTAGTAGTACTGCTTGCTCCACAGCATGCCGGCGTACGCCTGCCGCTGTATCGCCTGCCGCTCTGAGCTTAGCCCCGCCGGCCCGATCGCGGTATAGAACTCGTCGGCCTCGGCGATGCGCGTCGAGAAGGTGGCATCGAAGTCCGATCCGAACGGCGCGGTGAGGCCGAGATCAGCGGAGAGCCGCAGGCGCAGCTGGATGGTCTCTGCGGCCGCGAGCTGACGGCGATACACGGCGGCTCCCTTGGTGCCGGTCAGGGCTGGATTGACGGTGTCCTTCCCTTGCACGACATGGTCGTTGATACCGTCCTTGGGATACGGCGTGCTCTGCGCGGTGCCCCAAAGGCGCTGCGAGTTGGACTCGTTTTCGACGAAGTACAGGTCATCGGGCGCGAGGCAGTAGAGCATCATCGGATCGATGTTCGTGCTCGTATCCGACGGTGTGGTCGAAGCAGCGGCCGGCGTGGCGCGAATCGTCGCGATCCCACCGCTGCCGCTGACGCGCTGACCGGCCAGGGTCGGTTTGCTGGCGTCCTTGGTCCACGACCAGGTGTTGCGGCAAAACAGCGTAGGCAGGAGCTGGATCATCGCCGGGTCGGGGCCGCGATTGGTGACCGAGATCCGGATCAGGATGTCCTGCGGCGCCGCCTTGGCATATTCCATCTGTACGTCGAAGTAGCGGCTCTCCGCAAACACGCCGGTGTCGACGAGCTCGTACTCGAACGCGTGCGGATCGGTGTTCTTGCGGCGGCGATTCTCCGCCACCAGGTCCTCGTATGGAAAGGCGCGCTGCGGGTATTTGTACAGCCACTTCATGTAGCTGTGGGTGGGCGTGTTGTCGAGGTAATAATAGTACTCCTTGACATCCTCGCCGTGGTTGCCCTCGCCGTTCGTCAGGCCGAACAGCCGCTCTTTGAGGATCGGGTCCTGTCCGTTCCACATCGCCAGGGCAAAGCAGAGCCGTTGCTTGTCATCGGAGATGCCGCCGAGGCCGTCCTCGCCCCAGCGGTAGGCGCGGGAGCGCGCATGATCATGCGGCAGGTAGTTCCAGGCGTCGCCGCCGGCGCTGTAGTCTTCGCGCACAGTGCCCCATTGGCGCTCGGAGAGATACGGTCCCCATAGTACCCACCGGGTGTCGCGGTTGCCCGAATAGGCTGCCTGGATGCGCTCTGCTTCCTTCCCCGTGATCATGGCCTGTCCTTGGGATTTTCCTTGGTTCCTACATTGGCCGATAATTGAGCGGATGAAGCGGTGCGCTCGACCAGCTCGAAGGCACGCAGCGCCTCACCGACGCTCCAGGCCTGGGCGATGCAGCCGCGCGGCGAGATCGGCGTGTCGCCATCGAAGATCTCGCTGATCGTTCCGAGCCCGGCGGCAAGCAGGTGATCGCCGAGCGGCTCCAGCAGTCGAAGAGCGGCGGCCGGGTCGTTGTAGACGCGCAGATGCGCGGTCACAAACGGTCCAAGGAGCCAGGCCCAGACCGTGCCCTGGTGATAGGCACCGTCGCGCTGCGATTGGTCTCCGCCATACGACCCCTGATACTCGGGCTCTGACGGAGCCAGCGAGCGCAGACCGTACGAGGTAAGGAGAGAGCGCGCGCAGGCGTCTACGACGGCGCGCGCCCGCTCCCCCACAAGCAGGCTGTCGGGAAGAGAGACGGCGAGGAGCTGATTGGGGCGAAGCGCGGCCTCAGTGCCGTCCGGACCATCGAGGACATCGTAGCAGTAGCCGGCCGCCGCGTTCCAGAAGCGGCCAAACCCGCTCTGCGCCGCCTGCGCCATGGACTGATAGGGCTCGGTCGATTCCCCGAGGCGGCCGGCGAACTCCACCATGGCGCGCAGCGCGTTGTACCAGAGCGCGTTCACCTCGACAGGCTTGCCGATCCGCGGGGTGATCACGCGGTCGCCCACCTTCGCATCCATCCAGGTAAGCTGCACGCCGGCTTCTCCGCCACGCAGCAGGCCGTCGGCGGGATCGACGCGGATTCCGTAGCGGGTGCCCTTTACGTGCCAGTCGATGATCCCCTGCAAGGTCGAGTACAGATCGCGCAGGAGTCGGTCATCCGAGGTGGCGGCGTGATAGGCGCGGATCGCCTGAAAGTACCAAAGCGTGGCGTCGATGGTGTTGTATTCGGGCTGCGCCGTGGCGTCGGGGAATCGATTCGGCAGCATCCCCTGATTGACGTAGCCGGCGAAGGTCCGCAGGATGGGCTCGGCGATGGCTGGACGGCCGGTGATAAGCGACAGACCGGGCAGGCTGATCATCGTGTCGCGTCCCCAGTCTTCGAACCAGTGATAGCCGGCGATGACGCTCTTTCCATCCGGCCGCTCGGGCGTGGGTCGATCGACGACGAACTGGTCCGCGGCAAGGACCAGATGCTCCACCCAATCTGGGGCGGCGGTGGAGGAGGAGCGGGCCTGCCGCCAGCTGCCAAGGAGCGCCTGATCGCGGCTGCGGCGGCGGGCCAGCGCGTCGGGGTCGAGCGCGGCGTTGTCCTCGGCGGTGGCGAGAAAGAAGAGGGTCTCGCCGGGCGCGATGATGGCAGTGAAGGTCGCCGCGTGGACGTGATCGTCGCGATCCAGAAGTCCGCGCTCGGCTTCGGCGGAAAGGTCGAAGTCGCGATAGAGCTCGCCGACGATCGTGGCCTCGCCGGCGGCGATTCGCAGCTGCAGCGGACGCGCATCGCTGCTCCCGGCCGCCACCTGAATCCCTCCCGGAATGGCGGTGATGCGGGCCGGCCAGGCGACCTGGCCGGTGTTGTGGAAGACACGGTTGTCAACGATCGCGCGCGCGCTGAGTGCGATCGGCTCGCGCGCCGAGAGCGCCGTATAGGCGATATAGGTCGTGTTGGCGCCGTGCTCCATCCAGATCCGCTTTTCGATGAGCGCATCGGCGCAGGCATAGCGCCACAGCGGGACCGAGCCATCGAGCATGAAGCTCTGGAGGTTCAGATACCCGCCGGGCGCCACGCCGCCTCCCTGCCAGCGATTGGTGCCGAACTCGTACGCAGCGCCGCGGTAGGTGAGGGTCTCATCGAGCTTGACCAGCATCAGCCGTCGATCGATAGGAGGCTTGAGCGCTGCCACAAGGAGCCCGTGGTAGCCGCGGGTCAGGGAGCCGGCCACGGTCCCCGACCCATAGCCGCCGATTCCGTTGGTTACAAGCCACTCCCGCTGCTCGGCGATCCGAAGATCACCGCAAATCTCCCGGCCAATGCGGATCATGGGGCTCGGTCCTCCTGGGTGTCGATTGTCGGCCATTAAGCCAACACGGCACTGACGGTGAGGGTGGCGAAGGTGCACGCCCTGCGGCGTGGCTACCGCGATCCCGTCTTGCCGAAGCGATTGAGGTAGACGTTCACCTGCGAGTTATCGCAGAGATAATAGCCGGGGGTGTAATAGCCGGTCGTCGCGAAGTCGAGACGACCGTCGCCGTCGAAGTCGCCCACGGCGATGCGAGCGGCCGACGCCGAGGAGACCCGCCAGCGCTCGAACAGCCCTTTCTGCACATCGATGGCTTTGTAGTAATAAACGCCCTGGTGCGGCAGCGGACCGCGCAAGGCCACCAGGAACTCGTCATCGCCGTCGCCGTCGAAGTCGCCGGTCATCACATGATGGCCCGGTCCCTGACCCTGCGCAGTGAAGGACCCGAACACGTCGAGCACCGTCCGCTGCCAGGGGTGATCGGTCAGCGCCTTGCCGGGCGGGCGGGTCAAGACCGTGACGATGTTGCCGTGGAACGGATCGATCGTCGCAATGTAGGCGTAGGGATCGTTCCCGACGCGGCCGAAGGCGACGTTGCCGCTGCCCTTGAAGCCTTGCGCCGCGTTGGTGCTGTCGCCGGGATTGAAGGGGACGATCTGCCAGGTGCGGGTTCCTAGGTCGTAGTAGAACCAGCTGATTCCCTCTTCGCTCGCAAGCAGGAACGAGTCCAGCTTCTCGCCGGAGGCGCCGCCGAACTTGCTGTTTACTACGCCGTGGATGACCCGGAAGTTGCCCTGATCTACGATCTGGCCGTCCCAGCGCGGCGCGCTCAGCACGTCATCGGGGCGCTGGAACAGGGTGACCGCCACCGGCTCATGGACGCCCTTGCCATAGGGGCGGCAGCCGACCACGGGCAGCGCCATCAGCTCCCGGCGCTCGGTCTGGGTGAAGTAGCCGAGCCGCAGCCGGTGCGCGGCCATGAGGTCGCTGATGAAGTGGACGTTCCATGGCTTGTCGACGCTGAAGTCCCCCGGGTTCTCCAGCCAGGAGATCTTGCCGTCTTCGGGGCGGCACCAGAACATGCAGTTGCCGTAGTTGTGAGAGATGACGAGGTCGTTGCGTCCGTGGCCGGCGATGTCGCCATAGTGGAGCGCCACCGGCAGCGGAAACTCGGCGATCGTCCGCTTCTTCCACGTCGGGTTCTCGTACCACACCACCTTCCCGACCGCGAGCCCGGAGGTGACGAGGTCCAGCTTGCCATCGCCGGTTATGTCGACTGCTTCGATCCAGTAGCCGTCGTCCTGATGGTCGGCCAGGGTCACCTTCTCGAAGAAGGGAACCGCGAGCTTGGAATCGTTGACATAGCTCAGCACATCGGTCTTTTGGTTCTTCATGATGCTCACAGCTCCCCTATCTGCGGTGGCTCGCTCCAGGTGCCATATCCAGGACCCTTGGCTCCGGCGGGATTGGCGCCGATGGTCGGCCACAAGAGTCCTTCGGGATAAGCGGCGGCAGAGACGACGAACGTGGTGTCCTTTTCTCGCGGACCGTAGGCTTCGCGCCACTCCAGCGGCAGCTGATACCAGGTCGCCACGTACCAAAGCTTGATGACGTTGCGGGCGATCGGACCGAGCAGGCCGGCGCAGAAGATTCCGGCGCGCAGTCCGTCTTCCAACGCCGACTCGTCGCGACCCGATTCCTGCTGGATGCGCCGGAAGCTCTGCAGGAGCTCCCGCAACGGCGCCTCGCCGACGATGTCGACCACGGTGGAAAAGTACAGGTTGGCCTGCCCGGTGCCATACAGCTTGAACTCGCTGAAGCCGGTCACCGCAGCCGAGAAGGCCATGAAGTCCGCGAACAATCTGAGATCACTGCTCATACCAGGTCTCCTTCTGCGGGGGCCACTGCGGGGGCGTACTCGTCGAGCTCGAAGGTCGGGCCGGCGTTTTGCGCCTGGCCCGGGATCGGGTTGCGAATCAGGGCGGTAGCATGCTCCTTGATGCGGAACATGTCCCCGACCGCGGCCATGAGGAGCTCGGGATGCCCCGAATAGGCGCGCGTCAGCTTCTGGAGGAACTTGTAATAGAACGCGTTGAACTCGCGGGCGGCCGTATGCAGCTCAGAGCCCTGCGGGTAGTCGGCGACGCCGACGTTGTCCTGCATCGGATAGACGGCGTCCCAGTCGACCAGGATCGGCTCTCCCGACGGGCACCCCGGCTGATCGCCCGTCTGGTAGTAGCGCCCGAGGAGGAGCTGCTCGAATCGGTAGTAGTGCGAGATCTCATGCTCGTAGTCGAAGGCGCCGTCGCCGCCGCCCTCGCCCTGCTCGATGATGAGGCGCAGCGCCGCCAGCGCGGACGGCAGATCGACCACCGGCATCACCTCGCCGCCGCCGGAGAAGTAGTACTCGCGGGTCACCTGGCGAGCGCGGTCGCCGATGAACAGGGTCTCGCCGCACCGCGACTTTTCGCCCTCAAGGTAGGTGATGCCCTGGCTGATCGCCTGATAGAACTCGCCGATGCTGTAATAATGGATGTCCTTCTCGTTGTCGGGCAGCATAGAGAGGATGGCCGCGCTGCTCCGCTTTCGCCGGACCATCTGCGACTGCTCGTTCGGCGCGCGCGCCGGGCGTTCGATTTTCAGGAAGGTTTCTACCGCTTGCCGACAGAACCGCTGCCGGCTGACCTGGAAGTCCTTCTCGCCGTCGGGGAGGTAGGCCGGATAGACCGGGACGAAGCTGGCCTGGGTGAGATCGGGCGTTCCGCCGACGGCGTTGAGGACGTTGGCCGCGAGCGTCAGGTGCAGCATCTCCTCCACCAGCACGGCGCGGAGGATGTGGACCGCGGCGGAGTTTTTGCCCGGCCAGATCGAGTAGAGCGCGGTCAGATACGGCGGAATCGTCGCGTGCTCCAACTGGATGGTGGCGTGCAGGTAGTTGTGAAGCTCGGCGAGGCTTTTGATTGGCTTAAAGCTCACGCGGGTCCTCCTTCCGTGATCACGGTCGTGGACTTCTCACGCCGGAGATCGTTGGCGATGTGGCCGACGCTGAGGAAGCACAGCGCCGCCAGCGTCAGCGTCGTGTTCGCCGCGCCGATGGTCGGCATGCTGCCAGCACCGATGAGATAGAGATTCTCATGATCCCAGGAGCGCTGGCGGAAGTCGACCACGGAGTCCTGTCTGCTCGTGCCCATGATGTGGGTGCCGGCAAAGTGGTTGCCGCCGCGGAAGACCAGGCCCTGACCCAGGTAGGTGAAATAGCCGTAGTCCGCTGGATCGTAGTAGGTATGGTCCTCGACCCCGATCCGCTGGAAGATCCGGCGGGAGAGCTGGCGGCAATAGGCGAGTCCGGCCATGGAGTATTCGGAGAGGTTGTAGGTGACGACGGGGCGGAGGTTGCCGAGCGCGTCCTTGTAGCGCGGGTCCACGGTGATCCGGTTGCCGGGCTCGGGGAGCTGCTCCACCATGAACGCCAGCAGCAGCTGGCGCGAGATGCGGTCGACCAGACCGCGCCGCAGTGCCTTGCCGAACTTGTTCTTGTTGTCCACGATGTCAAGGAGGTCGGTGTACGGCGAGCCGGTCGCCCAACCCCAGCCTTCGTTGTGGATGTCGATACGGAAGGCGGCGTGGCGCTTGCGGAAGACGCCGCTGCGCAGCTCCTCGATTCCGGAGGTGCCCTGCGTTCCGCGCATCGTGCCGGTCACCTCGGGCATGAGCCCCCAGGCGAGCAGGTAGGTATGGTCCATCAGGTTGCGGCCCATGAGCCCGCTGCTCGACGGCAGATTGGAAGCGAGCATGAGCCGTGGGTTCTCGACCGCGTTGGCCGCAAGGACGAAGACGCGGCCCTTGGCCACGCCAGTCTCGACGTCCGTGCAGCCGGAGTCCGCATAGCGCTTGTATTCGACGTGGGTTACGCGGCCGTTGGCCGGATCGATATGGACGCGCGAGACCACGGCGCGCGGCAGCAGGTCCACGCGTCCGGTGGCAAGGGCCTTGACCAGGGTCTTGCGCGCGTCGTACTTGGCCTGCACGGGGCAGATCGGCACGCAGTTGGTGTTGCCCTGACAGCGCTCGCCCTGCTCGCTCTGGTGGGCGCTCACCGCTCCTATCGGCACATAGCCCTTGCCGTTGTCGTAGGCCGGATTGGGCACGCCGTTGCGCCCCTGCGGCACGCTGCGGACGATGAGGCGCTTTGCCTCGCCATCGAGCTCGATCTCGGTGCCGTCGAGCCGACGTGCGACGGACTTGTCGAGGTAGGACAGCGGAATCTTACGCATCGGAAAGACGTAGCCGGGATCGAACGTGATGCCCAGGTAGGTCTGATCCTCGACGTCGGCCGAGACTCCGATCTCGCGCTCGGCCTGATTGTAGTAGGGAGCGAGATCCGCGTAGCGGATCGGCCAGTCGCGACCCTGCCCGAAGCGCGCCTGCATCTCGAAGTCTTCCGGGAGCATGCGCGTCGTCGTGGCCTGCCAGTGCATGGTGGTACCGCCGACGGCGCGGGTGTAGGTACTGTCGAGCGCGTACGGGCCGTTCTGTACGAAGTAGCCGGAGGCGTCCGGCTGTCCCGGCTGCACCTTGCGAATACCGGGGCTGCGCGGCATCGCGGCGCTCGCGTTCACCGGATACGGAGCGTTATTATCCTTGTCCACGGAAGAATAGAAGCTGGCAAGATACTGCTCGTAACCAGTTGTGCTGAGATCCTGCCCGGTTCCGGCCTCAAGGATGAGGACGCGAAAGCCGCGCTCGGCCAGCTCCTTGGCGATGATCGCTCCGCTGACTCCGGAGCCGACAACCACTGCATCGTATTCTATCTGCTCAAGCTTCTGGCTAACCTTGTAAAGTACATTCGCGCTCTGATTCATACAGCCACTTCTCCCTCTGCTGGCAGCATCGCGCCTGAGCCAAAGTCCGGCCCCATTTCAGCAGCTTAAGCGGAGCCGTCGGCAATCCGCTTACTCAGCGCACAGAGCTCGATCTCAGACACGACTCCGCGTACGGAAAAAAACCACACTGCGCATGTTCATTCAAGCGTCGCAGCAATCCCCGAGTAATACGACTTGGCCACCGCGAGGAGCTCTCTCGACGAGCAAAGTCGCGAAGTGACCATGTCGCGCAACTTCGCGCTCGACGGAAAATCCAGAAACTGACCAAGTCGTACTAAGAGGATATACCC
>Ga0075163_10008760_pt1 | contig 13297 bp, 14 predicted proteins | sample JI1023141ADNA_FD_71478 | JGI IMG/M metagenome (GOLD analysis project Ga0075163, IMG submission 71478) | Wastewater effluent complex algal communities from Wisconsin, to seasonally profile nutrient transformation and Carbon sequestration -... | ecosystem: Engineered > WWTP > Effluent > Algae...
ATAATCATCTCATGCGAAAAACATTGATTCTTGGCGTTTTGCTTCTCGCCGCGTGTGCTCCCGAAACCACACCCCCCATCGACATTTCAATTCAACCCTACCTGACCACCACTCCCCTGCCGAGCGCCACGCCAAACTTGCTCGTCATTGTTGAAACGCCTCTGCCAACTTCCACACCTTTTGTTTATGTCGTTGAATCGGGAGATACACTCAGCGAGATCGCAGAAAAATTCAAGATTTCGATGGATGAATTAAGGGCGGCGAATCCAGATGTCAGCGCAAACAGCCTGTCCATCGGGATGACTCTCATCATCCCAGACCCTTCCGCCGCTTTGGCAGGCGCTTCGACTCCTACGCCCGTGCCTGCTCCCATCACCCAAACAGTTTGCCACCCCTCAGCAGATGACGGCTTATGGTGTTTCGCGTTGATCCAAAATGATTCCCCTGAACCGCTTGAAAATATTTCCGCGCAAATGATTTTGTTGGATGAAAATAACAATGCGATCGCAAGTCAAACTGCGTTCACTCCACTGGATGTTCTGCCTGCCGATTCGTCCCTGCCTGTGTATGTGTTCTTTCCAAATGTTTCGCCAAGTTTGAATCTTCAAGTGCAATTGCTCAGCGCAATGCAGGGAAATAATTCTCGGTATCTCCCTGCGGCGTTGAATAACACTGTTGCACAAATTGACTGGAACGGCAAATCCGCTCAGCTCAGCGGGCAGGTTTTTCTTCCAGCCGAATCACAAACCGCAAACCAAGTGTGGATTGCGGCGGTGGCGTATGATAAAGATGGTCAGGTGGTTGGAGTGAGACGCTGGGAAGGCGGAGCGATTCAGCCGGGGGGGAGTATCTCTTTCAGTTTTTCAGTGGCAAGCGTCGGCGGGGATATTGAGGCGGTGGACTTTGTCACGCAGGCGAATCCATAAAATCTAATTCGGCTTTAGAGACTGTTCTTAATTTCTTTTTTCACCACAGAGGACACAGAGATCACAGAGAAAAAACATAAAAAGCTCTGTGTTCTCCGTGATCGCTGTGGTAAATTGCACTTGATGTAAACTTAAGAAACGCTCTCTTAAAGCCCATGTTCCTGCTTGGCTTTTTCAATTTCTTTATCTTCACGGCCTGGCCTGCGGACTATTACTCCTAAAACAAAAACACCGATTACCAAAGAGAATGTAAGGCAAAAACAGAGCAGGGAAATTGTTAAACTTAGCGGGGGACCGCTTGGGGCAATTTCTTCTGTGACCGGTTCAGGCGTTGTCTGTGGAACTGGGTTTGAAACAGGCGCATCTGCGTATGTAACGGCAGGGTTGGCAAATGCAAGGGCGGCGAAAACAGCGATCAATAACAAGGCGAGTAAGACGATTCTTTTATAGGTTTGCATGGGGAATCCTCATTTGTTGGCAACTATATCATCAAATGAAATTGGCTCAACAACCATCACGGATAATTAGGATAAAGTCAGGAAGTATTCATGACATCCATCCACCCTGAAAACTAAGGGGGATTTAATGTCTTCATGTAAAATGGATATTGTTTGTAATATTTCGCACTTTGTACCCCAGAGTACTGTTGACAATATTTTTGGAGGAAGACATGAAGATCAATAAATTCTTTCTTGGTGGAGCTTTCATTTTAGCCGCAGTGGTCTATTTGATTGCCTCATCAACACAAGCCAGCGCCGAGTATTTTATGACCGTAGATGAACTTAAGGCTGATGGCCCTGCCGCAGTTGGCAAAAGCCTGCGCCTTTCCGGTGCGGTGATGGGTGATACGATCCAATATAATGCAGAAACCTTGGAACTTACATTTGAAGTAGCCCATGTTTCCGGCGATAACAAAGAAATTGAAGCCGAGGGCGGTTTGGCCGAGGTGCTTTATCAGGCTGTGAATGACCCGACCCGCCAAAAGGTTTCGGTTGTCTATGTGGGACCCAAGCCCGATCTTTTGCGCGGCGAAGCACAAGCCATTATGACCGGCAAGCTCGGTGATGATGGTGTTTTCTACGCCGATGAGCTTTTGCTCAAATGCCCAACCCGCTATGAAGAAGCGGTGCCAGAGCAGGCCTCAACGAATTAATAAAAACAGCCTGATAGGCAATTGCCTGTCAGGTTTTATTTCTAACCCCAAGACCCTAAAGGTTTTCGCAGAACTGATAGTGTTTGCAGCAATGAAAAAACCTTTAGGATCTACTTAACGAGGAAATCCTTATGCTTGCTGAATTTGGATATGGCGTTTTATTGGTAAGTTTAGTCGTCGCAATTTATAGTGGGATTGCGGCAGTCAATGGCGCATTGAATAAATCCGCCGCCACAGTGGAAAGCGCAAGACGCGCCATGCTGCTCACCTTCCCACTGATCTCAATTGCCGCAGGGACGTTGATCTACCTGCTGGTGAACAATCATTATGAAGTGGCCTTCGTCTATGAAGTGACCAGCCGCAGTATGCCTACCTATCTCAAGATCACAGCCTGGTGGGGCGGGCAAGCCGGTTCGCTCGTATTCTGGTCGTGGCTGCTGGCCGTGTTCACATCCGCAGTCACCCTGCGAAAATGGGATCGTGATATTGAGTTTCTTCCCTGGGTAATTCTGGTTTCATCAGTCACACTGACATTCTTCCTTGGCATGACTGCCTTATTTGAAAATCCATTTGCACGCTACTGGGTATCAAATGGAAACGTCGTCCCAAGCATGTTTGCGCCAGCAGGTGCGACTTTGTTCACACCGCAGGATGGGCAGGGATTGAATCCGCTTCTGCGCCACCCGGGCATGGTCATTCACCCGCCCATGCTTTATCTTGGCTTCGTCTCTTTCGTAATCCCCTATGCCTTCGCCATGGCCGCACTCATCACAGGCCGCACCGATGACCGCTGGATCCGCATTACCCGCCGCTGGGCATTATGGGCGTGGTTATTCCTTTCCTTTGGCCTCGTACTCGGCGGACGCTGGGCATACGACGTGTTAGGCTGGGGCGGCTATTGGGGTTGGGACCCCGTGGAAATTGCCGCCTTCATGCCGTGGTTGACCGGCACTGCATTTTTACATTCGGTCATGATCCAGGAAAAGCGCGGCTTGTTCAAACACTGGAACATGATTCTCATCATTTTGACATACGCACTCGTGATCTTCGGAACATTCCTGACGCGTTCCGGCGTGCTTTCATCAGTCCATGCGTTTGCAAACAGCCCGATCGGTCCCTTCTTCATGGGTTTTGTCTCTTTGACATTGGTTGCATCTGTGGCATTGGTAATCTGGCGTTGGCCGATCCTGCGCAGCGAAACGGAAATGAAATCCATGCTTTCGCGTGAGGCTCTCTTCCTGCTCAACAACCTGCTTTTCATCAGCATTCTGGTAGTTTGCTTCTGGGGTGTGATCTTCCCGCTCGTATCAGAATTGTTCACAGGCCAAAAAGTGACCGTTGGTCCTCCGTTCTACGAACGAGCCACCGCCCCACTCTTTTCAGGTCTGCTCTTTTTGATGGCGGTTGCTCCGCTCTCGGCCTGGGGGCATTCCACCATGCAAACTCTTGGGCGCGCGATCTGGAAATCTGGTGTGGCGGCACTTGCTGTAACCGTGACACTGTTCTTCACATACACCCAAAATATCGGCGCGTTGGTCGGCTTCTTTTTAGTTGCGCTGGCCTTGTTCGCCACCACCCATGAATTTTGGCGCGGCGCACGCGCACGCCAAAAAACACAAGGCGAGAATATCTTCACAGCCCTCGCCCGTCTGATGGGACGCAATCGTCGTCGCTATGGTGGATACATCATCCACATCAGCATGGCGTTGATGGCAATCGGTATTCTTGGTATTGAAATTTTCCAAAAGGAGACCCAGGGTGCGCTTGCTCAGGGCGAGCAGTTGACCATTGGAGATTACACGGTCGAATATCGTGAGCTTGCATCGTGGGAGAGCGCTGGTGAAGGCGTCAATCACACCCGCGCCGTGGTGGATGTGTACGAGAATGGAATTTACATCGGCGAACTCAACCCACGCATTGACTATTATTTCGACTCACAGCAAAACATGACCATCCCCGGCCAACGTTCCACGCTGCGAGACGATCTCTACATCCTGCTTGTGGATTGGCAGCCCGTTTCAAGCGTTGGCGCCACCTTCAAGATCTTCGTCAATCCGCTGGTGAACTGGCTGTGGGTTGGAAGTTTGGTCTTCCTGCTGGGTGTAGTCTTTGCCGCCTGGCCCGATAACGACCCCAACGAAGAAACCGCCCGCCGAAGCGTAACACGCAGCAACCGCCAACCCAGCGCAGCAGACTAGAATGTGTGAAGGTTGAAGGTCTTCTACCCTGTACCTTGCAATCAGAAACCTTCAACCTTACGGAGAAGAAATGAAAAAAGCCTTACAAATACTAACCTTCGCTTTGCTGCTTGCAGGCTTGTTTACCAGTGTTGCCATTGCGCAAGACAATACTCCAACGGATGATGATGTGAATGCCGTTGCCAAGCAGTTGTATTGCCCCGTCTGTGAAAACACTCCGCTGGATGTTTGCCCCACAGAAGCCTGCCGCCAATGGCGCGAATTGATCCGCACGCAACTATCTGAGGGGATGACCGAGCAGCAGATCAAAGATTACTTCGTTGCCAATTATGGCGCTCGCGTGCTTTCTGAACCGCCGCGGACTGGCTTGAACTGGCTCGTGTATATCCTTCCACCTGCCATCATTCTATTGGGAGCCTTCTTCCTCTTCCGCTCTTTTCGGGAGTGGACGAAAGCATCAGCAACCGCATCAACTTCCAGCGCGGAGAGAAGCGAAGCATCATCTCCTGCCAAAGATAATTATGTTGCCCGTCTCGAAGAAGAATTGAAGAAAAGAAAATAAAATCCCCTCACCCTAGCCCTCTCCCTCGGGGGAAGGGTTGGGGATGAGGGATATTGGAGAATGTTATGACTGAAACCATCCCACAAAAACGCGGCGTGCCGCTTTGGGCGCAAATTATCATCTGGGTATTTCTGGTTGCCTTGTTGGTGCTGGTGGGCATTATCCTCGGCAAACGCCAGCAGGGAAATGTGCAGCCCGGCGACAAGATACCGGATTTTTCATTGCCATTATTCAGTGGATATGAATACGCAGGAAAAAGCGAAGTAAAACTTTCTGACTTTCAAGGCAAGGTTGTGGTGCTCAATTTTTGGGCGTCATGGTGCAAACCTTGCGAACAGGAAGCCGCAGAACTCGAAGAAGCCTGGAAGTTCTATGAAGCAAACGGTGATGTGATTTTCCTCGGCGCCGATTATGTGGATACCGAGCCCGAAGCACGCGCTTATTTGAAAAAATTTGGCATTACCTTTTCCAACGGTCCCGATATGGGTACAAAGATCTCCCAAATGTTCCGCATTAGCGGCGTTCCTGAAACTTATTTCATCGACCAGGAGGGCGTTCTTTATTATGTAAAGATCGGGCCTTTTGTGTCGGTGGATGAAATTAAATCCATCGTAGCACAAAAACTACCTTAAGGCGGAATACATGGAATTAGGCTCTCTCTTTCTTGTCCTCGCTGTACTTGTGGCCGTAGGAATTTATTTATACGCGCCATTCACTTCCCGCGCCAGACGCGCACGCATCAGCGAATCACACGAAGTCTCCTCTTTGAAAGCAGAACGCGATCGCGTGATCAACTCACTACAGGAACTTGATTTCGATTTCAAACTCGGCAAGATCCCTGCAGAAGATTACCCCGAACAACGCGCCGCTCTCTTGCAAAAAGGGTCCGATATTCTTCGCAAGCTCGATGAAATTTCACCAGCCTCAACCTCGGCCAGCAATGTGGAGTCACGCATCGAAAAAGCCGCTGCTGCAAAACGCGCCGATTCCTCCGAAGCTGAATCACAGATCAGTGATGATGACCTCGAATCGATGATCGCAGCACGGCGCAAGGAACATAAAAGCAAATCTGCGGGCTTCTGCCCCAAATGCGGCAAGCCTGTTTTGGTTACTGATAAATTCTGTCCATCCTGCGGGAAGGCAGTAAAGTAAATCTGTCGTTGTGGGGGCGGCAATTTTCCGCCTGAAGCAATGACAATAACTGAGGAACTTATGAAATTACGTCACACATTTATTTTAGCAATAGCAGCAACTTTCCTCGCCGCCTGCAATTTCACCCTCGCGGCAGATGTCACCCCTCCGCCTGGCTATGTGCCCCCCACTCCGGCCCCCACACTTGGACCACTCTACCCTGCCAGCGCGCCAGATATTGAAAATGGCGCCATGATCTACGTGGAAAAATGCGCGCCTTGCCACGGCCACACCGGTCTCGGTGACGGCCCCGATGGCAAGGAACTTCCTGTTACCGTTGCCGCTTTTGCCCTGCCAGAGACCGCCCAAAAAGCATCTCCCGCCGCCTGGTACACCACCGTCACGCAAGGCAACCTTGACCGCTTCATGCCGCCCTTCGTCAGCCTGAGCGACCAGGAACGCTGGGATGTAATCTCCTACGCCCTCACCCTGCACACCACAGCCCAGCAGATCGAAACGGGCAAATCGCTCTTTGAAGCAAACTGCGCCGACTGCGCAAAAATGTTCAGCAATCAGGAAATGATGTCTGCGCTTACCGAAGATCAGATCGTCAGCATGATCAAGGAAGGCGCGGGCGATGTCGCCGCTTTTGGAAGCAACCTTAGCGATGACGAAGCCTACGCCGTTGCGGCATACATCCGCACGCTGACATTTGCGCCTCCCTCCGTGCCGGTAGCTGAATCTGTTACTGAAACACCCGCCCCTGCTGCAACAGACTCGGGAACTCCATCAGCGGAAGCAACACCGCTCGATAGCACAGCCCAAGCTCAAGTTACGCCTGAAGCGACAACAGATGCCGCATCTGCTCACGGTCTCGTAACCGATGGCAAGGTCAGCGGCGTGATCGATAATCGCACCGGAAAAGATCTCCCGTCTGATCAAAAGATCACCTTGCGTGTCTTCGACCACGGCAGCGACCCAACCGCGGGACCGCAGGAAATTTTCACCCTTGATGGAATCGTCAACGCGAATGGGACATATTCCTTTGAAGGCATTCAAGTTCTTGAGAACCAGATCTATCTGGCTGAACTTGAAGTAGATGGATTGAGCTATCAAACCGGATTTGCCATTGCCCCTGCCGGCGCAACTGAACTGGCGCTGGATGACATCATCCTGTACGCTACTACCGATGATTTCAGCACGTTGAAGATCGATCAGGTGCAAGTCTTCTTCGACTATGCCACGGAAGATGTTGTGCAGATCTTCGCGGTTTACAACATCACCAATGCCAGCGATAAGACCATCAATATCAACATGGGTGATGAACAAAAAGTTCCCTTCATCGCATTCCCTGAAGGTTCCACCAGCCTTGGCTATGAAGCCGGACAAGACAGTGCGTCCTTCGTTCCCACAGACGCTGGTTTTGCCATGCCACCCAGCAATACCCCATACAGCCTAATCGCCTTCGCATCCATTCCGAAGGCAAAAGAGATCACCATCTCACAGCCAGCCTTGCTTTCCATTGGTGAAGTAGCCCTGTTCCTGCCAGAAGGCGTGGAAGCAGAAGGTGATACTTTGGCTGATGAAGGAATTCAATTGCTGCAGACCACAAACTTCCATGTCTATTCTGCCAGCGCATTGAACGCAGGCGAAAGCATCAGCTTTGTTCTGAACGGCGCACCGAAAGATTCCACCGCAGTAGCTCCCGATGTGACTCAAAACAAAAACCTGCTCATCGGCGTTGGCGCGCTGGGCCTTGTGCTCATCCTCGCTGGTGTGTGGATGTACATGCGCGATAACAACAAAGAGGAAGAAATCGAAGAGGAAGATGATGAATTTGAAGACAGCGAATCCATCATGGATGCCATCATCGCCATCGACGAACTGCACCGCGCCGGCAAACTTTCTGACCAGGCGTACAAAGAACGCCGCGAAGAGTTGAAGAACGCATTGAAGAGAAAGTCTTAATTTACTCAACCACGTCATTGCGAGGAGGGCGTTCTTCCCGACAAAGCAATCTCCAACTTTGCAGGGGATTGCCACGGGCGAAGAACTAGAACGCCCTCGCAATGACGACATGGAAACCAAATGATCGAAACCAAAAAACTCGTCAAACGCTTTGGACTAAAAACCATCCTGCGCGGAGTGGATTTTTCCGTGGAACCCGGTGAGTTCGTAGCATTGCTCGGGCCGAACGGCGCCGGCAAGACCACCTTTCTGCGAATTCTCGCCACACTTTCCCGCCCCTCGCTGGGAAGTGTAAAAGTGGCGGGCTACTCCCTTCCAAACGAATCTGCGCAAGTTCGCGCAAGGCTGGGTGTGGTTTCCCACATGCCCCTGCTCTACCCAGACCTGACCGCCGAAGAAAATTTGGAATTCTATGCCCGCATGTATGGCATCTCAAACTTTGGCCCGCGCATCACCGAAGTGTTAGGCATGGTCGGTCTCGAAAATCGCCGCAAAGACCTTGTCCGTACTTTCTCACGCGGAATGCAGCAACGCCTTGCCATCGGCAGAGCCGTCATCCACGATCCCGAAGTGATGCTCTTCGACGAGCCCTACACCGGTCTCGACCAGGATGCCTCCGAAATGTTGGATGAGGTACTCCGCTCCGTTGCTGCAAAAGGCCGCACCGTGGTCATGACCTCTCACGACCTCGCCCGCGCCGAAGACCTCGCCACAAGGTTCGACATCCTCTCGCGCGGCATCATCGCAGCATCTGCCACGCAAAAAGACGTTCAAAAAACAAATCTGCTCGCATTCTACAAACAGGCATTGGTGGACTGATATGACAGAAAATAAAATGCAGAAGGCAGAAAGCGGAACGCAAAGTGAAGATCGTCTTCATCCTTCATCCTTACTCCCTCATCCTTCGTTCTTCAAAGCTACAATGGCTATTGTCCAGAAAGACCTTGCCGCAGAGTTCCGCTCGCGCGAGCTGCTCTCTGCCATGCTAGTCTTTTCCATGCTTGTCATTCTCATCTTCAACTTTGCACTGGAGTTGGATATCAAAGTCCGTCAATCGGTCACGGCTGGCGTCTTGTGGACAACCTTCGCCTTCGCAGGCACGCTTGGCCTCAACCGCTCGATGGCTGTAGAAAAAGACCGTGGCTGCATGGACGGCCTCCTGCTCGCCCCTGTGGATCGCGCCGCCATCTTCTTTGGCAAAGCCATCAGCAATCTCGCTTTCATGCTCATCGTCGAAGCCATTGTCCTGCCAATGTATGCCATGCTCTACAACGAAGTCCGCATCTTTCAATTAAGTTTTCTTGGCGTCATCCTGCTGGGCTCCATTGGCTACATTGCCGTCGGCACTCTGCTCTCGGCCATGTCTGTGCAAACCCGCACGCGGGATGTGCTGCTCCCGATTCTGCTTTTCCCCGTGGCAGTTCCCGTTTTGCTCGCATCCGTCAAAGCCAGCGGCGGATTATTAAATAATGCGACCTTTGCTGAGATACTCACCCCGCTAAACCTGCTCATCGTGTACGACGTGATCTTTATCGCTGTCTCATTCATGGTTTTTGATTTTGTAGTGGAAGAATAAAAAAACTGCAAATTCTACAAATACAAAAGCTACATTCTCAGCAACTTTTATAGCAAATACGATTTAATCGTAAATCATCAGTCTGAAATCGTAAATCTTAAAAAGGAGTTCGTCCAATGCAATCCAAACCAATTGCGCTCACCATTCTCGATATCGTTTCTGTCATCTTGCTCGGCATCGCTGCCTACCTCGCCCTCTTCTTCGCCCCCACCGAAGCCGTCATGGGAGACGTCCAACGCGTCTTCTATTTCCACATCGGCACCGCCTGGGTCGGCTTGGTCGGTTTCGTCGTTGCCGCTGGCACGGGCATTGCCTATCTCGCCACCAAGGATATGAAATGGGACCGCTTCGAAGTCGCGGCGGTTGAAGTCAGTACCATGTTCTTCTTCATCACCATCGTCCTCGGTTCCATTTGGGCTCGTCCCGCCTGGAACACCTGGTGGACGTGGGACCCCCGCCTTACCACCGCCGCCGTCACCGAACTGATCTATGTCGCCTACTTCATGCTCCGCCAAGGCATCGAAGACCCCGACAAGCGCGCACGCTTTGGCGCAGTCTATGCCCTGCTTGGCGGCCTCAGCGCCCCCATCACCTTCATGGTCATTCGCCTCTTTCGCACCATTCACCCCGTCGTCATCGGTAACGCCAGCGCCGAAGCGCAAGGCGGCTTTGACATGACAGCCGATATGCGCACCGCCTTTTTCTTCGCCCTCTTCGCCTTCACCATCATTTTTATTGATATGATGTGGCACCGCATCCGCCTCGGCGGCTTGCAGGAAAAGGTCGAACAGCTCAAACTCAACGTCGCAATGTAATTGGAGCATAAAATGGAAACCATCCCCGATACCTCAGGCTACATGATCGCAGGCTATGTCATCACCTTTATCACCATGGGCCTGTACGTTCTCAGCATCTACCTGCGCAATAAAAACCTCCACCGCGACCTCGAAACCCTCGAAGAGCTAGATCCCAAAAAGTCCTCAAAATAGCCCAAAGTAATCCTAATTCAGAAAGAGTCCGCTTATAATTAGAGCGGACTCTTTTTGATTCTGATGCAGAGACGCCGCTGGAAGATTGGACTCATCTCCATCATGATTGCCATCGCAAATATGGCGTTCATGCCTAATCTCGCGCCTGACTCTGCTCCCAATCCCCCACCTGGCCCAGACCGCTTCTCCGTCATCGCTATAGACTACACAGCCTACGAATGGAATCTACTAACTTGGAAGAACAAAACATTTGCATGCTCTGTCATAGTTGACCACGAAGGAATGCCCCTCCCAGAAGAAGTATACAGAGACTGCGGACAAACCATATACAAAACATGGATCACCCAACCCCCTTGTGTTATCCGTGAATACAAACTCTGTGTTGGCTATTATGCTGTGCAAATCAGCAGTGAGAAAAAAGAAAAGGAAATATCCATGCAGCTTGCCCCCGCCAGCGCATGGATATCTCTTGAAGATTGCGAGCCCGTCCTCAGCACCTCCACCAATATCTGCGAAACTGAACCCACACTTGTCTTCACAGGTCAGGAACCACTCCCGAACGAAAAGATTGTTCGAATAGAAGGTACATACGACGGCCAGCCATTTGACTGCGCCGATACTGACATTTGCAAATTCCGCATCCCTGCCACAGATGAAGATGGAGTAACTGTAGAATTCTGGTCATACTCAAGTTATGGAGATAGCAGCCTGGTGTTCAAGGCACAAATCCGCGTGCAGCAAGTGGATGAAGGTGACCCCGATCAACTGTACTGGTATGTAGATGTGCTGTCTCCGCAATGGCAGGGAAACGCTGTAGCCACCTGCTCAGACTCTTGGGAAGTATTTCCACCTGTCGGCGGCGCTCCGGCATGGCTATCCACCCCAACGCAAAGCGAAGAGCTCAGCAGCGACATCCCCTACACCTATCTTGCTGCCAACTTAATCCTGCAAGGCGCTGTGGATGCAAGCGCCTGCCCTGATGGCGGCCTAGCTCCAGGAAACGCGGTTAATCAATGTGGTCTTGAAAAATCACGTGATGCTGTCAAAGAATGGCAAAACCAATTTGACGAATTGATCCTCGTCACTGCAAAAGAGACTGGTGTGCCTGCTCGCTTGATAAAAAATCTTTTCGCTCGTGAAAGTCAATTCTGGCCGGGCATCTTTCAGGAAGTCGGAGATACGGGGTTTGGTCAATTAACAGAAAATGGAGCCGATACCACACTATTCTGGAATCGCTCCTTCTACAATCAATTCTGTCCCCTTGTGCTGGATGCGGATATATGCGGAGAAGGGTACATGAATCTTACGGAAGATGAACAAGTCATCTTACGCGGCGCATTGGTCAGCAGTGTTGATGCAACATGTGAGGACTGCCCGCTTGGGCTTGATCTCACACAGGCAGATTTCTCAGTTAGTGTCTTTGCCCATACAATGATCGCCAATTGCGAACAAGCCGGACAGGTTGTTTACAACTACACAGGCAAATCCCCCGGAGAAGCGGCGACCTACGAAGATCTATGGAAGTTCACTCTGGTCAATTACAATGCCGGTGGCGGCTGTCTCGCTGAGGCACTTACCAGCGCAACGAATAGCGGCAAGGATATAACCTGGGAATCTATTTTCCCTTATCTCACTGGCGCCTGTTCCGGCGCAGTGGGTTATGTGAACGATATAAGCAAATAGAATTCCTACATTTTTTCACCCCATCTGTAAAATCTAGATGGGGTGAATTATTTAAACCTACTCTCCAAACCCAGCAGGTGGAATACCGAGTGCTTGAATCAATCGCGCCCAGTAATTGACTTGGGCAGCGGTGCTGGCGAGGATGACGAATTCACGTTCTGTGAAGGCGGCTTTTACTTTATCCACCAATTCAGGATAAAACTTCAACGGGGTTTGCGAGATGACATGGGTGTAGGCAATAGCTAATTTTTCACGTTCTGAAAAAGTAACCACGCTTTCGTAATCACCACGCAGGGATGCGGCTTCTTCGTCTGTGATGCCGTGCTGGCGATGTTCGTGAGAGTTCATGTCGATGCAGAAGGGGCAGGCGGCTGCATAGGATGCGGTCATACGAATGAGCTTGAGGATGCGTTGATCCATCACGCCGTCTTCGTGGGCGACGAGGGCTTCCATCACCCCAGAGCCGATGGCAGCTTTGGGATACCAGGCAAGGATACGGGCAGGCAGCATGGTCTTGCCTGTAATCTTTTCGGAAATAAAAATGCCGATTTTGAGAACAAGGGGAATGCGTTTGGGTTGTGGGATGAAGGCTTGCATGAGGCTCCTTTGGGGTTTGTTGAGCAGGATAATGAATCAGGGTAGCGAATGTTTGGGGTGTTGAGGCAGGTTTCAGTTAGGAAAGAGGCGGCTTCACCATCTGTATGGAGATGGCAAAAATGGCAGATACTGAGAAAATCATGATCAATTTGGGAGCCGTAGACCTTGGGAAGATCGACCTGCTTGTGGAGCAGGGCCACTACTCCAACCGCACGGATTTTATCCGCTCGGCGATCCGCGCGGTAGTCGTATGGCGTGGGTGCGTTCAACCACAGCCTCGCTGATTTTGAGCGCTACAAGGCGAAGGGCGAAAAGATAAAAATCAGCGTGGTGGGAGTATACAACATCCCTGCGGATGAGTTGTGGAGTCGATCAAGGTGTATGGGATTTTTCAGGCGAGCGACGCGGTGAAGGCTGCGTTGACAAAGTCAGGAAAAATAAAATGATGGAAGAAACTTTGCCTAAAAATTGGGCAGTGCGGTTCTTTACGATCTTCACGGGGCAGGCGTTTTCG
>Ga0075163_10008761_pt1 | contig 13297 bp, 12 predicted proteins | sample JI1023141ADNA_FD_71478 | JGI IMG/M metagenome (GOLD analysis project Ga0075163, IMG submission 71478) | Wastewater effluent complex algal communities from Wisconsin, to seasonally profile nutrient transformation and Carbon sequestration -... | ecosystem: Engineered > WWTP > Effluent > Algae...
AAATAAAAAAGGGATTATTTATTAATAATAAAAAATAAATACTAATTAATAATAATTATTTATTTTTAATTATTACTAATTAGTATTTATTTTTTATTATTAATAATAAAAAACCCCTTTATTATATTATTTTTATTACTAAATTAGCCTTATTACTATTTATTATTAATAATAAATAGTAATAAATCTTATTACTTAATTAATATATCAACGTTTATTTTGTTAAAAAACATTATATTATAGTAATATACATGCCTAAAGGTTTACTTAGCAATCGCTTAAATTCTTTTCAAGAATCCGAACTTGCATTTGAAAATTCTGGTGTTGGTTCTAATGGTTTACGATCTAGCAGGATAAGAAAGACTGTAAAGAAGATGAATAATAAAGAAGACACAAATAATACTAATACATGTTTAGGTAATGCTTCTATTGGAAGATTTGGCACATGTGGACCTGGTGCAGCATACCGAGTTCCAAAGAAGAGATGTAGCAGACAGGCTATTTGCAGACAGATGCAAGAAGCTAGTGATATGAGTGGAGGTGGTATTGAATTTGATGCACAAGTTAGTTCTTTTAACGTTAATACTAATCCCAGAAATTGTTGTGCACCCATACTCGATAATTGTAGCAATCAATTAAGTAAATGGCTCTAAATAAGGGTGTAGGTTTGCTAAGCTTTAGTGCATGCCTTTAGCGCATGTCTTTAGCGCATGTCTTTAGCGCATGTCTTTAGCGCATGTCTTTAGCACATGTCTTTAGCAAACCTGAAGCTGTAGGACTTAGTCCTATTGGACTCTCTATGCGAGTCCGGTTTAATCTAAATAAGGGCGAGTACTGACTCATATCTAGATATGAGTCAGTTAAGATATATCTTAATTAAAGAGAGATGATAGAGAGATAGAGAGATAGAGAGATAGAGAGATAGAGAGAGTGTTTAAGCTGAATATTGAATAAGTATTGCCTCTAATTCCTCATCGGTTAGTCTTACAACTTCTCCATATTGTGCCACCGTAAGTTTAGAGACCGTTCTGGCAGGTCCATACTTCTCTCTTAAATAATTATTAAATGCTATTTTTGCTTTAGATGCAGTTCCAACACGATTCATTATATAGTTTTTCATATCATCGGCCGTTCTTAAACTAATTGCCTGACTCTGCTCTTTTTTAGCAACTGGCTCTGGTTTAGCCACTGATACCTTTACTGATGCTCTTGTTAATCCTGGTCCTGTTGGTACTGTTGTTGCTTTCTGTGATGATACTCTCACTGATGGTTCTGCATCAACTTGCTTAACTGGTGCTACCAAACCAGACTTTTTCATTATCTTTAAAAGATCTGTCTTCGTTAAACAAGGAGGATCATTCTCTGGATTCCATGAACAAGGATTTCTTTCATCCGCAATAACACATTCATCCTTATTCTTACGATCATTACATCCCTTTCTGTAAGATACAGTCTTACCAGTCGAGCTGACCGTTAATGCACGATTAGGCTTGAGAGCTGCCGATTCTTTACTTAAACCCTGTGTCTTAGAACTTGCTATTGCTTTTTGAAGTTTTGCAGCTGTTGCCAAGCATTCACTCAGATTCTTCTCAGTTACTTTAGTAGATTCTAACTTATCAACGATTCTATGCAACATTTCAACCTTTGAATCATGTTCCATTAATTCATATGCTAATGCTTCCTGTTTCTCCCTCATTTCTTGAGCACTTGGACCATCCTTTCTAGGTGATGATGCTCTACTACTTGACTTTGTTGATTTTGCTGGGGAAGATGCTCTACTATTTCCTAAATCTACTTCTTCTAATTCTTCCTCATCATCATTGGCGCCACCAGTTTGTTCATTTAAAACTGATTCATAAAAATTTTGACGTATTTCAGGATCATACCATTCCTCCAAGTCTTCATCACTATATTTAGGACCCATAATCATCTTTATTCCTTGCTTGTCATAAATATTAATGAAGTCACGCAATTCATCGATTAATTCTCTTTTATCTGTTGCAGACATTGTCTATATACTATAATATATTATAATACAAAAAAATATAGTCCTTTTTTAAAATCCATTTTTAAAACTAAAGTTCAACGCTTGTCAACTAAAGAGTTGCTGCACTCCCCTTAGCATTCAACAAAGAAACTTCTAGATGGAGTTTTTTCCCCTAGGGCTTTTTTGTCAAAAAAGGGCTAATCTTGTCCAAACCCAATTTTAAGCTGTTTTGACGGAATATGTTGCTTTATTACTGCTAGATATTTTCTAATATATGTATTTTCATCTGTAGAATCCTTTAGTCTGGGCAATTCTCTACGAATCTCTCTATCAGGAACGATCTTTCTTAATGTCTCTAAAAGCTCGCAGAAATGCTCTATCATCTTATTCGTATATGCAACATTAGCATATATCTTTATCATATAATAATAGAATGTCCAATCAATCACTAATTTCCACTCATTATCACTATATTCCATATAAAATCTCTTCGTCTCTGATGGCGAAAACTTCTTCTTACCCAACCTTTCATTCACATTGTTATGGAAATTCGTTGCCCATAAATGCATATCAGTCTTTTCATCTATTCTATTATTCCTTAAATACTCATAACAATGCTCTGAACATTCGGGACATGGCAATTCCTGTTGCAATAAGCTCAGAAACTTTTTATAATAATCAATGTTTTCCTGAAACTCTTTCTGCCTTAAATATGCATTTAAACACACTGTATGTATAACATACCACGTATAATTCGTCCATCTTACCTCAGAATATTTTCTCATTCTTTCATATGAATTTGCTGGCATTTACCTTGTTTATTTATTAAATTATTTTTTTATTATATTTATTTATTTATATTATCTACAAAGCAAATAAATTAGTTTTTTATATAAAAAAACTAATTTTTTATTATATCTTTTAGAATCGACATAGCAACTTTAAAAGAATTTTAAACAAAAAAGGCTATAATCCTTTACTTTGTTCCTAAATTGTTCTAAAAGATTGTTCAACTAATATTACTATATTTAATCATAAAAGCAAGTTGAGCATTAAAGTCTAAACTTTTCATGTCTGCCTCTTCCACATTCTCTTTTTTTAATGTAGATTCAGGAAACCCTGGTCTTAATTTTTCTATTGTCACAATTCTATCAGAAATAATAACCGAAAAGAGAATTCTCCATGGACCACATCCCATCATATATTTATCCTTATATCTATAAATCCTTCTCGTTCTATGCGGTCTTGGATCTTTCTCTAATATAGAAATTGCTTTCTCTATAAAATCTATCTGATACTCATCCTTAAGGAAGGCTAACTGTGTCTTTGCCAATTCACTTATACAGACTTTATATGGAACTATACTCTTTTCATAACTATCAACACTATCCACCCATCCAGCCTTTGAATCAGGAAAACTATCATATGCCGGAATATATGGTTTTATATCCAAGATTGGTGTATTATCTAAAATGTCACACTTGTCTATCTCGATAGTTAGAGTATCATAATCTATCTTTAATAGAGTAACTGGAGTCATTCCTATAGGATTCGGTCGATGTGGTGATCTTGTCGCAAAAACACCTCTCCTTTTAGGCTCACCTCGTGGCGGTAAGACTAATGGTCTCCAATTCTTATTCCTATCAAACCAGAAGATCAACCATATTCGCGTGAACCCCTCCAAATCTTTTAATGCATCTTTAAATCCCTCTTTATCATATAATTGCACTATTGTAGTACTATTTATTTCATTGTTGCTAATTACAGATTCTGCTGGTTGGTGTTCAGCTTTAAATTTTATGTTTAAATTATTTTTTAATATACCAATTGGCTCAAGGACCAAGCTTTCAACAGACATTTTATTTTCGCTCTGTGTCTATAAAAAACAAAAATTTCTTATTTTAATCAATTTTAGATTATAAAAAAATGATAACCCCTTACTAAATTTCATATATATATATATTATTCAATAACAATCATACTTAAATTTATGGATAAAGATAGTTTATTGCCGCCAGCATATAGCATCGCTACCTCTACTGCTACTATAAATAATAATGTGATAGATCCAGTAATGAATACTCAAGATCTATTTATAAGATTTTTCCATGACTGTGACAAAGACTCCTTAATTTTCTCCTACAATAATAAATACATTTATGAATTAAAGATAGAAAAACCGTCTATATTTAATTTTAATAGCTGTAAACTAGTCTTAAACAATATTGAATACATTGTTAATAAAAAACAGTACAATCTTTACCTTAAAAAACTTGGTATAACAAATATCACAGATCCAGTACCACTTATAAACCTTGATAAACTTACAGATAAAGTATGGCAACACTTTAGCAGGAAACATTCATATAAACTTTTAAATGATTATCATTCAGCAATTGCTCGCAACGATTTTTCACACGCAATCTGTCTCGTTCAAAACGGATTACCTCTTGATAACTATTATACCTTAACACAAGACTATAAAATAAATATATATTTAGATTTTCCAACTGAAGAAGAGATATGCAGTTTTTATGTCAATAATGACTATAAAGATTCCCATTTTGATAATGTTAAAATAACAATACATTCACCACTTACTGCTCTTCTTTCCCTCTCTGGGAATGAACTAGATAGTTTTCAAGAGAATAACAAGACTAAATTAATACAAATTTTAAAACAACTAGGATGTTCGACTGTCAAAACAAAGATCGATTATGAACTTTTCGTATGTGTCAGGGATTATGGTCGAACACCTTGTTCAGTAAGAATTCGAAAATCAAAGACGACTACCGTTAGTATGAGCATAAAATAATTGCTATAACTTTCAATTAAATACCTTTTTTATACCTTTAATAACATCCCTTCTTGAATCATTTGTGAATTTCCATTTCGAGTGATTGCAAACACTAGCTACAACAACAATATAATAGGGAGTAAGTCCATTCACATGCTTGTATGCATCATATGTATTACATTCCCTTATAAAGGCAGGCATTTCAACCGAATCTTCTAAACTTTTTAAAACATTTTTATAACAAGAAATACAATAATATACATTAAACTTTGAAAATACTTTTTCTTGATTCATTTAAAGCTGAATATGAGAATTAAAATTCTAATCATTTTTTCCTTGCATGTCTAAGAAGCTATAACACCTTAGATTGAAAGAGTGATTTTTCTGTCATTGGCTGAAAAATAATATACTATCCAGACAATACCTTAAATATCTTGGCAAAATCTCTCGCATTAAGATTGTCCCAACTATTAATAGTTCTATATTCTTCTCTTAAACTAGGTGGAACATAAGTTAAGGTACCCACATTTAGGTAGCATGTTCCATTCTCGGTAGTAACACAGATTTCACATTTAATAGGATAGATCGTATTATGATTCCATTTCTGCATTATTAACTCAGTATCATTGTTAGTTGGTTTTATCCACTCACTGAAATACTCTGGATATTGGGATCCACTAGCGCTTGCCAAAATTTGACACTCTTTTATCTTTTCATGATCGATTCTTTTTAAAGCTTCTTCTCTTTCTTGTTGTGTCATCATTAAATTGTCCATTATGATCTAAAATATAATAAAAAACATAATAATTATCATTATTATTTCATTTTTTTATTTATACCTCAAATGTACCACTCATCTCACTTGAAACCAAGACATGTGGGTAACTCGGTCCGTCACCTATATCCATTATAATTTTCGACATTGCAAATAATTCATCTTCCATAAGTGTAATGTTAGCATGCAAAAACAAACAACATAGCAACCATCCAGCTTCTCTACAATATAATTTTGCATTCAAAAAATTATTAAAATGAATCGGTTGTGCTTCCAATATTCCATTTATCTTTTCTGGATAGAATCTTGCCAACATTTCTTGTGGTACACCGCGTTCTATACAGTATTTCAACATTCCTGCATATATATTCCATTTATCATCGCTTAAATATTTAAGAGGACTCTCAATTACCCAATATGGAATTTCCTTATCATCCCCACAAACATTTTTAAGAAAGAAATCTGATGCTTCTTTAAGATTATCCGTAACCAAATATTTCACTTCATAATCTTCAGTGTATGAATGCAATATATACATTTGCCTTTCTTTATAAGAAACTTAGAATAAATTTTATCGATTTTAAACTCACTTTTGTATCTATACATGCAAAGTACATTAATAGGTGTTTTTAATCACGAAATCAAATACAATCCAGTCCCAAATTCCAAGTTTTATTACTATCCCGCAAGTTAATTCTAATGTTAAAACTCTTCAATTCATACTCATCACTTTCTTCTAATACATCCTTATGTAAATTTAACTGATCTTTGCATACAACATATCTTAATAGAGTATTACGTAGAGTTAAGAGCTTTTCAGATGTAAAAAATGGGCCATGACTAAATAAAACATTAAACACATTATGACGATTATAAGGACCTTCAATATTTGAATATATCTCTTTTGTCAGGTTAATCGATTTTGTAAAACAATTTACAGAGGAATTGTTAACTAAAGAGACTTTTGTAAAACAATTTACAGATGATGTGTCTTTTAACTCATAATTTAAATCGACTGTAAATGATGTGCGAAATGTTTCAACACCATTATATGCTGAGAAAACTAATGGTAATGGTGATGATACAGTAATAATACCAAGATTCTTAATATCCTGTTGATTAAATAGGTAACCGATTGGCTGTAATAACCCGGTTAAGAGCAATATTAAAGCTAAGAAATTCGTACAATTAATGCCCATATCCTTTTTTGTATTATTGTTATTAACTTTCGAATATAAAACATCCTTAAATAAAAGCATGTCAACTAACTTATTCTCATTCTCTTCTGAGAACCCCGTCGGGACCGTATCAATTTCTGGATTATCAAACGTATTCCCCAACATATCCCATAAAGGAAAATCTGAATAGTTCTTGCAATTCTTGCGCTTATTTTTCATATGGTGAATACGATGACTCTCTGGACGCTGAAAGAAATACCCAATCATATGCGGAGTTCTTATATTCATATGATAGAAATACTCACCATATGCCGAAAAGATTGATAGATAGATACTAGATTCAGAGCTTAAACCGAGGACTGGAAATAAAAGGATTGTCATTAAGAGAGAATCTACCAATATCTCTAATGGATGCTTATAAAAAGATGTAATAGTCTCAATTCTAGCTGCAGAATGATGAACTTGATGTAGAAGAATCCAGAGTAAATAGATTTCATGTCTAGCTCTATGAAACCAATAAAAAATATATGTATTAACAAGATATGCAATAAATCCACCTAATGATGGTCTTACTAAGTCTTTTAGTGATAAGATCGTCGGAAAATTACCCTCGAAATAAGTTTCCCATGTATATGCACCAATTATAACTATTAAGAGCTGTGCAAGATTAATGGATAAAACACGCGAATACCAATTCTTAACTACAGGTAAATCTCTATCTGGAAAGATTTTTTCTAGATAGACGAGAATTGCTAGACCAGCAATTATAAAAGCAAATCCATATAACATCTTATTCTTTGTTTATTATATCTAGTCTACGTTTTATGTTAAAAATAAAAAATAAAATTGATTTAAATCAATTTTTTATTTTCTATCTTTAATGAAAAGCTTAGAAACAATAAATAAATGAAGTATCACCTTAGCGAAAAGAATACCTTTAAAATTTTCCGATTCATTTTTGGATCCTATCTTTTATGGCACTTTTACTGTTTATTAGATTATGGGGACGAACTATTCTCCAGCAATGGCATGATAAATGATCCAAATTTAAACCCTACTTGGTCTCTCTGGTCATCTCTATCTTTTATGCCCACCATTAATATTGACATTCTACTAAATGTTTGTATCATTTCATCCTTATTATTAGCTGTTGGGATTTTTCAAGCATTTAATTCCGCTATTCTATGGTGCGGTTGGGTTTCCCTATTTAATAGAAATAATCTTATCGCTAATCCTGGTTTGCCCTATGTTGGTTGGTTACTCTTAGCCTGCATAATCATAGAAAGTCCAGGGTTTATCTTAGATATAAATTCAAAGCTAAATGGTATTAATAGTCTAACATCTTGGACTTTTATAGGGAGAAAAGAGAGTGAAAAAAGAGATAATAGCCAAAAAATTTGGAAGATGCCTAAACTTATTTTTTGGAGTGCATGGTTTTTAATGGCATCTAGCTACACGATTAGTGGGATTCACAAACTTCAATGTGAATCCTGGGTAAATGGTACTGCTTTATTACATGTTCTTGAAAGCTTATTAGCTAGAGATAACAAATTAGTGAGTGTATTAGTATATTTAATGCGTGAATATACCTGGCTAAATAAATTTTTAACCTGGTCTTCCTTATTTTTAGAGATTAGCTTTTTACCATTAGGTACTTTCGACCGTTTACGCTTTATTTACTGGATTAGCTTTTTAGCAATGCATATTGGCATATTATGTCTTATCAATTTCACCGATCTTACTCTTGGCGTCTTAATGATCCACTTTTTCACTTTCGACAAATCTTGGATAAACTTTTAATTCGATGAATATCGATTAAAATATCGATATTTTAATCTATCTTTAAAAAGTCCTGATACTTAGTCAGGACTTTTTAAGTTTGCTTTCAACATAAGTAAAATTAAAAGCAAAATTTACAAATTTAATCGTAAAATTATTTTTTTATTTTTACTTTGTTTCACTGCTTTAATTATTGATTATTTCGATTAATCATTTATTTAATGTTTTTGCAAGATATGATATAGCCATTAAAACACCAAAAATTATTATTATCCATAATAATGCCAATCCTGCATTAGATATAAAATCTCCCGTATTTACTACTTGTACTTGTCCTTGACCTTGACCTTGACCTTGACCTTGACCTTGACTTTGGCCAAAGCCAAGACCTTGAATAAAACTTAAAGGATTAACTGCACTTGCATAATTAACCGTATTATTGTTATTAATCTCTATTGCATTTTCTATTCCTTCAATTGTATTGCTGTCAACACATACAGGTAATGGTATAGATGCAAATTGAGTCGCCATAGGATCAACAATTAAACAACTATTTTCAAGTATCTGTGGATTATTATTCAGATTCGATGTCTTATTGCAGATACTATTCTTTTCAGCTATACAACTTGGGCAATCTGGTGCTAAGAATAAGTCCTGAAAATGAGAATGAATTGTATATTGGTTCTGAAATGGTGGTAGATGTGGTTGGCATACCTTGATACTATTTTCATCTATAATTTCTTTATCAGATACTCCGAAAGGACAGTTTCTATCAAATGCGAATGGATAACTCGAAAACTCTTGGTTATCACTCGTATATGATCCTCTTGCAGCAATGCATTCAGTTAATCTTTTATTTACTGTTGACATTTTATTCGCAAATATTTATGTATATATTATAGTCAGGTTATTTATTATTAATATATATATATTATACTAAAAAATTGATTTATATATAATTTTCTCTTCTTCATGTAAGAAAGAGATAAAGTAACACTAGATAATGACGGAAACTGACTTTTCTAATTTAACCATAAATGAATCAGATAAGGAAGAATTGCAACTTCTTGAAATTAAGAAGATGAGTGATTATTATCGCAAGATTGGAATTCTTGGTAAGATGGATGCTCCCCTCTGTCCCGAACTACTTCCAACATCTCGTCTATCAGCTCTTGAATCTAATATTATGAAATGGAAAGGTAAGGTTCAATTAAGATATACAGTTGGCAAAGATAAACTCTATGGTACCATTCCAAATTTAGCTGCATTCATTAAGGATAATATTCCAAATAAGCCTAGAAAGAAATATGAAGATGGTAGAAGCTTTTTCGCATATGGTCTTAATGATCTATATAATCCTGTCTATTCTGATGATTCTAGTTTTATGTGGGCATTTACTATCACTTTTATCGATCTAAACACACAATTTAGCTATATTGGATGTGGTCTTTCTGTAATGCCTGAGAATTTTGAATTTGCTGCAGCAGCCCTAAATCTTATTTATGCATTAAACCCAGATAACTGGATTAATGGATCTGTAGATTCTCATGATGCCTTACAAATCGAAAAGCAAAATTATATTATCAGATACCCGATTGAGGTTGCCAATACAGTGAGTGATTCTGACAAGATTCTTACATGGGTAAACTGTAGTGTCGATCTTACTAAATATATCAAAGATATTAAGAATCATAATCATGATGATAATAATGATTATGATGACAATCATAAGCGAGATGATAATAATGATGATGATAGTTCCTATGATGGTGGTAAAGAAAGAGTAGGAGGTATCACTGATGAAAAAGAAATTAATGAGACTTATCAACGCAAGATTATGTGGATGATTAAATACAATATTCCAGTTCCAGAGGTCTTGAAAGACACCAATCTTTCAAAACTAGAAAGATGGATTATCGAAAAACGAAATGATGATATCTACCATGAACAGGACAGATATACATTGTTTATCACACCTACAATGCCTATCCTTAACACAGACAAACGTATCTATGTCTTAATGCTTAAAATCAATGACAAGCTTGTTATGTCGTATATCGATAACATTACAATGCAGAGACTAGAGGCTGCCATCTACGATATTATGATGGGTCCTGAAGTTATGGGAACCAAGGAAAACAATACTGGCAACAAGACTATTTACATTTGCGATAACTATTTCAAGTAAGGGCTTTCAGCTTCATCTACCTTAAGTCGTGGCGAAGCGTCGCTACGACTTAGCGAAGCTGAAGCTGTAAGGCCTTACTATGATACTAATACTTTAACCGAGTTCATTATAAAATTAGCACCTACCTTTACTTTGAGTGCAACAGAATGTAAATCTTTCAGACTTAGTGCAACTTCTTTTTCTATACATTCTGATAAATACAGATCGTCTATCTTTTCTGACATTTCTAAATTATCATTTACCGAAATAAATGGAATTTCCGAAACTACTTTTCCTTTCTCAGATAGAACAACTAAAGCTAATATCGTATCCATCACCCTCTCTCCATCTTTAGCATATCGAAAAATACCATTAAATAAGACTTTTATATTACAAAACCCAGTGAATGCCTGCATTGGTATTGCAACTAATCGCGCATCTTGTGAATTTTCCCCTTGTCCCACATATTTTATTAATCCAATTTTCGGATCTTTCTCTAAATTTAACACATTATTCCATAATCTAAATGGAGTTATAATACCCTCATTACCCTTATTATTCTTAATATTTATATTATTATTATTAATGATATTGGTGCTATTAGTGCTATTAGTGCTTGCAAATTCTAACACTTTAATAAATGGGGTTAAAGCATCAAAACTTATCTTCTTAATTGCAAAGCCGACTCCCGGATTATTCGTATTCTTAGTCGTTGGAAAATTAGTATTCGGGCCCCTAGGAGTTATATCAATAAGTCTAACATATTTATAAGGTTCTTTTACTACTTTTTCAATCCTTAATGATTCATTAACTAGACTATCACAGACTAAAATATCTTGGTCGATCCAATTTTCACCATCTTCCGACACAGATAATAAAGCTTTTAACGGTGAGTTTAATCCATGTGTTGAATACGATTCAACTACTATATTCGCTATTACTATCTGCTTTAATTCAACTTGAAGAGTACCACCAAATCCTAATGCAACTACATCATCAATCTTCGTACCACCCTTACTATTATTTAAGAGAGTCTGACAATCAGAATAGATATATGGAACCATTAATCCAGGACAAGTAGTCGTACCTTGCTTAAGATTGATCTTCTCTATTTCAATTGCATCATAGAATGATCTTCCATTTTTCCCTGGTAGACCTTGTTTACCTGCAGGACCCGCAGGACCTGCAGGACCCGCAGGACCTTGTTTGCAAGAATTGCAATGCATTGCTAGACCTCCTGGTCCAGGCGGTCCAGGCGGACCTTGTTTACCATTCTTTCCTGGACATCCAGGAGCTCCTGGCGCTCCTGGCGCTCCTGGACATCCTTGAGGGCCTGGAAGACCCTGTTTTCCAGAATTTCCTGGACATCCAATAGGACCAGGTCTTCCTGGTTCTCCTGGTGCGCCTTTACATCCAGGTCTTCCTGGCTCGCCATTCCTGCCAGGAGTACCATCCATACCTGGATTACCAGCTGGTCCTATAAAACCTTGTATTCCCTGAATTCCTTGTGGTCCGGTTGCACCATCTAATCCTTTTAATGAAGCAACTAAGATTAATTGGTTATTCACACACTGGTAATAGGCCATCTCATCCACCACGAAATAATATGTTCCGTTAGGACCACCAGATCCACTAGCACATTCCTCTATTGCATCTGGTAGACTATTCGCAAATACGAACCCTGATCCTGCCTGACCTTCTGGTCCGATAGGACCAGTAAAACCCCTCTCCCCCTGAATTCCTATAGGACCTTGTACTCCAGGTACTCCCTGATTTCCTGCGACTCCTTGTAATCCTGGAATGCCCATTGGACCAGTCATACCTATTGGTCCTGGACATCCTTGAATTCCAGGATGCCCTCTGGGTCCGATCGGACCTGGATTACCCTGACATCCAGGAAATCCTGGATCGCCAGGCTCTCCTTTTAAACCTCTTAATCCAGGATAACCTCGAGGACCTTCGTCACCAATAGTTCCTGGATCACCTTTAGGACCCTGTAATCCTGGAGGGCCGATTAATTTACACTCTTCCTCCTTCTTAAAAATCTCTAATTTTGCATCTATCTCCTTATTTGTTACTTTTAGAATCGGTTTAAGATCTATATATTGATGTGGAATCTTTGTATTACTATCTAATGGTGCATATCCATCTGGTATTCCCTTATCACTCGTCCTTGTCAATCCAGTTTCAACCGATTTTTGTACATCGAGTGTTAGCAAATTAAATAGATAGCTAGATGCCGTATCACTAAATATAACTCCAACCCTGGTTATTTCAGATGCTGCCGTAATTACTACTGAATATCTTTTAGGACCCTGTCCACCAATAAATACATATTTATCACTTATTAATTGCGTTGACGGATTATTCGATATACATGATAAATATGCCTTATCTCCTTGTAAGAGAGTTCCTTCTATTATTACCCTATAATTTTGAAATGCTTGTGTTCTTAGTGTTATATAAAACCCTGGTCTCTTTAATTCAGTTTTTTTTGCATCTTTCGTATAAGAGATTAAAGTTCCATTTATTTGTGCATTATCCTGCGCCTGCAATTCACTAATTGTAATGTTATAACTATCATCCTCTAAATTAGCAGAGTCTAGGTTTGTTG
>Ga0075163_10008762_pt1 | contig 13295 bp, 11 predicted proteins | sample JI1023141ADNA_FD_71478 | JGI IMG/M metagenome (GOLD analysis project Ga0075163, IMG submission 71478) | Wastewater effluent complex algal communities from Wisconsin, to seasonally profile nutrient transformation and Carbon sequestration -... | ecosystem: Engineered > WWTP > Effluent > Algae...
CCGCTTTGACGCCGAGCCGATCGCCCAGAGCCTGCGCACCGACGCGGACACGCTGGAGGGTCATGTCGGTGAGGTGGAGGTGGAGGTCCGGGAGGCCGAGGGGACCCAGCTGGAGAAGGATGCCCAAATGACCGCCTACGACCGCGCCTTCGCCGGCAGCGCGGCGGTGATCGCGGGCCTCTACCGGCTGGCCGGCAAGGGAGGCCTGGCCGATCGCCTGCGACCGGCGAGCCGGCGCCCCGGCATCACCGCCGAGGATGCGGGGGAAGCGGAGCCCGAGGCCGAGGCGTAGCCCACCCCACCGGCCATGCTGAAGGGCCTGGTTGGTGGGCGAGCCGGCGCGGTGGACCCGCTACCGCGCTCGTACGGGTGACAGGCCCTCTGAGGCCTGGCTGAAGAGCGCCATCCAGGGCGGCTGGTCGTCCTCTTCGTCGCCACTTCCAAGCAGCTCGCCCGGCACCATCATGTCGACCTGCTGCCGCCTTGCCATCACCACCTCGGCCATCCGCTGGTCGAACTCCAGCGGGAGGAGCGGGTAGACGTGCTGGTCATCAGGCACCGGTCGAAAGCCAGATGAGCGTCGCACGAGCCGCCCCCAGCGCTGGGTGATGCGGGCGGGATTCCAGGGCAGGTCATGGTGGAGCAATGCGGCTTCACCCCCATCGAGGTCGATGGACTCCGACAGGTTGTCGCGCGCGACGATGACCAGGGGCACCCGGTCGCGCTCGGGGACGGCGCGGAAGCGAGCCAGATACGGCTTCAACTGGCCGGCATGATCGGGCGCATGGACCTCAAGAGGGCCCCCTGAGGCCTGAAGAACCTCAGATATCGCTGTCTGGGTCTCCTTGAAGACGCAGAAGATGAGGACGTGCCGCCGCTCAGCAGCTCGCGCCAGAGTCCATGAAGCGGTGGCGGCAACCTTGGGGTGATCCTTGGACAATCCGAGGGCCGACTTCAAGGCCTCCGCAAAGCGGGCAAAGCGTGGATTTCGCTTCGCCTCGCTCAGGAGTTCGGCTCCCGAGCGACCGGCCCAGAAGGCCTCACTCGATGAGATGAGGCGCCTCTGGAACATGTCGCCGGACTTGAGGTTGGGCAAGAACTCCGGCACCAGGCGGGCCACGTGGTACGCCTTCAGCCACCCGGCAGTCGCTGGAGCCGCCAACCGGCCAGGTGCCCTCGGTGCCTCAACGTCGCCCATCGGCGCTGGCCCCACTCTCTCCAGCACCTCCCTTGCGTCGCTCCAGCCTTCCGCGAGCTGGTCCTTGAGGCCTCTCACGCTCGGATCGTCGACGCATTCTCCAGCCCTGCGCCATGCGTGGAGGAGCTGATTGACCGTCCGCCCATAGCTGCGCAGCTTCGCCGCCCCCTCGAGCGGCCGCTCGCCCAAGGTGAGCATTCGAATCAAGCCCTCAGTCGAGAGCTGAAAGGGCGTGGCGCTCACCAGGAGCAACCGGGCCCCCTTCGCTGCCATGCCCAGGCCGTCGTGCCAGGCGCCGGGGGTTTGGAGGCCGCGATGCGCTTCGTCGATGATGACCAGATCGAAGGCGTCGCTCTTGGCTCCCTTGCGCGCCAGGCCTCCATGGGTCTTGAAGTGCCAATCAACGCGCTTGTCCTCAGCGCGCGCCTGCGCCCAGAGCAGCTCCTGTGTCTCGCTCCACCGGCCGACGACGTGCTCATTGGGCGCAATCACCAGGATGCGCTGGCAGACACCACGGCGAGCGAGGGTGACCGCCGCGGCTACGCACACCACCGTTTTGCCTGCGCCCGTGCGATCTCTGAGCAGCGCAGCGGCCGCCGACGCCTCCAGCCTGGCTGCGAGCTCCTGTGCTTGCCGGGCCTGACTCCTCACGGCGTCGTCGCTGACCCGAGCCGCGGGGCCAGGGCCGGATGACAAGCCAGGGAAGCTGCGGATGAGCGAGAAGATCTCAATCTCAGTCACTTGGATTCTCCGAGGAAATGAGACCGCACAGCGCCTGAAGAAGCGGGTCTTGGGGTTCAGCCAGGGCCTGCCGATGCCCACCGAAGAGCAACGCCTGAGCGACCACCAACTCGTGCGCGCCGAGCGCGCCGCCGACTCCGTCCACCGAGCGGTCGGTGCCCAGCGCCGCGTAGATCCTTTCGAGCTCCGCAATCGGCCGTTCTCGCACGCATTGACGATATCGAGCGAGCTGAGCGAGCGGCTGGCTCAATGGAATCGTGTAGCGATCATCTTCCCTCCCCGCTCGTTGGGCGCCGCCCGTGGCCCCATCGGCGTCGACCTGCGTGGGCGCGCTGCGAAACTGGCGCAGCCAGCCCAGGAAGATGTCCTGCTCTGGGTCGGCCTCAATGGGCCCCTTCCGGGTCCAGAAGTGGGGATCATCTGGCGGCGGGTGAAACGTGATGGGCACCTCCAGCGACCGGTCCGACAGATGAACATCGAGCACCATCCGATCGGCGCGCAAGCTGGCCAGGTTGGTCTCGCGCCGATGCGATTGGGCTCCCGAGCACGTGAGCTGCTGCTCGCCGTAGTACACCGCAAGGCCTTCTCGGAAGAGGTCGTCAAAGGTGGACGTGTCTGACGTGAGGGTCAGGCTCAGCACACCAGCAAAGGCGTCATCGCGGCCTGCCTGTCCGGTACGGCAATCGAAGTCAGCAGCCAGCCCGCCAGTCGGGTCCTCGGGGAGGTGGGTTGATGCTTCCTCGGAGGCGGTGGGCCTCAATTTCTTGGTCCATGGCTCGGCACCCAACCGCGCGTCCCAGTCCCAAAACGCCTGGGGCTCTTCAAACACGGCGCGGATGCACAGCTCTCGATTCGCATCAGGCCTAAGCCCCAACCCGCTTGCGCTGAAGTTTGCCGAGCCCAGGAGGGCGGTTACCTGCCCATCGTGCTCGATGGCGACCAGCTTGGCATGCATGGCCCGCAGGGTGTCGTCGGGAGAATGCTTGTTGACCCGCCAAACCTGCAATGCCTTGCCCAAGACCTTGACCGCGGCGGTGGAAAACATCGGAGGGCCCTGGTCGGCGGGGCTACCGGTGACGAGGTGGGTGGTCGCGCCACGCTTCAGATATCGCTTCAACTCCTTCGCAGGTTTGCCGCAACCGTCCGCCCCGTAGGGCGGTGAAACGACGACACAATGGCTCCCCACGACACCTCGAAACGCCGCGTCCAGGAGGTTACGAGGGGCGTCCAAAGTGTGGACCACCCGCACACACGGGGCAGGACATGGAAGCCGGAGGGCCTCCCGAATGGCCTCAACTGCAGCACGCGGGCGCGACGCCCCATCGGCAGAGGCGTCCACTTGGGCTGGCCCACCAACCGACCGCACCAGCGCCTCAAGCTGCGCAGGCGGCAGGCACCCCAGCAGCGTCTCGAAAGCTCCGGTGAGCTCGTGGGCGAGACTTGTCCCCCGCTCATCTCCGGATTCCTCGCACGCCAGAACCTCGAGGTTGCGGAACATGCCCCCTCGGGTCAGGTTGGCGGACGTAACAAAGGCTCGCCAGATGTGGCGATCGCCACTCGTGAAGCGCAGGACCCCGAACTTGGCATGAAGCCGGCGTCCGCCTACGCTCTCCCAATGGAGCCAGGGGGGCAGCAGCGGACCCCTGAGGTTGGTCGGGAGGGCCGCGCTGAGGACCAGGAACCTGCCTCCGATCGCCTTGGTTCGAGCTCTCGTTCGTGCACCGGGCCTGCCCATTTGGCACTCTGCGAGCCGAGGTGCCAGGGAGTCGGCCAGCAGGAATCCATTGCAATCGTGCGAGGTCCAGAACCCACCGTCGAAGCTGTGGCCACTGGGCGCGGCGGTGAGTGCGGTGATGACCACCGCCTCGGTGTCAGTGCGAATCATGAGAGCCCCCCGAGATCCTGAACCATCCTTCGCAGGGCAGAAAGCCGAAGGTTTGAAGGGCAATACTCCCAGGTGTAGGCGCCATTGGAGTCGGCGGCCTGCTCGCCATCTGAGTCTGCACCTTCGTCAAGCACCGCATCGTCGGCCGCCCCAACCCCGCCACGCAGAGGGCGCGGAGCGTCCCACGGCGGCTGCCCGCGGCTGGCCATCAAGCGCCGGTGGTGGGCATCGAGCGCGTCGTAGTGTCCGCCAGCGTCGAGGACAGACAGCAGCCCATCGATCCAGTGGGTCGAGCACTCGACCCCGACCGTACTCAGGAGGCCGCGCACCTGGGCGAGTTGAGTGTGCAGCTTGCGGTTGTCTCGCAGCGAACGGGGGCCATCGCCAGGCCCACGACTGCCGCCCGCCCGAAGCCTGAAGGGGTTCTCCAGCCTTTGCACAACGTCAGCAAGATCTTCCGCCAACTGGCGCAGCACCTGCTGCCTCGCGGTCAGGCGGCCCCAGCCCCGATCCGATTGAGCCAGACGAGGAAAGGGCTGTTCTCCGTGTGCATCTCGATAGTTCGTGAGCGCTCCTACAATGAGGGTCCGCTCCGCTTTTCGGCACGCTCTATCGATATTGATTCTCTTCAGGACGACCGGTCGGATGCTGCCGCGCTCGAGGTCCCTGGTCGCCTCTTCGAGGGGTAACCCCAGGTCGGCCAGTGCCGCACGGCCGAGCGCCCTGCCCAGGTCAGTGGCAACACCCAGTGCGCTTGGGTGCCTGTTTGGCTGGAGGAGCCCAAGTGCCTGCGCCAGGCCCTGGTAGACCCACGTGGGACCGGCTGACGCCTGACCGAGCTGCCTGGTCAGGTCCACCAGCGCACGACCGTCTCGGCCCGCCGCCTGATGGAGGGCTGCCCGGATGCCGCCTGCACTAAAATGGGTCGCCTGGTGCGGCCCCTCAACCGCAACCCGGTGCACGCAGAGGCGGTCGAAGTGCTTGAACCAATCGAGACGCTCCTTCTCGGGCGCCCCCTCCACCAACACGACCCCGCCCAGCAGCAGCGCCAGGCTGCGCGCGCGCTGGGTGGCACCGCTGAAGCCGGGGACCAAGGCCGCCGCGATTGCGCGCTCCGCCGCGTGCAAGCCCAGGGGATCGTTGGTATCCCCTGGCGTTTCCTCTTTGCCGAATGCACTCCATTGCAAGCTGAGCATACCCACGTGACCTGCCATCCCGTTGTGGCAGCATGATGGCGTCACGTCGCAGGGGGTGCAACAGCAACCAGAGGGTGAGGTTGCAGAAAAATGCGCCGGAAATCGAGCAGGACCTCAACGCTCAATACAGCGGAGCGGAATGCGCCCAATATCGAGGTAGGAACCAGCGTGGCCCCAAAACGCAAAAAGCCCGGGCGCTTTCGCGACCGGGCTCTCTACAACCTCTGATCTTTCCAGAGGATTTCGGTGGTTGCGGGGACAGGATTCGAACCTGCGACCTTCGGGTTATGAGCCCGACGAGCTACCTGGCTGCTCCACCCCGCGTCAGCACGGGGCGGAATGTAGGCTGAGTCGGTTGAACAATCAAGCGTTATTTTTCGGGGGGGCGCTCTTTTTTTCGGGGGCGGGCGCGGCGCGGCGCTGGGCGCGGGCTTGGGCGGTTCGGCGGGCGGCGTTGCGGGCGATGGCGATGAGGGGGCGGACTTCGTCGCGGCGCAGGTTGCGCCATTCGCCGACGCGCATGCCCTCGAGGGTGAGGTTGGCGAAGGCGATGCGGCGCAGGCGGAGGACGGGGTAGCCGATGGCGTCGAGCATGCGCTTGACGAGGTGGTTGCGGCCTTCGGTGACGGTGAGTTCGAGCCAGGTGTTGTCGGCGCGGGGGTCGCGGGAGGGCAGGCGGCGGGCGCTGAAGGCGCGGGCGGGGCCGTCTTCGAGGGTGAGGCCGCGGCGGAGCTGGTCGACGGCGATCTCGGGCACGAGGCCGCGGGCTTTGACGCGGTAGGTCTTGGGGACCTCCCCTGCGGGGTGGGTGAGGCCGGCGGCGAGGTCACCGTCGTTGGTCAGGATGAGGAGGCCCTCGGCGTCGAGGTCCAGGCGGCCGACCGGGAAGAGGCGGGCGTCGACGCCCTGGATGAGGTCGAGGACGTTGCGGCGGTTGTACTCGTCGCTGGCGGTGGTGACGACGCCTTCGGGCTTGTAGAGGATGATGTAGGTGAGGACGCGCGGCAGGCGGATGCGGCGGCCATCCACTGCAATGTGGTCGTTGTCGGGGTCGGCACTCTGGCCGAGGGCGGCGAGCTGGCCGTTGACGGTGACGCGACCGGCGCGGAGGTAGGCTTCGGCGTTGCGACGCGAGGCGATACCAGCCCGGGCCAGGATCTTCTGGAGGCGCTCGACCGTGCCGCGGGGGCCAGCAGCGCGCGGGGGGCGCGGGGTCCGGGGGGCGGGGGCGTCCTGCTCGTCGGGGGCAGCGCCGTCGTCTTCGTCGTCATCGTCCCCGAAGCTCTCGATCTCCAGGCCATCGAGGTCGAGGTCCTCGCCGTCGAGGCTGTCGTCCAGCTCGGGCTCGACTTCAGGGCGCAGCCGGCGAAAAACGATGCCGGATCGGGTACTTCCGCTGGGTGCAGCGGTCGCGGGGCGCTCGGTGGCGCGGGCGCGAATGGGGGGGCGGGACGACGTGCGGCGTTCGGACATCGGTTTTCAGAGCTCCATCACCTGATCGATCGCGATCTCACGGCCCGACGGGCGCACCCACCGCCATACGGTGGGGCTCTCGCGCAGGGGGCGGCCGTGGTCGTCGGCGCGGGTTACGCGCAGAAGGACGCGCCGCTCGCTGGGGGTGTCGATGAACGCGTCGTAGGCCACCGCGTAGCGGCGCTGGTCGAAGTTCATCTCACCTTCCACCTCGAGCATGCGGGCATAGTAGCGGTGCAACGCCACCAAAGAACGGTAGAGGCCGGGGCCGGGCGGGTGCACGGGCAGGCCCAGGGTGCGGCAGTCGGCGAGGCCGAGGGCGAGGCCAGGCTCCTCGATGGCCGTGAAGCCCGCGGCAATGCCAGCGGCGGCTTCGGGCGGGGCGCCCCCACTGCGGAGGCAGCGGCGCGCGAGGGCCATGGCGTCGTGGCGCTGGCGGATGGCCAGGCCCAGCGTGCGGGGGTCGTACTCACCCCACCAGCGGGCGAGGGCGGCGGGGCGGGTCTCGGGCGGGGCGGCGGCCAGCAGCTCGAGCAGCGCGCGCGCCGTGGCGTCGGGGGCGTCGGGCGGCAACAGCGGGGCCAGGGTGGCGGCGGGGCCCAGCCAGACGCGGTCGGCGCCCAAGGCCATGAGGGTGGCGGCGGGGCTGGCCTCGAGGGGCACCAGGGCTTCGTAGCGGCCGTGATCCGCCAGCAGGCCCGTCAGGCGGCCCGCCTCGCCCACGCTGTCGCCCGCGCGCTCGGCCTCGGAGGCCCTGGCGTGGGGCCCCAGCGGGCCGAGGAAGAGGTCAAACGTCTCCCCCGCCAGGCCGCTGAGAATGTCGTAGAGCTGCGGAATCCAAGCGGAATCGAGGCGCACCCGTGGGCTGGCCGCGAGCGCAACCAGCGGGCGGCCGCGGGTGATCGCAACGGCTTCAAGCCGCTCGCGGTTGCCGACGACGGGCACGCTCCCATCGAGGATGGTGCTGAGGCTGGGGGTTCCCTCGGCCATGGCGGCGCAGGGTGGCGCAGGCCGCGCGCGTCGTCAACGGGCATTGCCCGGGGGGGACCACCATGCTATGCCGATCAGCCGTATGCGCTGTGCCCGCCGGTCGCCTCGCGGGATCGGGGGGCCGGCGCCGTGCCAGTGAGAGGGGTGAGCATGGCCGATTCGTTTGAGGGTGTGCTGGCGGGCTTGATGGATCGCTTTCCGGCGATCAAGGGCGCGGGCTTCCTGGACATCGATGGATCGGAGATCGCGGCCACGCCGGCGTCGGCGCTGGAGCGCATCAAGGCGGGCGGCGCTTATGGCGGCATTCAGCTGCGGCGCCTGCAAACGGCCGAGCAGGCTGCGGGCCGCGGGGGCGTGCGCCACGTGGATCTGGTGGCCGAGCAAGGGCGGCTGCTGGCCTTCGGGGTGGGCAGCGAATATCAGCTCATCCTGGTGCTGGACGGCGCCCCGGCGCCCGGCGTGGTGGCGGCGGCCAGCGAGGCGGTCATCGCCCTCGAGGCGGGGATCTGATTACCGGACTGGCGCTGGTGGTTGGCCTCTGCGCGCCTGAAGGGCCACCGCGGCTGTATACCGGGGCCTATCTGGGCGCGCTGGCCGGTGCCGGCGTGGCCTCTGATGCGGGTGAGGTGGGCTGGTCGGGCACCGTCGGCGTGCGGGCGTCCAGCGTGCTGCATCTGGCCGATGTGGAAGCGCGCTATCAAGTGGATGGCGTGGCCACCGATCGCGCCCACCAGGGCATGCTCGCCATGCACCTGCACCCCCTCTTCCTCTTTCTGTTGGCCAACAACACGCTGGGGGCCACGCTGGGTTCGCTCGCGGTGGAGGTCGCGGCGGGGCCGGCGTGGAGCGAGCGCAACGGGTCGGGGCTCCTGTGGTCGTGGGGCGGGAGCTTCGAGGTGCCGCTCACCCCGCCCGATGCGGGCCAGAGCCTCTGGTTGGGATCGTCGGTGACTTTCAGCCATGATCTGGCGTACAGCGCACTGGCCGGCGAAGTGACCAACCGGCTGATCTTTCGGTTGGAGTACCGTCACAACGGACTGTGAGTGGTCGCTTCGAGGCGGCCCGTCCTGAATCGGAGGTTTCCATGCGCTTGCTCTTGTGTGTGCTGCTCGCCCTCCCCGGCCTCGCTCAGGCCTACGACGCCGCCCCCTGGGACGCCCTGCTCAAGGCCAATGTGAAGGCCGGCAAGGTCAACTACGCGGGCTTCGTCGACAACGCGGACTTCAAGGCGTTCATCGAGGTCATCGCCGCCACCGATCCCGAGACGCTGCCCAGCCGCGAGGCCAAGCTGGCCTTCTGGATCAACGCCTACAACGCCCTCGCCATCAGCGGGGTGCTCAAGCACTGGCCCGGGATCAAGAGCGTAGGCGATGTGGCCCCCGACTTCGGGTTCTTCAAGGCGAAGGACTACAAGGTCGGCGGCAAGGCCGTGGCGCTCAACGACATCGAAAATGACATCGTGCGCCCCACCTTCAAGGATCCCCGCGTGCACGCGGCCCTGAACTGCGCCAGCACCTCGTGCCCGCCGCTGATGGCCTTCGCCTTTACGCCCGAGCAGCTCAATGCCCAGCTCAACCAGGCCATGGGCGGCTTCGTGCGCGACCGCACCCGCAACGCCATCGATGCGGCGGCCAAGACGGTCAAGCTGTCGAGCATTTTTGACTGGTACAAGGCGGACTTCGAGGCCAAGGGCGGCGTGAAGGCCTATATCGCGGGCTTCCTGAAGGACGACGCGGAGAAGGCAGCCCTGGAGGCGGCCACCCTGGAGTTCCTGCCCTACGACTGGTCGCTCAACAAGCTGTAGACCTCCGCCCCTTTCCCCTTCTATTCCGATGCCTTGCGCGCCTTGCGCACGGTCGTCCAGTACCACCAGTTGCACTGCTCTGCGGGCAGGTCGGGGTTCTCGGCCTGTGCAATCGCAGCGGCAAAGCTGTCCTCCACACAGGGATCGTGGCGGTGGCCGGTGCGAGCGCAGAGCTCCAGCCAGAGGGTATGGGCGTCGCGCCCGACCAGCGCCTGGACGCTGTGGATGCCCAGCACCACAAAGTCGCGCTCCATCGCGGGGCCGATGGACGCCAGATCGCGCAAACGTCGAGTCTCGCTCATGGAGGCACCTCCGCCTTCATGCTACCTTGCTGCGAACCCGCTGAGGAGCTGCCATGCGTTGGGCCTTGCTGGCCGTTGTGCTGTTTGCCGCCTGTGATGATCAGGCTGATCCCACCGCCGAGCCCGAGGGCCCCGTCGCCCCCGGTTCCGAAGCGCCCGGGACCGAGGCACCTGGGACCGAGCCACCGCCGGTGGCGTGCCTGCCCGCCCGCAGCGCCTGGGAGAGCACCCACCGCGCCCAGGTGGCCGATCGCTGCGGCACGTGCCACGGTGAGGTGCCGAGCTTCGGCGCGCCGAGCACGCTGCTGGACTACGACGCATTGGTGGCCGGCGCCGAGGGCAACCGCCTGGTGGACCAGCTGGCGGTGCGGATCAAGGCGGGCACCATGCCGCCGGCCGCCCAGCCCCAGCTCGCCCAGACCGACCGCGCAGCGCTGGTGGAGTGGGCCACGTGTGGCGCCGAGACGGCCCCCGTGCCGCCCAACCCCGCGGATCCCGGGTCGAATCGGCCCGTGCTGAAGGATCCCGGCGCCCCCACCGATGGCATGCCGTTTTTTGATCTGGTGGCACCCGAGTTCGCGGTGTCCACGCAGTGGAGCGACCACTACGAGTGCTTCAGCTTCCAGGCGCCCGTGAATGAGGAGCGGTTCATCCGACGCATCGAGACCATCGTGGATGACGCGCGGGTGCTGCACCACACCGTGTTGATTCCGGAGTCGAGCCGTGGCCCGGGCGAGCATGGGCCCTGCGAGAGCGACAACCCGCTCAACCTCATCTACGGCTGGGCCCCCGGCCAGGGCGCGCTTCAGTTTGCCGAGGGTGGGCTGCGCCTTGCGCCCGGCCAGCGCATGACCCTGCAGGTGCACTACAACAACCGCGCGCGGCACCCCAATGTGCGCGACTCCAGCGGCGTGCGCATCTACCACACCGCGCCCGAGGGACCCGAGGTGGGCATGCTGGCCCTGGGGCCGCTGGACTTCGAGGTGGCGCCGCAGAGCCGAGGTGATGCCGTCGGTTGGTGTCGGCTGCCCAGGTCGGTGCAGCTGCTGGCGAGCTTCCCCCACATGCACGAGACCGGCGCGGCTTTTGACCAGGTCGTACAGCGCCTCGATGGCACGAGCGAGTCGGTCATCCGGCTGGACACGTGGGACTTCCAGTCGCAGTACATCTACGACACGCCCATGGCGCTGGAGGCCGGTGACCTGATCCGGACCACCTGCACGTACGCCAATCAGTCCGACCGGCCCATCGGCTTTGGCGCCAACACCGACGACGAAATGTGCTTCAATTTCGCGTACATCACGCCTCCGCTGGGCACCAGCCTGAACTTCTGCAACACCGGCGCGCCGCCGCCCGAGGTGCCGCCCTACGTGCCCGGTGAGTGTGCACCGGCCGGCGCGGCGGAGGCCACCGTGGCTCAGACGCGGGCCGAGCTGCGCATTGGCTCGCCCGCCGCGGCCGAGGGCGGCGCGCTGGTGGACGGCTTGTGGGGTTTGAAGGGGGCGGCCATCTACCTGCCCTCGCTGCGGCTGGGCCCGATCACGGTGGATGCCGAGTCCACCGTGGTGACGGGCCAGGGCCTGCTGGGCCTGGCGGAGGGCATGGTCAACCTCGATGTGCAGGTGGCGCTGCACCTCGTGACCAGTGCGTCCGACTTTGATGAGTCGGTGGCGATCTCGCTGGGGGCGCAGGTCGCGACGGCGCCGGCCAACCCGGTCTACCTGCAGCTCGAGCCCGTCTGCGGCAACGCGGACCTCGCCCAAAATGTCCAGTTTACGGGTACTTCCGAGCGGTTGACCTTGTTTGTGCGGGTGCCGGTGGGCCCGGTGTCGCTGCCCGTCGAGCTCTGGTTCGAGCCGCTGCCATGAGCGATCAGGTGCCGGAGGGCGGTGAGCCGGTGGTGGGCGGGCTGAAGGTCCACGCCTCCATCTTCGGGGCCACGCGGGGCGACCGGTGTGTGCTGGCAGAGTGCAAGGGCGCCTGCTGCCGCAACGGGATTTGGGTGGATGAGGGCCACATCGCCCGCGTGCGGGCCCGCGCTGCCGAGGTGGTGCCGCAGATGGAGCCCGAGCGCCGCGATCCGGCGCTGTGGTTCTCGATGGGCGAGTTGATGGAGAGCGCCGACTTCCCCACGGGGCGCGGCCGGCCCACCGAGGTCATCATCGATCCCGATGATGAGTCCAAGGACGCCTGCATCTTTCTGCGCCGGGACTTCCTGTGCGCGCTGCAGCTCACGGCGCCCGAGTTGAAGCCCTTCGACTGCTACACCTACCCGGTGCTGCGATCCGACGGCGAGCTGACCATGGATCTCACCAGCCCCAAGGAGCTGGGGGGCGCCGATTGCCAGCGAGCGTGTACGCCGCAGCGCTCGGTGCTCGAAGTGTTTGAGATCGAGCTGCGCACCGCGCTGGGTGACGTGGATCTCCTGGCCTTGCAGGCGGTCGCCGCACAGCGTTTGTGACGGCCGAAGCGACCACGGACCCGGTGCCTTCGGCGAACCGTGCCTGGCCCACCCAGGTGGGCCTGCCGGCGGCCGCCCTGCTCGCGCTGGCGCTCGCCTTCCGCCTGCCTGCGCTGGACGCTTTCCTCAATATTGACGCGGGCTGGCAGTGGTTTCGCCGCACCGCGCACTTCTGGGCAGCCATCGCGGATGGGCAGTGGGCCGAGACCTACCAGGTGCACCCGGGGGTGACCCTGATGTGGCTGTCCGGGCTGGCGCTGAAGGCGGGGCCCGGGCTCGGTGGGGCCGTCACGCCGGCGATGGTGGCCGCGGGGGCGTTGCCGGTGGCGCTGGTGAGCAGCCTGATCGCGCCCGGGACGTTTCTGCTGTGGCGGCGGCTGGGCCCCGGACTCCACGGTCCGGCGCTGCTGGCGGGCGCCCTGCTGGCCACCGAGCCCTTCCTGGTTGGGCACGGGCGCACGATGCACCTCGATGCGCTGCTCACCACGTTTGCCTGGCTGGGGGTCCTGCTCTCGCTGGGTGCGCTGCGCACGGGACGACGGCAAACGGCGCTGCCCGCCGGGGTGCTCCTGGCGCTGGCGGTGCTCACCAAGGTGGCGGGCGGGGCGGTGGCGCTGGGGGTGGGCCTGGTGGGTCTGGCAGGCCTCGTGCGGCCCGGTCGGGGGCGGCGATTCTGGGTGCTGGTCACCCTCACGAGCGTGGCGCTGGCGACCACCTGGGCGCTCTGGCCGGCCCTCTGGGTCGCGCCCCTCGACACCTTGGAGCGGCTGCTTGCGGGCGTGACCGGCGAGGTGGATCGCGGGCACCGGGTGTACTTCGACGGGGCCTACCACGCCGCCGATCCCGGCCCGGCCTACTACCTGGCAGTGCTGCAGGCGCGGGTGTCGCCGGAGGTGCTGGTGGCGGCGGTGGTGGGGGTGGGGGTGGTGGCGTGGCCCCGCGGCGGGCACCTGAGTACAGGCGGGCGCGCGCTGGGCTCGGCCTTCCTGGCCTACAGCATCCTCCTGGGGGCGCAAATCCTGGCGGCCAAGAAGATCGACCGCTACGTGCTGCCCTTCTTTCCCCTGCTCTGTGTGGCCGCGGGCCATGGGTTCTGGGCGGTCAGCGAGCGGCTGCGCCGTGCGGTGCAGGGGCGGCCAACGTTCGGACCACGAGCCGTCCAATGGGCCCTGGCGCTGCCGCTGCTGGGCTTGCTGGGGCCGCGGATCACCCGCCTGGTCGCCCTGCACCCCCACCCCATCGCCT
>Ga0075163_10008763_pt1 | contig 13294 bp, 7 predicted proteins | sample JI1023141ADNA_FD_71478 | JGI IMG/M metagenome (GOLD analysis project Ga0075163, IMG submission 71478) | Wastewater effluent complex algal communities from Wisconsin, to seasonally profile nutrient transformation and Carbon sequestration -... | ecosystem: Engineered > WWTP > Effluent > Algae...
GCGCTCGCCTGTGGTGACCTCGCCACCGTGCAGCGCCTGCTGCTGCCGCCGCGGGTGCACGAGCCGCTGCCGCCGCTGGCCGCGCCGCCGATCGCGATCGCCGCGTTCTCTGGCATGGCGCGCATCGCCGCGTGCCGCGATGGGTTGCGCGCCACGGTGCGCTGGCTGCTCGCGCACGGGGCAGACGCCAACACCACACTGAGTGTGCCGGGCGCGGACCATCCCCTGCCGGTGCTTTACGGCGCCACGGCGCACGCCGGCGACGGCGAGATCGTGCGCGCGCTGCTGGCCGCCGGCGCCGACCCCAACGACAACGAGTCGCTGTACCACTCCACCGAGCAGGCCGACCGTTCGATCCTCGACGCGCTGGTGCAAGCCGGTGCGCGCTGGCCCGGCACCAACGCGCTGTTCCGCCAGCTCGACCACGACGACCTGGCGGGCCTGCGGCAGGCGCTCGCGCTCGGTGCCGATGCGAACGAGCTCTCCCCCTCCACCGGGACGCGGCCTCTGCACCACGCGCTGATGCGCGGCCGCGGCCTGACGTTCGTGCAGGCGCTCGTGACCGCCGGTGCCGACCCGGCCGCGCGCGACGGCCACGGCCTCTCCGTGGCCTGGCACGCCGAGCGTGTGGGCCGTGTCGATGTCGTCGCGTGGCTCGCAGCGATCGGCCATGCGGCGCCCGCGCACGACCTGCGGTCGCGCTTCCTCGCCGCCTGCGCTGCTGCCGATGAACCCAGCGCGCGCGCTGCGCTCGCGGAGCAGCCCGGGCTACTGAAGCAACTCGGCCCGATGGACCTGCGCCTGCTGCCCGAGCAGGCGCAGCGCGGACAGATCGCTTCGGTGCGGCTGATGCTCGCGCTCGGCTGGTCGGTGTCGGTGCCCGGGCCGTGGGACGCGAGCGCGCTCAACCAGGCGGCCTTTCGCGGTGATGTCGAGATGGTTGCGCTGCTGCTCGAGTACGGCGCGCGCTGGAACGAGCGCAACGGCTACGGCGGCAACGCACTCGGCAGTTGCCTGCATGCGGGTGTCAACGAACCGGTGCCAGGCGGCGACTACGCGGCTGTGTTGAGCCTCTTGCTCGACGCCGGCGCGCCGGTGCCGCAGCCCGAGCCGCACTGGCCCGACGCGTTGGCGACAGTCGCCGAGCAGGCGGCCGCTTGAGCCGTCAGCCGTGCCCGAACGTGCAGCGTGCGGCAACGCGGGCAGCGTCGTGATCGTGTCAAGAACCGGCTACACGGCGTGGCTCGGAATGGCCGCCTCCGGGTCCAGCGCATCGGGAAGCATGTTCTGAACGGTCGTCATCTTTGCTCTCCCCCAATCGCGCGCTCGGGCGTGCTGGCAGTTGGCACGCGAGCTCAGCAGGCGCCCTTGCTGCCGTCCGGCATCACCGCGCCGCAGAAGCGGGCGCCGCGCAAGGAGTTGTTCAGCAGCGCGGCCCCCAGCAGGTTGGCGCCGCTGAAGTCGGCATGGTCGAGGTCGTTGCCATTGATCACGGCCTCGCTGAGATCGGCCCCGCGGAAGTCGGTGTACTCCATGTAGGCGTAGCGGAAACTTGCCTTGGGAAGCCCCGCGCCCTGGAAGTTGGCGCGATACAGGTTCGTGCGCATGAAGCGGGCGCCGCCCAATTGCGCCTGCATGAAGTTCACGTAAGGCATCACCGAATCGCTGAAGTCGGCACGCTCGGCGGTGGCAAGGCGCATGTCGGCGCTGCTGAAGTCCGTCTTGATCGCAAACAGCCCAGGCATCGACGCGCCGTAGAAGATGCTGGTGCGCGCGTCCGCCTTGGACAGGTCGGCCGCCGCGAGCGTGGCACCGCGGAATTCGGCATTGACCATTTGCGCGCCGATGGCGGTGGCGCCAGCCAGGTTGGCAAAGTGCAGCTTGGCTTGCGACAGCTCGGCGCCACTGAGGTCTGCGCGCTGCAGGTTGGCCACGAACAGGGCGGCGCTGCCCAGGCTGGCTTCCGACAGGTCGGCAGCCATGAGGTTGATGCCGAACAGGTAGGCGCCCTTCAGATCGGCATGGTCGAGGGCCTTGCCCGACAGGTCGGCGTACCGAAGATTGCAGAAGCTGCAGCTGCGCGTCTTCAGCAGTGTCTTCAGCGCCTCGGGGTCCTGGGCGTTGGCGATGCCGCAGACCATCGACAAGCTTGCGGCCAGGCCAGCCACGGCCCGCCGCCGGCGATCATTCCGCACCATTCGCGGCTCCTTTGTTGACTGCGCGGCCGGCACCCGGCGCGGCTGCGCGCAAGCGCACCACCGCCGGGTGGCTCGGCAGATGCGGCAAGGGCGCCAAGGCCGTGGAGGCGCTGAAGTCGGCCATGTGAGGGTCCAGCCTGCGCAGCTGCGCGGTGGCGCCCAGCGCAGTGCCGAGGAAGCGTGTCAACGCCTCGCTGCCCACCTTTTCGTCGGTCACGACAATGACCTGCTGGTGCAGCGTGGCGAGGCGATCGCCGCGCTGGCCGGTGTAACGCTCCACCGAAAGGTCCACGGGTTCCAGCCCTGGGTGGCGCTGCTGAAGCACTTGGCGGACATCGTCGGGAAGTGGCACCAGCTGTCCGCCACACTGGCGCAGCAGCCGTTCGTAGGCCGCATCGGGCAGGCCGTAGCCTTCGATGATCAAGTCGACCTTCCCGCTGCAGAAGGCAGCGATAAGCGCGTCCGTGGTGGCAAATTCGGTGGCTTGCAGTTGCCGTGGGTTGACGCCCAATGCGTCCAGTACGTTCTCTGCCACCAGGCGACGGCCTGATGTTGCCGCGCCGATCTCCACCCGCTTGTTTTGGAGATTGCGCAGGTCGGTGATGCCCGCCTCGCGTCGCGCCACGACCATCAGCGGCGCGTCGTACAGCGTCAACAGGTGCCGGATGCCGTCGGGTATTGGCGACCGCGACATCGCCGAAAAGGCCAGGCCCAGCCGGAAAACCCCTTCCACTGTCGCTTGCAGGTTGTAGTCCGGTCCGCTCGTGGGGTAGGCCACGCAGCGCACCTGGGTGCGTTCTCGCGCCTTGTTGACTTCTTCGCACAAGCCAGTGCCGATGCGATGCAAGGTGCCGTTCTCGTAGGCGGTACCCATGTCCAGCAGCTTGTCGGGAAAGCCGATGGCGCTGGGCCTGGGGGCATGCGGCGGTGCGCCGGCACAGCCCGCCAGCGCGACGGCAGTGGCCAGGGCGATGGCAACAATGAGGGAGGCGCGCATCATCGTCAGAAGTAGAGGAAATCCACCGACTGGCGCAGTCGTTCGTAGGTGGACTGCAGCCTGTCCCAGCGCTCCAGGTTCACGTCACCGGTTCGAAACTCACGGTACAGACCTGTCTTTCCCAGGTGGTTGAAGACCGATTCCAGCGACGGGTAGGGTGCGAACCAGTCGCCATAGCGCGCGCGCAGTTGTCGAGCGCCTGGGTCCGCGCGGAAGGTCCCGTCCGCGCCGCTCCTGGTGCCGGGCGAGGCATCACCCTGCACGGGCGCGGCCACCTCGTCGGGACGGTAGGTGAAGTAGGGGTCGCGCGGGGTGATCAACATGATCACCGAGCGTTGGAACTCGGCCGTGTCCTGCCGGGAGAACAGGTACTGCAGACCCGGGATGTCCTGGAGCACAGGCACGCCGTCGCGGATGCGCGAGGTTTCCTTCTCGCTCAGGCCACCGAGCACCAGCGTTTCGCCGAGTTCCAGCACCACGTTGGACGCGACGTTGATCTTCGAGGTTTCGATCTTGAAGGTGAAGTTGATGTCCGAATTCGGTGGCTTCACGAAAGTGCGCTGGGCCTCCACCAACAGCCGCACCTTGCGGTCGCCCAGGAATTGCGGCGTGACCGCCAGCTTCACGCCGATTTCCTTCTGCAGTTGCACGGCTGCGCCGCCGGTGTTGACACCGGTGGAGACAACGGCTGCGTTGATTTCGGTGCCCGAGAAGAATTCCGACTTCACCCCGTTCAGCGCAGCGATCGTGGGTCGTGCCAGCACCTCGTTGAGATTGCTGTTGCTGTTGACGATGTTCAGCGAGTAGTTCAGTGCGGGGATGCTGATCGCCCGGGTGATGGTGGTGCTTTCGCTGCTGGCTCCGTTGGTCGCGTCGCTGACCTGCTGGGTCACGCGCGACATCGCAGAAGCCGCCGGCCCACCGAACTGGATGTTCAGGGAACTCAGCAAGTTCACGCCCTTGCGCGTGGTGACGGTGTCTTCCATCTTCAGCATGACCACGTCGATCAGCACCATGTGGCGATCGAGGTTGCCGGCGTTGCTGTCCACCGCCAATGGCGCCAGCGATGGCACCTGGGGTGCCTGGCTCGACGCGCCGGGTGGCATCAGCGATGGCTGGCTCGGCATGTTCGGCGGCATCAGCGACGACGGGTTCGGCACGGCGGCCTGCGCCAGGTGCATCAGACTTTCGGGCGCCGTCGGCGCCCGGGCACTGCGGTCGTACAGCGCGAGCCAGTGGCGCACGCGGTCCTGCACCTGGCGGGTTTCGCTGGGGCGGATGGCACTGCGGCCGGCTTCCTCCATCCAGCGCTCGGCCTGCGCGCGGTCGCCAACTGCGGCGTAGGCCACGGCGGCAGTGCGCGCCACGTCGGGTCGGCGCTTGCGTGCGTCGCTGACGCGGTTCAGCGCGGAGGCGGCGGTCGCCGGGTCGCGGGCCTGGTAAGAGGCTGCCGACAATGCGGTCAAGCAGTCCGCATCGTCGGGTTCGAAGAGCAGGGCTTCGGCGAACTCGTTCTGCGCGTCGGTCCAGCGGTGACGCTCGAAATACAGCATGCCCAGGAAGTAGTGCGCCTGCCAGTTCGAGCCGTCGAACTGCAGTGCAAGCCGGTAGCCCTGCTCGGCCAGTTCGGACTTCGAGGCGTCGCCGTCCAGTGCCATCGTGTGATACACGAGCGCGTTCAGCAGGTGCACGTGCGAGTTGGCGGCTTCCAGTTGGAGCGCGGCATTGCATCGTCGGGAGGCCAGTTCCGGCTTGCCTGCTGCCAACTGGCTGATGCAGTCCTTCACCGCCATCTGAAGCTCGGTGGCGCTGCCCGGCTTGCGCATCGATTCGGCCAGCAGCGCGAAGCCGTCTTCCCGGGAGATCAGGGCCCGCGATTCGCGTGTGGCGTCGAGTTTGGCGCCCTGCACGCGTGGGCTGGACGCGCCCCAGGCGTCGTCGGAGGCGTGGCTCATGCCGCCGTGTACGCACAGCAGGACCGTCAGGGACAGTGCGAGGTGCCGGGAGCGGGGCGGGTGTGTTCGGGGCATCAAGAGGCGAATCGATGGGGCTGCGTGGACAGCCTTGATTGAATCCGTCACGCCGGAGGCCTGTCCCCACGCTTTGCAAACGCCACGGAAACCCGGATCAAACCGAGCGCCCCTAGAATCGATGCAGGGGTGTGGCGGTCACAGGGCGAGACCGACTGCGACGCGCCAGAGACGTCGCCTTGGACCTCCCCCCGTTCGCGGGAAGGGTTCTCACCAACCCCGAAACTTGCCTTGCGCGCAGTCGTCAGACATGTCCCTTTCCGATCCCGCCGGCGCCCACACGCTCTACTTCGGGCCGTTCCGACTGGACCGCCAGCGACAACTGCTGTGGTCTGGCGCCACGCAGGTCGACTTGCGCCCCAAGACCTGGGAACTGCTGCTCCACTTGCTGGGGCGGCCGGGCCAGCTGGTGTCGGTGAACGAACTGCTGGACGCCCTGTGGCCGGCGCAGGACGTGACCCCCAAGGCCCTGACCAATCGCATCGTCGAACTGCGCCGGGCCCTGGGCGACGATGTTGCGCAGCCGCAGGTGCTGCAGACGCTGCATCGGCGGGGCTACCGGATGATCTGCCCGGTGAGCAGCACACCGCCCGCTCCGGCGCAGGTCGTGGCCCTCAACCGACCGGCGTCCATCGCGCGCGAGCTGCCGCAGCGCGGCTTCGTGGGACGTGATGACGAATTGCTGCGGCTCGAGCTGCATGCCCAGGCGGCGCTGAGCGGACGCCGCCAACTGGTGTTGCTGGCCGGCGAGGCCGGAATGGGAAAGTCGGCATTGATCGACGCGTTCCTGGCCACGCAGACGCCGCACGGCAGCTTGTTGGGCCGATCGGTGTGCCTCGAACAATCCAGTGAACGCGAGGCCTTCGGCCCGTGGCTGTCGATGTTGGCCGACCTGGCTGCTGGCCCCGGAAGCGCCCAGGTGCTGATGTTGCTGCGTCGGTGTGCACCAAGCTGGCTGGTGCAGCTGCCATGGCTGCTGGATGACGGCGAAGCGCAGCAATTGCGCCTGAGCCTGCAGGGCGCTGGCGTGGGCCGCATGCTGCGCGAAGCCTGTGCGCTGTTCGAGACACTGTCGCAGTTGACCCCGCTCGTGTTGGTGCTCGAGGACCTGCATTGGTCCGACGCCGCGTCCAATGACTTGCTGGCCTACTTGGCCCAGGGTCGGGGACAGGCGAGGCTGCTTGTGCTGTGCTCGGCTCGTTTCGCCGAGGCGGCGCTGAACGGGCATCCACTCGACTCGATGTCGCGCCGGCTGCTGGCCCAGGGGCTGGCCACCGAATTGTCATTGCAGTCGTTGTCACTGGAACAGGTGGCCGCCTGTTTGAGGCAGCGATTTGGCTCCGGACTGGCCACCTGCGAGCCCCTGCTGCAACGACTTCAGCAGCAGGCCGAAGGCCACCCGCTGTACCTGGCCGCGACGCTGGACCACCTTGTCGAGCGCGGCCTTCTGGTGACGGGGCCCGACGGCTGGCGGCTGAGCGTGGACCCCGGGCAGCTTCGCCTGGGCTTGCCCGATGCCTTGCGCAAGACGATCGAGGCGCGGTTGTCACTGCTGCAAGGCGACGCGCTCGAGCTGCTGCAGGCGGCCAGCGTCATCGGCATGCAGCTGCCGTTGCCATTGCTGCAGGCGGTTCTGGACTGGCCCGAGGATGTGCTGCACGACGCCTGCGAGGCACTGGTCAGCGGACCAAACTTCCTGCGACCAATGGCGCCCCAGGCCTGGCCTTCGCCGGGCAGCGTGGCGGCCTACCGTTTCGGGCACGACGCCTATCGCCGCGTGCTGTACGAGGGCCTGGATCCATCCCTTCGCCAGGCCCTGCACCGGCGGGTCGCGGCCGCGTTGGAGGCCGCCTGGCATGGGCGGCTGAAGGAAGTGGCCAGTGCGCTCGCCGCGGCCTACGAACGCAGCGCGCAGCCGGCATCGGCGGCCAGAATGCTGGAGATGGCTGCCGGCGTGGCCGCACAGCGCTGCGCCTATCGCGAGGCCTCGGCGAGCATCGAGGCTGCGCTGCGCCAGCTGGCCTTGATGCCACACGACGAGGCCCGTGACCGCCACGAACAACGCCTGCAGCTGACGGTGGCCAATCTGCGCAGCATCACGACGGGGCATGCGAGTCCGGCACAGTTCGCGGCCTATCGGCGGGCCTATGAGCTGGCCGCCGCACTGGGCGTGCCGCGCGAGGAGCTGCGCGGCTGCATGGGGATGTGCATCACCTCGATCGTGGGTGGGCAGCCCGACGAGGCGCTGCGCTGGACCACCCATCTGTTGGCCCTGGCCGAGGCCAAGCAGCCCACGCTTCGTGCGGCGGCACATTGTTATGCCGGTCTTGCCGAACTGGTGTCCGGGTCGATCCCGCGTGCACTGGCGCACTTCGAGTCGTCGTTGAGTCTGGCGGCGGAGCCCGGAGTGCCGGCATGGGTGGATGTGCACGCGCTGTCGGGCACCCAACGCGCCTGGGCCCTGGCCTTGTCGGGCCGAACCAAGGACGCTCTGGCGCAGGCCGAGGCGTCACTGGCCCGCTGCCGCGACATCTGTACCCCGCTGGATCAGGCGCAGAACCTGTACTGGCTCGGCATGACCATGCAGGTGCTGGGGGATCTGCGGCGCGCCGGCTCGATGTTCGAAGAAGTTCAGTTGCTGGCCGAAGAACAGGATGCCCAGCTGTACCGTTACCTGGCACGTGTGGCGCTGCAGGCAGCCAAGCCACCAGCGCAGCGCGACGCCCAGCTGGAGCACTCCGTGGCTGAACACAGGAAGCTCGGCGAGGACTGCTACAGCCTCCAGGCCCATCTTGTCCTTGCCGAAACGCACCTGCTGCGCGGTGACTTGGCAGCCGCTGGAAAGGCCCTTGCCGATGCGCAGCAGTTGCAGGCCCATCACGGCGTCTACACCAGCGAACGCTTGCGCTTGCAGGCCGCATTGCAGGCCGCGAGCGACCCCTGTCTGCCGGGATCTGAACAGGACAAGCTCGTGCGTCGAACCTACCGCGCCGCCGTCGAGAGCAGCTCCGATGCGGGTGCGGTGCTCTTCGCGCTGCGTTCCGCGACCGCGTTGTTGTTGTACGCCAGACTCCGCGGCCAGGCCGAGGCGGAAGCCAAGAGCGTTGCCGCGCTGCTGAAGCGCTGTGAGGCTGGGGCGGAAGCACCTGACCTGGACGATGCCACGGCCGCGCTGGCGCTCAGCCTTGCGGCGTGAGCGGCCTCACCGGCGCATTTCGGCTCTACCGCAGGCGCGACGGCGACCAGACATTCCGTTGCCAACCCGCCGGCACACACCGCCTTCCCGTGGCCATCGCTGCCGGGTCGGCGTGACCCGGTCAAAGCTGCCCGCAGTTCTCGACGACGATGCGTGCGCGGGTCTTGCCATCGCGCGACCCCAACGCCTGCACCTTGGCGACGACGTCCATGCCCTGGACGACCTGACCGAAGACCACGTTCTTGCCGTCCAACCAGGGCGCCGCGACGCTCGTGATGTAGAACTGGGAGCCGTTGGTCCCCGGGCCGGCATTCATCATTCCCACGACCCCGGGTGCCGTGTGCTTGAGCGTGAAGTTCTCGTCGGCGAAATTGGCGCCATAGATGGACTTGCCCCCGGTGCCATTGTTGTTGGTGAAATCCCCGCCCAGGTTGAAGAATTCGGGGACGACGCGGAAGAACAGCGATCCCTTGTAGCCAAAACCCTTTTCGCCGGTGGCGAGCGCGCGGAAGTTCTCGGCCGTCTTGGGCACGACGTCAGCCCGCACGTCGATGACGATGCGTCCCAAGGGGCGGCCGTCCGCCGTCAGGTCGAGGAACACCCGGGGACGCGCGGCCTGGGCATGTGCAGAGGCCGCGACCCAGCACAACGCCAGCACGGCGACGACGCCGCGCAGGGCGTGCAGCGTGGCCGCCCACAGCGTCGATGCCCGCGGGCCTGAATGGAAGAACTGCCCGGAAAGAGTGGAATGCTGCATGGCGCTGGCTCCAGAGTGGCGTGGCTGAGGGTGAACTTGACGCGCAGACGCGAGGGCCTGGGCATCGGCGATCCTGAATTCGGGCTTTGCAGGTGTGGCCAGCGATCTCGGACCCGCCGGGCGAGGACCTTCCCGTGGAATTGCCGCATCGCGACTGATCACCGCCCAACGGTGCATGGATCGCTTGCCGTCGATTACAGGCCAGCGATGAAATCGAGTCCCCAGGAAAGTACGTCGTTTTGGAAACAAGACTCAAACGACCGCCGTGGGCTCGCACTGGCGTTCTCTGCATCTCCTGCGGCGCTTGGATCACCTCTTCCATCGAGCCTCCTTCGGTCTCGAAGGGGTCGAGCGCGGAACAGGCCCTCAAGTACCCCGCAAATCGGCCGATAGCCAGGAGGTACCGGCGTGCGGTCTCGCGTGCGCCACCAACCTCGCATCGCCATGGCCAAGATCCAATCCCGTTGCTTGCCCCCGAACCATGTGTCTCGCCTGCAGGTGCTGTGCGCCGCGGTGCTGCTGATCGGCGCCGCCTGGTCGGCGTCCAGCCATGCGTCGGACGCCCACGCGGCGCCGCCGGCCAAGGCCGAGAAGGCCAAGGCCGAGCCAGCCGACGAGCCGGCCGCAAAGCCGGCCGCCAAGGCCGCGGCCAAGGACGAGCACGGCGCCGCCAAGGGCGAGGCCGCCAAGTCGGCCCGCGGCGCGCCGGTCGATCCGATGGACGCGCTGCGCGAGAAGCTCGCGGCCAAGCTCGGTGCCACCAAGGCGCCCGATGCCAAGTCGGCCTACGTGGTGCGCGTGGTGTCCAAGGCCGAGAACGGCCATGGCACGCCGGCGCCCGAGGCCCAGGCCGCCCGCACCAAGGCCCGCACCGCCGAGATCGTGGCCGCGCTGCGCGCCGAGAAGGCCGCCGACCTGCATGGCGGCGGTGGCGCCGCCCACGAGAAGCACTGGACCTACAACGGCGACGGCGGCCCGGAGTCGTGGGGCAGCCTGAAACCCGAATTCGCCAAGTGCAGCACCGGCACGCGGCAGAGCCCGATCGACATCCGCGGCGGCGTGCCGGTGGACCTGGACCCGGTGCAGTTCGACTACCGCGCCAGCGGCATCAACGTGCTGGACAACGGCCACACGGTGCAGGTCAACGTGGGCGGCGGCAACTCCATCGAGGTGATGGGCCGGCGCTACGAGCTGGTGCAGTTCCACTTCCATCGCCCGTCCGAGGAGCGCATCAACGGCCGCCAGTTCGACATGGTGGCGCACCTGGTGCACAAGGACCCGGAGGGCCGCCTGGCCGTGGTGGCCGTGCTGCTCGACCGCGGCAGCGCGCACCCGCTGGTGCAGACCGTGTGGAACAACCTGCCGCTGGAAAAGGGCGACGAGGTGCCGGCACGGGCCACGCTGGACCTGACCGAGCTGCTGCCCAAGGACCGCCGCTACTACACCTACATGGGCTCGCTCACCACGCCGCCATGCAGCGAGGGCGTGCTGTGGATGGTGATGCAGCAGCCGGTGACCATCTCCAACGAGCAGATCGCCGTGTTCTCGCGCCTGTACCCGATGAACGCGCGGCCGATCCAGTCGGCGGCGGGGCGCCTGATCAAGCAGTCCAACTGACCCGGCCGCGCGCCCGCAGGCCGGGCAGCGGCGTGGCTGGCGGTTAGGATGCGCCGCGGTCGGATGCATTCGCCTCGATCGAACCCCTCGGATCGACGGTGGAGCAGCGCACGGGCATGGCAGCGGATTACGACTACATCGTGGTGGGCGGCGGCTCGGCCGGTTGCGTGCTGGCCGCCCGGCTGTCCGAGGACCGCGCCACCCGCGTGCTGCTGATCGAGGCCGGCCCGCCCGACCGCTCGCTGTGGATCCACCTGCCCATCGGCTACGGCAAGACGATGTGGAGCGAGCGCTACAACTGGCGCTTCCACACCGACCCCGACCCCCAGATGAACGGCCGGCGCATCTACTGGCCGCGCGGCAAGACGCTGGGCGGCAGCAGCTCGATCAACGGCCTGATCTACATCCGCGGCCAGCATGCGGACTACGACCACTGGGCCGCACTCGGCAACCGTGGCTGGTCGTGGGACGAGTGCCTGCCGTACTTCCGCCGCGCCGAGGCCAACCAGCGGGGCAGCGATGCCTGGCACGGTGCCGACGGCCCGCTGAAGGTGTCGGACATCGCCGAGCCGCATCCGCTGATCGAGTCCTTCATTGCCGGCGCCGGGCAGCAGGGCGTTCCGCGCAACGACGACTTCAACGGTGCCCGGCAGGAGGGCGCCGGCTACTACCAGCTCAACACCCACCGCGGCTGGCGCTGCTCCAGCGCCACGGCCTACCTGTCGCCGGCGATCGGGCGGCCCAACCTGCAGGTGGTGACCGAGGCGCAGGTGATGCGGCTCGAGCTCGACGGCGCGCGGGTGACGGGCGTGCGGTTCCGCCAGCATGGCCAGGTGCACGATGTGAGCTGTGCCGCCGAGGTGCTGCTGTCGGCCGGCGCCATCCAGTCGCCGCAGTTGCTGCAGCTGTCGGGCATCGGCGCGCCCGACCTGCTGCAGCGCCATGGCATTGCCGTGCGGCACGCGCTGCCGGGCGTCGGCGAGAACCTGCAGGACCACCTGCAGCACCGGCTGATCTTCGAGTGCAGCCAGCCCATCACCACCAACGACCAGCTCAACAGCTGGACCGGCCGCATGCGCATCGGCCTGCAGTGGCTGCTGCGGCGCGCCGGGCCGCTGGCGGTGGGCATCAACCAGGGCGGCTGCTTCATGCGCGCGCTGCCCGAGTCCACGCGCCCCGACATCCAGTTCCACGTGGCCACGCTGTCGGCCGACATGGCCGGCGGCCAGGTGCATCCGTTCTCGGGCTTCACGATGTCGGTGTGCCAGCTGCGGCCCGAGTCGCGCGGCCACATCCGCATCCGCTCGGCCGACCCGTTCGAGCCGCCCGAGATGCAGCCCAACTACCTGTCGACCGAGCTCGATCGCCGCACCGCGCTGGCCGGCCTGAGGGCGGTGCGCGCCGTCGCCGGCTCGGCCGCCATGCAGCCGCTGGTGCGGCGCGAGGTGAAGCCCGGCCCCGACGCGGCGGACGACGCGGCGCTGCTCGAGTTCTGCCGCAACCACGGCGCCACCATCTTCCATCCCAGCGGCACCTGCGCCATGGGCCCCGACCCGGCCGCCGGCGCGGTGCTGGACGAGCGCCTGCGCGTGCACGGCCTGGCCGGGCTGCGGGTGATCGACGCCTCGGCCATGCCCACGCTGGTGTCGGGCAACACCCACGCGCCGGTGGTCATGATGGCCGAGAAGGCGGTGGACCTGATCCGCGAGGACGCGCGGCGAGGCTGACGGCCCCGGCCCGGCTCAGCGGCCGCGGGAGTGCTCGGCCAGCCACGCCACCGGGTCGGCGCCCAGCGGCGCCACCGCGCTGGCGTCGGCGCATTCATGGAACACGCGCGCGGTGCAGGTGGCGCACACGGCAGGGTCCAGGCGGCGGCAGATGGCGGCGATGGCGTTGTGCTTGTCGGGGAAGATGTGGTCCTCCCCCAGCTCGGCCAGGAAGCCGTCGTGCTGCCATTGCTCGAGCACCTGGGGGCGCGGACGGTGGAAGTACAGGTCGCCGCCCATGGCGCGCCGCGCCAGCAGTTCGCGCCGCCACAGCTCCGAGCCGGCCACGTCGACGAAGTTCATGCTCTTGGTCATCACCAGCAGGTGCTTCTGCGGGCTGCCGCTGCCGGCCGGTTCACGCAGCTCCTGCAGGCGGTCCGACACGTAGGCGGTGGCGCCGAAGTAGACCGAGCCTTCCATGCGCAGCAGCTTGAACTGCGGGCATTCGGGCAGGCCATCGTGCGGGGCGTCCAGCACCACGAACGGCCGCGCTGCATGAGTGCCGTCGAAGCCCATGGTGCGCATCGCCGGGCGGGCCGTGCGCTGCAGGAACAGGCCCAGCGACAGCGCGCTGCCCACCAGCACGGCAATCTCCAGGCGGATCGTCACGGTGGCCAGCAGCGTGAGCAGCGCGATGGCGAATTCGGTGCGGCTGACGCGCAGCAGCCGGCGCCAGCTCGGCAGGGACAGCAGGCTCCAGGCCACCAGCACCAGCAGCCCGGCGATGGCCGCG
>Ga0075163_10008764_pt1 | contig 13294 bp, 11 predicted proteins | sample JI1023141ADNA_FD_71478 | JGI IMG/M metagenome (GOLD analysis project Ga0075163, IMG submission 71478) | Wastewater effluent complex algal communities from Wisconsin, to seasonally profile nutrient transformation and Carbon sequestration -... | ecosystem: Engineered > WWTP > Effluent > Algae...
CGCCTCGCGAAAGAACTACAAGAAATGCGAGCTGAACCGGAAGTAGTAAACGCTGAACTTGAACAACTCGGCACATCACCTATACCTGAGAAAGTTTCAGTTGTTTCACTTTTAAGAAGACCACAAATTGGAATAGGTGAGTTGGCTAAACTTGATAGTCGAATCAAAAAGTCGATAGACAAATACAACACCGAAGTACAACAACAGGTGGAGATAAACCTAAAGTACGAATCATACATAGAGCGCGAACAAAAGCTGGCCGAGAAAATTGAAAGTCTGGAAAACTATAAAATCTTTCCTGACTTTGACTATGATCGGGTGAAGGCATTGTCATCTGAAGCCAGGGAAAAACTGAAACGCATTCGTCCCGAAACCATTGGGCAGATGTCGCGCATTAGCGGAGTATCTCCTGCCGATGTTTCCATTCTAACCGTGTATCTTGGCAAGTAAATGACACTTGAAACAATTTCAGTTTGTCCCGTTTGCCAGGCTAACTCATTCCATTCATTTCTTACGGCTAAAGATTATACGGTTAGCCAACAAGACTTTGGTCTGGTAAACTGCAACACCTGTGGATTCACTATTACAAATCCGCGACCAACAGCTGACACCATTCATAGTTATTACAAATCAGAAAAATATATCTCGCACACGGGCGGATCGGGTAGCTTAATGGACCGCTTATACCGGATAGCGAGAAGTTATACACTGAATTGGAAGCAACAGCTCATCGCTTCCTTTGCTCAGCAGAAAACACTCCTCGACTACGGCTGTGGATCAGGAAGCTTTCTTTCTCACATGAAAAGCAAAGGCTGGAACGTAACCGGTGTAGAGCCATCATCAGACGCCAGAGCAAAAGCAAGTGAAAACGCTACCGTGCATGAGCACATTGAAAGTGCTAATGGAACCTACTCGGTAATCACACTATGGCATGTACTTGAACACATTCATGATCTTAATCAAACTCTAACTGAACTTGGTAAAAGACTAAAGCCTTCTGGCATCATTTTTATTGCTGTTCCCAACTATAAAAGTGCCGATGCAACTCACTATAAAAATTATTGGGCCGCCTATGATGTACCCCGACACTTATGGCATTTTAATAAGCAAACCATGACACAAGTATTAGCTAACGCTGGATTTAGTGTGCAAAAAATTGTGCCGATGAAACTTGATGCCTATTACGTTTCCTTACTTAGCGAATCCTACAAAGACCCTAATGCCGGTACATTCACCAGATACTTTCGGGCATTTCAAAAAGCCTGGATATCCAACCGTGCTGCGAGAAACTCAGGTGAATATTCCAGCCTGATCTACATTGCTAAAAAATCGTGAAGAAACTTATACCCATATTATTTCTGGCTTACGGATGTGCAAGTGTAACATCACCAACCGGTGGCCCGAAAGATGAAACCGCGCCCGAGCTGGAGTATTCTAATCCGGCAAACAATCAGAAAAACTTTAAGGGAACAGAACTTGAACTAACTTTTAGTGAACCAATAAAGTTGAAGGAGGCTAAAGAAGAAATTCTTATTACACCATCACCAGGCAAAGACACAAAGTTTATAGTCAAAAAAAACAAGCTTATAATAGAGCCACAAAACATGTGGCAAGAAAATACCACCTACAACATTAACTTCCGTGATGGTGTTCAGGATTTAAATGAAGGAAACCCGGCAGAAAATTTACGGATTGCATTCAGTACTGGTGCCATTATAGACTCGCTAATAATTGCCGGAAGAGTTAAAGAAACCTTTTCTGAAAAGGCTCCTGACAAGATCACGGTTGCGCTATATCAAAGCGATACCTTCAACATCTACAATCACACACCCACATATTTTACTAAATGTAACAAAGAGGGCGTCTTCTCTATACAGAATCTTAAACCGGGCACTTACTACGTTTACGCTTTTGATGATAAAAACAAAAACCTTAAAGTGGACAGCAAAACAGAAAGATTTGGCTTCAAAACATTGCCTGTCATGCTAAACCAAAATGCTGATTCAACTTTAGTCAGTCTTATTGCAATAGACGCCCGCCCCTTACAACTAATGGCTGTCCGGCACACCGAAAAAACTTCGCGTGTTCGGTACAACAAAGGGTTAGATTCCGTATCCTTAATTTCTGATAAATTAATTCCCTACTCGTATGGAGACAATAACAACGAAGTAATCTTCTATCATAACTTTACAAACACCGACTCGATCAAAACCAAAATGTTTGCTATTGATAGCCTTAGTCAAACAAACGACTCAACCATCTATATCAAACGATCGGAAACAAAAATGGCAGAAGAGGGATTTGCCCTAAAAGAAGTTTTGGAAAGTTATAATCATCAGAAGAGAATTTATACGCACCAACTCTCCTTCAATAAACCATTACAATTAATTCTTCCGGATAGTATATATATACGCTACGATTCAGCGACTAAAAGACCAATACCACTAAGCAACTATACAATTGATACGATCAGGCATACCATTCAAATCAAAACTGAAACAATACCAATTGATACTTCAACTGCCAAAAACAAAATGCCACTAGCGCTCATTTATGCTAAGGGTGCGTTTCTTTCTAATGCTGCTGATACATCTAAGCAGATAACAAAGGAGATAAAGTTTTTAAAGGAAGAAGATACTGGGCTGGTAACCGTTAAAGTAGAAACAACGCAAACTCATTTTATTCTGCAACTCGTAACCTCTGATGATAAAGTTGCTGATGAAATTAAAAACATAAAGGAGCATACTTTCAAATTCGTGAAAGCACAGGAATACAAGTTCCGGTACATTGTCGATAGAAACGGAAATGGAAAATGGGATCCGGGAAACTTTATAATGCGCACAGAACCCGAAGAAGTTCACTACTACAAATCTGAAGAAGGCAAATATTCCTTCCCAATAAGAGCGAATTGGGAGTATGGTCCGTTGATGATAAAGTTCTGAATAACTTGTTAACGCTGTGGATAAAGTACCCCACTATCCACAGGGTTTATCAATCTACAAAAAGGGTCAGGAACAATTGTTAAAATCAACCGCTAAAAAGTACTTATCCACCACCTGTTAACAACACCTTTCCGCTTATTCACTCTGCACAAAAAATGTTGACAAATATCCATTATCTTGTAAAACCAATTTAAAACGAACAAACCCCGTAGCAAACATATCCACAAAAACTTAACGCACGTTTTAAGCACTAGTACTTATACACATATGCACAGCTCTAACTATAATTATTTAAATTTTAAATATTATATAATAAGAATACAAGCAGCCTTATTATGTGGACTTCTTTCTGTTCCCCTATTTGCTCAAGACGTGCAAGACATCCAAATTGCGAACGAATACATTTTGAAAGGTGAAAAAGAAAAAGCAATTGTGTTGTATGAACAGCTGGCAAAAAAAAATGAAAACATTCCGCTTATTCACAATAACTATTTTAACGTTTTGCTTGATGCGGGCCGGTTTTCACAAGCCGAAGATTACGTTGAAAAAATTATCAAGCGCGATCCGCGGCTTACGTACCGGATGGATCTCGGTATTGTATTCACGCGCTCGGGCGATATCGCCAAAGCCGATAAATATTTTCGTGCGCTGGTTAAGGCCCAAGGTGAAGATGCGTACAAACTCAAATCAATGGCTGATTACCTGGCCGCACGAAATCAGGTGGAGTATGCAATTGTGGCTTTACAACAGGCAAGAGCTTCAGCAGGAAATAATCTTTACACCCTGGAACTTGCCAACCTCTACCGTATCTCAGGCAAGCGCGACCAGATGGTGCAGGAATATCTGAACTACGTTACGCAAACACCGGCAAACATCAGTTATGTAAAAAACCTCATGCAGATTTTGCTCTCCAAGCCCGAAGAACTGGAGGCACTAGAAAGATTACTTTACGATAAGGTACAGCAAAATCAAAACTCAGAAGTGTTTGCCGATTTATTGATCTGGGTAAACTTGCAGCAGAAAAATTTTTACGGAGCATTTATTCAGGCGCGTGCCTACGATAAACGATTTAGAAAAGAACAATCCAAAACATTAGAGATTGCACAGATTGCCTTAAACAATAACGATTACGATAATGCCGACAAGGCCTACAATTTTGTAATAAAAGAATACGCTAAAAGCGCGAACGAACTTCCAGCCCGTCTTGGATTAATTCAGGCGCGCGAAGCAAAAGTGAAAAAAACATATCCGGTAAACCGCGATTCGGTGAAGTACCTGATTGGCCAATATCAAAACTTTCGTAACAACTATCCGGAGCACCCCAATGCATTTGAAGCCAACCTGAGCCAGGCTTTGTTGTATGCTTATTATATGGATGAAAAAGATTCGGCCGTAGCAAGCCTGAATCAACTTATTGCCAACAACCGGGTTTCTCCTAACCTGAAAGCAAAAGCAAAAATTGAATTAGGCGATATTCATTTGTTGAAAGAGGAACCATGGGAAGCCACCTTGCTTTACTCGCAGGTAGAAAAATCGCAACGCGAAACACCTGTTGGCTACGAGGCTAAACTTCGCAATGCTAAGCTCTCGTACTTTAAAGGGGAGTTTTTATTGTCGCAGGAACACCTTGATATTTTAAAGCAGGCAACCTCGCGCGAAATAGCCAACGATGCCATTGACCTGAGTATGCGCATAAAGGAAAATACCTTTTACGATCCGGATGGTTCTGCGTTAAAAGAATTTGCTTCGATAGAATTGTTGGTTGCTCAAAACAAAAACGAAACTGCTTTAGAGCGACTGAAAAATTTTACGGTTTTCAGAAAAGTAAAAATGAGTCGTGCAGAAGCCATACAGAAAAATCTTTGGTCACCCGATAAGCAACTTAATGAAGAAGAACTTCTGGACTTAAAAAAACAACTTGAGAAGCAAAAGCAGAATTTGACAAACATGTTTAATGAAAAACTGTCTAGTGATTCTGTTTGGGTAAATGAATTGGTAAGTACCGATCGCCTCGGAATAAAAGATGATGTGTATTGGTTAGAAGCCAACCTGCGTATGAAGCGCGGAGAGTTTGATGAAGCTTATACCTTACTAGAAAAAATTCTAACGGAGTTTAGTGAAGATGTGCTGGCCGATGATGCTTATTTTCTGCAAGGCGAATTGCAAGAGCGCCATCTCAAAAACCAAGACAAGGCCATGGAAATCTACCGCGAGTTTTTAAATAAGTTTCCGGGCAGTGTGTTTGCAGCCGAAGCCCGAAAGCGCTACCGTACGTTGCGTGGAGATTTTACAGAAGCGGAGGGTTCCCCAAAATTTTAAGGTTCCGAGAAAATTCTTTTGAAGAGGCAATATCCGGCACTTCAAATTCTTGCCATCAGCAACAACTCCTGAAAATCTGTTTCAGATTTTTCATACATTCACAAGCAAACCTAAACCTATGCGCTTGATTATTTTTCTGGCTCTGCTTATTTCGGCAAACGCCTTAGCCCAAACCAAAGCCCTTGTGGGCGGAACCTTGATTGATGGCTATGGCGGAAAGCCACTCCTCAACTCCGTTATCATCATCGAAGGCGAACGCATCAAAACCATTGGCACCGTGGGCAACATCGAAATCCCGAAAGGCGCAGAAGTAATTTCTACCGAAGGCATGAGTGTAATGCCAGGCCTGTGGGATATGCACGTGCACCTGATGATAAACGGCCACAGCGATTACAATCATTGGGACAAAAAATACATGGGCATTCAGGAAAGCGTAATCATGCCTTCAAGTGCGCATCAATTGTTGTTAGCTGGCGTTACGAGCGCGCGCGACCTGGGCGGTCCGCTTGGCCCCAGTATTTCTGTGCGCGATAGAATTAACAAAGGCGAAATTCCTGGGCCGACTATGTATATGAGCGGCCCGTTTATTCAACACGAAGCTTATCCGGGCACGGCCGAGTTTCGCTGGGGCGTGAAAGGCGCAGAAGATGCACGCGCAAAAGTAAGGTTGTTGGCAAAAGCCGGAGTGAATTGCATTAAGCTGATTGATCAGGATGAAATGACCGAAGCCGAATACATGGCCGTGGTAGATGAAGCGCATAAAAATAAATTGAAAGTAGTAGCACATTCGCACCGCCCCGATGAAATTCGCAGGGGACTGAAAGCTGGTGTAGATAATTTTGAGCACACCGGTTTGGCAGCCGCACCCGAATACCCGGAAGATATTATTGCTGCGATTAAGGAACGCACCGCCAAGATGAGTCTCGGCCCATTGTTCTGGACTCCCACCATTGAGGGCTTATACAACTTTGAATCGGTGCGCGATAATCCAGAACATTTAGATAACACCAGTTGGCATTTGGGTTTGCCCGATTCCATTATTGCCGACATCAAACAAAGCATTAAATACCCGGCCCGCCTCAGTTACTTTGGGTTAAACCCGATCCGCAAACCCACGCTCGATAAAAAAATTAATCAGCTAAAAAATGCAGGCGTGGTGTTGTTGGTCGGCACGGATAGTGGCATACCCATGAAGTTTCATAGCCAGAGCACATGGAACGAACTGGATGTGTGGGTAAACCGGTTTGGGTTTGATCCAATGTACACCATTCGCGCGGCTACGTACTGGCCAGCAGTGGCAATGGGTGTAGAAAAAGATTTTGGCACTGTAAGCGAAGGAAAGTTTGCCGACATTATTGCGGTGAAGGGTGATGTATTAAAACACATTGCTCTATTGCAGGATGTAAAGCTGGTGGTGAAGAAGGGGAAGCGATATAAGTGAAGTTGGCAAGCAACAGTACTCAATAGGCAGGGTTGCCAACCAAACGCTGAGAAATCTTAAAGTTGAAAATCATGAACCCAACCACTATCATTTTGTACAAGCATTTTATTGCAGCGGGGGTATGGTTTATCATCATCATGATTTACGCGTTCAGTGAAAACTCTAACAAGGAATCTGCGATGATGGCGGGGTTGTGGTTGTTTACCGCGCTTCATGTGTTGACTTGCCTGGTAATGGCGGTTGTTAATTTTATTAGCGGCAACCCGGCCACAGGCAAAGCTAACTTGTTGGCTATGGTATTAGTGGCACTGTCTCCGTTTGTGTTTTATACGCTGGGTTATTTACTGTTGCGATGGTTTGGAAGGTGAGGAGTGCTGAATTTTTGTGGTGAAAGGCGATGTACTAAACACTTTGCGTTGTTACATGATGTTGGTGGTGAAGAGAGGGGAACGGTATAAGTGAGAATCAAAGCACCCAAGCAGCTAAAGATAATCCCTTAAGAAGTTTTATTTTTTGAATAAAAAAATCTTAGATTAAATGAACGAAATACAATAAAATGGAAGTAACAAAAGAAACACTTCAGCTTTTATTCGATAGTCTTGGACTAACAGATAATTTAATATATGTTCTAATAATAGTTCTGTTATTAAACATAATTGCTACAGTAGTAAAATTTTTTTTAGATAGACAGCTTCAAAACAGAGAGAAAAAGGTTCATAAACAGAGATTGCTGATTGAAAACAGTATTAAAGTTCAAGAAAAAATTTATCGTGATATGGAAAAGCTTTCAACCTTCACCCAGTCCGAGACCAATGAACTATTGCAAGAAATAGCATCTCTACAAAAGTATGTGACGAATAATGGTATATATATTACAAAAGGTATGTCAGGAATAATTAACAATACTCTTGATTATTTTAGAGTAGTTTTAACAGATTTCAGACTAAAGGATTACAAAAGAGAGGCATCTTTCTTCGAAGATTATGCAAAGGAATTTAATAAATAAGAGGGTAATAAAGCCACCTAAAAACTTCAGAGGAACAGAGATTGTTGGCTTTTTAATGGATTGCGAGGAGATATTTAAACTTAAGGATGCTGGTGAGAAAAATTTTCTTCTGGACTTATCACATGTTAACAAGGCTTCGATGCTCTCAGCGTTAATAATTTATAAAGTTATTGAGTATTCAGTTAATCATTCTTGTTTTGAAGAACCCGTTATTAATCTTCCGTGGGAAAGTGAAATGGGTTATGCCTTGGAGAAATATGGATTTACTGATCTCGTGTTAGCGTTTATAAATGAGAAGAATGTTAAAAGTGAATACGAGAAACTTCAAATTAATATTGGTGAAGGAAAGTCATTTATAATTGCACCCCATGCTTTAATCAGACATGATAAGAAAAGCAGGGAAGAAATAAACAGGAAGTATTTACCACAGATTCAAAAGTACTACAAGAACAATCCAAAGGCAGAATCGATGATACTTTTGGTGTTTTCAGAGATACTGTTAAATTTTTGGGAGCACGCCATAAACGACACCGAATCAATAATTGTAGCGCACGGGAACACTCAAAATATTGAGATAGCCTGTGCAGATACAGGAAACGGGATAGTAACAACTTTAGGAGGGAGTTTAGCAAAATCTGATTTAAGACCGGAACAAATATTATTAGAATCTTTAAAGAGGGGAGTCACATCTAAAGAGCTTACAAATCATATGGGCTATGGACTTTGGATTTTAGATCAAATAACTAGTTTAGTCAAAGGCCGTTTGCACATCTATTCTCAAGGCGCATATTACCATAACGAATTTGGGAACAAGCAATCTGGAAATTGTGGGTATTGGCAAGGTACAATCGTATATATTTCTCTAGGCTTACAAAAGCCCAAAACATTAGTTGACATTGAACCAGAAACTTCCTCAGAAATTAAAATCAATTGGGTATGAGAAAAATAGATTTAATCGAATTTGGCCCCGTCATTAGTGATAAAGAGATCGGGAATAAAATTTATTCTATAATTAAGAATTATGTTGATAAGGAGCCAGTAGAGTTAGATCTATCCGGCATTAAATCAATGGCAACCTTTTGTGCAAAACAAGTATTCGGAAATCTATATTTGGAGTTGGGATCCCAAAAGTTTTTTGATCGTGTCCACATTAAGAATGCAAACGATGATGTTAAGACAATAATCAAAATAGGTATCCAACACGCTTTAAAAAAAGATTAAATCGCAATTATTCCCTACTCCCCGTGTTGGTCTTCTTGACCAACATGTTTTTAAAGCCTTTATATCCGGACCGGCTACCAAAGCTAATGAGCCGAATAACCCCCTTAATCGACTCACAATTTTGTTATATTTGAGCCGAAATCCACCCTTTTTGATACGTATAAATCACAACTCAACGCAGCTCAGCTAAAAGTTATAAACAGAATGCTGGAAGAAGGCCAGGAGTTTGTAGGTGGGATGAATGCTAAAAAGTATCAATCGATCACGCAAGTATCAAAAGCCACTGCTACGCGACATTTGCAAGATCTGGTTGAGAAAGGAATTTTAGTTTCGCAGCAAGGCGGAAGAAGCACCAGTTATCAGGTTAATCTGGGGTAATCTTTGAACTTCACGCATCGTCTCTCACAGAGGACGATGCAAACAAAAGCGAGCGCATGTTGATTTCAAGTATCGTCCCCGAGGCGGGAGACGATACTTAAAATAAATTATTTATCTCCGTTGGCCAACTCATAAAGAATAACCTCTTTCAAAAAAGCCTAAAAGCACCTCTTTGCAAAACCAACGTTTTTTCGAATCTTTATATAAATCATTTTCTATGAAAACGCGCATGTGGATTGTTGTTCTTTTTCTGGCATTTTCATGTTCAGAAGATATCCAACCAGAACCAAAATCGGGATATTTTACACTTACTCAACTAAAGGTCTCAAAGGGCGGAAGAACAGCAGTTGCCCCAGTTGAATTTGATTTAGGTGAACTAAAAGCCAGTAGGGAGTTTTACTTCTTACTTGGAAATGGAGGAGAGACCCCGATAACCGACATAACAATAGAGACCGATAATGAGGCGTTTATTGTGAGCCCAAACAAGATCAGTTCTTTAGCTGGAATAAACTCAAGCGCAACATCAATTATTCCATTAATTTCTTTAGGCGTAGTGCATGGGGTTAATTTAAATGGTGTTGGTTCTGCTGATTTGTTGGAAAAAGGAATAAACCAAACGATTGTTTCAATAACAGGAAAAACAACAGAGAATGGAAATACGATAACTGTTTCTTCTGAATTCAAATTTAAGGCAGATGCAAAAAAAATGGATATTCAACTTTTTGACGGAGCAACAGAGATTGATCTTAAAAACCCAACAACCTTTTCTTCTGGAGTGCCAGCTGTAGGAGGTATTGGTGCACTATCAGGATACTATGCCCCGTCTAACGAAATTAAAATTAAGAATACAGGAAATGTTGATATAGAAGTTGGCATGAGGTTGTGCTGTATGGGTAATCCTGAAACAAAGGTTACGATTCAACCTAACAATTCGGCCACATTCACACTACCCGCAGACCTCAATACTCCAGAATATCGAACCACTATATTTTCACTTAATGGAAAAGGAACGGTGAGTGACCCCAGCAAGATTCAGCTCGGCACAGATGGGGTGGGCTATTTCATTATAAATTAGATTATCAGGAGCGAGTGAAGCAACAACTGAATGACGAAGTACCTACTTACAATTTTACTTTTGTTTCCGCTGGTGTTAAAAGCACAAACAGATGCTAGTTTTAAACCACTACTCACGCATTTGGATAATGCGGAAAAACTAAAGAAGAATCTAAAAGCGGGATTGTTGGCAGAGCTGAATGATATGTCGGGGGATACCCTGACCTTGCTGCGGAATGGTTATGAAAGAAGTATTGCATCAATTTATAAAGCTATTGAAAAAGAGAAATTTGTTTGGTCAGATACGTTGAGGCTTCTGGTTGAACGAGTGCATTACAAACTTTTGGCAAGTAACGGAATACGACCACTTGTGCCGATAATACTAATAGCGAACACACCTGAAGCCAATGCTATTTGTTTACCCAGTGGTGCAATCATAATTACAATTGGCCTGCTGGGAAGAATTACCACGGAAGAACAGCTCGCATTTGTATTGGCTCACGAACTTAAGCACCATCACCTTAACCATGTTCGCCATCGTATGTATGTTCAGGAAAAGACAAAAAGTGCTAAAAAGCTACAGTCGACTGTAAAAGAGGTGCTGAATGGTGGAGAACCACTTGAAGAAATAGCAGCTCTTAAAGAATTATTTTATGAATCAGCAGAGTTCAGCAGAAAAAAGGAATTAGAAGCAGATGCAGGAGCAGTCAAATTAATGGAATCTGTACAGTATAATCCACAGGGAGCGATTGAAGTTCTTAATTTGTTGGAATTAGGTCTTTGTTCAGACTCACTATCTAACGATAAACTTTTTGAGCCGCTTAACACACCGAAGTTTCCATTTCAGAAAGCATGGATTTCGAGAAACTTTGAGCCGGAAGAAAGATTCAATCCATTTTTTTTCCTTAGCAAAGACTCATTAAAGTCACATCCAGAAACGGTATTGCGTCAAAAAGAAATAGGGAAACTTTTACAAAGAACAAATGGCGCAACAAGCATAGACTCTGTTACAAGAATTGCGCGCTTTCAAATAGTAAAATCAGCGTATGATGAGCAATATTTGGATGTAGCATTATATCAGGCGCTTAATTTGGCTTACCTATATGGAATGAGTGATTATCTGATAGAATATATAGGAAAGACATTGGTTTTGACCGCTGAGTTGAAGCAGAGCCCTTTTACAAACAGCTATTTTTATAAATCAACCTATGGCTTTTGCAATAGCCTTCAGCAAACCAGTAATTTATTACGAACAGTAGACCCTCAGGAAATAGGAGAAATCTTGTTTCATTTTATGAACCAAGCAAAAATTTTTGACCCTGAAAACGAACTGCATTACTTGTTAATATGGCAAGCGTGTAATCTCACGCCTCGGGTTACAACAGGTGATAAAATTCGAACCAGGTATTTGCAGAAGTTTCCTAATGGCCAGTACAAGAAAAGAATGAAGAGTTAAGAAAGTTGCCTGATTCCTTTAGGGGTTTGATTTTGTAGTGTTAATGACAATGAGCCGAATAAATTATTAAACTTCCCGCATCGTCTCTCGCAGAGGCCGATGCAAACAAAAGCGAGTGCATGTTGATTTCGATTGTATCGTCCCCGAGGCGGGAGACGATACTTGAAAACGAAATCAGATTGATTGTACTTGACTTTTAATATCGATCCATAAACACGCGCGTTGCCTCAATAAACTTTTTGTTTTCGGTAACAAAGGGCTCGTGCCACGATTCGCTAAAGAGCACCATCTCGCTTGTGGTTTCGGTTAGCAAAGCGCGAGTTTCGTGTGCGATGGCGACCGGAACCACACCATCTTTTTCGCCCCAGAAAAGCGCAACCGGTATGGTGATGTTTTGCAGATCTTCAGCTTTCTCAAAAACCAATCCATCGGTTTCAGTAACATTTCCATAATGTTTACCATGTGTAAACTGCGCAAACGTAAGGTTGGGTGAAAAGAAAATATAATTGCTTACAAAAGAAGCATCGCTGTAAAGCGAAACCGGATTTCCATCTAACCGATACATGTGCCGGTATAACTCAATCCAAGGATAGCTTAAAATAGATTCTTGTTCCAGCGGATTTTCAAGTGCAAAGTTTTTAGCATTAGTATCATTCAACTCTGTGGCACGGGCAAGTACCCACTCGCGCATGTTATACAGCCAACGATAGGAAGAATAGATTCCATTCACCGCCATAAAGCCTTTTACTTTTGCCTGATTGGTGGGCTTGGCCAGGTATTGCCAACCAAGCTCTACACCAAAGCTGTGGCCCATTAAATAAATGTCAACGTTGGGATATTGTTTGCGCAGTAAATCAATTACCAATTCAGTGTCTTCCAAAAACTGAGTGTAAGTAAGTGTGCTTACATCGGTAACACCAGAAGAAGAACCGGCAATGCGCTGATCCCAATAGGCTAAACCATAACTGTTCTCCAGTTCTTTAAAGTAGTGACGGTAGCACATGGCGCAATCGCCAGGGCCACCGTGTAAATACAAAATCAGTTTTCCGGAAGCAATATTACCGCGCACCCAAATGGGCATGTCTGCTCCTTTATGGCGCAAGTGTAAGTCTTGAATTATATTCTGCTCGTCATCGTTGTTGCAAGCCGATAACAAAACAGAAATGAAAAGGAAAGAAAGAACTACACATTTCATGTTCAGATATTTTTAGAATTTTTTAATCACACCGGCTTCCAGCGCAAAGCGCATAAGCGAAGATGAATTGTATGGATATTGCCGCATTACATTAACCCGGTAATACCACATAAAAGGAATCTCATGCCTTACGGATAAATCGCGGCCACCACCCAGGCTTAGGGTTGGCAGAAAAGCGCTTCGGCCAGCTAAAGGAATTTTGCGGAAGTCGGTTCCGGTATATTCATAGGTTTTTCCTTCATAGAAATAACGGAAATAAGCCGGGGCAAAAGTTACATCAATC
>Ga0075163_10008765_pt1 | contig 13294 bp, 18 predicted proteins | sample JI1023141ADNA_FD_71478 | JGI IMG/M metagenome (GOLD analysis project Ga0075163, IMG submission 71478) | Wastewater effluent complex algal communities from Wisconsin, to seasonally profile nutrient transformation and Carbon sequestration -... | ecosystem: Engineered > WWTP > Effluent > Algae...
AGCTGCTTTTTCTGCTGCGCGTGCTGCGTCTTCAGCTGCTTTTTCTGCTGCGCGTGCTGCGTCTTCAGCTGCTTTTTCTGCTGCGCGTGCTGCGCTTGCGCCTGCCGTTCTTTTTGAACTTGCTGCCGCGATTGATGATAGCAAAGCCTTGCTTGGGGAGTTTGCAATAACATCATCAAAAGCGGCATTAAAAGCATCGCCAACACCTACAGCCTCTTTTTTAAGCCTGTCAAACTTTACATTGTTAAGCGATGCAACTTTTCCAAAAAAATCAGCATCACCACCAAGCTTTGCGTTTATGCCGTTTGCAACTTCGCCAAGTTTGTTTAATGATGATATTGCGCCATTTATTAAGCCTATTACGCCATTTACAGCACTCTCAAAAGCACCGATTGTAGCATTAGCGATACCTTTTGCTACATTTACAGTGATAGTGCCAAGGTTGCTCCATATCTTGCCAATAGCTACAGCAGAGGCGACAACTGTTGCAACAATCGCGTCAAGCGATACAGCCCACCAGCTTTGCTGTGCCTCGGTTAGCGATTGCGTATCTTTTTCTATTTCACCGTTTGCGCTATGGCTATCGCTTACCAAGTCGCTAAAGAATTGGCTTACAATATCGTATGTTTCTACAAACCTATCGCCAATATAATCAAGCGTTCCAGATACTGCATCGCCAAGCGTTATAAAAGAACGCTCGCCGTATTTAAGGCTTTCTGCTGTCGTGGTTTCTATTAGGTTTATTTCGTCTTGGAACGCAACAAGGTATGCAATAACACCAGCAATAGCTACTGCAACTACTACAAATGGATTGGCAAGCAATGCAGCCGTGAATGCTTTAAATCCCAATGTAATTGCTGCAAATCCTGATGCAATTCCAGCCAAGATTGTTGGCGCAAAATATGCAGCAATACCAGCTCCAACTGCTGCAACTGTAACAGCGATAGCCCCTAAGTTTTCTGAAAGCGTTACGATTACTTTTGCTAAAGCTGAACTAAACCCAGTCGCTTGGTCTATTTTCCCGATAAACTGTGTAAAATTATTGCTTGCTATCTGCAAAGACTGACCGACTGTAAGCCCAGTTTTTTCAAACTTTTCAGATACAGTAGCCTCCATATCAATTACTGCTTTACGCAATACTTCTGTCGTTATTTTGCCATCTTCTGAAAGCTTAAACAACTCCGCGAGTAACCCATCCATTGATTTCGCGACTGCATCGCCAAGCTGTGGGAAGTTCTCCATAACAGAACGGAACTCGTCGCCGTCAAGCTTTCCTTTGTTGAACGCTTGCGATAGCTGCAATAGCGCACTGCTTACCTCGCTTGGTGCAAGCCCAGCAACCACAAACGACTTTGACAATGTAGATACTATTCGCTCTACCTCTGCTGCATCGGAGCCAAGCGGCTCTAAAGCCCTTGATAGTCTTGTGAACAAGCTTACAGTCGCGTCTATGCCAGTTCTTGATTCGTTCGATATTTTAAATAGGCTGTCTAATTGTTTGCCTACATTGCCAATGCCATCAACAACCGATAGTTTATTTAACGCCCCAGTATATTTGTCTGTTATACTAACAAGACCAGAGAATAACGCTATAACTCCATCAACCGCACTTCTTACAAGATAGAACCCACCAGCGATTGCTGGCAATTTATCACCAAGTGATGCGCCTGTTTTTTCCCCTTCTGCATTAAGCTCAGCCACTCTCTGCTTAGCTGCAACCATAGCTCGTTGAATATCAACGCTTGATGCGCCTGCGGTGTTTTTGATTGTGGATAGTGAGGTTTTTACTTTCTCGATTTCTGTCTTAATATCAGCCAATGGCTTTATATTAAGCGACTTGAAAGCGTTCTTGAATAAGTCGCCTTGCGTACCGTCCTTGATATTGCTTGCGGCTGCTTGAACTTTTGATATAGCTTTGTCAAGCTGCGCTTCAAAGCTCTTAATGTCAAGTGCTAATTTAACCGATACTGAATTTGCCATTTTATAGCTCCAAAACGCCTCTTGATTTTAGTTGCGCTTCTAGCTGCGTGTTTAAATCGTTCTTGCGTTCGATTTCTTTTAAATCTACGATTGCAGCGATATAAGCCTCTATTTTGTCGTAGCTGTAGTGGATTATATCGCTCTCATTATGCCCATTTGATACAAGTATCTGTATCAGCTTTGCCCAGTCTGTTTCGCTGGCTCCGTCCACTTGCTCAGGGCTTTGGAGAAAAAATCCGCGTTTTCTTTTGTAACCTCTAAAGTCAAATCAAACAGAACATCAAAAGGCATCGCATTATATTCCTCTTCTGTCAAATCAGTTAGCGCAAGCGCACAACGCTTATGCTCTGGCATATCCAAAATTAAGCCCATAATATCTTTAGGCTGCATTTTTTCTCTATCTTGGTCTTCTGAATCTTTCATGTCGTTGAACTTGTCAATAATAGCAACAACATCAGGGAAGATTGCAGGCGTTAAGCGTCTAAGCTCAACATCCGCGCCAGCGATTTTTAATTTTCTGCATTTAAAGTCAAACTTTCTCATATCAGCACCCACATGGTTTAATAAAACAGTTAAATTCCGCTCGTTGCTCTACCGCTGCAACAAACGCACTATTTGCAACTGGCACTACATCGCCATTGCTACAAAATAAGATTGCTTCGCCTTTCGCAATTCTTTTTAATCGTTCGATAGCTTCGTCTTTGCGACGCACTACCGTGTTGTCTGGTGCTACATCCTCATATAAATCATACCGCGCCATATCGCAGCAAATCTCAACAAGCCCTACTGGGTAAATTGTATTGCCAAAGCCATCGACTCCGCAAGCCGTGATTGGCAATGCGTAACGCTTGGCAAGGTACTCATTCATCTCAGCTGTGGCAAACTCCAAAGCCTGCTGTATCTTGTCGCCGTCTTCACTTGCGCCATTGATGCGGTTTGATATGCGAGACAACTCTCCACCGTTGCCGTCTATATGTGTGAATAGCTGGTCTCGTGTGGCGTAAGTCATCATCAATCCTTTTTAATCAAGCCAAGTTTAGCGGCAAGTTTGTGCATAATACCGTCCGCGTTATTTTCGCCAAAGCGTGCCAGCAATCCCAAAGCCCACCATGCTGGCAATCCAGCGCAAACAAAAATCAAGCCATCGTAAGTAGCGTTTACAAAAGCATAGTGCGCTAGTAAATAATCACGCAAAGGGTAGCCAAAAATAACACCGCAAATCATGGTAACTATAATCCTGCGCAAGCTCTCTGCTACTGTTTTTGGCGGCACTATTAAGATGCCAACAAGTGCTGCAAGCCCTGCAAATGTTACCGGCAACGCAAGCATTTTTAAAAGTCCTACAATACCTGCACCGCTGCTACTTGTTGGCTCCATCCTAATCCCCATGATTATTTTTTAGGTTTACGACGCTCTAAGTAAGACCAAGTTGCACCCAAAATTGCGACAAACGCACCTGCCACCTGTTCTGCATCGCCAGCTTCAATATAACCCTTTGCCACAAGCGTCGAACCTGCGCTTACAAGTGCCATGCGTGCAAACCATAAAATACTATCTTTCATGTTATTTCTCCTTAGTTTTATATTATTGCTTTTCAGCATATACCCAACTACGCCCCTTTATACTACAGTAAATCTTCTGCCGTCACGCCAGCAAGGTTGTCAAATAACGATCGACCTACTGCGCCAGAAACCCAAACTGCGGTTTGCGCGGCAGCGGCAGCGGCTGATGCCGTTGTTGGGTTATCGGATAGTAGGAATCTGTAGACTTGCATTCCGTTCGTCTCTGCTTGAAAACGCACGCTGCTAAAATCGCTGTTGTTATTCGCTAGAATTGCAAAGCTCTTAATTTCCGCAGTTGCATCACCACTAAGTAACTTTTGTGCCAAGGCTTGGCGTTTGCGGTACATTTTGTAACCTGGCGTTGGCGCAACGATTTCTGCTTCAACCAATACAGTGCTTGCGGCGTAATACTTTAAAACAGCATCACAGGAACTTAATAATTCTGCATCCATAGATGCGCTTGGGTTAATAATTAGTGGCATTATATTTTCCTTAAAATGAGTATGTTAAAACAAATACAGGTGATGCGCCTGCGGTTGTGATTTCTAAATTCCCAATATTTAGCACACGCCCGTGGTCGTCAGACATCGATACGGTGTCAACTGTTGGCGGGATTTTAACCCCGTCTATCTCTACGACTGCGCTATCTGGTATATAAAGCTCGATTTTTGTGCAATTTGCTGGCACTGCTATTACTGATGTACCGACATACGCAATACTATCTATCCGTATCTGCTTATTTACAAAACGGTCAAACATTTCATACAATGATTTGCTGATGCCCTTAATCAGCGAAATTAAAGAGCCATCATTGCCGTTCTGTACGCTTAAATCAGATTGAGCGCCGATTGCTTCAGCTTGCGCGGCGGCGATTACAATTTGAGCATTTTGTTTAACCGCTGTCGCAACACCATCCACTGTTACTTTTAGGTTGCCAAACTCGTCAACAAGTAACTCGCTTTGGTCTCCGTCTAATAACGCTGGCTGGTATGCTTTGTACATTCCAGCTACAAGGCTGGTTACAGACTGATGACCAACACCCACACCAGCATCATAAACAGTAGCTTTTGTGGTGCGATTGATAAGATAGTCAATTGTCTTTTTTTCTGATAAGTACCCTAGCCGCACAAAATTTACGGGGGATGACACACCAGCAGGCAAAGTAGGCGGAACAGGTGTACCCCAGTTTATGCCATCTGTACTGTACTCTTTTGCAGTAGTCGTATATCCAGCTTCATAGCTTGTAACTTCACGCGAATATACTTGGAACTCCACAGAAAAAGGGTCGCCCCAAACTTGAGGAGTATTTATAATCTGGCTACCATCAGCCACGCAAACCTCTAAATCCGCCTGCAAAGGTTCTGCAATATAAAAGCCCGTAGTTTCGTTGAACCAAAATGCTTGGAATGTTGCGCCTGTGATTGGGTCAATAACATTGATGCGGATTATCTTATCGCCAATACTGTATTGATTGCCTGCGCCAGCAAAACCACCCCACACACTGCCCCAGCTTGCACCCCAGCCAATTGCACCTGCGCCTGGGCCGTCGGCGATTGCGGTATAGCAATGTTTAACAAGCTCACGGTCTCCGCTTGCAAAAGGTAGGAATGGCGCAACTGGAGACACAGCATTACCGCCAGCATCAACATATGCTACTGTGATTGCGCCCGTTACTTCATCTCGCGTCTCTGTGCGGATAAAAGTTAAACCGTTTGCGTCAATCCACACTTCGCGGCTAAACTCTACGCGTGGTTGCTCTTTGATTTCAACAAGCTGGTCAACAATATCTTGCAGTAATGCGTTTGTTGACGCGCCACTGTCTGGGTCGTACTCGAATGTTGGGCCTGTTTTTGTTGGGTAAGCCATGCTTATGCCTCTTTTGGTTTTCTGCTGCGCTTGGCTGGTTTAGCTTCTGCTGCCTCGCCAGCCGTATCAATCACATCATCAGCAACAAAGCCCATTGCCTTCAAAACCTCAATTTGAATAGCAGGTACGGCACTAATATCGTCGCCTGCTTTGTATTGCTTGTTCTGACTGTAGAAAGGCTTTATTGCTCGCATGATGACTCCAAATTAAGGTAACACAATAGCCGAAGCTGTTGCATTGATATTGCGCGGAATAACCAAGGCGTTAGCTTCTGACTGAACCGCAATAGCTTTACCCAAAGACTGGATTTCAGAGAAAGTAAACACATCGGTTGCGTTGCCATTGTAGTAAGCGTTTTTAATGCGGCCAAAGGTTTTAATACCTTGCACGCCATTTGCCGCTGCGCTTGATACAACAACTGCACGAGGGTCAAACACCTCTTGGCTAACGCCAGCTTCGTCAATGTATCGGTTAGAGTAAGTCCATACTTGAACATTGCCCCAATTACCACGATACATGCCGCCAGTTACTGGTGCTGCAAGGTTAAAGTCTGGAATGCCTGCAACGCTGTAGCCGTTGTTGCGGATAATATCATTGAATGGCTGTGTTCCTGCCGCTGCGTCAAAAGCTTCTGTGCCCATAACAATGTGGGTAGGTTGCGCACGCCCAGCGATAAATGCCAAGTCCATCATTTTTTGAATGTCTTGTTTTGGGTTAGCCAAAGGATTATCCCAAGTCAATGCAGGCGTGTAGGTGTTAGCGGTATCGCGCCCGAAGTCAGTATCGTATGCAGGAAAGCCATCGCCGCTGATTGTATAGCCGCCGTTTAGTAGCGCGTTTGCTGCCATCCATTCTAAGCGGTTTTGGATAGCTGTAAATTGATAGCCTTGCTCCATTGCGATTTTAGCTGCAAGGCGGTCTTGCGTACTCCAGCCCTCTAAAGGCTCGCCAATCATGCGCTCATCACAACAAGCCTCAATTGCATTGTACTCCTTGATATATGCAGGTTGCATATATTGTGTTACAGGGTCTTGGCGCAAGCGACCTTTTGCATCAACACAGCAGGCAACAAAGCGGGCAAGTTCGTTTTTAGGCACGATAGTATCTAAGCGAACTAATGCAGCGTTGCTGTTGAATGTTGATGGGAAGAAAGTATTTAATAAAAAGCTGCTGGTTTGCTCTTGCTTAACCAAGCTGCCGATAGTGCCGATTGTTACGCATTGTAAATCTAAAGCCATCATATTCCCCTTATACCAGTTCGATGCCTTGAATGCTTGCTGGCACTCGATAGGCTAAGATTTCGCCAGCGGTCAAAGCAACGCCAGCTCGTGTTAAGTTTTGCGCGAATACGCCACCATCTACCAAAAACGCTGCTTTAAGCGTTTGGTTAGGTGCTGCGCTTGCTCTTGCGTCAAAGTCATACATCACAACACCAATGCGCTTGCCAGCGGTAGGTGTCGCTGGTGCATGCGATGCAACGCCAGTGGCTGCGTCGATTTCAACCAAGTCACCGCCAACAAACGCTGCGGTTGCTGCAACATCGGTTAAAAAGCTCTCTGTTTGATAATCAGCACGGGCAAGGATATGCTTGCAAGTGCGCTCTTGTGTCATTACTCCAATATAGCTGCAAGTCATTATACTGCCCCTTTCATAGATGCCATCGCAAACGCGAATTGTTTATCTTGTGCGCTTGGCTCTTTTTGTGTAAGCTCCAAGTCACTTGGTTTTTTGCTTTCTTTTTTAAGCAACAAAGCCTTTGCATGTGCGCTAAGCCCTACAAGCTCCATTGCCACTGCTAAGTCAATGCCATGTTCCAATGCCAAAGCCTGCGCATCAGCATCTTTTTTGGCTTGCAACTCAGCTTTTAATGCGTCGTTTTCAAGTTTTAGTGCCTCGTTTTGCGCGGTGAGCTGCAAGGTTTGCGCCTCGAACTCCAAGCGTAAATCAGCTTTTACTTTCTCTAAATCCATACCGTTCCCCTTTTGTAAGTTTAGCGCGTGGGCTTCAGGGTCTGCACCCTCCCAGACCAAGGAAAGCTCGAAGATTTCAACTCCACGCATAATGCCGTCTAATTCTAAAGTCTGCCCATTAAGCTCAACCGTTGTCTTTTTCTCGAATTGCTCAAAATACTTTGCACTAATGCCGACGCTGTACTTCCACTCAAAGCCAACACCTCTAACCGCTGCAATGCGCTTGCCCTCGTCCGTATCAGTTGCGACAATTGCCTCGTTTACGACAACCTGCCCATTAAGCAAGCTAATGTTTGCTTTGCCGATAACTTGCTGATGCCCGTGAGAGTAAAGCAATACTACTGTACCGCCATTAGCAATCTCTGCATCAGAAAGGTCTAGCGCAATATCGCCAAAGTAGCCGTAATTAGGAATAACACCGCCGCTATATGCAACGCCGCCGAACTTCAAGCTATTGCTTGTCGGCTTCACGCTTTGCGCTTCAAGATTAAGATTGATTATACCCATGGACTTCCTCCTATTTTTAAATTATACGCAATACTCTTGCGCCTTTGTTTTATTACGAAAAAACAAGGTAATGAGCTATAATAAAGCAAAGGAGGTGTACAGAATGAAAATAAAGATAAGCGTTACCGCTACAGATGCGATTAAGCAAGAAGGCAAAAGCTTTTTAGAAAGTATAAACTTGGATAAGGTAGGGCAAGGTGTTGTTGCGCAGATACGCAATGATTTTAATGCAAGCCAAGACCCGTATGGGAATAAGTGGCAAGCGTTAAAATACCCAAGGCGTGCGCCACGCAACACTGACAACAAGCCTTTGGTGGATAGTGGAAAGCTGCGCGATAGCTACAGCTACCGTAAAGTAAAAATTGGATTGACTATTGCGACGCGAGTAAAATACGCACAATACCATCAATTTGGCACTGCGCGTATGGTTGCCCGTAAAATGCTTCCTGAGCTAGAAGCGCCAAAAACATGGGTGGACGCTATACAGGCTGCGATTGACTCAACACCCTAAGCGTCTGTAGGTAAGCGTCTGGTGATGTCTCAAAGCCTGCGTCTGGCTGACCTGTTGGCGTTGTTGTTTTAGCGTTTATGTAGTCATCAATTCCTACGCTCTCAACCGTGCATCGGCAATTGTAGCCATTAGGCGGGTACCAAGTAGCCCATACAGGGGAGAATGCAGGCGCAACGAATCCGTCCATCGATTTGTGGTGTGGGCGTGTGCGGTCGTCGTTGATTGCGTTATAGCGTAGCCACTTCCTATCAGTGTTTAACGCCATCAGCTTTTGCGCGTCGAACCTGCCAGCTTGGTAGGCTGTTTGTATTGCTTGCGACTTAATCAGCTCTTGCTTAAAGCCGTCTTGCAAATCCACTGGCTGCAATACAGGCTTTTTATCAGCAACACCGCCAACGCTTGGAGTTTCTCTCACCCATTGCGGCTCGATGCCTTTTAAGTCTGGTGCTGCTTGCTTGCTGCTGTCATAGATTGATTGCTTGAATTGCTCAAAAGTGAAGCCATCTGCTTGCGCTTTCTTTTGCCGTGCCATCAACCAAAAGATAAGCGATAGCATGGCAATTTCTTCTAGTAAGCTTTGCTCTTCTTCTGTTAGTGCCTGCAATTCCTCATCAGTCATACCACGCCATCCTCTGCTTGTTTATAGCCTGCCTTGTATGCTCGTGCCATTTCTTCTGCAAGGTTAGTTAAGTGGATTCGCTTAGTAAGCAATGCCTTAGCCATGGTCTCCATGCTATCCGCTGTGTTTATTTCGTCTGTCAAGTCTGGCAAGCTTACCGCAGTTGCTTTGTCTTTGATGCGCTCGATTTCCTGCTGACCATCGCTGAACCTGCTTTCACCCCTACTTAAAACAGTTGCAACTATCTTTTCTGGACTGATATTTTGTACAGTTCCGCCAAGCGCAAATCGTGCGTCTGTTGTTTGCGTCTCCTGTGTAAATTGCGTATAATCATAGCCCATAATGTCTTTTAAACCTTGCTGTGTAACGCTCCAGCCTGCATCGTTAAGGGTTTTTATGATGTCGGCTTTTTCTTTGGTTGCCTGAGTTTGATTATTAAACTTAAATAATGGTGGTGTTGCAACATTGTATAACTCACTTAAAAAATTGACTAACTGCTGCACATAGCTTTCTGTGAACTCTGCGTAACTTTGTACAGTTTCGTCTAGCACTTCCTTTGCAACGACCGCTTGGGCATATGCCCCGCCTTGGTCAATGCCGCCTGTTTTGCTTTCGCCAAGTATTACGCGCTGGATTGCTTTATTTATGCGGTCTTCTTGCTCGAAGAATGTTTTTGCTGCCGCGCCATCAGGCTGCCATATTTCAGCCTTTTGCCCGTCGCCCATTACAATTGCGCTGCCTCTCATCAGCTTTTGCAGGCTATCTAAAAAGATATTGCCACGCTTCTTAAATACACCCCCCTCTACTTGCTCGCTTGCGTCTGCATTCTCGATATTCCCAATAATAAAACCTTGCGCGTATCGCTTCTGCCACATGTCGAAGTTATCGCGGTTTAGCTTTTTCATGCAGTACAGGTTTTTAAGGTCGTGCAATATGCCGCGCCCATGCTTATGCTTTGTTGTCTCTCCGTAAATATGGTAAAACAACGACGGCAAGCCATCAAGCGTTACATTTTCCTTTTTGCCGCTTTGCAATACCTCCACATACGCAACACCATCTTTATGCGTTATGTTTGGGCTTTCTACTAAAAGCATCTTTTCTGCTGCGCCGTATTTGATTGCGCATTTTTGCAGTGTGTCACCAAAAAATACCGCTCGGGTGCAATTCTCGATATAATCAGATAGCAGGTTGTCAAGCACAGGTTGCAATGTGTCTGCACCGTTTCCGCTTAGCGTGTAGCCTTTGCCTGATAATGCGCGGACAATCTTTTTATGACTACCCTTGATTTCGTCGTCGCTGTAAATCTCTTCAAGCTCTGCTTTGTTTTCGTTTACGACAATCTGGTCTAGGTCTGTCATCCAGCCCACTTGTCCATCAAAACCTAAGTCTTGCATCTTTTTAATTTCGCGCGGTGTAAATGCAAAGCGTGCGATTGTTCTTTGTAGTAAATTCATTTTATGCCCCGTCAATAAAAAATCCACTTGTGTCCCGTAACATCAGCTCGATAGCGTCTAGCATTGGGTCTATTTGGTCGTCGTGTGTGTGCCTGTTGTCTGCTGTGAACGCCTCGCACTCTTGTATAAACTCGCTCACGAATGGCTTATTCGGCAGCATTACAAAACCGCTTTCAATAAATCCGCGTGCGTCCATCAGCCTTGCAAATTTGTCTTTGTTGCGCTGGATTGCTTTGAACGGGAACCCAGCTTTTTTTAATCGCTGTATAAGCTCTGTGCCGCTTGCCTTGTCTTCAATCGCCGTGTAGCGCAAATAACCGCCAGTTACTACATGTTGATGCTTGCGTATAAAGTCTGTTGCTATGCGCTCCAGCTCCAAAGCCTCCCACTTTCCGCGCAATTGGTCGATAAGGTATATTCTACCATCTTTTTTACCCCAGCACTGAAAAACGGTGTAATCATTATGCTGCCCAGCTTTTAGTGCTGTATCAGCTACTATGATGCGATAATCGTAAATCGGCTGCACCTCATACCTGCCGAACCATGCGCCCTTGATTAAGTCTCCGCCAACGATGATAGGCTCTTGCATGTATTGGCTACTAAATGTGTAGCTGTCCGCATTTTTCATGCTATCCAGCATTTCAATCGTGTGCTTCTCTGGCCATATAGGTTGCCCGTCTTCGATAACTGGAATGTTTAGCACTTCCCAATCGTCGCCATCATCGCCACGCATAACATAGCCTGCCATATCGTCCACATGCAGCCTCTGCATGATGACTATAATCGGGGTCTCTTGCGGTTGGTTTAGCCGTGATTTTACTGTGTTTGTTAAGCGTCTGTTTACTGCAAGCCTACGCGGTTGACTAAATGCGTCATCAGGCTTTAATGGGTCGTCTATGATAATGCAGCCGCCAAAGCCTTTACATATCTGAAACGGCTCATATTCTTTACGCATTGTTTTACTGCCAGCACCAAAGCCCGTTACTTGCCCAGCCGTAGCAGTTGCGTATATACCGCCTCCGTCTTGCGTGTACCATTTTTCAACGCTGTTGCTATCAAGTTTTAATAATGTAGGGAATATGTCTTGGAACGCCTCACTACGTACAGTCTCGCGTATATCTCGGCTATTGTCTAATGCGATATTTTTTGAATAAGAAAGGTGGATAAACTTAGCGGCTGTATTGTTGGCTATGCACCAAGCAACGAATGACTTCACTGCGATTTCTGTCTTGCCGTACCTTGGAGGTATTGTGATAACTAGCCTTTTTGTTTGCCCTGCTGCAACTTTAGTCATAGCTGCAAATATGCGCTTATGGAATGGCTTTACTACCATTTTGTTGCCGTTCTGCTTGTAGAACATATAGCGCGTAAAAAGCTCGAAGTCTGCTTTTAGCGCAAGTGCTAAATCAGCGTTTGTCATCTCTTTTGCCAACAAAAAAGTAAGCAAACAATATAAGCGCGGCAAATAACCCAGCGCATGATGCAACAATAGCAAACGGTAGCCATAACGGGCTTGTTACCCATGCCCAGTGCCATGTGATAAGCCCTGCAATCTTTAGCATAGCAAAGCATAGGAATAGCGCAAACAGAAAGTTAATCGGCGCTTGGTTTTTCATATCTCACCTTTCAGTTGCTCGATGATGCTCTTAGCCGTCTCTGGATTGCCTGCATGATTGTTTACCTGTATCGCCGTGGTTATGTCTTTACCCAGTATGGTCTCTTTATTGCGCTGTGTGATTGAGCTGTGGGCGTTTAGCTCCTGCATGGTTAAGTCTAATGACTTTAGACGCTCGTTAGCAAGTTGCTGGTTTTGTAATGCGCTATCGTTAAAGAATTTTAGGTATCGTGTCTTCTCATCTATCACTTCCCGAATGGCATTCGCTTCATTATTCGGTTTGGCATTAAGTATCTGATTTATTTGCACTTGCGCTTTAACAATCCCAGCGTTATCCTGAGCTACGCCTTTGCATATTGCGTTCACTGTGGCAGGTGCGCACTTGTAGTGCTTAGCTAAGCTGTTTTGGCTTTCGCCTGCTCTCCAGCGTTGCAGGATTGCGTCGCGTGTGTCGTCTGTTAGTCTTGGCATTGTTTAGCCTTTATTTTATCTAACCATTGTATTTTTATTTGATTTGCTATTTGTGCAGTCATTACAGGCGGAACACTCATTCCGATTAAATACTTTGGTTCTACATCTTGAAAATCGTAATCGAGTGGGTAGGCACCTATTTGTTGAATACTCTGTTTTGAAAGCAATTCATTTTCATTTGCCAAATATCTATTTATAGTTACTATTGTATTGCAGCAGTCGTTTAGATTTATCATAACATCTCCAAATCTACTTTCTTTATAATTTTCTGTTTTTTCTTTTTTAATCGTAGTATAAAAATCTTTAATGCAAATTTTACTTTCACTAAATTCTAACTTCAACCTAGGTAAATTCAAATCCTTTCTTTGGCAAATAAAAAAAACCCTTTCACGCTTTTGTGGAATACCCATAATCTGGCTCACCTGCGCATCGCTATGTGTTCTGCTGTTGCGTGCGTACGGGATAAGCTCTTCAGTATTGAGGTATGTTATTTCAAGCATTATTCAATCCTTGTGCTTTTTTAATTCTCCATAAAATTGGTGGGTCTGGCAGGATTTGAACCTAGCACTCAACGAATTATGAGTTCGCTGCTTTAACCGTTAAGCTACAGACCCAGTAATATATATTATATCACAAAATACAGTTTTATTATTGTTTTTTCAATCTTTTTGCAACAAAAGAGTACGACACGCCAAGCAATGTTGCGATTTCGTTGCGGCTTATTCCTTTGCTATCCAAT
>Ga0075163_10008766_pt1 | contig 13292 bp, 15 predicted proteins | sample JI1023141ADNA_FD_71478 | JGI IMG/M metagenome (GOLD analysis project Ga0075163, IMG submission 71478) | Wastewater effluent complex algal communities from Wisconsin, to seasonally profile nutrient transformation and Carbon sequestration -... | ecosystem: Engineered > WWTP > Effluent > Algae...
GTGGCCGGGCAGCACGCGCTCGCCGTCCGTGGCTTCGGCCACGCGGATCTTGCACAGGCCGTTCAGCCGTGCCGCATAGCTCTTGGTGAAGCCGGGCGGCATGTGCTGGGTGATCATGACCGCCGGGCAGTCTGCCGGCAGGTTCACCAGCACCTCGCGGGTGGCTTCCGTGCCGCCTGTGCTGGCGCCAATGAAGATGATCTTCTCGGTGGACAGCCGGCCCAGCGACGCCACGGTCACCGGCTTGGCGGGCGCAACCGGCTGGCCTGCCGTGACAGGTGCAGGCGTCAACAGCCGGTGCACATGAGCCTTGGCTGCCGTGCGCACCTTTTCCGTGATGTCCGCGCCCAGCTGGCGGATGCCGTCGGCCACGCCGATCTTGGGTTTGCTGACAAAGTCCACCGCGCCCAGTTCCAGGGCCTTGAGCGTGACGTCGGCGCCGCGCTCGGTCAGCGTGCTGACCATCACCACGGGCATGGGCCGCAGGCGCATCAACCGGGACAGGAAGTCCAGCCCGTCCATGCGCGGCATCTCCACGTCCAGCGTGATGACGTCGGGGTTCAGGTTGCGGATCATTTCGCGCGCCACCAGCGGGTCGGCGGCGGCGCCCACGCAGCACATGTCGGGCTGGCGGTCGATGATCTCGGACAGCAGGCCGCGCACCAGCGCGCTGTCGTCCACCACCACCACACGGATCTTGTTCGTCGTGCTCACGGAAGGCTCCCGGTGCCGTTTGTTGTGTCTTGGTTGTGTCTTGCGCTGCGGAACTCAGAACAGGTCGACGCTGCCACCGCCGCTGGAAACCGGGGCCACGCGCGTGGCGGCGGCGCGTTCCTGCGCGGCCAAGGCCTCGGTGTTGGCCGACGCCAGGCGCTTGACCATGGCCTTGCCGCTGGCGGGCAGGAAGCAGACCTTGCGCGGGTAGATGTCCAGCACGTCCTTGCTCACCACGGTGATGCGTTCCGTGCGCAGGTAGTCCAGCACAAAGGCGGTGTTGCGTTCGCCCACGTTGATGGTGTTCATGCCACTGATGACGGCCCCGCCGCCAAACACCTTGGCTTCCATGGTGCTGCGGTTGGCGCCGCGCTTGACCAGTTCGCCAATCAGCAGGTCCATGGCGAAGCCGCCGTAGCGGCCGCTGTCGCTGCCCTGGCCGCCGTCGGGCAGCAGGAAGTGGTTCATGCCGCCGATGCGCTTCTCGCGGTCCCACAGGCAGGCCGCGATGCACGAGCCCAGCGTGGTCATGACCAGGATGTCCTCGTCGGCCACGAAGAATTCGCCGGGCAGCACCTTGACCGCGTCGTTGCGGAAGTGCGCGTCGTAGAAAAAGAACGACGCTTCACCGGGTTTGCGCGGCGCGGCCTTCAGCCGCTCCAGGCGGCCGGGTGCGGCGCGCGGCGGCGCGGACGGGGGAAGGGCGGCGGTCAGCATGGCGGACATCCCGCGTTATCGGCTGGGCCCGCACGCCGCTTGAGCCACGCGACCAAGCTTCCCGCCGCGGAACCGGCTTTGCCGGGCCGCTGGCGGACGGCCCCCTTGGGGGCTGGCGAGCGCGAGCGAGCTTGGGGGCGCCATCTCACACCCTTTCGTAGATGGTCTTGCCGCGGAGCCGGAACAAATCCCGCGACTCGGTGAAGTTCTCCGAGTGCCCCACGTAGAGCAGGCCGCCGGGCTTCATGACCGCGTGCATGTGCTCCAGCACCTTGCGCTGGGTGGGGTTGTCGAAGTAGATCATCACGTTGCGGCAGAACACCAGGTCGAAGGGGTCGCCCAGGCTGGCCCAGCTGGGGCTCATCAGGTTGAAGCTGCGAAATTCGACCAGGCGCGCCAGTTCGGGCTTGACGCGGATGTGGCCCGCGTTGTTGCCGGTGCCGCGCATGAAGTGGCGGCGCAGCCGCTCCGGGCTCAGGCCGCGGGCGTCGGCTGCATAGACGCCGCGCTGTGCGGTGGCCAGCACCTTGGTGTCGATGTCGCTGCACACCAGCTTGACCTGGGCCGACACGCCCAGCGTCTCCACCACGGTCATGGCCAGGGAGTACGGCTCCTCGCCGGTGCTGGCGGCGTTGCACCAGATGCGCAGGGGTTTGGCCGCACGCGCCCGCAGGTCGTCCACCAGGGCATGGAAGTGGTGCTCTTCGCGGAAAAAAGCGGTCAGGTTGGTGGTCAGGCAGTTGACGAACTCCTGCCATTCGGTGTCGGCGCCGGGGCCGGTGGCGGCCTCCAGCCAGCCCAGGTAGCTGGTGAAGGACGGGTGGCGGGTTTCGCGCAGCCGGCGCGACAGGCGGCTGTACACCATGGCCTGCTTGCCTGCATGCAGGCTGATGCCGGCGCGCTGGTAGATCAGCTTGCGTATGCGTTCGAAGTCGGCCGGGGACAGCGTGAATTCCGCGTCGCCGGTGGCTGGGCTGGAGGTGACAGATCCGTTCATGCCGTGGGTGTTGTGTGAGCCGGGCTTGCGAGGGCCGGGTGGCCCGCCGCGCACCCAGGTTGGGCACGGGAAAGAGTGTCGGGCGGGCGCCGGGCGCCCATGTCCGGAAATGGGCCACGGAGGCCGCCCATTTCCGCGTCTGGAGCCTGTGCTGGCCGCTGCTAGACTGGCCCGACACCCTTCCTGGGCGGCGCCCCCGCCCCAACCCCTTGGACCGTCGCCAAGCCAAGCCCCGCACCGACCCGAGCCCGCTGCAGTTCGACCGTGCGTTGCAGTTGCTGGCGCAGTCTGGCGTGGCGGTGCCCGAGGGCGAGCCCGGCTCGCCGGCCTGGCAGCAGGGCTTGATCGACGCGCTGGTGGACCTGTCCAGCCGCGATGCGCTCACCGGCCTGGCCAACCGCCGCGCCTTCGAGATGGCCCTGGCCCGCGAGGTGGACCGCGTCGCCCGCAGCGGCGAGCCGGCGCTGCTGCTGGCCTTGGACATCGACCACTTCAAGCGCGTGAATGACACCCACGGCCACGGTGCCGGGGACCAGGTGATCCGCGCCGTGGCCCATGCGCTGCTGGACTGCGTGCGCCCCATGGACCTGGTGGCGCGGCTGGGCGGCGAGGAGTTCGCCATCATCCTGCCCAATTGCGCCAGCACCTTTGGCGAAACCGTCGCCGAGCGCGTGCGCCGGCGCGTCGAGCGCATGCCGGTGGCCTTGTCCACGCAGGGCGGGCAGGTGGCGGTCACCATCAGCATCGGCGGAGCCTTTGCGCCGCAATGGGTGCGCTCCACGCCCACCTTGTGGCAAGAGCGCGCCGATCAGCAGCTCTACCTGGCCAAGGGCCAGGGCCGCAACCTGGTGCGCCTGGAACCCACGGCCGTGTCCGTGGTCAGCACCGAAGAGAAGCGCTTGCTGTTCGACAGCTTTCAGATCCAGGACCACGAATGACCCTGACAGAGTCCACCCCGCGGAGCCACCCGCACATCTTCGCCGTGACCAGCGGCAAGGGTGGCGTGGGCAAGACCTTCGTGTCGGCCAACCTGGCGGCGGCCCTGGCCCGCGGCGGCCGCCGTGTGCTGGTGCTGGACGCCGACCTGGGCCTGGCCAACCTGGACGTGGTGCTGAACCTCTTCCCCAAGATCACGCTGCACGACGTCTTCACCGGCAAGAGCACGCTGGCCGACGCCATCCTGCCCGCGCCCGGCGGCTTCCATGTGCTGCTGGCCGGGTCCGGCATGGTCGAATACTCGCGCATGACGCCCGAAGTGCGTGACCAGCTGCAGGCCGTCATCGACGAAGTGGCGCCCAAGTTCGACCACATCCTGCTGGACACCGGCGCCGGCATTTCGGACGTGGTGCTGTACACCGTGTCCCTGGCCGGCGAGGTGCTGGTGGTGGCCACCCCCGAGCCCACCTCGCTGACCGACGCCTACGCCACCATCAAGGTGCTGGCCACCACGCAGGGCCGGCGCAAGATCCACCTGCTGGTGAACCAGGTGCGCAAGCTCGGCGAAGGCCGCGCCGTGCGCCAGCAGCTGCAGCAGGTGGTGGACCGCTACGTCAACCCGCAACTGGACAGCCCCGTGCGGCTGGAACTGCTGGGCGACGTGCCCAGCGACAACGCGGTGCGCGACAGCGTGCTGCGCCGCCAGTTGCTGATGGAAGCGCTGCCCGGCGCGCCGGCTGCGCTGGCCCTGGTGCAGGTGGCCACCCGGATGACGGCCACGTGAGCGACGAGCCGGCCCCGTCAGGCCCCACGCCTTTTGAAGGCCTGGGCGGTGAGCCCGGCGTGCGCGCCCTGGTGGACCGCTTCTACGACCTGATGGACCTGGAGCCGCAATTTGCAGGCATCCGCCAGTTGCACCCCAGCACCTTGGACGGGTCGCGCGACAAGCTGTTCTGGTTCCTCTGCGGCTGGTTGGGCGGGCCCAACCACTACATGGACCGCTTCGGCCACCCGCGGCTGCGGGCCCGGCACCTGCCGTATGCCATTGGCATTGCGGAGCGGGACCAGTGGATGGCGTGCATGATGCAGGCCATGCAGGAACACGCCGTCGACGAAACCCTGGCCGCACGATTGGCCGAGTCCTTCTTCGGCACCGCCGACTGGATGCGGAACAAGTGACCACCCCCGTAGCGCCTGCGGCGCTCCCCCTCCAGGGGGCGGCCCCAGCGGCCCGGCAAAGCCGGTTCCGCGGCGCCCGCTTGATGGCGAGCGCAGTTTCTGTGGCGCTGTCGGCCTGCATCGTGGTGCCGCAGACGCAGTCGGTCTACGACCCGGACTGCAAGGCCATGACGCGGCAGGTGACGCTGGAAACGGCCGTCATCGGCGGCTTCACGCATTGCGTGGGCGATGGCTGCGCGGCGATGCTGGCCACGCTGGGCTTTGTGACGGCGGCGTCCGTGGTGGTGTCCGGCAGCATTGCCGTGGTGGGCAACGCGGTGTACTGGATGGAGCGTCAGGGCCAGTGTGCCGAAACCCGCGCCCGGACGCGCGCTGCGGCGGCCGCCGCTTCAGCCGCGAAGTAACACGATCAGCGCGCCCGCGCCGCCCTGCGGCGCACTGGCCTGCGTGAAGGCCAGCACGTTGCCATGCTGGCCCAGCCAGCGCTGCACCTTGGCCTTCAGCACCGGCTGCCGGCCGGGTGAGCCCAGGCCCTTGCCATGCACCACACGCAGGCAGCGCCAGCCGCGGCGCGAGGCTTCCTTCATGAAGCCGGCCAGCTCATCACGCGCCTCTTCTCGGCGCAGGCCGTGCAGGTCCAGTTCGCCCTGTATGGACCAGTGGCCCCGGCGCAAGCGCGTCACCACGTCCGGGCCGACGCCGCTGCGGTGGAAGCTCAGGCCGTCGTCGGTCAGCAGCAGGCTTTCGATGTCTACCTCGTCCGACAGCGCTTCCTGCAGAGCAGCCTTTTCGTCGGCTTCGCGCTGTCGGGGAAGCGGCTCAGGTGGCTTCACGTTCTGCGGCGCCAGCCCGTGCGCGGGCAGTGGCGTCACGGGGCCCACCGTGTGGGCAAACAGCTGGCGCTGCCGCTCGGCGGCGGCGTGCGCGGCGCGCTGCCGTACAGCCGCTTCTGCGGCAGCTCGTTCGCGTGCGCGAAGGGCGTCTCGCACGGCGGTCAGTCCGTCCAGGCTCTGCACCTTCAGCGGCTTGGCGCGGGTCACAGCAAACCTCGCTCAGCAAGCGACACGGTCTGGCCTTGGCCCACCACGATGTGGTCCAGCACGCGCACGTCCACCAGTTGCAGCGCGCTCTTGAGCGTCTGCGTCAGGTACTCGTCGGCACGGGAGGGCTCGGCCAGGCCGGACGGGTGGTTGTGCGCCAGCACCACGGCGCCGGCATTCAGCGTCAGCGCGCGTCTGACCACTTCGCGCGGGTAGACGCTGGTCTGCGTGAGCGTGCCGTGGAACATCTCTTCCAGGCGGATGAGCTTGTGCTGGCCGTCCAAAAACAGAACGGCAAAGACTTCCTGCGCCCGCCCGCCCAGGTGCAGCGCCAGGTAGTCCTTGACGCGGTTCGGGCTGTCGAAGACCGGTTGCTGGGTCAGCTGCTGGCTCAATGCCCGGCGGGCCGTTTCCATCAGCGCCAGCAGCTCGGCCCGCTTGGCGGGGCCCAGGCCCTTGATGGCCTTCAGTTGCGCGGGCTCGGCGTTCAGCAGCCCGGCAAAGCCGCCGCCGCAGGCGTCCAGGATCTGCTGTGCAAAGGTGAGCACAGGCGTGCCCTTGAAGCCGGTTCGCAGCAGAAGTGCCAGCAGTTCCGCGTCGGCCAGCGCGCCGGGGCCGCGGGCCAGCAGCTTTTCGCGAGGGCGCTGGTCGGCGGGCAGGTCTTTCATTGGCGGGGGCATCGGTAGAATCTGGGTCAGTCTATGCCACGGGCAAAGCCCGCTGTTTTGCCCGAAATGAGCGCCCCGTGACCCTCGTCCAACCTGGATCGTTCCTGACCCTGCACTACCGTCTGGCTGGCCCGGATGGCGCGGACGTGGTCAACACCTTTGCCGACAAGCCGGCCACGCTGTCGCTGGGGGCGGGTCAACTGGCACCGGCCATCGAACAGCAACTGCTGGGCTTGGCCGAAGGCGCGCATGAGTCCTTCGACCTGCCTGCAGGTGCGGCCTTCGGCGACCGCAACCCCGACATGCTGCAGCGCGTGAAGCTAAGCCTGTTGCGCGAACTGGGCGACCCCGACGCCGAATACCACGTCGGCGACGTGGTGCAGTTCCCCACACCCGACGGCAGCGCCAGCTACGCCGGCGTGGTGCGCGAGTGTGGTCCGGACTGGTTGCTGTTCGACTTCAACCACCCGCTGGCCGGCCAGCCCGTGCGGTTTGAAGTGAAGCTGCTGGGGGTGCTCTGATGGCGCAGTTGGAGGAAGTCTTCCTGGCCGAGCCGCGGGGCTTCTGCGCCGGCGTGGACCGCGCCATCGAGATCGTGGAGCGCGCACTCATCAAGCACGGCGCGCCCATCTACGTGCGCCACGAAATCGTCCACAACACCTATGTGGTGGACAACCTCAAGGCCAAGGGCGCCATCTTCATCGAGGACCTGGCCGATGTGCCCCCCGGCGCCACCCTGGTCTTCAGCGCCCATGGCGTGAGCAAGGCGGTGCGCGTGGAAGCGGCGCAGCGCGGTTTCCAGGTCTTTGACGCCACCTGCCCGCTGGTCACCAAGGTGCACGTGGAAGTGGCCAAGCTGGCCAAGGAAGGCTTCGAGTTCATCATGATCGGCCACAAGGGCCACCCGGAAGTCGAAGGCACCATGGGCCAGCTGACCGAAGGCATCTACCTGGTGGAAGAAGCCGCCGATGTCGCCCAGGTGCGGCCCAGGACGGGCAAGCTGGCTGTGGTGACGCAGACCACGCTGAGCGTGGACGACGCAGCCGAGATCCTGGCCGAGGTGAAGCGCTGCTTCCCGCACGTGCGCGAGCCCAAGCAGCAGGACATCTGCTACGCCACGCAGAACCGCCAGGACGCGGTGAAGATCATGGCGCCCGAGGTGGATGTGGTCATCGTGGTGGGCAGCCCCACCAGCAGCAACAGCAACCGCCTGCGCGAACTGGCCGAACGCCTGGGCACGGCCGCCTACATGGTGGAAGGCGCGCAGGGCCTGCAGCCGGCGTGGTTTGAAGGCCGCCGTTGCGTGGGCCTGACGGCAGGTGCCTCCGCGCCCGACGTGCTGGTGCAGGACGTGATTGCCCGGCTGCGCGAACTGGGCGCCGTGAGCATCCGCAAGATGGACGGTGTGCTGGAAAACGTGCGCTTCCCGTTGCCGCGCGGCCTGGGCGACCGCAGCATGGCGGAGGTGTCCTCCGCGTCCAGTTCCCGATCCTGACGGCCGCCGCTCTTCATCACCCACCCCATTCTTGAAGACGGCGCCCCAGCAGGCGCCGTCTGCGTATCAAAGTCAAGGAACGAACATGCTCGACATCACCCAACTGCGCCGCGACCTGGACGGCGTCGTCGCCCAACTGCAGCGCCGCAAGAACCCGCAGCCCTTCCTGGACGTGCCCCGCTACACGGCCCTGGAAACCGAACGCAAGCAGATCCAGACCACCACCGAACAAGCCCAAGCCCGGCGCAATGCGCTCAGCAAGCAGATCGGCCAGCTGAAGGGCAAGGGCGAGGACGCCACCGCCCTGATGGCCGAAGTGAGCGGCATCGCCGACCAGATGAAGACCGGCGCGGAACGGCTGGAGCAGATCCAGGCCGAACTGCAGGGCGTCCTGATGAGCCTGCCCAACCTGCCGCAGGCGCAGGTGCCGGACGGCGCTGACGAAAGCGCCAACGTCGAGAAGCGCCGTTGGGGCACACCCCGCGCCTTCGACTTCACGCCGCGCGACCACGTGGACCTGGGCGGCCCGCTGGGCATCGACTTCGACACCGGCGCGCTGCTGGCCGGCAGCCGCTTCACCTTCCTGCGTGGCCCGGCGGCGCGGCTGCACCGCGCGCTGGCGCAGTTCATGCTGGACACGCACACGCAAGAGCACGGCTACACGGAGTGCTACACGCCCTACATCGTCAACCGCGAAATTCTGGAAGGCACCGGCCAGCTGCCCAAGTTCAAGGAAGACATGTTCTGGGTGCTGCGGGGTGGCGATGAAGAACAGCGCGAGCAGTACCTCATCAGCACCAGCGAGATCAGCCTGACCAACACGGTGCGCGAGCGCATCCTGGACGCGGCCCAGCTGCCCATCAAGATGACGGCCCACAGCCCCTGTTTCCGCAGCGAGGCCGGCAGCGCCGGACGCGACACACGCGGCATGATCCGCCAGCACCAGTTCGACAAGGTGGAGATGGTGCAGATCGTCCACCCGGACCACAGCGACGCCGCGCTGGAAGAGATGACCGGCCACGCCGAAGCCATCCTGCAGAAGCTGGAGCTGCCCTACCGCGTCATCACGCTGAGCACCGGCGACATGGGCTTCGGCGCGGCGCGCACGCACGACCTGGAGGTGTGGATCCCGGCGCAGAACACCTACCGCGAGATCAGCAGCTGCAGCAACTGCGAGGCCTTCCAGGCGCGGCGCATGCAGGCGCGCTTTCGCAACGCGCAGGGCAAGCCGGAGTTCGTCCACACCCTCAACGGCAGCGGGCTGGCCGTGGGCCGTGCGCTGGTGGCGGTGCTGGAGAACCACCAGCAGGCCGACGGTTCGGTGCGCATTCCTGCCGCGCTGCGGCCCCACCTGGGCGGCCAGGAGTTCCTGCGCCCTTGATCCGATAGAATCCCGGGCTTCGCTCAGCGCGAGACCACAGCAAGACCCCGGAGAGATGGCAGAGTGGTCGAATGCACCGGATTCGAAATCCGGCGTACAGTTTTTGCTGTACCGAGGGTTCGAATCCCTCTCTCTCCGCCAGCCAGTCAGAGCCCGCTCCCGTAGCGGGCTTTGTCTTTTCTGGCGCCCGCCGCAAGGCAGGGTTCGTCCGACGCTTTGGCCTGGGTTGCTCGCCAGCCGGCGGGGGCACAATCCAGCCCTCCCATGCGTCACCGCCTGCGTTTTCCCCTCCTGCTGGCTGTTCTGCTGGCCCTGAGTGGCTGCGCCACGCGCGCGGTGGACGTGCGGCCGGTGGCGGCCAATCCGGCCGACTTCGCGACCTGGGACTGCGACCGCATCCACGATGAACAGGACGCCGTGCAGCAGCGCGCAGCCGACGTGGCCTATGCGGTGGACGAACGGGCCGGCAACAACATCCTGGCGCTCGGTGTGGGTGTAGCCGTGTTCTGGCCTGCCTTGCTGGCCATGCGGCCGGTGGGGCTGGAAGCCGACGAACTGGCGCGGCTGAAAGGCCGCTACGAAGCCCTGCTGGTGGCCGAGCGTCGCCAGGCTTGCCCACCTGCCGCGCCGGAACTGCCGCTGTCACGCACCGCTTCCCTGCCCGTGGCCCAAGGCGACCGCCTGGTCTACGAAGACCGCTCCCATGCACGACAGGCGGCGTCGGAATGGGTGCTGCGCCTGCGCGCCCTGCGGCGTGGGGAGTTCGAATACAGCCTGGAAACCGGCCCCGCGGCGGGTGGCCTGTGGCGGCAAGACCGCGCCGGCAATGTGCTGTCGTCGCCCAGTGGGGCGATGCAGTGGCCGCACCTGTTGCGCGGCGGCTTGAAGCTGGGCGACGTCACGGGCGGTGAACTGCTCATCAGCGGCGACCCGCTGGCACGGGCACGCTTGCGCGGCCAGGTGGTGGCGGTGGGCCCGCAGAACATTGCCGGCCGGCGCTTTGACGCTGCGGTGGTGGAACTCTTCGGCGACGCCCCACGGGGCGACTCCTACACGCGGGTGGACGGCGCCATCGTGGTGGACCGCGACACCGGCGTGCTGCTGCGCCTGGACCTGCGCAGTGCGGCGCCGGGTTTCATGCTGCAGCGCCGCCTGATGCGGGTGGAAGCGGCCACGCCCTGATCGGCGGCGCCTGCACTGCGCTGTGGTGCGGTGCGGGGACACGATTCTTTACCCCGTCCGCACAGCGCCGATACGCGGGCTGGGCACCATGGGCACCATCGCAACACCGAACGGAGCCCCCTGATGAACCACTTCTCCAACCCCCTTCGCCTGACCCTGGCCACCGCCGTGGTGGCCATGGCAGGCCTCGTATCCCAGACCGCGTTCGCCGCGCCGCCAGACGGCCCCATGGGCGGTGGCATGGCAGGCGGCATGGGCGGCCACGGCATGCACCACGGCATGGGTGAAGGCGGCATGCATGCGGGCAAGCATGGCGGCCGGCAAGGTGGCATGGGCATGAACGGCCGCCACGTGGGCCGCATGCTGGACGCCGTCAAGGCCACGCCGGAACAGCGCAGCCAGATCAAGGCCATCATGGACGCTGCCCACAAGGACGTGGCGGCCCTGCACGACAGCGGCCGCAAGCTGCACGATCAGGGCCAGTCGCTTTTCACGCAGCCCACCATCGACGCCCGCGCCGCGGAAGCGCTGCGCCAGCAGATGCTGGCCCAGCATGACGCGGTCAGCAAGCGCCGCATGCAGGCCATGCTGGACGCGGCCAAGGTGCTGACGCCGGAGCAGCGCAAGACGCTGGGCGACAAGATGGCCCAGCGCCGCGGCATGATGGAGCGCCACCGTGCGGAACGCCACCAGATGGACGCGCCGGCCACCAAGTGAAGCCAGCGCTATCCTGGCCGTTTTGCTGAGGACCCAGCCGCACCGTGATCAGCCGACTCCTGCTCATCGACGACGACCTGCGCCTGACCGACATGGTGGGCGGCTACCTGCGCCAGAACGGCTTTGAAGTCGACACGGCCGGCTCGCTGGCGGTCGGACGCGACCGGCTCAAGCAAGGCACTTACGACGCCTTGCTGCTGGACCTGATGCTGCCCGACGGCGACGGCCTGGACTTCACGCGCGAACTGCGCTCCAACGGCCGCACGCGGCGCCTGCCGCTGCTGATGCTGACCGCCCGCGGCGAGCCCATGGACCGCATCGTGGGCCTGGAAATGGGCGCCGACGACTACCTGCCCAAGCCCTTCGAGCCGCGCGAGCTGCTGGCCCGCGTGAAGGCCTTGCTGCGCCGCGCCGCGCCCGAGCCGGGCGACGATGAAGTGCTGAGCTTCGGCCGCCTGGAAGTGGACCTGGGCGCCCGCGTGGCGCGGCTGGACGGTCAGGCCTGCGACCTCACCAGCCACCAGTTCGAACTGCTCACGGTGCTGGCCCGCAACCCGGGCCGCGTGCTGTCGCGCGACCAGATCATGGACGCGCTCAAGGGCCACCCGCTGGAAGCCTTCGACCGCAGCATCGACGTGCACATCTCGCGCATCCGCGCCGTCATCGAGGAAGACGCCAAGGCGCCCAAGCGTGTGCTCACCGTGCGCGGTGCGGGCTACGTGTTCGCCAAAAAGCAAGACTCCGAAACATGAGCCCCCAGGCTCCCTGCGGTCGCCACCCCCCGAGGGGGCTCACCTCGCCCAGGGGAACCCCGGACGAGGTGCTCTGAAGGTCCCCATGCGTTCGCTGTACCTGCGCATCTACCTCACGGTGCTGGTGGCCCTGGCGGCGTTTGCGCTGGCCTCGGGCTGGCTGGTGCAGCGCCACATGGAAGACCAGCGCGTGCGTGCCGAAGGCGCCGTGCGCGACCGCGCCGAGGCCTGGGGCGAGCTGCTGCAGCGTTCGCTGCCGCCGCCGGACGCGCCCGTGGCCGAGCAGACGGCGGCCTTGCGCGAATGGTCCCAGCGCCTGCGCCTGCCCATGGCGCTGGACGACGCACAGGGCCAGCGCATTGGCGCGTCGGACTCCTTCCTGCGCCGCGAGAACGACACGCCCGACATGTCCGAGCGCACCCGGCCCATACGCTTTGACGACGGCCGCACGCTGTGGGTGCCGCGCCTGAACACCATGCGCATGGGGCCGGGCGGCCTGCGCGGCCCGCCGCCGGGCGGCACGCCCTGGTTCCCCACGCCCCGCGGCTGGCCGGACGGCGTGGGCCTGGCGTTGCTGCTGGTGGTGCTGTTCCTGGCCGTGGCCGGCGGCGCCTACCCTGTGGTGCGCCGGCTCACGCGTCGGCTGGAATCCTTGAAGCAGGGCGTGGAGGCTTTCGGTGCCGGCGCCTTGCACCACCGCGTGGCCGAGGACGGCCGCGACGAGATCGCCGCCGTGGGCGCCAGCTTCAACCGCGCCGCCGGCCGCATCGAAGCGCTGCTGCGCTCCCACCAAAGCCTGCTGGCCAATGCCAGCCACGAACTGCGCAGCCCGCTGGCCCGGCTGAAGATGGCCGTGGCCATGCTGGAAGACGCCGCACCCGCGCAGCGCGCCAAGCTGCGCAAGGAAGTCGACACCAACATCGCGGAACTGGACGCCCTGGTGGAAGAGGTGCTGCTGGCCAGCCGGCTGGACAACGGCCAAGGCGGCACCGACCTGGGCCAGCCGGTGGCCCTGCTGGCGGTGGCGGCCGAGGAGTCGTCGCGCACCGGCGCGGCCGTGTCGGGCCAGGACGTGGTGGTGGCGGGTGATGAACGGCTGCTGCGCCGCGCTGTGCGCAACCTGCTGGAAAACGCCCAGCGCTACGGCGGGGGCGACGTCACCGTGCACGTGGCGGCTGACGCCGCTGGCGCCAGCTTGCGCGTCTGCGACCGCGGCCCTGGCGTGCCGGACAGCTACCGCGAACGCATCTTCGAACCCTTCTTCCGCCTGCCCGGCCATGCCGAGCGCGAAGGCGGCGTCGGCCTGGGCCTGGCCCTGGTGCGGCAGATCGCGCAACGCCACGGCGGCAGCGTGCGCTGTGAGCCGCACGAAGGCGGCGGCAGCTGCTTCGTGCTCAGCCTGCCAGCTTCTGCTTCAGCACCCAGGCCAGGTAAGCTGTGAGCAGCGCCGCAGCCAGCGTGAGGCCGGTGGTGCTGGCCATCCAGAAGCCGGTGGCGCCCAGCAGCGGCTGTGG
>Ga0075163_10008767_pt1 | contig 13292 bp, 6 predicted proteins | sample JI1023141ADNA_FD_71478 | JGI IMG/M metagenome (GOLD analysis project Ga0075163, IMG submission 71478) | Wastewater effluent complex algal communities from Wisconsin, to seasonally profile nutrient transformation and Carbon sequestration -... | ecosystem: Engineered > WWTP > Effluent > Algae...
GTCGCTATAAAGGATGGCGGGATCAAAAAACCGCAAGCGGAAATTGCAGTTCGCGCCCCTGTAAGCCTGTGCAGGTGCGTGCGCCTCGCCCTGCAACGGGCTTTGTCCCTCGCCTGATATGCAGGAGACCATGGCGGGCGTAAGACCGCCGAAGGTGCCGCGAAGGCGCTGCGCGGCGGCCTTGAGGGCGAGCGTCTCACGCTCGCGGCGCCGGGCCTTGATGACGCGCCGCTCGAGTATCGCCCGCGCTGTCAGCAGGCCTCGAGGCGCTCGCCCTCGATGCGGGCGTTGTCGAGGTCGATGCGGGCCTGCTGGACCGCGTACTCATGAGCGTTTGATCTCCGCGCTCCCGACGGGGAGCCACTTCAACCTCTCTCTCCGTCGTTCTTTAGTTTCTGGGCTGCGGCGCTCGCCTCGGCCACCCCGGCAGTTTCAAGGCCAACACAGCTTGGCCTTCAGCTTCTTCGCCAGCCTCCCAACGACCGCGCTCGCAACATCTGTCATGATCGGCAAGATAATGTCTCGCACCCGTGGCGGCAGAGTTTCTTCATCACCTTCTTCCTCGTCTTCCTCAACCTCGAAGATGGAAGGGTTCCGTTCTCTGAGGGCTTGAAGGGATTCCTTAAACTCCCTCCCTGGATAGCGAGCAGCGAAGTTCTCGTAAGCATAACCCGTGGTGATGCTTGCCCGGTGCTCTCGATAAACATCCAAAATTTCCAAGATGAAATCTCTGTCCTCAGAGCCAACGGCTCTCAGGATGAGAGCCGGCTCTTCATAGAAGAGAGAGCCCCGACGATGAAGCTCATCGCTCAAGATTTCTATCAGCCCCCAGTGTTTAGTAACGAGATCGCAAGATGCTCCAAGATGCTCCAAGATATCTGCCCCATCGCCAAACCTCTTCAAAAATTCCTCGCGGTCGCCGAATCCACCACTCCAAACCCTTGCTGTAACTTCGAGCGGAATATCTTCAGCCTTCAGCCAACCGTTGCGGCGCGAGACACCAATCATTTGAGCCGCAATGCCAGCGAGGAGAAATGCGCTGTACTTCTCAGGCTCGGGAGCAAAGTGATCGGTCGTCGCAACAGTGCCGCCCACTCCAAACCCTTTTGGGTCGACTCCCAACTCGATGGTTATATAAGGAATAAGTTCCCGGATGGCTTTCAAGGGTGGGTGCGAGATGCACTCCGTGAAGGCGATCACGTAATGACCGGCCTCATGGTCCGCGCTCTCTTTGCGCCGCTCTTCACTGTCGATCATGGCGAGAGCCTACATGGAGGCAAGAGTTGCCCACCTCTTGCGGTACCGCTTCCAACCAGCGACGGCTTCACGGATCGCCCTTGTCGCTTCTGTACTCCCAAGCCAACGCCTTCTCTGTGCAAAATCTTCGAAGCTCTCAAACCATCTTTGGTCAGGATGCTTCGCCTTAAACGCGGGCCTGAGTTCACAGTTGAGATCCTCTTGTCGGCGATCCCGATAGACCTTGAGAAAGGGGGCGATGCAAGAATCCGCTTTTAGGCATTCAAGAATCAACCTCGGTTCATCATGATAGAGCATGCGGTGATCTTGAAGTTCTCGGCTCAGGGCTTCAACGCGTTCCCAATTATCGTTCAAGATCTCCCTAGCCTTTGCGATGTAAACCCATGGGTCCGCGTCGGCTCCAAGTGTTTCATGAAGCTTCTCGATATCTCCCCCTGCACCACTCTCGAGGCGGAGCTCAAAATCCTCGGGCACGCGATCTTCATCTCCAAGGCCGTGACGCATCTTGAAACCGATCCCCTGAGCCGCTGCACCGGCTAGACAAAAAATCCCGTAATGCTCCGGATCTTGCTCTTTCGCATCCATGTTCAGCCAACAACTTCCGCCGCTCCCATTCCTGGGGTCCGGTTCAATGGTCATAGAGAATGGAACAAACTTCATCTCCAAGATATAGAGCATCACCCAATGCCCCGCCTCATGTTCCGCACGTTCAATCTCAGGCGTGTGGCACTCCATCACGGGAATCTCTCTTGGGCCGGACACGCGCGGAAGTGTAACTCCCTCCCTCAGCCCAGAGTCAAGCTGCAATCTAACCTATTGAAACATTTACAAGAACGGGAGGCGAGCCGCAGGCTCGCCCCCTGTTTCGCTCCATTACTCAGCGCCCAAAGGAAGTTCTAGCTGCTTCAGTTTTGAGAAGGGAAGTTCTAGCTGAACTCCCTCCGCCCGATAGGTTCGCCGTGTTGGTTCCGACTTCTCATCTTTGACAAAGGGATAAGAAATGGTTGTCCTTGCGTCTTGAACTTCGATTAAAATTGCGACTCTTAGCATTTATTTTCTCCTTAAAACGACGTTCGCGGGCACCCACCACGGATTCCCGCGAACATCTGGAGCTTGGACGCAAGTTACCCCAATCTGTTCAAGCGCAAGATCGCTTGAAGCCTCGCTGCCCTGTCCATCGTTCGCCCGAGGCGATGCTCAACAAGGTCCTCAGCATCTCCTTCCTATCCCTCATCCTCGAGGGTTGCTGCCCGATCTCCCAACCCGACGGGATCCGATCCAAACTCGGGGCATGAGGAGTCGACGGGTGGCCATCTCTGCGAGGTGCGTATTCCGGTACACTTGGGCAGCCGTTCCGCTGGGATCTGGGCGAGCGTTCCGGACAACTTGGGCGGGTCGGAGCGTAGCGATGGGGTGGGTCGGGGAGGGTGGCACGTCGGGCGTGATGTCGGCGGTTGACATTCCTCGGAGCGAGCCCACCTTCCATGCCCCATGCCCCCGGCTGCGCGAAATCGTGACTGGACGGCTGCTGCGTGCGGAGGCGGCCGGTGACGCAACCCGCGAACGGCTTCGAGTTCGGGCAGTCAGAAAGCCTGACCCGGCGGATCGCGGGCATCATCGGCAGCTACCGCCCCGGGATCGGCATCCTCAAGGAGTTCCTGCAGAACGCGGACGACGCTGGGGCGACGGAGTTGCGCGTCGTTCTCGACCTGCGGACCCATGCCGGCCGCGACCTACCCGACGACCGGATGACGGTGCTGTGTGGGCCGGCGCTGCTGCTCGCCAACAATGCGCGGTTCAGCGAGGTCGACCTGCAGGCGATCCGCCGCATCAGCGAGGGCTCGAAGTACCAAAGTGGGCCCAAGACCGGCCGCTATGGGCTCGGGTTCAACACCGCCTACAACGTCACCGATCACCCCGCCTTCGTGACCAACGACAAGGTCTGCTGCTTCGACCCGCACCGCGATACCGTCGCCCGTGGCGACGGCCCGGGCCGCGGTTGGCACCTCACCGACGCCTGGCGCGAGTTCCCGGACTGGCCGCGGCTGTTCGCCGCTGGCGGGCTCGCGGAGGGCTGCGACGACCTCGACGGCACGATCTTCCGCCTACCGTTCCGACCCGCCGGGCGGACCAGCGAGATCTGCGGCCGACCGTTCGCCGAGCCTGAGATCCGGAGCATCTTTACGGAGGCCGCGGAACTCGGCAGTGCCCTCCTGCTGTTCACCCGCAACCTCGAGCGGCTGACAATCGTCGAGATCGACGCGGAGGGTTCCCGCGAGCTTCTGCGCGTCGAGCTCGGCCCGGACCCCGCGTTCCGGGCGACTCGCGCCGCGCTGAACGCGGCCGTACAGGGTGAGCTGCGGGTGCTGCTGTCGACGTGGCGCTCCTCGACCGAACCGCTGCCGCTCCACCTGTGCTCCTCGAGCTGGCGGGTTAAGACGCCGACCGCCAGCCGCGACGAGGACTGGCGCATGTGCATGGGCCTGGCCCGCGGCGCCGACGATCGCCTGCTCCGGGCCGCGCAGGCGATGGTGCATGAGCTCGGCGAGAAGGCGATCCCATGGCTCGGCGTGGCGGCCGGGGTCCGCGACGCGACGGCCACACCGGTGCCCGGGACCCTGTACTGCGGGCTGCCGCTGCCGGTAGCCAGCGGCCAGCCAGTGCATATCAACGGGTACTTCGACCTCGATTCCTCGCGCCAGCACCTCACCGCAATCGGCGACGCATCCGGTGATGCCATCAAGGCCCGCCTCGACTGGAACGCCGCTCTGCTTGCAGAGGGCGTCGCCCCGGCCTGGGCTGCGCTGCTGACCGATATGGCCGCGCATGGAGTGGCCGACCTATACTCGCTGTTCCCTGCGCGTCCGCCGAACCGCGGGCCGCTGGCGGACATGGTGACGCGCGCCTACGCCGACCTCGCGGGTAAGGCGGTCGTCCGCGCGGCGGTGGCGGGCGGGACGCGCCTGGTCAAGCCGTCCGAGCTGCGGCTCCCAGCGCCGGCGTGGCGGACGCGGCTGGCCGATCCGCTGATCGCCGACGACCTGCCGGTGCCGGTGCCCATCCTCCCCGAGCCCGTGGAGGCGAACTTCGGCGAGGCGATCGCCGCACTCACGCCGGCCGACCTGCGGCTGCGGCTGCGGCTGCCCGCGCCTGTGGAGGACCTCGACTGTTCGATCGCTGACGCGCCACGGTCCTGCCTGCGACAGCGCGGCTGGATCGAGAACCTCCTCGCGTACGCGCTGAGTGACGGCTCGACGGAGCTCGCGCGGCTGCCCTTGATCGTCCTCGGCGACGGCAGGCTGCACACGATAGGCGCCAAGCCATTCTTCTTCGCCACAGACGAGCTGCGCGCACTGTTCGTCCAGGCACGCCACTGGTTCGTCGACCCAGCGTTTGCCGCGGCGACCGGGCTCGCACCTGTCCCCGAGGTCAAACTGCACCGGATGGACCTCGAGCTGGTGCTCCTGAACCTCAAGGCCGTGCTCGGAAAGGAGACCGTGTGCGCGTGGGACCCGGACGGGCACCAGCCGCCGCACCGCGACTGGCTCCGACGCCTGCTGCATTACCTCGCGGGCCAGGAGCTCGGCGGCCGCGCCGGCCTCGCGGCGGTCCCGCTGCTGCCCGGCGACGACGGGCGGCTGTACGCGCCGCAGCACCCGCAACGGCCATTCGTGCCGGCGGACGACGTCGGGCCGGCGGTGTTGGCTGCGCTCCGCGGGCTTGGCGTCGTCGTGCTTGCCGAGCACGCGACATACAGTCAGGAACTTCGCGAGCTGCTCCACAAGGCGCCCGCGTTCGGACGCCCGCTCACCGGACCGGCCCTGGTCGACGCATTGTCCGGGCGCAGCGACGCGGCGCGGTCGCTGGGTGACGGCGCCGCGGCGCTACTGGATCTCCTGGCCGAGTCGCGCTGGACGTACACGCAGCAGCAGCAGCAGCGGCTGCGGGCCCTGCCGCTGTTCCCCTCGGATCACGGCCCGGTTGCCCTCGCCGACGCGCGCGTGTTCCTGCCGTCGGAGTTTCGCGCCCCGGACCTGGCGCTCGACGTCCGCCTCCTGCAACACGGGCGCCGCTGGGGCGGGCTGTACGAGCTGCTCGGGGCGGAGGAGATCGATGCTACGGGCTATCTCAAGCAGGCGTTGCTGCCGGCGCTGGACGAACTCCAACAGAGCGACCGCCACCGGGCGCTCGAGTGGCTGCGGGACAGCCTGCCGGGAATCCGGGCGCGGCTCGGCCAGGAGGATGCGGCGTTGTTCCGGAGGCTCCGCGAGGTACCGCTGGTCCTCGGCCTCGACGGCGAGCTGCACCCGATCGCCGAGCTCCACGACCCGGACAGCGCGCTCGTCCGCGAGGTGCTGGGCGCCGAGGCGCGCTACCCGGACATGAGCCGCTACGCCAGCCGACGCGACGCCTGGCTCGCGTTTTTCCGTAGCCTCGGGCTCGTCCGAGAGCTGACGAAGGAGCGCCTCATACGTCACGTCGAGGTCCTCGCGGCCCGCGGCATCGCGGCCCTGCCCGCGCTCGAGCGAGTCTTCAAGTACCTCGACGAGACGCTCCCCGAGGCGCCCGCCGCCGAGATCCTCGCCGGCCTCCGCTCGATCCCGTGGCTGCCGGTCCGGACCGCCTCGAAAGCGCTGGGCTTCGCCGCGTTCACTGAGAAGCTCTTTCGACCCGGCGAGCTCGCGCTCGACGATCGCCTCGTGGGCAGCTGCCTTCCCGTGCTGGCCTGGAAGTGTCGTCACACCACCGCGGTCGCACTCGGCCTGATCCGCGAGCCGACGGCGCAGGACGTGCTCGCCCACCTCCAGCGCCTGCTCGCCGAGTTCGTCGACCTGGACGTCGCGGACGAGCCCGCGCAGGCATTCGGCAGCAACTTCCAGCACATCGTCCGCTATCTTGATCGCTTCTGCGGCGAGCCGCGATTCACGTCCCAGGACAACGCGGCCCTAGCGACGCTCAGGCAGTCCCCGTGCATCTGGGATCCCCGCATGCGGCGTCTGTGGCGCCCCGCGGACGTGTTCGCCACGCCGGTGCCGTTCTTCGAGCCGCTGCGCACCCAGGTCGTCGTGCCCGGCGGCGATCGGTTCCTCGCGCGGCTCGGCCGCCGCGACGCGCCGGGCCCGGCGGACCACGCGGCCTTCCTCGCGGATCTCCGCGATCGCGTCGGCGCCACAGCGCTGGACGAGGCCCAGCGCCTGCAGGTGCTCCATTCACTTCAGGCGATGACGGCCGGACCGGACGGTCCGCTGCCCCTACTCACGGTCGACGGCCACCTCGTCGACTCCGACGACCTATACCGCGACGACGCACCATGGCTGCGCGGGCGCCTCGGCGACGGGCTGGCGATCGCCGCACCGGAGGTGCCCGCGCCGCTCCTGGATCGCCTGCAGGTGCGTCGGCTATCGATCGAGGTGCAGGAGAAGATCGCCCACATCGATTGTCACGGCATCACCGACGAGGCTCGGGCCGTGTGCACGAACTTCGCACGGCGTATCGCGTCACCACAATTCGCGGCCGGGCTGGCGCGGCTCGTCCGCCACGAGCATGGCGTCGACGCGGCGCCGCCTGCGATTTCCCTGGCGATCGAGCCGGTCGCCCGCGTGGAGGTCGAGCTCGTGCTCGCCCGGACCCGCTCGCTCGGCCGCGCGGAGGCTCCGCAATACTTCGACGACGCCCGCCCCTGTCTGTACCTCGCAGGTCATTCCGAGGCGCGCCTGGTCAAGTGGGTGGCGCAGGCGGTGTCGCGTCTGCTCGGCCCTCTCGCGCCGCAAGCGACGGCGGCATCGCTCCACGACATGCTCGCGTGCGAGGCCGCGGAGATCGACGCGGTATTGAACGAGGATCGTATCCCCCAGAGCACGCTCCGGGTGATCGAGATCGATTGGCACGCCGAACCCGCCGAGCCGGCCGACGACCAACAAGACTCCGACGAAGCCGACGAGGGGCCGGTGAAACGATCACGCGCGGACACCCGCGAGCGCGGGACTTCGGACAGCGACCGTGGAACCACGGGCCCACGGCCCGTGAACGCGCCAACCATGCCGGGCCCCGGCGCAGGCATTCATGCGGGCGGGACGACCGCGCGGGTCGGCGCGTCGTCGGTGTGGGCCGACGCGTCCGCCGCCCGGCCGCCCACCGCGCCCGAGGACGGCGTGCATCACACCCGGCGCGATGGCGTCGGCGGCGAGTCGCCGCGCCTCGTCGGCGACTCCGACGGCTCCGACGAGGCGAAGCAGGAAGTCGAGGAGCGCGCCCTCGAGATCGCCATGCGTCACGAGCTGGCGCACCGCCGCAGCCCCGAGCGCATGCCGCACGGCCATCCGGGCCATGACATCCGCAGCACCGGCGAGCCCGCGGAGCGTCGCTGCATCGAGGTCAAGGGCATCGCCGGCGACTGGAGGAACCGGGCGGTGCACCTCACGCCGACGCAGCTCGAGCAGGCCCGGGCCCTCGGCGGCGAGTACTGGTTGTACGTGGTCGAGTGCGTGGCGAGCGAGCCCGTTCTGCACTGCATCTGCGATCCGGCCCGGCACATCGTCGGCTTCGCGATCGACTCGACGTGGGCGCGCCACGCCGAGGCGGCTCCGCCGATCTCGACCCCGAAGGTCGGCATGCGACTGTACGACGGTACGGCGCTGCTTGGCATCCTCACGCGGGTCAAGAGCGCGGCCGCGCTGCACCGAGTCTGGTACGTCGCGGACGACGGTGCGGACATCGGCCTAACGTTCCAGCCCGGCAAGCATACCCTCGAGGACCCTGCGCATGGCACGAATGATCCCTGAGCTCAGCGATGTCCGCCTGGCGGACCGCCCCTTCGGCGAGGCTGCGGTCTACCGCGCGTGTCGCGACCGTCTCGCGGCCGACATGGTCGTCCTCTACAGCGTGCCGATCCTCCACCGTGATCGCCGGGTCTACGAGGGCGAGGCCGACTTCGTGGTGCTGGATCCGAACGGCGGCATCCTGGTGATCGAGGTCAAGGGCGGAGGCATCAGCCACGACCCCGTCGCCGGGACCTGGACCACACGCAACCGCGACGGCAAATCGCCGATCGACGACCCGTTCCTCCAGGCCACCGCGAACCAGCACGTCCTACTCAAAATTCTGCAGGCGCATCCCCGCTGGGCGCAGAGCGTCCGGGGCTGGACGCTCGCCGGGCACGCGGTTCTGTTCCCCGATCTCACACGCCGGCAGCTGTCCGTGCTGCGCCTGCCGCATACGCCGCCCGCCATCGTGGGCAGTGGGGACGACCTGGACACCTTCCCGGCGTGGCTCACCAGTGTCGATCAATTCTACCGCGGACCCCACGACGTCCCGCTCGGGCGGGCCGGGGTCGACCTAGCGAGCGAGCTGCTGTGCAAGCGGATCGAGGTCGACGCCCCGCGCTCGGCTCGCCTACGCGAGCAGGAGGCCGAGCGCCTGATCCTCACCGACCAGCAGAGTATCGTCCTCGAGAGCGTCGCCGAACGCCCGCGGGTCGCCGTGTCCGGCGGCGCGGGGACCGGCAAGACCCTGCTCGCCCTACTAACGGCCAGACGGCGGGCCGAGGCCGGCGAGCGGCCCCTCTTGCTGTGCTTCAACCGCATGCTGGCCGCCCACCTCAAGGACGTGACCCACGCCACCGGGGTCGACGCGATGGGCGTCCATGCGTTTTACACCTGGTGGATCAGCGTCGTCAGCAAGAAGCTCGGGCGCAACCTCCTCGCCGAGGCCAGGGCGCAGTTCCCCGGTCAGAGCCACACCGAGGTCGTCCTGCCGCAGGCGTTCAGCGTTGCGCTCGAGACGGAGCCACCGCCCTACGACAGCGTGATCGTCGATGAGGGCCAGGACTTCCATGCGACCGATTGGCTGGCGATCGACGCGCTGATCGAGCGGACCGGTGCGCGGCTGCTCGTATTCTATGACCACAACCAGATGCTGTATCCGCGCAATGACTGCTTCCCAATCGAAGACGCGGATTGCGTGCGGTTAACGCGGAACTGCCGACATACCGCGCCGATCCATCACGCGAGCTACCGGCGCCACTATCATGGCCCGCCCACGCGACCGTCGCCGATCTCCGGCGATCCACCCGTCCCCGTCCACGCGGCGCGCGGCGAGCAAGCCCGCGAGGTCCGCAAGGTCGTACAAAAGCTGCTGTCTGACGGCGTGCGGCCGGGGGACATCGCAGTGCTGGTCCTGGATCTCGACGAGCGGGCCGGAATGTGCCGCGCTGCACTGCCGCCGCTCGCGGGGATCGCGTGGAGCGAGGGATATCGCGGCGACGGCGTGTGCGTGGAGAGTGTGAACCGTTTTAAGGGCCTGGACGCCGCGGTGATCGTACTATGGCTGGCGTCGGAGTTCGACACGGGAATCCACCGCGAATGGGTGTACGTCGGCCTGTCACGCGCAAAATCGTGGCTGTATGTCGTGGGCACCGCCGAAATGTGTAACGCGGTGCTGTAATCCTCTGGGTGGATGAAGCACCGAGCAACTGGTTTTGTACCGGGCCCTCGCTACGCGCGCTAAGGCGGCCCCGCTCATCGTGATGCCCTTGTGCGTGATCTGAAAGAGATCATGCCCGCTCTTGACGACCGAGGGCCACTACGGCCACATTCGCTCGCACACAGGAAAGGATATCGCCATGAGCAAGCCGCAAGATCGCACCGTCTCCCGTCGCTCCGATGGAACCTGGGCAAACACGAGGAATGATGCCGATAGGGCATCAAGCCTGCACTCAACCCAAGCGGAAGCGAAGGCCGCTGCCAAGCAGATGCTCCAAAACCAGGGAGGGGGCGAGGTCACAGTTCAGGGAAGAGACCACAAGTTTGTCGACAAGGACACCGTCGCTCCGGGGAAAGATCCGTCGTCCGTCAAGGACCGTGAACACTGAAGGGCGCCACGGAATGCTGCCAGACAGCGCCCCTTTGGTCGCCGTGGGCCGTCGGTCAGCACGGCCTGACGCGCCCGCGCAAGTAGGCCGGAGTTGCACGGCGGAGCCAGCGAGATCAGGGCGACGCTGGTCGCCGCGTTGTCGACGACCTCGTAGGCGTAGGGCGGCATCCGCTCGGCCTTGGGGTCGGCGGACGTGAGCGGCGAGCGGCGTCATCGTGCGCCCCAGACCGACCACCACCAGGCGGGCACGGACGCCTTGGAACTGGTACGCCGAGACCTTCACGAAGACCTTGCCGCCGTCGGTCTGGCGAGCGATCTGGGCAAGGGCGTCGGCGAGGTTGGCACTAATGTGTTTGATTTGTGGTTTGGGAAAGGGGCAGCACTGGGGGCAGGCATTGCAGGGCCATCTGGATCTCCTAACCAGATGGCTCGCAAAAAAACTTGAAAAGCGAGTGCTCTTCAAACGGACTGAAGGGCCACGGCTTTCGCGTCGGGGTCCCGCGCCGAGTCAGGCCACCAGTCGGGACTGTGCAACGCCTTTCCGTAGTCTGCAATGGGTCCTTCATATCCGAACAGGCGAGCATAGAGCGCGACCAGCATGGTCCGTAGAAGGGCAATCTGCTGTTGGGTAGCGCCTGCTTCATATTCCCGAGGCGTTCCCTCATGAACGTATTCGCCCCGTAGCCCTCCCAGAACGTCCATCTCGGGTGTCCAGGCGATGCCGAGGCTGTTGAACGCAGCCCTTACCTTGGACTTCTCTGTAGAGAAATCTCGCACGATGTTCAGGAAAGACGTTTCGTTCCCTTGGGTGGCAAAATTCTTGATCTCTTCGGCGTGAGCGTCAACCCACTGTTTCCAACCGGCTGGATCGGCGAGCTTCGGCATCTCTTTTTGGATCAGCCCGTGCAGCCTCCCCAGCGAGACGCATGATTCCAGTGCCATCCACGCGTGCACAAACATGGATTCAAAGGTCCGCCCATGGCCTTCGAAGTGATGGCCCGTGGGAACGAGAAGTAACTTCTCGAGTTCGGGCCGCGACTTCAACGCTCCCATCACTCGGTTGAAGAAATCGATGCGGAACAGAGGTTTTAGAAACGGCGTGGGGGAGCCTCCTAACGGGGCAGGCTCTCCTGCATGTCCTGTCATCATATGGCAAAGGCCCGTGATCTCACCGTCGCCGGACAGGCGGTGCATGACGGTGAGATGCAAAGGGTGCCCTTGCAAGTACCCGATCAGCCGTAGCTCAGGCTTGAGATCGTCCCCGGGCGGTTCTTGGGAACCTGAGTCAATGCAGATGACCCAGCCCTCTTCGTGACGCAGGAGCAAGGTCGTATATCGGGCCTTGAAGATCCAGTGTCCACGCGGACTAAAGCCCTCGAAACCGTCCAATTTCAAGTTCCCGGAGACGTCTTTCAGCCACCAAGGGGTCTTGCTGATGTTTGCCCACGCGACCCAGAGGCATGGATTTGCGTTGTCCTTTAGTGCGGTCCATCCTGCCATGTGACACTTTGAGAGCACTTCGGCGGGGCTTTCTCCAGATAGTCGCGCATGTAATTTCTGGAGGCCGACGAAACCATGCCGGGCGACTAGGAGAAAATCCTTATCGGTCTTGATGACGACGGACTGAGGAGTCCAATCCGCGGATTCCTTCATCATCGAGCTTGCCGTAGGCGGGCACGCCTCGAATTCCAGGAAGCCCCTACTGGTCGTGTTAATCTGGATCCCGTCGACTTCTACTCCGTCCCAGATGCACTCCGTCACCAAGCCCAAGTCCGACGGAGTAAAGCTCTGCGCCACCTTGCCGATGTGCTTCAGGATGGGGCCGTAGTGGAGAAGCATGGTAGCGAAGTCTACGGGGGACCTTACGGCGATCGCAAGGCGGCATCGCTGGGACGCATTCCGACGGACCCGATTACAGCACGGAGCAGACCTTCGCCCTCCAGAACGACAGACGGCTGGCTCCCCCTTGGGACCCTCTGGGCAGTCGCCGTCCTCGCGGCAGATCAAAGAGCACCCAGGACTTCGACCCCTGATAGCGCACAGGTCGGCGGTCACGGGATCGAAGTTATTTACGGTGACACATGGGCTGTAGAGGTCGCCACCGCAGGCGGTGACGAGGAGGAGGGAGGCGGCGCTCCTGGGCGTTGATGCGGGTCCTGCTCTTGTCGTGGGCCCTGGGAGGTTAGAAGAGATCTCCCAAAGCGAGAGCGGTATCGCTCGAAATTGGCGAAAACTCTCTCGGCGAGAAACCCAGGTTGAACCCCAGCTAACCGAGTGAAACTCCAGCAAACCACCCCCTAACCGCTCCGAACCCTACAAGGGGGTTCTAGCTGTGGGTCTGTGGGGTGGGTGAAAATAGTCTGTTTACACTTCTCTGGTCAGTCGCTAATTTTCGTGGTTATAGTCGCGGCATTGACGGGTGAGCCGTAACGATCTGATCGTCGCAGGCATGTCCGAGACGCTCTTCGCGCTGATCACCCTAGCCGTAGCTGTCCTGGCCTTGGCCCTTCGTCGCTCGGGCCCGATGACCGCGGACCGCGGTGGGAAGATCGATGCGCGGACGAGCTTCACGTTCCACATCCACGCACCGATCTTGCCGGGAGTGACAGGGCCACCTGCACCATCGTCTCCCAAGGAGCTCGAGCAAGGCAAGGGCGATGACGGGGGCTAGCCGATACCCTTTGCCCGAGTCTCGGTTTCTTGACCAGTCGTTGAAGGGGTCGCGCCTCACAAGGAGCGATTTGGCATGACCCACGAGAAGACGGTGTATTGGCTCAGCGTGATCGAGACAGATGGGTTGGTTGACGAACGGAGGGGTTGCGGATGAAGTGGAGGGTTGAAGGAAGTTATGCGGCGGTGCCGAGGCGGTCCAGTTCTCGGCGTTTCGAGCGACGTGCACGAGCAGCCTCGAGTCGGCGATCACGCTCGGCCCAGATCTCGGTCTCGCGGCCGAGGAGCTTGTCGCGCAGGGTGATGTAACCGATGGCGCTGTGGAGGCGGCGGTTGTTGTAGTGGTCGATGCGAGCGGCGATGGTGGCCCGGGCGCCGTCGGGCGTGACGGCGTGGATGGTGCCCTTGTCGAGGGTTCGGTGGTAGCGCTCGATCTTCCCGTTGGACTGCGGGTAGTTGACCGAGGTGCGGACATGCGTGAGGCCGGCGAGGTC
>Ga0075163_10008768_pt1 | contig 13291 bp, 7 predicted proteins | sample JI1023141ADNA_FD_71478 | JGI IMG/M metagenome (GOLD analysis project Ga0075163, IMG submission 71478) | Wastewater effluent complex algal communities from Wisconsin, to seasonally profile nutrient transformation and Carbon sequestration -... | ecosystem: Engineered > WWTP > Effluent > Algae...
TCGTCTTTTCAAAATCGCAGGTATCAAATTCGATCAGTTCTTCTACCCCGGCAATACCAGCATTTACGACGGATATATTCACAGCATCTTCACTTATATCGGTTGCAATGATACAGGTACCGGGTTTGTCGATCACTTTATTTTCTGCTTCCCTGATCTGTTGATGGTAATAACTTTCATCATACTCACTGAGATGCATAAACGAATAATTGTTGCGGTACAGTCCGGGCCTCCTGTTTGTAGCAAGCAATGCAGCCTCAATGGCGATGGTGCCCGAACCACACATGGGGTTTATGAAAGTTGCAACACGGTTCCAGCGGGTGGCCAGCAATGTGGCTGCAGCCAGGGATTCAAGCATGGGTGCTTTACCGGGAATTTTTCGATACCCGTGTTTCGACAAAGTTTCTCCTGATGTATCAATGAATATTTCGGCCAGTGATTCTTTCCAATATAAATGAATGACCACACCGGAAAGTTCGGGACCAGAATCAGGCCTTGAACCCGTTTTCTCCCTGAAACGATCAGCAATAGCGTCCTTCACTTTTACATTTGCAAACAGGTTATTGGTGATCGTATCGTTACTCACATTGCTGCTGATGGAAAAATATCCATCGGCTGGAATGATGGTTTCCCATTCGATTTCCAGCAGTTTCTTATACAGTTCATCCGCATTGTAGGCATTGAATTCCTTCAATGAAAAAAGCACCTGGCTTGCACAACGCAGGTTAATGTTCAACCTGATGCAATCCTGCAGGCTGCCGTTTAACTCAACACCCGTTTTAAAAACCCTCACAGGCGTGAATCCTAGCTCCTCGATTTCCTGTTGCAGGTAAGCCGATAACCTGTTGCTGCAGGTAACAATAATGCGGTTCTGACTGGTAAATACATTCATGGTGGCTACAAAAGTAGGTAATTGTAAAATGATGGACTTTGCGCTGATGATGCAGCTTGTTAAATCAACTTAAGTTGTATACTGGTCAATGAAAGAAACGCCAGGTGCTGCCATTCATCATTCAGACAAAAAAATATTACCTTGTAGTATGGATGGTCAAAAAGAAATCAGGCTGGCAGTGTTGATTGATGCCGACAATGTGCCCTACAGCAATGTGAAAGGTGTAATGGAAGAAATTGCCAAATACGGCACACCAACTTTTAAGAGAATTTACGGTGACTGGACCAAACCAACCGTTTCGGGCTGGAAGAATGTATTGTTGGAAAATGCCATCACGCCCATTCAGCAATACAGTTATACCAGTGGTAAAAACTCAAGCGATTCTGCGTTGATCATCGATGCGATGGACATTTTATACTCCGGTAAAGTTGATGGATTCTGCATTGTATCGAGCGACAGCGATTTTACCAGGCTGGCAACCCGTTTACGCGAAGCAGGCATGAAGGTTTTTGGCATCGGGCAAAAGAAAACTCCCAATCCATTTATTGTTGCCTGCGATAAATTCATTTACATGGAGATCATTCCATTGGTGGAAGAAACGGAAAGAACCACCAATGTTAAAACCACCCATGTGAAACCTAAAGCAAAAGCCGCGGTTGATAAAGTAAATAAAGAAACCATCAAACTCATCAAAGCCACTATTGACGACCTCGCCGATGAAAATGGTTGGGCCTTCCTCGGTGAAGTGGGTAACCTCATTATCAAAAAACAACCCGATTTCGATCCCCGGAATTATGGTTTTTTGAAATTAACTCCTCTTATTAAATCTCTGCCCCAATTTGAAATTGATAAACGGGAAACGGATAAAGCCGGCATTAAACTGGTGTATATCAGGAATAAAGAATAATAAACCTTCCATATTGCGATATTTCTCAGCCTCTGCAAATACCATTTTAAAGGGTTTTTAAAAATCAGCACGCCGATTTCAAGGTTTTTTCGGCCTAATGTCGTAACTTTTATTCCCTTTTCTCCTACGAAAATCAACCTTTTCTTTCCCCCACTACGTATATACTTAGTATTACTTATTTAAAATGTACCATGACCAGGATTAACATCATGATCTTATTGGCATTCACGTTGTGCGGGTTAATTTCTAAAAACGTGATGGCGCAATCATATAAAAAATTCTCCCATTATAATGGCGGTTCCGGTATTGAAGAGGTATCCAGGTTACAGGTTGTTAACGGAGAAAGTTATTTACTCGGTACAACCCGATCGGCAAACTTCCCCGTTACAAACGCCACTACTTATAAAGGTCTTGTTGACATCACCCTCACCAAGTATGATGTAAATGGAAATGTAGTATATGCTACTTATTTAGGAGGAACATATAATGAAACCATTACCGCCATGCAGGTATTGAACGGTGAAGTCTATTTAACAGGAACCACAGAATCGATCAATTATCCTGTCACCAATGGATCTGTTTTTAAAGGCGGGCTGCAGGATGTGTTTGTCACTAAACTCAATTCCAATGGATCCATTGGCTTTTCTACCTACCTCGGTGGTGGCAGAAATGAAACACCTGGTATTAATGCGCTCCAAATCATCGGAAGTGAATTGGTACTGGCCGGAACAACAGGTTCTACCGGGTATCCTGTTACAAATAATACAGTTTATGGTGGTGGGCCCAGTGATATTTTCGTTACAAAACTTAATGCAGCCAATGGAAACATCCTGTTTTCAACATTATATGGCGGTGATAGTACCGACAACCTGGTGAGGACAGAATTTGATAACGGTGCAGTATATGTGCTGGGAACATCTTTTTCAACCGATCTGCCGGTAACCGTTGGTAATTTTCTAAACGACCCGGTACAGAATGGTTTTATCACTAAGTTTAGTCAAACCAACCTGGATATTTCCTACGCAAGATACCTGGGTGGATTTGGATCTGACTTTATAACGGCCAGTAAATTAGACAATGGCATTTTACATGTTGGCGGTTATACATATTCGGTGGGATTTCCGGTGACCAATGGAACCACAGCGGCCATCAGCGGATTGGATTTTTCGGATGGATTTTATACCCGGCTCGACAGCAATGGCAACATCATCTATTCAACTTACCTGGCAACGAACGACCTCGATATGATGAGCGCACTAACGATCGCTAACGGCAACGTATACATCATGGCAGAAAGAGGATTTAATGCGATCAACGGCGAACGGAAAGTCATTGTTTTTAAACTCACTTCATCCGGCGGCATTGTATATTCGAAAAAACTGAATCTTGGTTTTGGGAATACCAATTCAATATCATTTCAAACATTGAATGATGATTTTTATGTAAGCGGCATTTGCCAGAGTGCAGCATACCCCACCACTAATGGAAGCCAGTTCTTTAGCGGGGGTACTGGCTTTTTTACAAGGCTTGATGCAGCAGGAAATATTGTTTATTCAAGTTTCCTGGGAAAAATGAGCGGGCTGCAACCTATGAAAATTGCCAATGGAAAATTTCATTTGCTGGCCAATTCTGATGTACTCAGTTACCCGATCTCCGACCAAAGTGTAATTGCCGGAAGTACTGATAATATACTTATCATCAAACAACCCGATGGCAGCAATGTGTATAGCGGTTATATTGGCGGCATCAATGCCGAACTGGCTGCGGCACTTGAACCCAATGGAGATGATGTTTACATAGCAGGAAAAACCAGTTCCGAGAACTTCCCGGTAACAAGCAATACGTTATATAACGGTAACGGTGACCAGTATATTACAAAGTTCTCTTTCTGCCCTTTGAATTACCGGGTTATTCCCGATTCGCTTTCACCAAAAATTCAAACAGCCTGCCAGTTTGGACTAGCACAAAAAATTACCGGCATCGACATAACCGTGCCTTCAGATAGTCTTCCAACACTTTTCCTAAATGGAATAGCAACAGGCCAGTTACCTGTAAAAGCAAACTATCAATGGCAAACAGCCAATGCTCCAACAGGACCGTGGACAAATATTGCTTCGGCTACTTTTAGAGATTATACACCCGTATTAGGTGCATCCAATCAATATTTCAGGAGATTGACTTTTACACTGCCCGATTGTAAAAATGAATTGATTCACATCAGCGACACAGCTTCTGTTTTGGCAAATCAACTCACTGCTCCAACAATCAACCCGGCAGGGCCATTCGTAACTTGTCCCGGAAGTCCAATAACCATTGGAGGAACGCCAACCGTGTCTGGTGGTAATCCTCCATATACCAGTTATGTCTGGGACATGGGAGCGGGTACAGGTTCTAATCCAACGGTTAGCCCTAACGCCAATACCATTTTCACACTGGTGGTAACAGATGCTTTGGGCTGCAGGCAGATCGGCCAGGAAATTGTATTAACATACCGTGCCAATGCCGGGCCCGACAAAGGTGCTTGTAATGCTGTGGCTGTACAGATCGGATCATCCCCGATTCCGGGATTACCTTCTGTTATTTATGACTGGCAACCTTCTGCCGGACTAACGGCAACGAATATCCCACAACCCATGGCCAACCCGGTTGTTCAAACTGATTATATTCTTTCCCTCACCATACCACAATCTGGCGGAGGAACATGTGAAACAAAAGATACCGTAAGGGTAATACCTGTCGCCGCTCCCGCAAACCCTGCATTTGCGGGGCCTGATAAAGTGCTTATCCTGAATGACAGCACATCCGTGGGCATAACAGCACAAGCCGGATATTCTTATACCTGGAGCCCGGGAAGTTATCTCACGGGCAATACAACGGCCATTACTTATTATTACCCTGGAAATATCAGCATGCCCGTTCCTAACCCGGCAACCCTTTTTGTAACTGCTCAAAAAGACGGTTGTTCCTTTGTAGATGAAACTTCGGTCGCCACCATAGAAGCAAGGGCCGGACTCGATGGTTGCGGACCCCGCATCGTTGGGCTTCAAGACAGAACACCAGACATCAATGAAATATATGAATGGTCACTTGTATCTGGTCCTGGTACTTTCACCGGAGCAACAAATTTACCACAGGTGCCCGTGAGTGCTTCGATTGGATCGCCCAGTATATATAAACTAACGGTAACGCTTAACGGTGTAAGTACTACTGATGAAGTGCGGGTACCGGATGTTTGCTCTGGCTGCCTGGTGACCATTGAAGTAGATGCTCAATATGATTGCCCCAGCTATGATGTAAATGGCGGAAATGTAACGTTAACCGCTATTTCAGCTAACCCGAATGCCATCTATAACTGGACGCCACAGGTTGGTTTATCCGGCTATACCGGCAGTATTGTACAACTCACCGACAACGTACCAAGATTGTATACGGTTACTGCAACTGATATGAACGATACTTCAATTCACTGTACGTACAATATTTTTGTAAATGACCCCGCCTTTTCAAAACCTGTATTCCCGGCACCGGATACGGTAACCTGTATCGGCACGCCGGTAAGCATTGGGCTACCACCTGTGTCGGGTTATACGTATGAGTGGACGGGCATCGGCTTGTCTAGCAACCTGGTGAGCAACCCGGTTGCCACAATTTCTGTTCAAACTTCGTATCCCGTAATGATCTCTGATGGCAATGGTTGCCGGTTAACCGATACCGTTTTGGTAGCACTTCAAAATACACAGGTAAATGGCGGCGCAGACTGGATCATCTGCAGCAGCGGCATCATTACCTTAGGAACGCCTGCACAACCCAATACCAGTTATTTATGGGAACCACAGGCTTCGCCATGGCAAAATGGTACAACCCAATTGTCGGTACAACCAGATGTGTTTGTTGCAACCGATATCAGCTTTGTGGTAACCGCTACCACTTCGGCGGGTTGTATCACCAAAGACACGGTAAATGTCAGCTTCAATAATAACCCCGTTTTACCTGATGCACCGGATACCTTTATTTGCAAGGGAAATTCAGTGTTAATCGGGAATACGGCTATTCCAGGTGTAAGCTATCAATGGTCGCCTGCAACAGGGCTGAACAATACAAACATTGCGCAACCATTGGCAAATCCAACAGTAACTACAACATATACTGTTGTGGCCACTTTCCCAGGTTCATGCGGTGCTACTGCATCCGACCAGTTAACCGTTACCGTTGGGAATGCATTTTTCAGTATGCCCGATATTCCTTACTGCCCGGCCAATGGTGCCTTTGCCCTTGGCAATGCAGCTCCACCCAACATGGCAACATACAATTGGCTGCCACAACAGCTGGTAAGCAATGCGTTAATAGCAAACCCGAATACACTAAGCCCGCCACCAAATGTAACGGTAACGTTTACCCTATTGGTTAAAGATCTCAATGGATGCCAGTACAGGGATACCATGCAGATCATTCCACAGATCAGCCTGCCCAACGCTGGCCCGGATAAAACGATTTGTAAAGATGGGTCAACCCTCATTGGTAGCGCTACCAATACAAGTGGCCCGGGCATTACTTATAGCTGGAATCCATCCACGAACCTGGATGACCCTACCAGCCCTAACCCTTTATTCACGGGAACTACAGGAGGTGTTTTTTCTTATACATTGATCAAGACCGATAACAATGTTTCCTGTTCGGCTACCGATATTGTGATCATCAGGGTTATTGATTCACTGTTGCCCGTTATCAACGGCCCTACTGTTTGCCAGAATAGTTGTGTACAGATTGGCACAAATCCTCTTCCGGGCGTTCAATACCAATGGACACCTTCAACAGGTTTATCAGATCCAAATATTGCAAACCCACAGGCATGTGTAGGGGCAGTTTCAACCGTATACACACTTACCGCAACAAATTTTATAGGCTGCATTGCCACCGCCGATGTGGTCATTGGGGTAAATCCTTTGCCGGCAGCACAGGTTAATATTCCTACTGTAACCGCCTGTCTTGGTGGCAGCAGTCCTTCCTTTAATCCAGTGATCAATCCGCCGGGCAACTATTCTTACCTATGGTCTCCAAACAATGGCAGCTTGAGTAATGTAAATATTTTGTCGCCACAAATAACCATTCTCAATACAGGCATTACTCAATATGTATTGCAGATTACAGATAATGTGACTGGCTGCAGTAATACTGCCACCGCAAGCCTGGTGGTGAATATTTGCCCGCCACTTGCCATCATCGGCGATTATTTGTGGTATGATACAAATTCAGATGGGTTGCAGGACCCCGATGAATTAGGTGTTGCAGGCATGACTGTAAATCTGTATAATAATGTTGGTTTTAATGTAGCATCAACGCTTACAGATGCCAATGGATTTTATCAATTCACCGATGTGCAGCCTGGGAATGGATATTATGTGATCTTCAGCAAACCCGCCGGTTTTGATTTTACAGAACAAAATGTGGGAGGAACTGCAGCTAACAACAACAGCAAAGCAGATGTAGATGGCAGGAGCACAAATTTCAATGTTCCAGCAGGTGCGAGTATTACCAATATTGATGCAGGCATCGTTGTAACCTGTACGGTACCCGTTACACTGGTTAACTTCACTGCTACCTTACGCAACCGGGAAGTTTTCCTGAACTGGCAAACGTCAGCCGAATATAACAACAATTATTTTACCGTAGAAAGAAGCAATGATGCCATCCATTTTACCGGCATTCGAAATGTGGCAGGACACGGCACAACCGTACTTCCGCATAATTATGCATTGACAGACCATGATCCATATACCGGGATGAATTACTACCGTTTAAAGCAGGTAGATTTCGATGGACAAAGTACCTATTCTGAAGTGGTGCCTGTATTTATAAACAACGAAGACCTGGTGACTACCATATATAACCCTGCTAATCATTCCATTCAAATCAATTTCAAAAAACCGCAGGATCATGCAAATATCAAATTATACGGCAGCAATGGCCAATTGATCAAAAATGCTCAATTAGCGAATAACAGTAGCCGTTATAATCTTTCATTACCTGTTTTGGCAGGAGGTATATACATTATACAAATTGTGAGTGAAGAATTACAGTACTCTAAAAAAATACTGATCAGCAATAATCAATAATGGCCGGTTGATGGTAGTTTTCCGAATGAATGTTAGTGCTATTGCTGATTGAGCAATGTCATGCATTTTTCAAGACTGGATTTCCAGTCCGGAATATCAATGCCAAAGGTTGACCTGAATTTCGTAGAGTCGAGGACAGAATAATGTGGCCGTTTTGCAGGGGTGGGATAGGCGGCCGTTTCAATCGGATTTACAACGCAGTTACTATTACTTATTTGTTTAATGGCCAGGGCAAAATCAAACCAACTGATGAGTCCCAGGTTTGAATAATGATAAATGCCGGAAGCCGGTTTTTCAAACCTGCTGATGATCTGCAGGATGGCTTCAGCCAGGTCGGCCGCGTAAGTTGGAGCACCAAACTGGTCGCTGACCACAGCAATCGATTCTTTTTCTGCCATCAGCCTCGTCATCGTTTTCACAAAATTCTTTCCATAACGGCTATAGACCCACGAAGTTCGGATGATGATCGTTTCTTCACAATATTCCCTGGCGAGTGCCTCTCCTTTTAACTTCGAGGAACCATACACACTAACAGGAGATGTAGGATCTGATTCGGTATAAGGAACAACCCCTTCCCCATTAAAAACATAATCGGTAGATATATGGATGAATACAGCCCTGTGTGACTGGCAGGCTTTTGCCAGCTTTCCTACTGCTTCGGCATTGATTGAAAACGCTTCTTCAGTTTCTGTTTCTGCTTTGTCTACCGCAGTATAGGCAGCACAGTTGATGCAATGGGTAATTTCATTCTTGTCAAAAAAAGCATTGATCGCATTTACATCATTCACAGGCAGATCTTCCCGCGAGGTGAACAGGAAACGATACCCTGGATAGCGCTTTTCCAACGCCCGGAATTCCATGCCCAATTGGCCATTGGCGCCCGTAACAAGGATATGCTTTTGTGTGCTCAAAAATGACCTGTTAATTTTTAAAAATAAAGTTCCCTTTATGGTTGTTGAAATCGGGATATAAAAGGTCTTTGTCGGAAATGATCTGATCATGCGATGGAATTCTCCAATCTATTCCCAGGCTTGCATCATGAAGGGAAATACCCCCTTCAGATGCCTTATTATAAAATGCATCACATTTATAAAACACTTCAGCTGTTTCGCTCAAAACAGAATAGCCATGTGCGAAACCCTGCGGGATGAGTAATTGGCGTTTGTTCTCTGCCGATAGTTCGATGCTCAAATGCTTTCCGTAAGTTGGTGATCCTTTCCTGATATCTACTACCACATCAAGAATACTTCCCTGCAATGCACGGATAAATTTGGTTTGTGCATGTGGATCCTGTTGAAAATGCAGGCCACGAATAACCCCGTACACTGATCTTGCCTGGTTATCCTGCACGAAATTAATGTTGATACCTTCTGCCTGGCATATCTTTTCACTATAACTTTCAAAAAAGTATCCCCTGCTGTCATTGTGAACAACAGGTTCAAAAATAAAAAGACCTGGAAATTCTGTATTAATAAATGGCATGGTACGATTCTGTTAAAAACTTCAATGATTCGGATTTTGCTATGATCAGCTATATTTCTTTCTGAAAAATTCGATTGTTTCGGTTAGCCCGTCTTCAAAGCGTTTACCTGGCTGATAACCCAACATTTCTTTTGACAGTGAAATATCTGCGAGTGAATTCCGGATATCTCCCGCCCTTGGTTCCCGGTAAGTGGCTTCCCATTCGCTACCCAGCTGGCTTCCACATGCATCGTATAAATAGTTTACCGAAAAATATTCACCAACAGCTACATTGTATACTTTATTGAATGCAAAAGTATTCTCGCACAGCATGCCTTTAATATTGATCTGCACAGCGTTTTCTACAAATGTAAAATCGCGGGTCTGTTCTCCATCACCATTGATGTAAACAGGTTGCTTGTTGATAATACCTTTTACAAACAAGGGAATCACTGCAGCATAGGGACCATCAGGATCCTGGCGTGGACCAAAAATATTGAAATACCTGAAGCCCATTAGTTTGATACCATATACATCGGCAAAAACCTGCGCATATAATTCATTCGTTTTTTTTGTTGCGGCATAAGGCGATAAACAATTGCCTACCCTGTCTTCTACTTTTGGCAGCGTAGGCTCATCACCATATACAGAAGAAGAAGATGCATACACAAAAGCTTTCACTTTATTATCAACAGCCGCTTTCAGCATATTTACAAAACCGCTAACATTTACATCATTAAAATATACGGGCTCTTTGATCGAACGGGGCACAGAACCCAATGCAGCCTGGTGACTCACATATTGTATGCCAGCACAAGCCAGTTGACAGGTTTCAGCATTTCTAATATCGCCTTCCATGAATTCGAATGCAGGAAAAGCACGAAGGATTGAAAGGTTTGATTCGAACCCATTTACGAGGTTATCGAGTACCCGAACCTTTTTGGCGCCATTCTTCAATAAATATTCAGCTATGTGACTTCCGATGAATCCTGCACCACCTGTTACCAGGAATGAATCGTTTGAAATATCTTTAGTATGAAAGGTCATATTTTTTATTCAATGCTTGGTTATTCTTTCTAAGGTTAGCTTCGATGAAACAGGGTAAAGTTTCCTGGTTTATAAACTCCAGTAACTCCTGCTCTTTATTTTTCCACGGTATGACCCTTTCAGATCAGCAATGAGGGCTCCATCTTTTGTAATAGAAGCAAAATAAGCATCATCAAGTATCTTGTATTCGTTATGCGGTACCGTTACGATAACCGCATCATAATCTGATTGAATAGAAGGCGTTAACGTAAACCCGTATTCATGCTTCAGTTCATCACTATCGGCATAAGGATCTGTAACATCTACATTGAGTGAATATGATTTTAATCCTTTCACCACATCAGCCACTTTGCTATTGCGGATATCACTCACATTTTCCTTAAAAGTTGCACCCATTACCAACACTTTCGCATCTTTTACATTTCCATTGTGTTGAATAATATATTGCAGTACTTTTTTTGCAACATACTCAGCCATGCCGTCATTGATGACCCTTCCGGCCAATATCACCTGGCTATCGTAACCCAGTTCTTTTGATTTGTACGTAAGATAATAGGGATCTACACCAATGCAATGTCCACCTACCAACCCCGGCTGAAAGCGAAGGAAGTTCCATTTAGTACCAGCAGCTTCCAATACTTCAAATGTATTGATGTTCATTTTATCAAAAATGATAGACAGTTCATTCATCAATGCTATATTGAGATCGCGTTGAGTATTTTCTATGATCTTGGCGGCCTCCGCTACTTTAATGGATGAAGCCTTGTGTACACCAGCCTTCACCACCAGTTCATACACTTTCGCAATCACTTCCAGGCTCTCATCACAGCAACCGCTCACAACCTTTACAATGGTGCTGATGGTATGTTCTTTATCTCCCGGGTTTATCCTTTCGGGTGAATAACCGATCTTATAATCGTCAACCATTTTGAGGCCGGATAATTTCTCAATGATCGGCACACAATCTTCTTCTGTACAACCGGGATAAACCGTACTTTCAAATACCACATAATCTCCTTTCTTGATCACCTTACCAATGGTTTCACTGGCCCTTTGAACAGGTACCAGGTCGGGCACATTGTGTTCATCTACCGGTGTAGGTACAGCCACAATGAAAAAATTCGCTTTGCGCAGTTCATCCAGTTGATTGGTGAATGTGATATCGCAATTTTCAAAAGCTTCCTTTTCCAGTTCCTGGCTGGGATCAATGCTGTTGCGCATCATTTCAACTCTTTCTGCATTGATATCAAAACCAATTACTTTGATCTTCTTTGCAAACTCAAGTGCAATGGGCAATCCAACATAACCCAAACCAATAACCGCTAGTGATTTTTTCTTATCCAATAGATCCTGGTACATCATTGTATTCATATTATTATTTTATGCTTTCGAATTCCTTAGGTAATTTATAGAGTTCTTCGTTTGACAGCGTTTTAAAGTAATCATAGGTCTTTTTCAAACCTTCTTTTCTACTAATAGTCGGCTGCCAGTTTAATATTTCTTTTGCCCTGCTGATATCGGGTTGACGTTGTTTAGGATCATCTACAGGCAATGGCTTGTATACGATCTTTTGTTTTGTTCCGGTAAGCTGAATGATCTCTTCTGCAAAATCTTTCAGGGATATTTCATCGGGGTTACCAATGTTTACCGGCATCGCATAATCGCTGAGCAATAACCTGTAAATACCATCTACCAAGTCATCTACATAACAGAAACTTCTTGTCTGGCTGCCATCACCGAATACCGTCAGGTCTTCTCCCCGCAATGCCTGGCCGATGAATGCCGGCAAGGCTCTTCCGTCGTTTAACCGCATCCGTGGTCCGTAGGTATTGAAAATTCTTACGATTCGGGTTTCCACCTGGTGAAAAGTATGATACGCCATGGTGATGGCTTCCTGGAATCGTTTCGCTTCATCGTACACGCCTCTCGGACCAACAGGATTCACATTGCCCCAATATTCTTCATTCTGCGGATGTACCAAAGGGTCGCCATACACTTCGCTTGTACTTGCTACCAGGATGCGTGCGTTTTTGGCCAACGCAAGTCCGAGGCAATTGTGTGTTCCCAACGATCCTACTTTTAAAGTTTGGATCGGGATCTTTAAATAATCGATCGGGCTGGCAGGTGACGCAAAATGTAATATATAATCGAGCTTACCGGTTACATGAATGAATTTGGAAACATCGTGATGGTAAAATTCAAATTGCTTTAAATGAAAGAGATGCTCAATATTTTTCAGGTCGCCGGTGATGAGGTTATCCATGCCGATAACCTGGTATCCTTCCTTGATAAACCGATCGCATAAATGCGAGCCTAGAAAACCTGCAGCGCCTGTGATTAAAACTCTTTTTTCTGACACAAATTTTTATTTAGTTGTTTAGCCTATGCCGGGATCCTGACCACTTTACGTCCTACACTTTCGTAATGAAAACCGAGTTGCTCCATCTGTTCAAGATCAAACAGGTTCCTTCCGTCGAAAATGAATTTATTATTCATCGTAGCAGCCATCTTTTCAAAATCGGGCGTGCGGAATTCATTCCATTCTGTAGCGATGATCAACGCATCGGCGCCATTGATTGCATCATATTGGTTTTCTACAAACTTAACACGATCACCCAGGATGCTCTTTGCATTGGGCATGGCTTCGGGATCAAATGCACTGATGCTGGCTCCTTTGGCCAACAAAGCCTCGATCATATACAAGGCCGGCGCTTCACGCATGTCATCGGTATTAGGCTTAAAGGACAATCCCCATAAAGCAAAATGTTTGCCCGAAACATCGCCATTGAACAGGCTTTCAATTTTAGGAACCAGGTGAAGCTTCTGGATCTTATTCACATCCATAACGGCTTCCAGTATGCGAAAATGATA
>Ga0075163_10008769_pt1 | contig 13291 bp, 9 predicted proteins | sample JI1023141ADNA_FD_71478 | JGI IMG/M metagenome (GOLD analysis project Ga0075163, IMG submission 71478) | Wastewater effluent complex algal communities from Wisconsin, to seasonally profile nutrient transformation and Carbon sequestration -... | ecosystem: Engineered > WWTP > Effluent > Algae...
CCATTCGCGAAGGTGCCGGCATCCGTGGCGGCATCCGGGCCATCGAGACCCTTCAGCCGATCCAGGCATTAGCCCAGGCCGAATCCGATCTCCTCGAAGCCGTGATCGCCGAAAACGTCGCTCAGATTCGCCTGTTCCATGCCGTTGGGCAACCGCTGGTTCAAGCACCCGACACGGCCATCCGAACCGTTTCCGAACTCCCTGAACGGCTCCGAAATTCGAACTCTACGGCCGATAATCGAATCCGATAATCCGAAATTCGATTCGAACGATTCCTGAAATCGCAATTCGACGTCCGTGATGAACCGGACGAAATTTTCGCATCGGACGAAACTTTCCCGTAACATCGGTGTATCGCTTAAAAACCACGCGAAGAAGTTCCACGCGTGGTTCGGGTAGATTCGCGACATTCCGAAAAGAGGCCCGGCGCTCATGATTCCCAAACCCGTCATGATCCGATTCGCGGCGATTGTGTCCATCGCCTTCTCCAGTTGCATCGCAATCGTCCCATCGGCGCATTCTGCCGACGACACGCCCCCGAAGTCGACGAAAAAAGAGAAAGCGAAAAAGAAGAAACCGGGCAACGAGACCGTCGACAAGGCCACGGCACAAGAGAAGAAATCCCTGGCCAAAGCGATCGAAAAGCAGGGCGGCAGTGAAGAAGACGTAAAGCGTGCCTTGAATGCCGTTACGCCTCAGGACCGCCGTCAGGCGCTTCGGACGATCGCGGCCATTCAAGCCTTCGTAAGGGCCGTGGAAGCCGCCGAAAAAACCGGCGGCTCGGACGAATCAGTCGAGAAAATCCTGTCCGCCCGGCCCGTGAAAAAAGTCGAGCAACCGAACCTCAAGCCAGCCGATCTCGACACACTGATGGAGAAAGCCCTGGCTTCGGCAGGCGTCAAACCCGCCGAACTGGCCGACGACGCCACGTTCCTCCGCCGAGCCGCGCTCGATCTGACCGGCACCGTACCCACGCCGGAACAAGTCGCCGCGTTCGAAAAGTCAACCGACCCGGACAAACGTTCGGCCGCCGTTCGCAAAATGATCGAATCGCCACAGTTCGCGGCCAACCTGGCCAAATACTGGCGTGACGTAATCCGTTACCGGGCCACCGAGACCCAGCAGCGGCGATTTCAGCCGATCGCACTGGAAAACTACTTTCGCGACAAGTTCGCCGCGAATACACCCTGGGACGAAATCGCCCGCGAGTTGATCACGGCCACCGGACCGATCGACGAAAATCCCGCCGTTCTGCTGACCACGGCCCAGGAATCGAAGGCCGAGGAAACCGCTGGAGAAGTCTCACGCGTGTTCATGGGCGTGCAGATTCAATGTGCCCAGTGCCACGACCACCCCACCGACCGCTGGAAGCGAGACGAATTCCAGCAGTTCGCGGCCTTCTTCTCAGGCCTTCGCACAGTGAACTTCTCGGGCAATCAAGTCGCCGCCGGCCAGCGCGTCTTCGGCCCCAGGGCCGTCGGCCAGCCAATTCACCAGGTGGCCAATCCCAAAGACCCCGCCGACATGCAGCGGTTCTCACCCGCGTTCTTTCTTGGCGAATCGAAAACCGAGCTGCCCGTGAACATCACGGTGGAAGCTCGCCGCAAACTCGCGGCCAGCTACATCGCCAGCCAGGATAACCCCTGGTTCGCCAAAGCCTTCATCAACCGTGTCTGGTACGCCCTGACCGGTGACGCCTTTTACATGCCTATCGACGACATCGGCCCCGACCGCGAAGGCAAGAATCTGGAAGTGCTCGACGCCCTGGCCACCGCCTGGGCAAAGGGCGGCTACGACATCAAGTGGCTCTACGAAACCGTCGCCAACACGAAAACGTACCAGCGACAGAGCCGCGAAATGGACGCTTCTGCATCCGCCGATGACCCCACCGGCGCGAACTGTCCGACTCGCCTGCGGGCCGATCAGATCCTCCAGAACCTCCGTCAAGTCACCGGCGTGCCCATCATCGGCATGAAGGCCCCCGAATTCCCCAACCGCCGAATGGCCGCCGCAGCTAAAGCGAAAGCCCAGGAAAAGGCCAAGGCCGCAGGCGTTCCGCCGCAGCTTGCCGGCCCGCTCGGCCGCGCCGTAGTGAAGGCCAACCAGACATTCTCGTTCGACCCCTCCACGCCGGACGACGAAATCTCGGGCACCATCCCCCAGGCCCTTTTCCTCATGAACGCCCCGGACCTGAACCGGGCGGTCGAAGCCCGCGACGGTTCCGCGCTCAGGAAGATCCTCGACGATCATCCGAAGGACGACTCCGCAGCCCTGGAAGCGCTCTATCGACGTGTTCTGGCCCGTGTGCCGAACGACGACGAAAAGAAAATCGCCCTGGGCTACGTCAAGGAAGTCAACGATCGCAACGAAGCCTTCGAGGATCTTTTCTGGAGCCTGCTCAACAGCGCCGAGTTCCTCAGCCGCCGCTGATCGCCCGTTATCGACGACTCATTCGACCGAATCGAACACGACCCGCACGAAGGATTTGACGAACATGCAGCCGAACAAAACGATCGTGAACGTGAGAACCAGCAGCTCCGGCGTCGTCAGCCGCCGCGGTTTCGTAGGCTCGCTGGCCGCTGGCTTCGGCCTCGCCGGCATGGGCTGGACGGACCTTCTGGCAGCCTCGGCCGACGACCTGCGCAAACGCAAGATGTCGGTCATCGTTCTCTGGATGCAGGGCGGCCCCAGCCAGCTCGAAACCTTCGACCCCAAGCCTGACCACGCCAACGGCATGAGCACGAAGTCGATCGAAACGGCCGTGCCTGGTATTCGCATCGCCGAAGGCTGGGAAAAAACGGCCGCCGTGATGGACGACATCGCCATCGTCCGCAGCATGAACAGCAAGGAAGGCAACCACCAGCGCGCCACCTATGCCCTGCACACCGGCTATGTGCCCACAGGCACCGTCAAGCACCCCAGCTTCGGCTCGCTTTGCGCCGCCGAGCTGGGCGAAGAATCTTTCGATCTTCCCCAGATCGTGGCCATCGGCGGCCAGCAGGTCCCGGGGGCAGGGGCCGGCTTTCTGGGCGTTCAGTACGAACCGTTCATGGTCGAAGACCCACTGCAAATGCCCTCGAACGTCGAAACGCCCGTCGGCACAGGCCGCTTCCAGCGCCGGCTCGATATCCTCGGGAAACTCGAAACCGCTGGTTTCGGCAAATCGGCCGGCGCAGGCCGGGTCAAAGAACATAAGGCCCTCTACAAGCAGACAGCCGGCATGGTGCTTTCGCCACGCGTGCGTGCCTTCGACCTGGAAGAAGAACCCTCCGAACTGCGCGACGCCTACGGTCGCAACCCCTTCGGCCAGGGATGCATGCTCGCACGCCGCCTTGTGGAGCAGGGGGTCACCTTCGTGGAAGTGCGATCCAATGGCTGGGACATGCACAGAGACCTGAAAACCACAATGGCCCGCAACGCCTCGCAAGTGGACGCCGGCTTCTCCACGCTCGTCGAAGACCTCAAAACCCGTGGCCTGCTCGAAAACACGCTCGTCGTCTGGATGGGCGAATTCGGCCGCACGCCGAAGGTCAACCCGAACGGAGGCCGCGACCACTATCCTCGCGCCTTCAACGTCGCCGCCGCGGGCGGTGGCATCAAGGGCGGCCAGGTCATCGGCTCCACATCAGCCGACGGCACCGAAGTGACCGATTCGCCGGTCTCGATCCAGGATCTCCTGCGCACCTTCTGCCAGACCCTCAAGATCGACGCCGACAAGGAAAACGTTAGCCCCCAGGGCCGCCCGCTCAAGATCGTCGACGGTGGCAAGGTGGTCACCAGTCTCCTCGCCTGATCATTCGATGCAATTCACACATTGACCGGGCACTGGCCATTCCCGGCCTGGCGGAGGGAAACCTCCGCCGATTTTATTTGATGCGGAGGGAATGATCAAACTTCATCGATCTGCCGGTGAATTCCATTCTCACGAAAATCACTTCTTGCCGAAAGTCCTGCCGAAAAATGCGCCGAAAAATGCGACCGCTGATCCTGCGATCGCACCGATCGTCAGGAACACCGGCAGTTCGTCATTGCGTTCGTATTGGGTGATGTACAATTTCGAATCAAGCACATATACGCTCAGTGCCCAGAACGAAATCGCGATCGCCTGACTCACTGCCAATACCAGCACTATCCATTTCGAAATCGCCCAGCCAGCCCGAACGACTTCGAAAGCATGGCGACTTCCTGTTGGATCATTCGAAAAAAACCAGCAGGTCATGACGATGAAGACGAGGTAGAAGACAATGATGACAGACGTGAGCGACAGATCGAACGGTCCGCTCGCCAGCGAAGGAGCCGCGAACGGCCAGATAAGGCACGTGGCGACGAAGAACGCTCCGATTTGCCTGATACGATCACGGTTCTTCGGTATCATTTCACAATTTCCGGAACCACGTGACCAGAGCGTTTCGGGTTCCGTCCTTTTGCAATTCCATCGGATTTACCGATCGATCCAGCGCATCGAAGCCGCCGGATAGCGCTCGCCGTGAATTTCGATCGTGGCCGTCGCCTCGTCGATTTCCCGCAAGTCTCCTTCATTCAACTCGATATCGGCCGAACCCAGGTTTTCCGCCAGCCGATCCAGCTTCGTCGTGCCCGGAATCGGCACCATCCAGGGCTTTTGCGCCAGAATCCATGCAAGTGCGATTTGCGCCGGCGTCGCATGCTTGCGTGCCGCGATTCCCCGCACGACTTCCACCAGCGCCAGGTTCGCAACTCGATTCTCAGGCAAAAACCGGGGCACGATGTTGCGGAAATCGGTCGGGTCGAACGTCGTCGCCTGATCCATTCGACCGGTCAGAAAGCCCTTGCCCAGAGGGCTGAACGGCACGAAGCCGATGCCGAGTTCTTCGAGCACGGGCAGAATTGATTCCTCAGGCTCACGCCACCAGAGCGAATATTCGCTCTGCAAAGCCGCAACAGGACATACGGCATGGGCCCGGCGGATCGTGCCCACGCCCGCCTCGCTCAGGCCGAAGTGCTTGACCTTGCCCGCTTCGATCAGTTCCTTGACCGTACCGGCGACATCCTCGATCGGCACGTTCGGATCGACCCTATGCTGATACAACAGATCGATCCGGTCCGTTTTCAATCGGCGAAGCGATGCCTCGACCACATCACGAATGTGTTCCGGCCGGCTGTCGACACCCACCTGCTTGCCGTTTTCGATCGCGAAGCCGAACTTCGTGGCGATGACGACTTCGTCGCGGATCGGGGCAAGCGCCTCGCCGACAAGGTCCTCATTGGTGAATGGGCCGTAAACCTCGGCCGTGTCGAAGAACGTGACGCCAAGGTCGAACGCCTTGCGGATCAGCTCGATCCCCTGCTTGCGCTCGACCGGCGGCCCATAGCCGAAGCTCATGCCCATACAGCCCAGGCCGAGGGCCGAGACTTCGAGACCGCTTTTGCCGAGCTTACGTTGATGCATCGTTCCGAAATCCTCTATCGCTGCTTCGAAAGGCGCTTCGAATGCGATTCAATTCGCCGCTTTCGAAGCCTTCATTTCCGCGAGCAGTTTGTCCACGAATTCTTCGAGCGATTTGCCCCGACCGTTTCTGAGCCGAATCTTGCCCTCGGCGTCGATCACCATGACCGTCGGATAGGCCCGGATGTGATAGGCCTTCGCGATCGGCCCCTCGCCTGGCTCACCATCGTACCAGTTCGACCAGGTGATGCCTTCCTTTTTCATCACTTCCAGAGCCTTGGCCCGATCTTCGTCACAGTCCACGCCCAGCAGGGCCACGGGCTTGTCCTTGTACTTCTCGGCCATTTCCCGATCGTGCGGCACTTCGGCCATGCATGGCCCGCACCAGGTGCCCCAGAAGATGAGGACAACGATCTTGTCCCGATAATCGCTCAGCTTGAACCGCTTGCCGTCCACCCCTTCGGCGTCGATCTCCGGGGCGGTTTTGCCTATGGCCAGGTTATTCATTTCGTCGAGACGCTGTTTTGCCAGTTCACCCAGTGTCGGCACCGGTCTAGCCAGGATTTTGCGGATCTGCTCGACTTCGTCCGGCTTGAGCGGTGTGCCTTCACGCATCGGCGGGTCGAACTCCAACCAGCGTGTTATCTCCCAAAGCAGGATGCTTTTGCCGGGGATGTCCGAATAATCTCTGATGATATCCTCATAGATCGATTCGGCTTTCCGTTTGAGCGCTTCGCTGTCAATGGCTCGCAACGATTCGGAATAGGCGTTCCTTTCATCGCCGGCATCGATGGTTTGGATTTCGATTTTTCCGTTCTCTCCTTTGATCTTACGTCCGACTTTGAGGCGGCCGGGGGTTTTTTGGGCACCGGCGGCGTATTGGGCTTTTTTCGAAAGGTATTGTGCCAGGGCGTATTGCGTCAGGCCCTTGGTTTCGCGGGATTTCGCCGCAGCGGCCATGCCGTAAAGGAACGAATCTCGCGAAAAGCCGAGAAGGTTGTTCATCCACATGCAAACACCAGCGACTTCTGCGTCATCGCCTTGATTTCGAACCAGCAGTCCGGCGGCTCGATCGAATTCGCCGCCATAATTGCCACCAATCCCCTTACCAGGTTTGTTGACGACCCAGATCAGGGCCTGTTTGGCGGCCTCAGTCTTCGGATTTCGCAGGGCGATGTCAACCAGATCGCGACAGACCTGTTCCTCCCGATCGGACAGCTCAAGGTAAATCCTGGACTGGTCCTGGTCGTCATTGGCTTTCACGATCCTGTCAGAGATTGAATTCCGGTATTCGAAAAACGACTTCAATTTCTCTTCGACCGCTTGACGCATCGCCGCTTCGTCGAAGGGAGCGTGCAAAGGCTATTCGTTCGCCGCGATCGAGACACCGGGCGCGGTTGTCATGACGAATGCGGCGAAAAGAAGGATCCACGAACCGAAGGATCGGGTGAGCATGGCGTTAACCTCAATCCGAAAGAAGCGTATTCATGGATCGTGCCGCCGCGTACGGGTGGCGTGTTCGATCCATCACATCAAAATTTGCGTATTGGTGCAACCGATCGGACGGCGTATGCAATGAATCAGGATCGGAAAACCGCGTATGGCTTTCCAATCCTGCGATTTCGATGGAAATACGGGAATCCCGGGCCTTTTCGAAGCTCGCCTGCGGAAACCTCGAGAGATTCCAGTCTCGGCGTCCGAAATCAGGCCAGCAAGCTCACGCGAAGAACTTCGTGATCGCCTCGGCCTGCACAAGCTCGCGCGGCTGGTTTAGGTGGTTATACACGATCGTGTTCGGCTCGATGCCGAAGGCGTGGTAGATCGTCGCCAGAAGCTGGCCCGGGTGGACCGGGTCCTCGAGCGGAGCGGAGGCCGTCTTGTCGCTCTTGCCGTGCACGTAGCCTCGCTTCGTGCCCGCGCCGGCCATGACGGCCGTGTAGCAATAGGGCCAGTGGTCGCGGCCGTCGGCCGAATTGCCGTTACCGGAGGTGGACACGCCCTTTTGCGGGCTGCGGCCGAATTCGCCCACGGCGATAACCAGGGTGTCTTCCAGCATGCCGCGCTTGTCCATGTCCTCGATCAGGGCCGAAAGGCCTTGATCCAGCATAGGGCCCGACTGGTTCTTCATACGCTCCGACAGACCGACGTGGTGGTCCCACGAGTGGTTGTCGGAATTGGCGACCTTGGGCCAGATCACCTCCACCACCCGCGTGCCAGCCTCGACCAGCCTTCTAGCAAGAAGGGCTGATTGACCGAACGTGTTGCGGCCGTAGCGGTCGCGGATTTCGTCCGGCTCGGACGACAGGTCGAACGCCTCACGCGCCTTGCCCGAAATCACAAGGTTCAGGGCCTTGTCATAATAGGTGTCGAGATTGTATTCCTCGACAGCCTTTTCGATCTCGGGCATGCCGGCGTCGATGGCCGTCCGCAGGCGGGCCCGGCGTTCCAGGCGGGCAGCGAAGACGTCGCCCGGCAGCTTCAGGTCGTCCACCTTCACGCGCGACATCTTGTTCATGTCCATGTCGTCGCCTTCAGGAAAGAGCGTGTAGGGGTCATACGCCCTGCCCAGAAAGCCCGCCGTGCCGCCCTTGCCGACGACGTTCGACTCCTGCAGCGGCCGCGGCAGCATCACGAACGGCAGCATCGGCTCCGTCGGCGGCCGCAGACGAATGATCTGACTGCCGAAATTCGGGAAGTCCTTCGGCGTCGGCGGTTCGAGCTGGCCGGAGGGGCTCACCTTGTCGGTCGTCCAGCCCGTCATCATCTGATAGATCGCGGCCGTGTGGTTGAACAGGCCGTTGGGCGTGTAAGACATGGACCGGATCATCGTGAACTTGTCGTTGATCTGGGCCAGCCGGGGCAGAATCTCCGTGAACTTCACGCCCGGTATTTTGGTGTCGATCGGCTTGAACACCGACCGCACGTTATCCGGCACGCCTTCCTTCGGGTCCCAAAGGTCGATGTGAGACGGGCCGCCCTGCAGGTAGACCAGAACGATCGACTTCGCTTTGCCCCAGCCGGGGCCACCGCCATGCGCCGCATCAGCCGGCTTGCCTTTGGCGGAATTGTCGGCCGCGCGGGCCTGAAGCTGGAGCATCTGGCCAAGATTGAGCCCGAACAGACCCGAGGCACCGACACGCACGATATCGCGGCGCGTCACGCCCAGTTGGCTGTCGCAAAGATCCTTGCCGATTCGACCGGGTACGAAAAGCATCGTGGAGACTCCTGAGCCAGGACCAGCGATCCAGCGGAGAGCGTTCGGGAATTTCTGCAGGCGGAACAGGATAGGTACGGAAGGTAATCGTAAGTTTAACCCGCTTTCCGAAGCCGGTAAAGCGAAATCCGGAAGAAGTCAAGGGCGGGTATTGGCAGAATCGATTCGATTTCGGTCGACTCACTGACCGTTCAGCTTACGACGACTTCATTCCCTGCTTTCGTTCCGCCTTTCGCAAATCGCAGTCGGTACGCTATCAAAGCGATGACGGATATGATCGAAGCCCCGGTGCTGAATAACGATAACCGGCTCCAGTTGATTATGGGGCGTTTCTTCACCAGAACGTGACCTGTCCATTGTCGATTGGCCATCAGATTGTCGATGTTGATCACTTTGGGTTCCGAATTCTGGTCGTAAACCTGAACAAGGCTCGGTGATCCTTCGATCGGGTGAAGGACGATGAAGTGTCCTGTCGGTTCATGCTGAAGTGCGGCGATCATGGGCTCACGTGGCAACTCTTCGAGATTCCGAACCCGAATTCCTTCGAATTCGATTCCGTTCGAACTTCCGATCTCGCAAAGATCGAGAAACGAAAGGCTAGCATCCGATCGACGGCGGATCACGTTCATCACGGAATTCAGATCCGTGCGGATCCCGTGCAATTGCAGCATCATGTAAACTGCGGATTCTCCGCAATTCGGAATCCGGTCCTGCATCTCCGAACCCGGCCGTGCGAATGCGAACCTCGAAAACAAGATCGTGGCTATGACTGAGACGACCAACAGCCCTTTCAGTTCGGACATGGGAATCAGAACCCTCTCGTTTTCAGATAGAGAAAACCGACGAGCCCCAGAATTCCCGTGATCGCAAACCCCAGCGGGAGCCAGTTGCCTGGTCCTGAGAAACCGTTACGGGCGACCGAGTTCGCGATCGTCTCTCGACGCTGGGTTTCGCCTTCCTTCAATTTGGCGTCCAGCAATTCCTGGGCTTCTTTGAGTGTCTTCGAGCGGGATTTCGTCGAAGCCATGGCGGCTTTCGTGGACATTTTCGTTTTCCCCTCGACGATTCTTTCGCCGTTGGTCCGTCTCGGGACGAATTCGGAATCCGCGATGCCTTCGTTGATCCTGACCGTGCCGTTCAGAATTCGGTTCGTCCGGCGTATGTACTCATCACCTCGCTTGCTGTCGGGATGCGCCATCCCTAAGAGGAAATGATCGGAACTGACGAAAGTGCGAACCGTCGCAGAAATGGGAAGCCAAATGTGTTTCGAATCGCCGATGGGGAATTCCTTGAGGACGATCTCGTCGATCCGACGTTGCACATCGTCTTTCGAATCAGTCAATTCGTATCGGAAGGGCATACCACTACGTCTCATATCGAGCCAGATCTTGTGTGTGTTGAGTATTTCATTACCCGAATCACTTTTGACGACGCAAGTGATCAGGTCACATTCCACGTCGCCGATTTTTTCGGAGCCTTGGTGAAAGAAACGTCCATCATCGCGCGACGCCGTCGAAATCAAATAAGGAACGAGAAAAAGATCGACACCGGTGGAGTACATAAAAACCATGTCCGGGAGAAGTTCTAAATCACGCGGATAAACGTAAGTCTCCAGACCCGTCGAATTGTTGTCGTAATATTCCGTCGCTTGCCCTCGATCCAGAAACCATGATCTCCGAATCGTAATCCTCTCATTCTTTTCGAACTTGATTTTATTATTGATCGAAACAGACTTGAGCGACATCCCTTTTCGGAAAGCGAACGAACCGCTGAATTCGTTTTCCAGGCGCCATTTCTTATCTACGGCGTTGAGCATCTCGACAGACCCCTCGAACTCGAACTTGATATCCTTGATCGGTGCGTACAGTCTTTCGAAGAAGGATCGAGGATCCTTGATCTCATTTCCGGCACCAAGCAACGTGATCGAAATGAGCAGGGAAATCATGGACTTCATACTCCAGAAAATGATCAGGACCCATTCGGCGTATCCAAGGAAAGAAGGGAGTTGCCGCCTTCGATCCGACACATATCGGATCGTCGCCTCGCGTCATGAAGGCGTACCATTTCGTTCACGCTATGCCCCGATCATCCGCTTCATATGTGATTCGTTCCCAGTTCATGAGAGAACGAAAATGAACTTCTAGTCAAAATTCGTGACATCGTCAGGTTGCGAACGGTAATTCTTGGGGCGACAATACGACAATGAAGTGTATGGTTCTTGGGGAGGCAAAGGATTATGGCACTTCCTCACACCATTGATGACCTTGCATGTGCCTCGCATGATGAGGCCGCAATCCTGGTCGTAATTGTCCAATATTTCGAAACCTCCTGGACAAATTACACCCGCGTCACTGCTTATGATCCATTTCCCGTTACCATCTCCGCATCTCATACACCAGATCGCTGGATTTCCCGGCGTCTCACTACAATCGTAAGCCCTGGGATTATCCGGGTACAAAGCCTCTTCGCAAGGTGCCTCTCTTGTGCATTTCGTTTTGGATTGACCTCGTATGTTTCGCATCTCGCCGACCGAGAGCCGGTTCGATCCCCGGATCTGTCCGTTCGAAGCGAGCAAAAGTGCAATTGCCCAGATTCCGGTCATGATCAGCATCATCGTACTACGTTTCATCACGTACTCCTTGACTTCGAAAATACCAGTTAGCACGTAGTGACGCTCGATGTCGAACGCCGGCCGCTTCAATCGACTAATTCACCGCCGCTCCTGGTGGCTAATCCTCGCCAGATCTTTCTGTCGATCGTCTCCGAGACGAAGCGCACCGAACCATCCGCCGCAACGGAATTCACTCCGCCGAAATGGTTACTCCGCGCCGTCGATACTCCCGCGGAATTCATCTCATAGATGTTCATGCAATCAGGAATGACGCCGTTCGGCTCTTGAGCGTGCGTATAGGACGTGTATTCGAGCCGCTCGATGAACCAAGTCGAACCTGCCCCAGTTTTCGTCATGCCTTTCTCACTTGCCGCGACTCGACACCATCCCAGCGTGAAGTCGGCCGTTCGTAAAGTCGATCGTGGATACTCGTCGATTTCGGAGAAATCCTGATCGAACGTTCCGAAGGGTTCCCGGCCACTGCCTCTGAGACGTTCCGAATACGCGATCGTATGTGATAGACCATCCCTGAACGCACCGGCAGGGAATGAGCCCACGAGGAAATCGTAAAACCCGCCGCCTGAGTCGGGGCTCTCGATGCTCGAAGCCCAACCCGGACCGATACACACATTGCCTCGATAGTTATTGCCCGCGTCCGCACCGACCGTGGAATTGTCCGATGGGCAAAGAAATGCCGCGACATGCGTCATCATCGCCGACACATTCACAGGATGCGGATGCCCGTATCCGTCAAGTTCGCAATTCACCGACGAATAAAGCGCCGCTTGCTCAAGATAAGGCAGCAAGCGTACGTGCGCGGCAAACTGGCTGCGCCCGATCCGGCTTGCAAGCTCCGTGTCGTATCCAAGCTGACTGGTGAGCCGCCTGTGATACGGAAATGCGCCGTACGCGACATGATAATTCTGAAGCGCCAGGCCGATCTGTTTCAGGTTGTTCTGACACCGGGCTCGGCGAGCCGATTCACGAGCCGATTGCACGGCCGGCAAAAGCAGCGCCATCAACAGCGAAATCACGGAAAGCGTCACCAGCGTTTCGATCAGCGTGAAGCCGGTCCTGCTGCCTCGATTCGGTTTCATCGCGATTCTCCCTGTGCAGGCTGGCGGTTCGGTTCGGAATCCGTTCCGGTTTCCTCAGTCGAATGCCGTGTCAGGAACACGCCGATCGTCGCGACCGGTTGCGAGGGATGGGTCGTGGTGACCGTGATCGTCCCCGTTCTGGCTTTGACGATCGCCTTGGGGTCGAAACTCACACGAATCGATTGTGCCGGTGACATTTCGGATCGTTCCGCTTGCATCTTGAGCGATGGCAAATCCGAAGCGATGTTCTGAACTAAGAAGGGCTTGCCGTCGCTCGCCGACACCGTGATCGACTTTTCGAATGGTGACTTCGAGACCGGCAGGAATAGCGCTTTGGGTTCGAAAACATGCACAGGCTCGACCTGCCATGTGAGAGGGGGAACCGGGATCGTCTCGTCGTCGTGACGAATGCCGACCGTCGTGATGCGCTGACCTGGGGTCCCGGCGGCTTTCAATATGGCCCGCGCCTTGCGGGTTCGTTCGACCGATCCTTCAGGGGTTTTCGTTTCGCTGGAGAGACCATCCCATTCGACCGTTATGTCCGACTCGAACTTCAACCGATCCAGATCGACGGGAGGTCTATCCTTCACTCCGAAACTGCGTGCGACCAGGGAAATATCCTTCGATTCGCCGAGTTTGACGCTCGGGATGGACTTGTCTGCCCGTTCGATGACGAATCGGGGCCGGGGCTGCGCACAGGTGCGAAATTCAAGCACCTGAGCCTCCGGGTGATCGGTCGTCACCGATGCGAGATGGGACAAGGGCTGATCACCCTCACCGACACGAAGCGTCACTTCGAGCCAGGCGGTATCCCCGGGTTCCAGCGTGACGGGTTCGAATGCGATGTCGCCGCAGCAGGGCTTGCCGTTGACGGCTCGCAGCAACTTGACGGCCCGGTCGCTGCCGTTGGTCATCGGATATCGGTGCGTCAATCTCAAGCCGGC
>Ga0075163_10008770_pt1 | contig 13287 bp, 9 predicted proteins | sample JI1023141ADNA_FD_71478 | JGI IMG/M metagenome (GOLD analysis project Ga0075163, IMG submission 71478) | Wastewater effluent complex algal communities from Wisconsin, to seasonally profile nutrient transformation and Carbon sequestration -... | ecosystem: Engineered > WWTP > Effluent > Algae...
GTGGCGCTGCGCGGTGAAGGTGTGCGCGAGACGCTGGTGCGCATCCTCACGCTGGTCTGGCAGCGGCTCAACCCCGCCCACGGCCTCGAAGCGCTGCTCGGCGTGGACGAGGCCACGTTCATCGAGCGCCTGGTGGGCCGACCTTGAATCCCCTCGATACCCCGGTCCGGCTGGCCGAGTTGTTTGAGCCGGGGCTCCTGGGCGAGCTCTGCGAGGCGTTTGTGGCCCAGCACCGCGTAGGCTTGCGGGTCTTCGACCAGCATGTGGGGCTGTTGGCCGAGGCGGGCAGCGACGACGCCCTGAGCCAGCGGGTGTTTGCTGATCCGGAGGCGCGCAAGCGCTTTGTGGCGTTTGTAGACGACCTCAAGGCCACCCGCCTCGACCCGGATGAGTCGGTCAGCAAAGAGGATCCGGTCGCTGGCGGCCGCTACCTGCTGTTGCCCATCAACTGGGAGCAGGAGGTGCTCGGCAAGGTGGTCTGCGGGCCTTATCGGTTGCCCAGCGACCGGACCCAGGCCGGCTCGCCGCTGCAAGTGGTGCTGGCGGGGCTCCCCCAGTTCACCGATGACGCGCTGCGGGGGCGGCTGCGGCTGCTCATGCAGTCCATCGATCTGGTGTGCGCCGCGGGCTACCGCGCCCTGCTCACCAGCGCGCTGCACCTGGCTTCCATCACCCGCGCCCACGAAGATCTGCAGCGCGCCCACCGCGAGTTGGCCACCGGCCACGCCCAACTCGCCCAACAAAACGACCGCTTGCGCGAGCTCGACGCCCTCAAGACCGGCTTCATGGCCACCGTGAGCCATGAGCTGCGCACCCCGCTGACCTCGATCATCGGCTACAGCGAGATGTTGGTGGAAGAGCTCGCCGGGCCTGTGAACGATGAGCAGCGCGACTACCTGCGCACCATTTTGGAGCGTGCGCTCAGCCTGTTGGACCTCATCGAAGGCGTCCTGGCCTTCTCGCGCGCTGAGCAGGGCGGCCGCAAAGACGGGCCACCCATCGGTCAGGTGGAGCCCGCGGTCATCCTCGCCGAGGCCCTCTCCGCGGTGCGCCCGCAGGCCATGAAGGGCCGTATCCAGTTGGAAGTACAGGCCGATCCGGATTTACCACCCCTCACCACCGACGGCCCCGGCCTGCGCCAGGCGCTCATCAACTTGTTGGGTAACGCGGTGAAGTTCACCGAGCCCGGCGGCGTGGTACGCCTGATGGCCGTGCCCTCGGGGCGCGCGGGCTTGCGCGTGGTGCGCTTTTCGGTCACCGACACGGGCATCGGCATCGCGCCCGAGGCGCTGGAGCGCATCTTCGAGCCCTTCTACCAGGCGGACAGCTCCTCCACTCGGGCCTATGGTGGCACCGGCCTGGGGCTCTCCATCGTCAAGCGGTTTGTGGAGAGCCAGGGAGGCCGCATCGACGTGGAGAGCGCTCCCGGCGTGGGATCCACCTTCTTCTTCGACCTCCCGGTCAACCCCGCCCGGAGTGGGGGCAGCCATCGCAGCTGACGCCGATGGGGGCGAGGCTGGCCGAGTGGCGGTCATCGCGGAGGTCCTGGCTGAGGTCGGGCAAGTGCCTGATCTGACAGATGATTGCGCCCTCGGCCCGCCCGACGCCGTCCTCCTGACCACCGATACATTGGTGGAGGGGGTGCACTTCGACCTCAGCCGCGACAGCCTGATGGAGGTGGGCGCCCAGGCGGCGGTGGCCAACCTGAGCGACCTCGCCGCCAGCGGGGGCGCAGCGCGGTGGTTGTTGTGGGCGCTCTGCCTGCCCGCAGGGTTTGCGCCCGCCCACGTGCGGGCCCTCGCCACCGGGTTCGCCCAGGTGGCGGCGCGCCACGGCGCCCAGGTGCTCGGGGGCAACCTCAGTCGCACGCCGGGACCCCTGGTGATCGCGGTGACCGCGGGCGGGGCGCTGCTCGGCGCGGCGCCCTGGCGGCGGGCGGGGGCGCGGCTCGGCGACGTGGTCTACCTCACGGGCGTGGTGGGGGACGCAGCCCTCGGTTGGCAACACCCGCAGCCGGCTACCCACGCGGCTCGGCATGCCTGGCGGCCACACCTGGCCGAGGCGGCCGAGCTCGCACGCTGGGGCCACGTCCACGCCGCCCTCGACATCTCCGATGGGCTGCTCATCGATGCGGATCGCCTCGCCCGGGCCAGTGGCGTGCACCTCGCCCTGGCCAGCGCCCGCGTCCCGGTGAGCGCGCTCTACCATCACATTCACGGCGCTCAGCGCATGCCCGCCATGACGGGCGGAGAGGACTACGTACTGTTGTTCACTGGACCTGCCGAACCACCCCCGCCAGTGGGCATCGCCATCGGGCGCTGCCTCGCCGGCCGTGGCCTGTCGCTGGACGGCCGACCCATCGAGGCGGCTGGCCACGACCACTTCGGTGTGTATTCATGACATTTCTCTTCCTGGTGCTGCTCTGCGCCTCCTTCTTGTTTTCGTCCTCGGAGACCGCGCTCTTCGGCCTGAGCAAGGTCACCCGCAGCCGACTGGAGGGCAGCCCGCGGCCGGTGGAGCGTATCATCTCGGGATTATTGGACAAACCGCGCGACCTGCTGGTGACGGTGCTGTTGGGCAACGAGCTCACCAACATCGCCCTGTCCATCGTGGGCGCCTCGGTGGTGGCAGACTTGACCGCGGGACAGAGTCTCGTGACCCAGACGGTGGTCACCGAGCTGGTGGTGCTGCCCCTCCTGTTGGTGTTTGGTGAGGTCACGCCCAAGGTCATCGCCGCCCGGCGGCCCGAGGTGATGGCTCGCCTGGTGGCGCGCCCGCTGGCCCTCGTCAAGTGGGGGACCACGCCCCTGCGCCCGGTCCTGCGCATGCTCACCGACGCCGTCATCGCCCGCCTGGGCGGCCCCGCGGGCCCCGATGGACGCATCATCGCTGAGGCCGAGTTTCGCACGATGATCGACGTGGGCCACGAAGCCGGGGTGGTGGAGCAGCAGGAGCACACCCTCATCCACAACGTGCTCGACTTCGGCGATCTCGTGGTGGCCGACGTGATGCAACCGTTCGAGGACATGCTCTCGTTCTCCGAGCGCCTGCCGGTGGAGGAGGCCATCCGCCTGCTGGCCGAGCAGCCCCACAGCCGCGTGCCGGTCTGGGCTGGCGATCCGCGGCAGGTGACCGGGGTGGTCTTTGCCAAGGAATTGTTGGCGATTCGGTGGGGCGTGCAGCCGCCCGTCAGCCTGCGTCGCCTCAAGCGTCCGGTCCTCTTCTGCCCACCCACGCGGCCCGCCGCGGAGCTGCTGGAGGAATTCCGTCGACACCGGATGCACCTCGCCATCGTGGTGAACGAGTTCGGGGCCGCCCTGGGCATGGTCACCATGGAGGATCTGCTGGAAGAGCTGGTGGGGCCCATCTCCGACGATCTGGCCGAGGCGGAGGCCGAGGCCGCGGCGGACGCTGAGCGCCTGGCAGTGGACGCTGAGCGGCTGGTGTCGGTCATGGAGGACGCGGCTTCCGCGCCGACGGACGTGGGCCTCGGCGAAGCGGATCAAGGCGGCGAAAGTGGCTGAATTGCTGGCTTTTTTGCCATGGCTGGTGGTGCTGCTCTGCATCCTCGGCGAGGCGTTTTTTGCCGCAGCCGAGCTGTCGATCGTCTCCGCAGACCCGGTGCACCTGGCCCTGCGCGCCCAGCAGGGCAACACCGCCGCCCAGCGCGTGCTGTGGTTTCGCGAGCACCCCGATCGCCTGTTTGGCACCACCCTGTTGGGCACGAACCTGAGCATGGTGACGGCGTCCACCGTGGCCTCTCTGACCTTGGCGGCCCACTTCCCCACCAGCGGTGAGGGCCTGGCGATGCTCATCCTGTCGCCGCTGGTGCTGGTGGGCGGTGAGATCATCCCCAAGAGCATCGCCCAGGCGCGGGCGGGCCGGGTGGCGGAGCGGCTCTCCGGCCCGCTCTTTGTGCTGCACCGCGCCCTCAAGCCGCTGGTGGTCGTTGTGCAGGCCTACACCGGCATGCTCTACCGGGCCTTGGGCATCGCCCAGGCGCCCCTCCACGGTGGCGTCTCGCGGGAGGATCTCGAGGAGGTGATGCACACCGAGGCGCTGGGTGATGGCGACATCGATGCCGACGAAAGAGAAATGATTTCGCGGATCTTCGCCTTCAGCAACAAGGAAGCCCGCGACACCATGGTGCCCCTGGTGGAGGTGGTGGCCGTGCCCGTGACCACCACCGTGCGGGAGGCCGTGGAGGTCATCGCCCGCGAGGGCTTCTCGCGCCTGCCCGTCTACCGGGAGCGGGTGGACGACATCGTGGGCATCCTGCACCATCTGGACTTGCTGGGGGCGTCGGCGGGGGATCAGCCCGTGGCAGAGCTCATGCGCCCGCCCTTCTTTGTGCCCGAGCGCCAGGAAGTTGATGATATTCTTGTGATTCTCAAGCGCGAAGCCGCCTCGGCCGCCATCGTGGTGGACGAGTTTGGGGGGGCCCTGGGGCTCATCACCCTGGAGGATGTGCTCGAGGAGATCGTGGGCGACATCGTGGACGAGTTCGACGAGGCGGGCACATTTTGGCGCCGGGCGGCGGAGGGCGGCTTCTTGCTGAGCGGCCGCGCCCCCGTGGGCGAGGTCAACACGGTGTTCGGCCTGGACCTCCCCGAGAGCGACGACTACGAGACCCTCGCCGGCTTCGTCCTGGCGACGTTGCGGCGCATCCCGCCCGCGGGCACCGCGGTGCCCCTGGCCGGCGAGGCTCGGATGACGGTTCGGCGGGCCAGCGCCCGAGCGATCCAGGAGCTGCACCTCACCGGCATCAAGGGCCCCATCCGATGAAGGCGGGGATCCGCCTGCTGCCCCTGCGCGTGGCCGCGGTGCCCCTGGCCCTCGTGCTCACCTGGGCGCTCGCGATCCCGGCCTTGTTGTCCCTGGATCCGTTTGCTTTTCGTGCAGCCCGCCAACTCGGCGCCATCGCGGCGGGCCTGGCGGGTCTGGCCACCATCCTGATGGCCCGGTTTCGGCTGCGCGGCGGCGCCGCCCCCACTTTTCGGCATGGCAGCGCGGTGGATCTGGGCATCACCACCATCGCGGCCGCCGTGGCCGCCTGGCTGTTGGGCAGCCAGGACCCGCGCCTCGCAGAGGCCGAGATCTTCTCGCTTTTTTGCCTCCAGGTGGCCACCGGCCAGGCCGCTGCCCTGGCCCAATTTGCCCTGGCGCGGGGCGGGCCGCTGGCGCTCAAGCCCTTGCCTTCCGCCCAGCTCCCCAGCATTCGGCGGGTGTTCACGTTGGCCTCCGTGGCGCTGGGCATCTTTGCGGCCGGGGTGCTGGGTGTGGGCTCAGTGGGCCGCGCCGCCGCTGTGCGCGAGGAAATGCAAGCCGCTCGCCTGGAGCCCTTGGCCGATCTGATCGCGGTGGCCGTGGCCCTCCATCCCGCCCGCCGCGAGCGCCTGCTCCAGCTCGTGCGCCTGCAGACCGACGCCCGCGCGGAGCTGCGTCCGGCCAACCAACCCCCAGCCGAAGTGGCGCTGCTCGCGCCCGACCGCGGAGTGCCCGAGGCGCCCGATGGCCGCCTGTTGGTGCTCGTGGGCGGCCAGCGCCAACACTATGTCCGCCGACGGGTGGGCACCGAGGTGCTGTGGTTGTGGGCGCCGGCCAACACTCAGGTGCCGGTGGAGGTGCCCGAAGACGTGACCACCATGCTGCTGCTGGCCCTCCTGCTGGCGGGCGTCCCCCTGGCGGCGCTCGGGGTGGGCCACGGGCTGCGCCAGACGGTGAACGAAGTCACGCATACCCTGCTGGCAATGGGGCCCGGCGGTGGAGCGAACGCCCCGCTTGGGGTCGAGGTGCAAGGCGACGACGAGCTGAGCGACCTGGCCATCGCCCTCAACCGGCTGTGCCTGCGCTCGGCCGCCGAGAGCGACCGGCTCGCGGACGACCTCGCTGCGGCTGAGCAGGCAGAGAAAGCGCGCAATCAGTTCCTCGCCGCCGCCAGCAAGGCCCTCCGCGTGCCCCTTGAGCGCATCAGCGACCACATCAGCGCGCTGGGGCGGGCGGGCCCGCTGACCAATGCCCAACAAGAGGACGTAGATGCCATCGCAGGCGCCAGCACCCAGCTCCAGAGCCACATCGACGAGATTCTGGCCCTCTCGCGCCTGGAGGCCGGGCGCGAGAACCCTCTCAACCCCACCCGCACCAGCGTGGCCGATCTCGCGCGGGCGGTGGTGGCCGCCAGCCGCATGAACGCTGCGCCCGGCGTGACGCTGGGCATCTCGGTGGAGCCAAGCACGCCCGTGGTGGACGCCGACGGCCCCCGCATCCGGCAGATCCTGGACAACCTGGTAGGCAATGCCCTCAAGTTCACGCAGGCCGGCTTCGTCGAAGTGGCGGTGGGTCCGGCCTGGGGCGATGGGGTGCATGTGCAGGTGGCCGACAGCGGTCCGGGTATCCCCCCCGAGGACATCGACAAGATTTTTGAGGAATTTCATCGGGTTGAGGCGCACCGACAGGTACCGGGGACCGGCCTGGGACTCGCCATCTCGCGCCGCCTGGTGGAGCGCCACGGGGGGCGCTTGTGGGCCGAATCGGTCCCGGGCGAAGGCAGCGTCTTCCACCTTCGCCTCCCCGCTCGGCCCCCGCAGGGGTCACGTCGGCGGCCGCCCCCCGCCGCCACCCACCCGGTCCGGAGGCTGCACAATGAGCCGTGACGCCGCCGGCGCCCGCATCGCCGCAGTGGGAGGCACGGCCCTGGCCGCCGCGCTTCCGGCGGTCCTGGCCCCCACGTTGACCAGCTTCGGCAACGTCACCGGACCCTGGCGAGGCGGCTTCCTCATGGGCGGGGTGGCCGTGGCAGTGGGCGTCGGACTTTGGAGCCGACGTGCACTGCCCGATCCAGGGACGTGGCCCGCGAACCGGCGGCCCACCAACCGGGCGGACGCGGACCCCACGTTGCGGACCTCCCCCTTGGCCCATCAGCTCGCCCGCGTGTACCCCTTTCGGTTGGCGCGCCTGCTCTTTGGCATCGCCGTACTGGCCTCCATTGCCACCATCTTTGCGCTGGCACCCGCGCTGGGTGTCACCAACGCGCTGCTGCCGGGGGTGATTGTCTATCTCACCCTGCTGCTGCCCATCTCGGGTCTGTATTTCCTCACTGGGCGCCTGCTGCGTCCGCTGGCTTCGGCGCCCGCGGACATGGACGTGCCTTCCGGCGAGCGCCAGGCCATTGGCCTCCGCTTGACCCTGGCCGTACAGCTCCCAGTTCTGCTGTGTGCGCTTGGCATGGTCCTCGTGGAACAGACCGCAGGCGGTCGGTACGAACAAACCATCGAACAGTATGGGCGCGACCGCTACGGGCGCCTGCTACAAGATGTATTGAACGCCCTGCCCACCGACCCCGCGCGCCAAACGCTGCTCACCACCATCGAGCCCCCCGAGGGTGTGTTGGTCTTCGAACAGACCCAGGGCCGCCGCACCTTCGCCATCGCCTCCACCGAAGGGCTGTCGGCGCGACCGGCCGCGCTCCAGATTCCGCTTCTGTTTCTGGCCCTGGGCGTGGTGCTGGTGACCGTCCTCCACGGGCGCTGGCTCCCGCGGGAGATCACCAACGAGCTGCTCGCGCTCCGGCAGGCCCTCGACGCCCTCAAGGCCGGCCGCGATCCCAGCACCCCCCAACCCTATGCCCTGCAAGAGACTGCGGATCTCGCCCACGCCCTCGAGCGGGCCCTCGCCGGCTTTGAAGCCCGGCGTCGGGCCCTGAGCGCGGCAGCGGCCGAGCGACGGGACTCCGAGCGCCGCAAGGCCGTCTTCCTGGGCCACCTGAGCCACGAACTGAAGAGTCCGCTCAACAGCATCCTGGGCTTCTCCGATCTGTTGCTGGCGGGCATCGACGGCCCCCTTCGGCCCCGCCAGCGGGCTCAGTTGGCGGCCGTCTGGCGGCAGGGCGAGAGCCTGGAGCGGTTCATCCTCGCGTTGCTCGACACCGCGCGCCTGGGCGAAGCGGGGCGCTCGGCCAGCCCCTTGACCCCCGCCGCCGTGTCGCTGGTGGAGCTGGCGGCCGCGGTGCGCGACCAGCTGCGCGCCGACCCATTGGAGGCCCGCAAGGTGGAGGTCTGCGTGCTGGGACCGGCCACCTGCCGCATCGACTCCACCTACACCGCGCGCGCCATCCGGCTGTTGCAGGGTCTCTTGTGTGATCGCATCGACGCGGGCCGCATCCGCATCACCTTTCAACCGGCCCCCTCCGGCGGGGTGGTGGAAATCCAGATTCTCGATGAGGCCCAGGCCGATCCGGCTGAGCGTGAGGCCCTGCGGCGGGCGCTGACCGAGCGAGGGGGGGACGATCAGGCAGGCGCGGTGCCGGCCACCTGGGCGCTGCTCGACGCCCTCGCCCGAGCCCAGGGCAGTGTGTTCGAGGCAGTGATGAAGGGTGAGTCCGCCTGGCCGCGGCTGCTGTTGACACTGCCGGGCGCCGACGGCCCGTCGATTCAAGGCTGACAGCCCGCGCGCCGGGCCGCTGCCAACCCGTGCTCACTGTTGGCCAGCTCAGTCACCACGGCCCCCACCAGGCCCGCGATCTGGGCGAGGTGGGGATAGTCAATCCGGTCGGGTGTGTCGCACGTTTTGTGATAACACACATTGTCGGGGGTATGGAAGAAGACCCCGGGCACCCCCACCTCGCAGAAGCTCAGCTGATCCGAGAGGTCACCCGGCTCGTTCATCTCGATCTCGAGGCCCCGAAATCGACCGGCCACGGCGTTCAAGGCCGACCGCGCCGGGGTACCGGCGAAGGCATTGAGGGCATAAATCACCCCCTCGTCGTCATACCGACCCACCATGTCCAGGTTGACGTTGTACTGGGTCTTGTTGATGGGCAAGCCGGTGGGCGGGTGCTCGGTGTACCAGGCGGAGCCGTCGAAGCCCACCTCTTCGGAGGCAAACGCGGCAAACACCACCGTGCGGCGCAAGCCGCCCGCGTCGTGGAGCGCCTGGGCCATGGCCAGCAGCGCCGCCACCCCGGAGGCGTTGTCATTGGCCCCGGCAAACACCCCGGTGCGGTCGGCGCCCAGGTGATCGTGGTGGGCCGAGATGACGATGATCTCGCTGGCCAGCGCAGCATCACTGCCGTCCAAAACCCCAATGAGATTGGCGGTGTTGGACCCCTCGCTGTCTGCAAAGGTCTGGATGTAGCTGCCCCCCACAGGGCGCAGGCCCGCGCAGCGCATGCGGCTCTCGATGTACGCGCGGGCACGCCGATCCCCGTCCGAGCCCGCGGCCCGGCCTTGCAATGCCGGACCCGCCAAGAAGCGGATATCCGCCTCCAGGGCCGACTCGGCGTAGGGGTTGCCCGGGCGGTCGCAGCCAGCAACGCCGGCATCGGAGCCACCCGCGCCGCCCTCACCCCCGCCCCCCCCTCCGCCCTCACCCGCATCCTGGGTCTGAAGCGGGGTGCAGCCGGAAGTGGCCAGGCAAAGGCACCAGGCGAGGTCAGCAAAGGCGCGTGCAAGCATGGTCCACTCCAGTCCGGGTTTTGGGGGAAGCGAGCATACCCGAAGCCGGGCGGCGCGGGTCACCATTGTCGCCCGATCTCGCCCGATTCACTTCCCCTTGACGGCCACCGGCGGCGCGCGGTATTTGTCCTCTTAATGATAACGGTTCTCAATAGCAAAATCATTACGAGCGCGACCCGGCGGTCGATGGCGCGCACACGCTCCGCCACCGACCGTCCGGCCCAGCGCTCGATCCCCCAGCCGGAGTCCCGGCGATCGACACCCAAGGAAGGCTTCATGCAGATGTTCAGGCATGCGCTGTTTGTCCTGTGTTTTGGGCTCGTGATGAGCCTGAGTGCGCCCAACGCCCACGCCAGCCAGCGGCGGTTCACGTACACCTACGGCTCGGATGTACTCACCGCTGGTGCCCTGGAGTTTGAGCCCTGGACCACCTACCGCTTCGGGCGCGACAACTTCTACAGCCGGCTGGACCACCGGCTCGAGTTCGAGGTGGGGCTGACCGACCGCCTGCAGTCGGCGCTCTACTTCAACTTCAAGGCCGTGACCCAGGACGAGGATGCTGCCCGCGTGACCGAGTTCGAGTGGGGCGGCATTTCCTGGGAGTGGAAGTACAAAGTCCTCGATGCGGTGGCCGATCCGGTGGGCTTCGCGGTGTACTTCGAGCCCACCATGGCCACCCACGAGTCGGAGGTGGAGGCCAAGCTCATCGTGGACAAGCGCCTGGGCGACTTCTATGTGGCGTTCAATGCCGTGGTGGAGCATGAGTGGATCTATGAAGAGCAAGGCGAAACGGAGCGGGAGTTGGTGGTGGAGCTGGACCTGGGCGCCGCCTGGTTCTTGACGTCCGAGCTGTCGGCTGGGGTCGAGGTGCGCAGCCACACCTTCCTGCCCGAGGGGAAGTTGGCCTCCTCTGCCCTCTTTGCCGGCCCCGCTATCAGCTATGCCACCGGACCCTGGTGGGTAACCATGACAGTCCTGCCGCAGCTGCCGGCGCTCAAGAAGAACGACACCGGCTCCACCTTCATCCTGGACGAGCACGAGCGGTTTGCTGCGCGCCTGTTGGTGGGCTTTGATCTCTAGGCGGCGTGGTTGGTGGGCAGCCGGCCGGCGATGGGGCGTGGTGGGGCTGGTTGCGCTGGCGGGCTGTGTCTCGGCGGTGGTGCAGCCCGTGCCCGCGGATCTGCCATGGGCCACCGCGCAGTGGCCCGAGGTGACGCTGGCGAGCCTGCAAACCGGCCGTGACCGCTACATTCGCAAGTGTGCGGGCTGCCACAATCTGCATGTGCCGAGCGAGTTTCCGCCCACGCGGTGGCCGAAGCTGGTGGCATCGATGGCCGAGCGCTCCCATCTCACGGCCGACGACGAGGCGCTCATCATGCGCTACCTGAGCACGGCCAGCGCGCGCGGGCCTGCTGCCAGCCCCTGAAACGGGACCGCCCGCCACGGGGGGCGATCGGGTCACACTCACATACAAGAAGGCGCAGGGCAGGCGCGCGTGGCGCCCGGGGCGTCAGCTCTTGGCGCGCGCCCGGATGCGGGGCGTGTCCGCCACCTCGGCGGGCGCGGCGGCTGCGGGGGCGGGCTTGGCGGCAGCGGCCTTCGCCTTCGCGGCCGTGGCTTTGGGCTTGGCGGCCGCGGCTTTGGGCTTGGCAGCGGCGGCCTTGGGCTTGGCCGCAGCGGCCTTGGGCTTGGCGGCAGCGGCTTTGGCCTTGCGCGGTGCGGCGCCTTCAGCGGCGGCCTTGGCCGTGCGGCGACTCTTGGCGGGCTTGGCCTTGCCGGCGCGGGCGGCCAGCAGCTCGATGGCCTGGGCGAGGGTGATGGACTCCACCGTCAGGCCCTCGGGCAGGGTCGCGTTGGTGCCGCCATGCTTCACGTAGGCGCCGTAGCGGCCATCCAGCAACACAATGGCCCCACCCCCTTCGGGGTGATCGCCCAGGCTGCGCAGCGGCTCGGCCGCCTTGCGACCCGCGCCCTTGAGGGTGAAGAGCTCCAACGCCCGCGGCAGCGCGATGCGGAAGAGATCGTCCTCCTTCTTCAGGGACGCGTAGACGCCATCGTGGGCCACGTAGGGGCCAAAGCGACCCAGACCGGCCACCACGGGCTTCCCGGACTCTGGGTGGGCGCCCAGCGGCCGTGGGAGGGCCAGAAGGGCCAACGCCATGTCGAGGGTGACATTGGCCGGCTGCACACCCTGGGGCAGCGACGAGCGGCGGGGCTTGTCACCCTCTTCTGTCGTCTCGCCGAGCTGCACATAGGCGCCGAAGCGGCCATCGCGCAGGAACACCGGCAGGCCGCTCTCGGGATGGTGGCCCAGAGGCGCCTCGCCCTTCTCGGCCCGCGCCGCGAGCTCGCGCACCACGTCGGCCGTGAGATCCGCCGGGGCGACGTCTTCGGGCAGGGACACCACGCGGCGGCCACCCTCGGGGGTGAGAATCTCGACAAACGGTCCGTAACGACCCAGCCGCACCTCGAAGGGATCGAGGGCTTCCGAGCGCACGGTGCACACCTGGCGCGGATCGATCTGCTCGCCCCGGGCGACCCCGCCGAGGAGCTCCTCGCGGTAGAACGTCTCCAGGAAGGTCAGGTGATCGCTGGCGCCCTCGGCCACCTGGTCGAGCCAGGTCTCCATCACCGCGGTGAACTCGGTGTCCACCACCTTGGCGAGGGCCGCTTCGAGCAGGCTCGTCACCGCCATCGCGGTGAAGGTGGGGATGAGCTGCTTGTCCGCCGCCCGCACGTAGCCGCGCTTCTGGATGGTGTCGATGATGCTGGCGTAGGTGCTGGGGCGGCCGATGCCTTCGGCTTCCAGGGCCTTGACCAGCGTCGCCTCGGAGAAGCGCGCGGGGGGCCGCGTCTGGTGGCCCAGGGGCTCAAGGCCCAGGCACGGCACCCGGTCGCCGGGCTCCAGGTTGGGCAGTGGGCTCGACTGGTCGTCCAGCATGGCACCCGGATCGTCGGTGCCTTCCACATAGGCCCGGAAGAACCCGGGAAAGAGCACCTGGCGGCCCGAGGCCCGGAAGATGGCGGGCTGGCCATCCAGGGGATCGGGCGCGGAGAGCTGAGCGGTGGTGGAAGCGATGCGGGCGTTGGCCATTTGGGTGGCCACGGTGCGCTTCCAGATCAGATCGTAGAGGCGCGCTTCACGGCCGCTCAGGCCCAGCTCCTGGGCGGTGGCCATGGAGGTACCGGCGGGGCGGATGGCTTCGTGGGCCTCTTGGGCGCCCTTGCTCTTGGTGGCGTAGCGGCGGATCTGCGGCGAGAGCAGATCGGCGCCGTAGCGGCGGGCGATCATGTTGCGGACGGCGCTGATGGCCTCTTCGGAGAGGTTGAACGAGTCCGTACGCATGTAGGTGATGTGGCCCTCCTCATACAGCCGCTGGGCGATCTGCATGGTTTGGGCGGCGGGCAGGCCGAGCTTGCGGTTGGCCTCCTGCTGGAGCGTCGACGTGGTGAAGGGCGGATACGGGGAGCGCTGGGACTCCTTGCGATCCACGTCATCCACGGTGAGCGTGCAGCCGGCCATGCGCTGGGCAAGGGCGCGCGCTTCGGTCTCGTCCAGCAGGCGGACCTGCTTGCCCGCTCGCAAGTGGCCAGTGCGCTCGTCGAAGTCGCGACCGCTCGCCAGCGTGCGGCCACCGAGGGCGGTGAGGCCGGCGTCGAAGCGAATGGCGTCCTTTTCGGTGGTGGCCTTGAGATCCCACCAACTGCCGGAGTGGAAGGCCATGCGCTCGCGCTCGCGCTGCACCATCATCCGGACAGCCACGCTCTGAACGCGGCCGGCGGACAGGCGCGGCGCCACCTTGCGCCACAGCAGGGGCGAGACCACGTAGCCCAC
>Ga0075163_10008771_pt1 | contig 13286 bp, 15 predicted proteins | sample JI1023141ADNA_FD_71478 | JGI IMG/M metagenome (GOLD analysis project Ga0075163, IMG submission 71478) | Wastewater effluent complex algal communities from Wisconsin, to seasonally profile nutrient transformation and Carbon sequestration -... | ecosystem: Engineered > WWTP > Effluent > Algae...
GCTGTATGCGCGTGGCGCTTTTGAGTCTAAATTTCGTGAATGGGAGTCAATGACATGAGACCAGAAAAAGAATACATCCACACAGACGGAAAGACATATTTAACAGACCGCAAACGCGGGATTAATCGACTATATAAACTAACCGTTTCACAGGCGGTTTATTTTTACGTTCCCGCAACATCTATCGAAAATGCGCTGCGCTATTATTCTGAATGGTGCGCGGTCGGAAGTGCAAACCCTTTTCCAGTAAAGGCCGTCGAGATTGTGGAAGATTGTTTCATTGACTTGACGCACGATCACTTGGCAGATTAGCGGTCTTGCGTGACTGATTCACAAGTCCGCACTTCTCAGGCGGTAAAAACCTTTCGCACACTTTCAGGATTAGGGGACGCAGTTTTTGCGGCGCCTATCGTTGCACACTTCGCAAAATCTCAGCCGGTGACGGTCGCAACAAATTACCCTGACGTTTTCCACTTCATCGAAAACGTAAACACTATCCCGCTTGCCGATGCGCCCTCGGATGCCGTGCGCTTGAGATACACACCGCGCGAAGGTCACAACTATTATGGCGATTACTGCAAAGCGGCGGGCGTTCCTATGCTGCCTTTCTCTTTGCCATGGATAACAGACGCGCCGAAGCTTTCCGAGATTTTCGACACAGGAGGCCGCGCGGTGTGTTTGATAAAAGAGCCGAGCACAGCGCACATGCACCGCACCCGCAATGACTTTTCAATCACGCCAGATCATCGCGTCATGCAGCGATGGATGCTCGACAACCGGGCGAAATTCTATTTTGTCGCGGTAGAGCATGACACAAATACGATAAAAAACCGGCTCGTGGGCATCGACTATAAGTTTTCATCCGCGCACCCTGTCGCATCGTATTTGAATCTGATTTCCCGCGTTGACCATGTAGCGACGCAGATCGGCCACCTTGCGCCAATCTCTCAAGCCTTCGGAATATCGTTGACGCTTTTCAAACCTGAACAGGAAAACCGCTCAGGGTTTTTGAAACACGTGACGCCCGAAATGATTCTTGTCCCAAAGGAATACGCGCCCGCGCCGGTTGAGGTTGTATGACTTGCCCATGCTGTCACAGTGGCGGTAATATATCATGGCCGCGCTCCGGTCTCAGAGAATGCACGAACTGCGGCCACCTTTGGCAGGAAAACGTAAAGCCGATAAAATACGGCGCTGAGTACTTGGCAGGATATGCCGGACGCCCGACGCTCGAACTTTCATGGGTGCGCCTCGCTTTCTTGTGGCTGTATAAAAAAGACGGTCGGATTTTGGACATCGGTTATGGTGATGGCGAATTTATCCGTCAGGCATCCCGCGCGGGATTTTTCACGATGGGTTATGACGCGCACGGCGATGATATCGGCGTTCCGGTCGTAAAAGATTTACAGGCTGGCGTTTTTGACATCGTGACTATGTTTGATAGCTTTGAGCACATGCCGGATTTGTCGGAGCCATTCAAGGCCGCGCCGTCGCTGTTTGTCGTAACGGTGCCATGGTTGCCCGAAGGCGTCACGGATGAGACAATCCGGCAATGGCGCCACTATAAGCCGAACGAGCATTTACACTATTTTTCCGAAAAATCGCTTCGCGCGGTTTTTTCTCGTCATGGGTACGGCATGGAAACGCGCGAGCCCATCGAAGACATAATCCGCAAGAATCCGCAATCGTCACCGAATACTATGACTTTTATTTTTAAGAGGGTAATAATTTGAAACACATCGACATTTACACACCGTCAGGAATCGGCGACATTTATTGGATTCTAATGAAACTCGCCCGCCGTGCAAACGAGATCGGCGCGAAATTCCGCATCCATACACCGCCGGGCGCAGACATCAAAATGCAGCGCGGCAAGTTTCTGGAGTTTATAGATTGCGTGGAAAGCGTAACCCCGGACGGGATAACCTACCCGGCATTGATTAAAAAGGCAAAAGAGGTCGGCCACTATACCGAATTGCAACCCGTCATGTATTGCGAGTGCAACACATGGCTGGAAGAGGGAAACCGCATTGAATTCTATTTGCATGAATTCCCCACCGAGTATGTTTTAAACTGGCAAGTAAACCATGAATCTTTACGCCGCGCGAAAAAGCACATCCGCCAGGATAAAAAAAATATCGTCATTTATACAAGCGGCGTTGCCAATAACGAATCATCATCAACGGGTAACTGGAAAGCCTCAGATTGGAAGCCACGAATCGAAGCCCTTGCCGCCATGCCGGATGTAAATTTAATCTGGATCGGCGCATCTTATGACACCGACCTTTTAAAAGACTTTCGCGGATGCTTTCACCATGTACTGATTGACGAACCGGCGGACGTGGTTGTCATGCTTTTAAGGATGTGCGACGGTTTCATTTCGTATCAATGCGGGCTCTCTGTCATTTCCGTCATTGAAAAAATCCCGACATTCATGCTTTACTTTCGCAAGATTGACAAACTGCGTTTCGGGTTCAACCCGCCGGATGGGATTTACGAGGCGCCGTTCTTTGACTACCGCCCGGATTTTACGGGATGGGTCAAAGACTTGCCAATGCGTGATATTCTCGGACGCGGCAAGAATCTTGCGGATTACACTTTTTGGGTAAATGATAATGTCGAACAGACAGAAAAAGATTGGTTGGAAAATCCAAAAGGACACGCCGAGCAGTACCAGACGATAGCAGACCTGACTGGGCCAATCGTTGAGGTTGGTTGCGGTTCAGGGCAGTTAGCGACGCATATAAAAAATCCGTACACCGGATTAGATCAATCAGACAAACTGCTTGAACTTGCGCGGGCTAAGAATCCGGATAAGGTTTTCGCGCTTGTGAACATTCGCCGCATCGACCCAAATATCTACAAGGCGGATAATGTTTGCGCGTTTGGCTTTATGAAGCATTTTGCGTTAAAAGAGTGGGATTCGATCTTCGGGCGCTTGGCAACGATGGCCGCGAAAACTTTGACAATCGAAACGCCGCTTGCCGATGAAGACTGGGAAGAGGTCGGCTACGATTTCCCGCATGTCTTTGTAACACATGCGCGAGTACGGCGCAACGCGGAGCAGAACGGCTTTAAGGTTGTGCGCGTCTCAGAAAATAGCGCAAACGAATTTACTTACCGGATGGAGCGCGTCGGGTAATGATTCACGAAAACCGCCTAAAGCCCTATCATAGATCATGGGATAAAATGAAACTTGGCGCGGTCTGGAACTTTTGGGACGGTGAAGAAAACCTCGCCGAGTCAGTCGAAGCAATCCGCGCGCATGTTGACTTTCTCGCCCTTGTCTGGTCAGCAAAAAGCGTCTATGGTGAAAAGCGGACGCCCGAGGATTTAATCAAAATCGGCAAGCTGTGCAAGTCTTTGAAGTTTGACGAGGTTGTCAGGTTCGAGCCCATTGGCACCGGGCAAGACGGCGAGGCGCAGAAACGCAATCAGGCGATTGACCTTTGCCGCATTTTTGAATGTACGCATTTTATCAGCATCGACCCTGACGAAATTTTCCAGCCTGAGCAATTCGCCCTTGTGAAATCAGAAACAATCGAATACAATTACGCCACAACTTGCGCGCCGATCGACTTTGAGATTTTCGAGCCGAAAGAAAAAACAATCCGCATGGCTGAATATATGCCCATGATTTATCGGCTCGACGGGAAACGCCGTTTTGGAAAGTCTCAGGGATTCCCGGTAAAGGCCAACGGCGCGCGCAAACTAACGACTCTCGGCAAGAGTAAAGACGACCTTTACCGCATTTATGTCTCTGATGAAATCATCGTAAAGAATCGGCAGGGAAACCGCATTGACCTCGCGGCATACGAACGCAGCACACGCAATAGTTTTTACACACAAGAAAGCAATGGATAAGGGTTACATCCTACCCGTGCGCGTCTGCGCTCAGATTTTAGGCGTCACCCCTGACACGCTGCGGGCCCGTGGATACAATCCAACGGAGCGCGGCAAATACGACATGCGCGAGATTGTCGCGGGTGAATTACGCCGGGTCAAAGGCAGCGACCGCCGCGCGAGCATCGAAACAGAACAGGCGCTCTTACTCCGTGCCCGCCGTCAGAAACTCGAAAACACAAACGCCGAACACTCCGCGACTCACATCCACATTGACGACATAGTTTCTCTTATGACCGACCACATAAACGGCGCAAAAAAAAAGCTCTTAACAATTGGGATTTCGGTTTCGCAATCAGTGGCCGCCGAAGACAGCCCGAAAAGAGTGGCCGAGATAATCGGCGACGAAGTAAAATCCGCGTTAGAGGAACTAAGTTTTGACATCCGAGAAAACTTTATTCAGGCGGCTTTGCGACGCCTTAGCCTCCGCATGGCGGCCACCTCCGAAACTGACATTGAGTCAGTGGACGGAAAAAAACCTCGTCCTAAGCGCGGAGTACGCAACCGAGCAAGGTAAGTTTTCTTTTAACCGTGCCCCGTGGCAGCGGTGGTTTTTCGATCTTCTTTCCTCAGACCATCAAGAAGTAAATATCATGTGCTCGGCACAGATATCTAAGACGCTTTTAATGCAGGCGTACTGCGGTTATCGGATAGAGACTTCGCCATGCCGCATCGGCTATTATACCAGCACGGAAAGCACAGCAAAGAAGTTTGCGAAAACCCGCTTTAATCCCATGGTGCGAGACGTTCACTCGCTGCGGCCTTTAGTCTCTGAGGCTGGGCGCGGAAAAGGGACAAACATTATGTTCCGCGAGTTTGTCGGGGGGTATCTTAATATATCACACGCTGGCAGTTCTGCGGCTCTGGCGTCTGACCCTCTCGACGTTGTAATTTTGGACGAGTGCGACCGCATGAACCAGAATGTTGGAGATGAGGGTAGCCCTTTAGATCAGGCAAAGGCGCGCGTCAAAAACTCTCTATTCCGAAAAATCATCGCAGTTTCTTCTCCGTCGACCGAAGCCACGTCTTTGATTCATCCGCTTTACATGGACGGTACGCGGGAAAAATGGTATGTACCTTGCCCGCATTGCGGACACTTTCACGAACTGCACTTTAAGAATATGAAGTATAAGAATGAGAAAAACGAGCGAATACCCGTTCACTTCGTCTGCCCAAAATGCGGCGGCCATATCACAGAGAAAGACAAGGCGAAGGTTATAGCGGCAGGGAAGCCGGTTTCGGAAAATCCAAATCCTAAACCGGGCGTGCGCTCAGGATTCATTAACGAATTTTACAGCCCGTGGCGGACATGGGAAGAGTTAATAAACGACCTCGAACGCGCCGACACACCGGAAAAGTTACAGGTATTTTACAATACCGTTTTGGGATACCTCTGGAAAAACTTTGGCGACGCTCCCCCATGGGAACAAATTTACGACTTGCGCGAAGATTACGAGATCGGGACTATTCCCGACAAGTCGATTGTCGCTCTCACTGCTTTCGTTGACTACCAGCTCGAAGATACCGGGCGCCTCGAAATTGAGGTTATGGGGTGGAATCGTCACGGAGAATCGTGGTCAATTCAATATGATATTTTAGCTGGCGAGTCGAAATGGGAGCAGCTTGACACGTACCTTTCGCGAACATGGCAGCATCCGAACGGCGCGGCGATGTCATTACGCGGAGTAGGGATTGACTCAGGGGCAGGGACGAAAGACGTTTATAAGTGGGTGAAGAAGCATCCGCGCGAAAGAGTGTTTGCGACAAAAGGCGCCTCGAACTTTGGCGCACCGGCTTTGGGGGCATACAAAAATACAGACTATTGGTCACGAGACAAAAAGAAACTCGGCTCTCAGCGCGTTTGGATTATAGGTTCCTCTACACTGAAAATTGAATTTTACACGCGGCTAAGATTGCGGCCAAAAGGGGACGACCATAATCGAACATGGCCGCCGGGGTTTGTGCATCACCCCCACTATCCCGAAGAGTTTTTCCACCAAAGGACAGCCGAAAAACTTCGCTGGCAATACAGCAAGAACGGCACGAAAAAACCTGTTTGGGAAAAAGGCGCGGGGAAGGCAAACGAAGCACTCGACACGGGGGTTGGGAATCGCGCAGTTTATTTGATTTGCGGTTTTGAGAAATACTCTCAGGAACAATGGGACGAACTCGAAAGGCAGTACGGAGAAAACCCCGCACCGCGTCCGGCTGGCGGAATATCTAAACCTATGATTCGTAAAAAATCAGGAAACCTATTCGGCGGGAATCGCGGCGGCGGGCGCATGTTCGGCGATTGAGATTGACAAAACAGCTTAAAAAATCAAATTGCGTTCAGCCTACATGGCCGCGCCTTGCAAGCGCACATAGGATGAACAGAGTGGCCTTTGGCCGCTACCGACTTATGCGGTGATTCATCCCATTGTGTAAGTGTGCACGGTAGCGACCAGAGGCCATTAAGTTTAAGGAGCATAAAGGATGAAAATGACAATCACACGGGCGCTGGCTGAAATAAAGCTTTTAGACGCGCGAATAAATAAACAAACCACAGCGGCGATATTTATCGACTGCAAAACTAACAAACTAAAGGCGACTGCGTTTCGACACTTAGACCCTGAGTCATTGAAACAAACCGCTAAATCAGATTTTGAATCAATCATAACCCTGATTGAAAATCGACGTAAAATTAAGTCGGCTATCATGGCGGCCAATGCTGCGACGATTGTTAAGATTGCGGGCTCTAATTATTCAGTGGCGGAAGCGATAGAAAAAAAGGCGTCTATCGAATATACGAAAAAGCTTTTGCTTGTAATGAAAGAGCAGCAAGCCAAGATAACGCAGCACGCAACAAAGCATAACTCGACCATAGAAAATCAAATTTCTGAAATGCTTAAAGCGAACTTAGCGACGGCTGATAAAAAGCCAAGCGAAGAAGATTACGAGATGGTCGGAAAACCTTTTCGCGCTGCGCATGAAATGGTTATTATCGACCCGCTCGACCTCCAAAAAAAAATAAAAGAGGTAGAGGAAGGAATCGAAGAGTTTGAAAAGGAGGTTGATTTCATTCTGTCTGAGTCCAATTCTCGCACAGAAATAGAGGCGTAATACTTTCGGGGCAATGGCGAAAACACTTAAATATGGAACCGTCCGCGCTGTACGGAAAATACGGCGTAGCATCGCAAAAATGCAAAAGCTTTGGGAGCTTTAAGGAAAAGCATCTGACTATCAAACAGGCGCTGTGGTTCAAATCCACTTCATTAAAGATCAAAGATTAAACAACAAGGCTTAAAAATGAAGGTTCAGAGATTAGACTTTAAGACGTTAATTGGTAAAGGTCAAAGCTTGATTAAACCCTTTGTAAAAAGTTTGTGGGCTCCATAATCCCTGTGTTTCTTGAAGGCTGCCATTTCTCCGATTTATCTTAATACCGTTTGAGATTGACAAAGCGTCTAAGCCCCAACCGCGCGGCACCGCATGGCCGCTATCACCTTAGCAATCGCACAAGCTAACCTCGACAAAGCTAACGCCGCTTACCTTTTGGCTCTCGAAGGTCAAGGGTATTCGATGGGCTCGACGAATAGCTCACGCAGTTTTCAGCGTCAAAGCGTTGATGCGCTGTTGCGTCAGATTCAGTATTGGGAAGCAAAAGTAAACGTCCTATCCGGTCGGCATAGTCGCATAAAATATGGCGTGGGTGCGCCACGAACATGAATACCGCGACAACAAATCCCGGCCCGATGCTAGTCGCCGGTACTTCGGCTTATAGCTCCGTCGGCACCCGTCGCCCGCGCGCTCTGAAAAACGCCCTGTTCTCTTACGGTGGCCCTAACTCTGAAATCGTTTACGATCTTCGAGAACTTCGCGCGGTCTGCCGAGACCTTTACTATAACAACGCCGACGCCCGCACCATAGTCGAAACCTATGTGGATTACGCAATCGGTCGCGGACAGCGCGCACAAAGCGTACCGAAAAGATCAATCCTGATTCCCAAACTCGTTGAGCGCGGGTTCACCGAAGACGAAGCCGAGAAACTAATTAGCGAATTTTCGGCGCGCGCCCGTGAAGACTTCGACGCATGGGCTAAAAGCAAGAAGTCAACCACGTCTCAAACAATGAACTACTACACGCAAAGCCGCTTGATTTTGCGCACTGAAATGCACAGCGGCGAGGCGTTCGTGATTCTGAATCGCGAGACACAGGCGGACGGGTCAATCGAATTGAATGTCGGGCTGATTGAGCCTGACAGGGTTTACGACTATAAGCCGCCGACTTCTAAAAATGTTCTCGGCCTGATTCTCGACGACCGTGGGCGCCCCGTACAGATCAAAGTCCGCCGAAGTCTTGACAATGTTTACGACCAAAAAACAGACACGGTTGACTTCGTGTCGCCGGTATCGGGTCGGCAGCGGGTCTTGCACATGCTGCAACCATTACGGGCGGGGCAGGTTCGCGGGGTTCCCCTCTATGCTCAAAACATCCTGACCTTTAAGGATTTGGCAGACCTCAAGAAAAACGAACTCCGCGCCGGCGTGGTTAACTCTTATTTCGCCATGACTGTCGAAAGCCCGGACCCGAACTTTCTACAAGACATGTCCGACGAGCTTCGGGAAAAATATCACCAAGTTGTCACGAGCGGAAACGCTGACGACCTGAACCTTGAGAGCGGCGCGGTGCAGCGCCTTTTACCGGGCGAGAAAGCCAACCCAGTAGACCCCAAGCGGCCTAACGTACAGTATGGACAATTCGCCTCAGACCTCCGCGACGAGACGGCCTTTTCTTGCGGCATCCCCCCAGAGATTTATAAGCGTAAATTCGGTTCGTCTTATACCGCATCACGCGCGGCGCTGAACATCTTCAAAAAGCCCGTTGGGGCTATGGCTGACAGATACGAAACCGACCTCAATTCGCCTGTGTTTACCGAGTGGCTTTATTGCCGCGTGGCGTCTGGTAAATACTCTTTGCCCGGTTTTTTTTCAGACATGGAAATGCAAGAGGCGTGGTCAAAAGTTACGTTTACCCGCGAGCCTATGGGGAACATCGACGACGAGCGCGACGCAAACGCGGCGAATATGCGGACGCGAATTGGTCTTTCAACTATTGAGCAAGAGTCTTTAGAGCAAACCGGAAATGACTACATGTCAACCGTCGAAGGTCTTGCCCGCGAGAAAAAACAGCGCCACAGCTTAGGCATTAATCTTCTTTTTGATTCAGGTGAGGCGACCGCAATTCAGGTCGACCCCACACCTGTGGCGGAAGCCGAAAAGATAAAAGCAGAAACTGCGCAGATTCAAGCGCAAGGGGAAAACAATGTTAATCAAGACACCAATGTCCGGTAGGCCCGGAGCTTTTTGGGATATGTTTTTCGGCGCTGGCGTTGAAACCTGCGTTGACGACGGGCTTTTGAAACTGTCAATCCGGTGCGGGCTCAGTGAGCGGACGTACCGCCGGATTCAGGAAACCGTCAAAGCCGCTCAGGCCGACGACAATATCAAAGCCATTTTTTTTGACGTAGACAGCGGCGGCGGTGATGCTGCCGAATGCGCGGAGACAGCGGCAATTATCCGCGCATCCACAAAGCCGACCGTCACCTATGTCGCCGGGTATTCTGCGTCGGCGATGTATTGGCTGACCTCTGCCACACAGAAAATTTTTGCACACCCTACAGCCTTTCTTGGCTCAATCGGAGTGATAAACATTCTGCCGAAAATTGATTTTGGCACGGTGGTGGTTGCCTCAAAGTCTCCGAATAAATTCAATTCAGGCGACGATCCGGCTGCGGTAGACCGCGAAAAAGCCATACTGGACACCACTTTCGAGCAGTTTGTAAGCGAGCTTTCAATCAATCGCAAGGTGCCGGTCGAGAAGATCGAAGCCGAGTGGGGTAAGGGCGGATTGCTCACAGCCGCGCAGGCTCTCGCCGTTGGGATGATAGATGAAATCGGGGATAGAGAAAAAGCGTTGACGTTCGCGAAAGCTTTCACCGCTGCGGCGCCGGTTTCTTTGGCCGCTGAAACGGAAATCGAAGAGACCGAAGAAAGCGCGGAAAGCGCAAGCGAGGAAAACGAAATGAAATTATCATGGTTCGCGACACGCAAAGCAAAAGCGGAAATGACCCCAGAAGAGGCGAAGACCGCCGAAGAAATTTCGCCCGAGTGGCTTAGAGAAAATAAGCCCGAAGTTTATCAGGCGATTTACGACATGGGCAAAGAGTCAGCAGGTAAAGAAGCCGCCGCCGCAAAAGAGGAAGAGGCGCAACTTACAGCCCTCGCTGACGAAGCAAACACCGACGAACAAGCGGTCGTAGCCTCGCTGAAATCCGGCAAGATCAAAGCCGCTGATTTTATGCGTCAACTTCTCGAAGTGCGCAAAAACCCCTCTGACACCGAACTCGCCCGCCGCGCAAAAGCTGGCATCACCGGCGATTTTACAAAAGTGCACACGGGCTCAAGCACCGGCGCGCCGCATGAGGGCGACACAAAAGCACAGGCCGCCGCAATCGTTAAACATCTCCAACGAGACAGAAACCAAAAGGCAGGTAAATAAACATGGCTACAATCAGCTACGACAACCTTTTCAACGAAGGTTACCCAAAAACAAAACGCTATCTCCCGTTGACATCGGGGCAAAGCGTTGTACGCGGCGAGGTTTTGGCCATCGTCACAGCAACCGGAAAACTCATCACCTATACCGACGCCGACAAATCGTCTAATCCGTTTTTCGGCATTTCGCCCGACGATTACGACGCAACAGGCGGAGAGCTTGGCGGCGTTGAGGTCATCACAGGTTGCGAAGTCAACGAAAACGCTCTGATTTTCTCGGCCTCCGGCGACGCAGTAGACGAGACATTTACGCAAGCATGCCGCCTTAAAGGTGTGCATATTGTACCGTTCCGTGACGGCGCATTCCCCGCATCGTAAGTAAAAAGGAAAAGGAGTAACACACTATGCCAGCACCAGTTTTTGAGGATATCCTCAGAGGTATCACAGCAGCACTTCCCGAAGCACCTCGCCCCGCGAGCTTTCTGAGGGATTACCTTTTCCGCGCGCCGGAATTTTTCGCGAGCGACCTTATCGACATTGCACAATGGCGCGATGATCGTGGAGTCGCAACGTCAACGCCTCGCGGTGCACCCGCGAACGTGACCGAAAAAACGGAATACACCGGCCTCGTTGTTAAGCCGCCTTCATTCAAGCCGAAAAAGGTTTTAACCTCTCTCGACCTGACAAAGCGTCTCCCCGGCGAAGGTATGACCGTAAACGGCAACAGCCGGGCAAACGCGGTCACGGCTCTTTCGGCAACGATTCTTGACCAGCTCGACCAATCGATCAGCCGGGCCGAGATTTTGCAGGCTTTCCAAGCATTGCTAACCGGCGCGGTAACTGTTTACAGCGAGACCGGCGACGCGTTGGGCACTATCTCAACAGGCCGAATAGCTGCACTGAATACCGCAAACGTCGGCACAGCATGGACAACCTCAACGGCCGACGCCCTTGGCGATATTAATACGCTGGCAGACCTGACGCAAAAATGGTCGGGCTTTCCCGGTGATTACGTTATCATGGGGCAAACGGCGGCCAACGCTGCCTTGAAACTCGAAAGCGTACAGCGTGCCCTGTCGACTGACTGGTCGGCACGTGGTCAGCTTGATAACACGCTGGAGGCAAGCGGCGCACGCAAGATGGGCCGGGCTGACGGTCGCGACTGGTGGCAAGTGCCCGACTGGTATAAGCACCCGAAAACAGGCGTTCTTACACCATTCATGGACACAGACCGCTTTATCGTGGGTTCAACCATGGCAGGCATTACCCCGCTTTATGCGCTCGTTGATGACGTAGAAAACCCCGTCGCCGCCGAACGTCATATGAAGGCTTGGCCGGACAAAGAGGCGGGCGCGTACATTTACCAAATGTTGACAGCCGCTCTCATGTTCCCGCTGAACCCCAACGCACACGGCGTGCGGCGCGCTACCGGCTTCTAAGCCTTGCGCGATTCTTTCAAAGCTGACCTCCGTTCGATCACGAGCGGAGAGTTTGCAGAGGAAACCCCGTTCAAGGTAAAAGACCTTGCCGGGGTTGTTCTTTTAGATGGGGCCGACTTCAACCCTCCATGGCTTTTAATCTTCGATTCAGACTGGGTAGAGATTCAACCGGACGGCACGGGCGTTGCAATGCACACACCGCGAGCTTTCGTTCACCTTGAAGACATAAACAGCGAACTCGACGAACCGCTTTCAGATCAAAATATGCTGGAAATCAACGGCGAAGATTTCCCGATTGCTGACGTTCGAGACCCAGAAAACGGATTGGCCGCTGTGATTCTCCGCGAGGCAATATGACGAAAGGCGCTGAAATCGTTCAAGCTATCATTACCGAGCTTTCAAGTATTACGGCCGTGGCCGGTGTTTATGACTGGCGGACGTTGAACCTTGATTCGATGGAGCTTCCGGCCATAAATGTAAAGGACAACGGCGACGCGCCGACGCTCTCGCCGACTCAGCGAACATACGAGACCATGGAAAAAATCTCAGTCGAGATTATCTCAAAAGGCCGCGATATTCAGGAAAAACAAGACGCGAACGACCCGGCGGTCACTCAGCTTCGAGAGATTCAAGAAGCGGTGGAAAATATCCTTATCCGCGAAAATCAGGTACTTGGCGGAGTCGTCCGTCGCCTGATTTACACCGGGTCACAGGTCGCATCGTCGAGCACGTCAGACCTGACGGTCATGGTTCGGACGCTTACTTTCGATGCTCAGTGGGAGCGAAACGTATTTCCTCCATGAATTACGTAGAATTTATAACCGGTAAATTTACCGGAAAAACGGTTCACATCGTCGGTTCGGGGCCATCGCTCACGGGCTTTGATTATCGGAAGCTTTCAGGAAAAACCATAATCCCGGTGAATCACGCATACAAAAAGGTTCCGGGATACGCTTTCACGGTAGCCATTGACGTCAATTTTTTCCGTAACGAAGACCGGGAAGCGAGCGGGCGCGGCCTGACTTTGAGCCCCGCGCATGCTGCCACCGGACCGGGGATTATCAATTTTCGTATGGCTTCGCATTTCAGCGCAGAGCCAGGGCCGGTCTATGCCTATGGGTCGTCTGGCTTGGCCACGGTAACTATAGCCTTACAGGGCGGCGCTGAGCGGGTTATTTTGTGGGGTTTGGATTACTGTTTTCTTGACGGTCGGCACCATGCCACACAGGGAGAATTTAAGCACAGTCAAGGCGAAGGGCGCGAGCACATCTTTTCCGCTCAGGCTTCGAAGTTCGCGGTGTTCCCGGCTGAAAAGATTCTCAACGCCTCTCAGGCATCCCGCATCACGTACTTTCAGAAAGTCACCATTGACGAAGCAATTAAGTATTGACGGCAAGTAAAGCGCCCA
>Ga0075163_10008772_pt1 | contig 13286 bp, 7 predicted proteins | sample JI1023141ADNA_FD_71478 | JGI IMG/M metagenome (GOLD analysis project Ga0075163, IMG submission 71478) | Wastewater effluent complex algal communities from Wisconsin, to seasonally profile nutrient transformation and Carbon sequestration -... | ecosystem: Engineered > WWTP > Effluent > Algae...
GGCGGCGGCGAGGACCGGGAGGATGGCGGTAGCGACGGCGGTGTTGCTGGCGAGTTCGGAAAGAAAGACGACGGCGGCGACGACGAGCATGATGATGAGCCAGACGGGCAAGCCGTCGAGACCCTGGAACGCACGGCCGACGTACGCATCGACGCCGTTGGCAGAGATCGCGGCGGCGAGGGAGAGTCCGCCGCCGAAGAGGAGCAGGGCGCCCCAGGGGAGTTGTTCGGCGGTTCTCCAGTCCATGGCGAAAATGCGCTTGCGCGGTTCGATCGGAAAAACAAAGAGCACAAGGGAAGCGATGATCGCGATAGATGCGTCGTTGAGGTTGCCAACTGTGTTGAAGCCGGCGGAGGTCGCCCAAGCGGTGATAGAGGGGCGAAGAATCCATGCGGCAACTGTTGCGAGGAACACGGATAAGACTGTCCATTCACCGCGACTCATCGGGCCCAGCGCGGCGAGTTCGTGGCGGATGAGATCGCGGCCGCCTGGGATGGACTTGAGGCGGATGGGCTGGCTGATGCTGGTGAGGTAGATCCACGCGAGGGGGAGGTAGATCGCGACGATGGGGACGCCGATCGTCATCCAATCCACAAACTGAACGGCGCGGCCCAGGTTGCTCTCGACAAATCCCTTGAAGATGGCGTTGGTGGGCGTGCCGATGAGCGTGGCGACGCCCCCGATGGACGCGGCGTAGGCGACGCCGAGCAGCAGAGTCGAGTCAAAGTTGGGATCGGGCGAACGAAGGTCGGCCTCGGGCGTGCCGGGCGGTGCGTGGCGGGCGCGCACGAGCGTGATGACGCTGAGCGCGATGGGGAGCATCATGATGGTGGAGGCGGTGTTGCTGACCCACATGCTGATGAGCGCGGTGGCGAGCATGAAGCCGCCCACGAGACGCTTGGGCCCGGTGCCGACGAGCGTGATGGTGAGGAGTGCGATGCGCTTGTGCAGCCCCCAGCGCTGCATCGCGAGCCCCAGGATGAACCCACCCATGAAGAGGAAGATGACGTCGCTCGCGTAGGGATTGGCGGCCTTCGGAAACGGAAGGATGCCGAGCACGGGAAAGAGGGCCAGCGGCAAGAGGGCCGTGGCGCTGAGCGGGATCGCTTCGGTGAGCCACCAGATCGCCATGAGGACCGCGACAGCGGCGGTCGCACGCCCCGCAGCGTTGAGTGCCGCCGCGTCGTGGCCGGGCGAGAGGAGAAGCCACGTCACAACGGCAAGGGCTGGCCCCGCGAAGAGGCCAGCCCAATGGATCCATCGCGGTGAAGCGTGCGAAGGTGCGTCGTTGTCAATGTCGGCGGGCATTGCCCGAAGGCTACGCGCGGCCGAGGTGAGAGTCTGTCATCGCCGACGGCGGCACGCCAGCATTCCGCCCGCCACGAGCGCGAGGCCTGCCGCACCGGGCGAGGGCAGCGGGTTAACGATCACGTCATCGAGGACGAGTTCGGTGGTGCCGCCGCCGCCAAAGGGGCCGAGGTTGAAATGGCCCCAGTTGTAGAACTCGACTGTGACCGGCAGGGCGGGGTTGAGTGGCGTGAAGTCGAACTCGAGGCGGAGTTGATCGCCATAGAGGCCGCCGCCGGCAGGCACGGCGAAGTACCGCATCGGGTCTCCTGCCTGAGTGTTGGTGAGGCGCATGCCAAAGATCCCGTCGTAAGGGTTCGCGCCGAAGTAGGCGGCTTCGCCCGAGACCCAGAAACTGAGCAAGTAACTCGGCGCTGGCGTGAGATGTGTGGGGATCGTCTGAGAGAGGATGACCGGCGCACCGACGGACGTAGAGACGGTGGGTGTGCTGGCGAAGGTGACCTCGCCGCTGGGGTTGAAGATCGGTGCGACGTTCACCTGACCGCCCTGGGCGTTGCCAAAGTACAGGGCTTTGACGCCATCAGGAATCACGGCGGAGTTGGCGATGTTCAGTGGAACAAGCGAGTCGTGCCCCCAGCGGGCGTAGTTGATGGGGCCGCCAGAGGACGTCCAGCCCGGTGGGACGACGAGTGGCGTGCCCGAGGTGCCGGTCGCCCAATAGACGACGGCGTTTGGTGGGCCGGCCTCGAAACTCCCGCCGCTGACGAGGTTGCCCACGTGCGTGCCGAGTTGCGGGCCCAGGGGAAGAAGGTTGAGGGACGCGTGCGCGCCGGAAGCGGCGACAGCCGCGAGCGAGCAGGGAAGAACCCGACGAGTGAACGAGGTCATGCTTGTCTCTCCTGTGCCGGGCGTCAGCCCGGTGTGGAGGTCAGCGTACCACATTGTTCAGATTGTGCAAGTGGCGACCGGCCCGGGAAGCAAAGGGAGTTGCACCAAGAAAGGACCGTGGGTCAGGCGAGGAGGGACTGCCCCAGCATTTCCCGTGGCTTTTCGCGGCCCATGAGGGCCAGAGCCGTCGGCACGACGTCCGCCAGGCGGCCACGGCCCGCACGCACCTTGGGGTTGAACCAGCCGGCGACGTTCTGATCGCCACGAAGGCGGTTTCCTTTGAGCGCGGGGTCCACGACGATGATCGGCACGTCGTAGATCGTGTGGGCGGTGTGGGGAGAGCCCGTCTCTGGATCGAACATCTGCTCGCAGTTGCCGTGGTCGGCGAAGACCAGCAACTTCCCGCCGCGTTTCAGCGTCGCGTCCACGATCGCGCCGACGCACGCGTCCACCGTCGCGACGGCCTTGACGGCGGCTTCGAGGTTGCCCGTGTGCCCGACCATGTCGCCATTGGCAAAGTTGACGACGATGAAGTCCTGGCAGTCGGGCGCGGCGAGTCGGCGCAGGACGGCGTCACGCACCTCGGCGGCGGACATCTCTGGCTTGAGGTCGTACGTCGCGACCTTGGGGCTCTGCGGGTTCTCGCGAGTCTCGCCGGGGAAGGGCTGATCGCGGTAGTCGTTGAAGAAGAACGTGACGTGCGGATACTTTTCCGTCTCGGCGCAGCGGAACTGCGTCAACCCCAACTTCGAGAGATACTCGCCCGCGATGTTCACCATCTTGGGTGGCTTGGGGAACGCGACCTTTACGTGCGGCAGCAGTTCTTCCCAGTACTCGGTCATGATGACGTAGTGCAGGCTCATCTTGACGCCACGGTCAAAACCATTCTTGCCCGAGTCGGGGCTGGGCTTGACCTTCGCCCACTGCGCGTCGGGGAAGACGAACGCAGCGGAGATCTCACGCGGGCGATCGCCTCGGTAGTTGTAGAAGATGACGCTGTCGCCGTCTTTGATCGGCGCGCCGCCCTCGATCACGCACGGCGGGATGAACTCGTCCCCCTTCTGCGAGTCGTTGGTGGGGTGGTCGTAGTAATCCTGGATCGCGGCGGCGGCGGTGGGGAAGCGCTTCGCCTCGCGTCCGGTCATCACGTCGTACGCGAGTTTCACGCGTTCCCAGCGATAGTCGCGGTCCATCGCGTAGTAGCGGCCGCAGATCGACGCGACCTTGCCCACGCCGATTGCCGTTGCCTCTCGCTCGACCGCGGCGACGAACTCCTTGCCCGAGAACGGCCCGGTATCTCGCCCGTCGGTGAAGAGGTGCAGGTACACGGCTGTCTGCCCAAGCACCTTGCAGGCCTTCAGCACCGCGTACAAGTGTGTCAAGAGCCCGTGCACGCCCGCGTCCGACGCGATTCCCAGCAGATGCACGGCCTTGCCATGCTGCTTTGCTCGCGTGATCGCGGCCGAGATCTCCGCGTTCTTCTCAAGCCCCTTGCGGCACTCAAGGCTGATCGCGACGGATTCCTGATAGACGATGCGGCCTGCGCCGATGTTCTGGTGACCGACTTCGGAGTTGCCCATGGTGGGGAGCGTGCCATCATCGCCGCCCCCCGGCAGGCCGACGTCCTCGCCACTGGTCTTGATGAGCGTCCACGGATACTCGCGCATGAGGGCGTCGGCGACGGGCGTCAGGCCGCGGGATTGCGCAACGCGAATCGCGTCAAACGGCGCGTGCGACGGGTTGGGGTTCATGCCCCAGCCATCGCGGATGATGAGGACGAGTGGGCCTGAGGTTCTGTTGGGCATGCAGGAGTGTAGAAGGGTGAGTGCGGACTACGTCTTCTTGAAGATGAAGAGGTAGTTGAACCCGCGCAGGAAGAAGTTCCCCTCTTCGGCGGCTTTCTTCCAGTTGCCTCGCGCGAGTTTCTGGTTGTGGCGCACGACGGCGATGGTGTCCACGGGCGTGAGGACGCGCGAGAGGGACTCGAAGAGGCGGAAGCCGATGGGGGCGAACTTGCCGCCGTCGCGACCTTTCACTTTCTTGAAGGAATCGCTGACATACAGGCCCATGTAGCGGCGGGGCTTCAAGATGCGGGCGACCTGATCGATCACGCGGTCCATGGCTTCGTAGTAGGCCTTGCCGTTGTCGTCGGCGAGGGCGTCGAGTTTGCCGATGCAGGCGGGGTCGTCTGAGTAATCGACGTGGGTGGAGTAAGGAGGGTCAAGGAAGACGAAGTCGGCGGAGTCGTTGGCGAGCGGGAGATTGCGTGCGTCGCCGCGGCGGAGGTCGTCACGCGCGGCGAGGGCAATGGGGGAGACGTCGAAGCCGATGCCCTTGCGATTGAGGTCGTTGCAGACGTCGAGGGTGGTGCCGCTGCCGCACATGGGATCGACGATGGTGTCGCCCTCGCGCGTGTAGCGCATGAGGAGTTGCCAGATGACCCAGGAGGGCGTGGCGCCGATGTAGTTCTTGTCCCCCTGCATGCCGGGCTGGCCCTTGGGGCCGATCTCTCCGAGGCGAGGGCTGTCGTAGTGTTGGCTCGGATATTCCCAAAGCGTGGTGGTGAAGATGGTGAGCGGCGGGCGGCGAGATTGGTTGTGGGATGGGCCGCGTGAGACGGGACGATCGGCACCGTGCTCTGGCTGCGGGCGCGGCGTGTTGGTAGGCGTGCGAGGCGCGAAACTCCCGCCGGGTCCACGGCCTTGCGGGCGCGGGCCGTCGCGATTTGGTTTGGATTGATCGCCTCGTGGGTTCATGTGGCAGTGCTCAGGGCTTCTCGAAGTGTTTGTGGATGGCCGCGATGACTTGCGACTTTGCCTGGGAGAGGCTGAGTGGCACACGCGCCCCAGCGGCACGAACGTGACCGCCACCGCCGAACTCCTGGGCGACGGCATTGACATCCGCGGAGCCATTGCCGGGCTTGCTACGCATGGAGATTTTGGTGGCGGTTCCGCCGCCGGTGCCGGCCTCGCTGCCGGTGGCTTCGGTGAGGAGGACAGTGACTTTGACGCTTGGGATGGCCTGGGTGTAGTCCACGAAGCCGCCCGATTCGCCAGCCTGGGCTTTAGTCTCGGCGAAGTCGTTGGTGTTGAGGGACATGACGGCGATGCGGCCCTCGTCGTGGAGTTCGAGGGACGCGAGGGCGCGAGCGAGAAGGCGCAGGCGACCTGCGGAGTCACGCTGCTCGGTCATCTGATAGAGCCATGTGTTCTTGGCGCCAGAGGCAATGAGGTCGCCCGCGGTGGTCATCACGGCGCGATCGACGTTGCTATGGCGGAACCAGCCAGTGTCGGTGGCGATGCCGAGATAGAGTGGCGTGGCGACGCGCTCGGGGAGTTTGGTGATCGAGGGAAGGTCCAGGACGAGCCTCGCGAGTTCCGCGGCGGGTTGGCAGGCGGCGGCGGCTGAGGTTTCGATCCATCGCAACTTCGCAATCTCGGCGTCACCCTGGACATGATGATCGATGATCGCGGTGACGTCGCTTCGCTTCGAAAGCCAGTCGGCGATCGGTTCAAGTTGCATGCGTGAGCCCGTGTCCACGATGAGGATGGCGTCGAAGTCGGCGTGTTCGGGCGCTGGACTTTCCTTTGAAATGATCTTGTGGGGAGTGTCGCCCACGATGTCGTTGAACCAGGTTGGGAGCGGGCCGTAGTACCAGGCCTCGGCGCGCGGCTCGGGCCCGAAAGTCGAACTGAGGTTGAGGGCGCGGGTGAGACCCATGGTGGACCCGACGGCGTCCCCGTCGGGCTTGAGGTGGGTGACGACGAGGATGCGTCGGCAGTCCTTGAGCCATCGGGCCAGCGAGGAGAGCGTGGTGGAGGAGGAATACGCGATGGGCTGCGTGCTCATGGACAAGAAACGGTTCCCCTTTCCTCGGCGTGGGCCGGGCGATCAAGCAACTGCAGCGCTCGCTCGCAGTCTCTGGCCATTTGAGAGATCAACTGCGGCAACGAATCGAACTTCAACTGCTCGCGCAGGAATGCGCGGAATGAGAGCGACAGCGCCCAGCCATACTCGGGAAGCCCGGAAACTGGTTCGCCCCGCTTGCCAGGCGATGGCAGCATGAGGAACGCTTCGAGGCGAGGCTCGGGCGCGTTGAATGTGGGGCGCGGGCCCACACTCACTGCGGCTGGGAACGATCGGCCGTCCGGGAGCGTTGCGACGGCCGCGTACACGCCGCCGAGCGGAAGGGAGCAGGTCGTACGCACGTTCGCCGTGGGGAAGCCAAGGTCGCGTCCTCGACGATCACCTCGGACAACCTCGCCGGTTAACTGGAAGTCTCGCCCAAGCACCCTAGCGGCGTCTTGGACGCGCCCGTGATCGAGCAGCCAGCGGATGAGGCTGCTGGAGGCACGAACGACGTGCTGGTCGGACAGGGCGACCTCGACAGGGTCGACGACGTGAACGTCGAATCCGCGAGACTTGCCCCAGAGGCTGAGCACTTCAACGTTGCCGGCTCTCCCTTTGCCAAAGTGGAAGTCGGACCCTTCCACGAACGCGCCCGGTGTGTACCGTGCGACCATCTCATCGATGAAGGCCTCGGCAGGCTGCGCGAGTTGCCGCGGGGTTGGCTCCAGCCGCACGACTTCATCGGCACCTGCCTCGCGCAAATGGGCTTGGCGTTGTTCGAAGGTACTCAGGCGTGCGGGAACGTCTTGCGGACGGAGCAACACAAAGGGGTGGGGGTCGAAGGCCAAGGCGATGACCTTGCCACCAAGCGACGCGGCGGCCTGACGCGCGCGGCGTACCAATGCGACGTGCCCGAGGTGCACGCCGTCAAAGTTGCCGATTGTCAGGACATTCGAGCCTCTTCGCACTCCCATGCCCCAGACGTTAGACAAACCGTGGGCGTGCTGCCAGTCGCACGCGTGTGTTCTTGCAGGGATCGCATCCTTTCCTATGCTTTGGCGATGCGAAGCGAGCGCGACCACCCCAAGGCGGCCTCGGAGCGCCGGGGCGAGCCGCCGGTGGTGGATCGTCACGCGCCCAGATCGGACAAGGCGACGAAGTCACTTCCTTCACCACGTATTGCCGAGTTGCTTGCGCGGGTCGACGGGTGCATGATCGCGGATCGGCATCGGCTGCACGGGCGACTGAGGTCGTTGGAGCGGGCGTCGCCCGATCGACTGCCGTTGGAACTTGATCGGCTGGCCCAGGATCTGGAGCGATCAGAGGGGCGAGCGGGAGAACGGCGCAAGCGACTGCCGGTGCCCACGTATCCGCCCGAACTGCCCGTCAGCCAACTGAAGGACGACATCCGCGACCTGATTCGCGACCATCAGGTTGTGGTAGTGTGCGGCGAAACGGGCTCGGGCAAGACCACACAGTTACCCAAGATCTGCCTTGAACTGGGGCGGGGCGTGCATGGGCTGATCGCGCACACGCAGCCCAGGCGTCTGGCGGCGCGCACGGTGGCGCAGCGGATCGCGGATGAACTGAACACGCCATTGGGCGAGGGCGTGGGGTACAAGATCCGCTTCGGCGACAAGACCAGTCCGCGCACGTTCGTCAAACTCATGACCGACGGCATCCTCCTCGCGGAGACACAAGGCGATCGGTATCTTGAGCAGTACGACACCATCATCATCGACGAGGCGCACGAGCGAAGTCTGAACATCGACTTCCTGATGGGGTACTTGAAGCAGTTGCTGCCCAAGCGGCCGGAACTCAAGGTCATCATTACGAGCGCGACGATTGACACGGAGCGATTCTCGAAGCACTTCTCGGGTCCCAAGGGGCCCGCGCCGATCATCGAGGTGTCGGGACGGACCTATCCGGTCGAGTTGCTCTATCGCCCGCGTCAGGGGATGCTCGAAGAGTCCGACGAGCGCGAAGGGCCTGAGGATCTCGCGGACGCGGTCGTGCGTGGCGTCGATGAGGCCTGCACGCTGGGCAATGGTGACATCCTCGTCTTTCTCAGTGGCGAGCGAGAAATTCGAGAGTGCACTGAAGCGCTGCGCAAACACCACCTGCCGGGCTCGATGCCGACGACGGTGCTGCCGCTGTACTCGCGTCTTTCAAACGAAGAGCAGAATCGCGTCTTCCAGCCGCACTCCGGGCGTCGCGTGGTGCTCGCGACCAACGTCGCCGAGACGTCGCTGACGGTGCCGGGCATTCGGTATGTGATCGATCCGGGCGATGCCCGCATCAAGCGATACGCGCCGCGCAATCGTGTCCACCGGCTCGAGATCGAGGCGATCTCAAAGGCGAGTGCGCGCCAGCGCGCCGGTCGATGCGGGCGTGTGGGGCCGGGCGTGTGCATTCGCTTGTACACCGAAGAGGACTTCAAAAGTCGCCCAGAGTTCACCGATCCCGAAATCCTCCGCACCAATCTCGCCAGCGTCATTTTGCAGATGAAGGCGCTCGACCTGGGGGATGTGGAACGGTTCCCATTCGTCGAGCCACCTGATTCTCGCCAGATCAAGGATGGATACGAGACGTTGCGGGAACTTGGCGCGGTCGATGAGCAGTACCGAATTACCGAGATTGGCCGCCGACTGGCACGCCTGCCGGTGGACCCGCGCCTGGGACGCATGATTCTCGCCGGGCATAAGGAAGATTGCCTCGATGATGTGCTCGTGATCGCGGCGGCGTTGTCCGTCCAGGATCCTCGCGATCGTCGGCTTGAGATCCAGCAGGCCGCAGACGCCGCGCACGCCCTCTACCGCGACGAGAACTCGGATTTCATCACGCTGCTCAACATCTGGGAGTGGTACGAGCACCTTCGCAAGGACCTCTCGCGCAGCAAACTGGTGAAGGCGTGCAAGCAGCGGTACTTATCCTGGCTCCGCATGCGAGAATGGGAAGAGGTCTATCACCAACTGCACACGCTCCTAAGCGAGATGGGCCTGCACCCGCACAGCAAGAAGACCGATCACGACGCCATCCACCGGGCGCTGGTCACGGGATTGCTCACGACTGTGGGGATGAAGAACCCGAACCCGGGCATGGACAGCACGCCTGGCGAGTATCTGGGCACGTTCTCGTCAAAGTTCCACATCTTCCCCGGTTCGGTGCTGCACAAGGTGCGCCCGAAGTGGATCATGTCGGCGGAGATCGTGCGGACGACCAAGAACTACGCACGCACCAACGCCGCAATCACCCCCAAGATGGTGGAGGACGCCGCCCAGCATCTGGTGCAGCGGACGCACACCAATCCGCATTGGGATGTCGACACCCAGCGCGTGATGGCGATGGAGCGTGTGCTGTTGTTCGGGCTCGAGATCGCCAGTGGCAGGCGCGTGAACTACGGACCGATCAATCCAGTGCAGGCGCGCGAACTGTTCATCCACCACGCGCTGGTCGAGGGTGAGTTCAAGACAGACGCAAAGTTCTTTCGGCACAACCAGCAGTTGGTCAAGGAAGTCGAGAAACTCGAAGAGAAGAGCCGTCGGCGGGATATCCTGGTTGACATCCAGCAGCGGCACTCGTTTTACGAGAAGCGCATCCCGCCCGATGTCCATGACCAGAACACGTTCGACAAGTGGTATCGCACGAGTTTTCAGCAGAACCCGGGGCTCCTCTTCATGTCCCGCGAGGACCTGATGCTGCACGACGCGGCGAGCGTCACCGCACAGCAGTTTCCCGACGCGCTCCAGGTGTCGGGCAGTCGCCTCAAGATAGAGTACGTGCACGACCACGCCCGCACCGACGATGGTGTCGCGATGACAATTCCGCTGGAAGCCCTCAACCAGGTTGATGAGAAACGCTCGGAGTGGCTCGTGCCAGGCTTGCTCGTCGAAAAGATCGAGGCGATGCTCAAGAGCATCCCCAAGTCGGCGCGTCGGCACATCGGTCCGGCGCGGGAGGCGGCGGAACTCGTGGCATCGAAGGTGCCCTTTGGAGAGGGCGATCTCCGCGAGGCGATCCATCGCGTGCTCGACAACGCGACGAACGTGGAAACGCCTCGATCGTTGTGGGACGCCGCCGCGGCCCCCGACCACCTGAAGATGTTCTTCCGCGTGATCGATGAGAAAGGTAAGACGCTGGCCTCAGGTCGCGATCTCGCCAAGATTCGTCGCGACCTTGGTGCCAAGGTTGAGGACAGTTTCTCCAAGATCGGCGGCGATGCTCTGCACCGGGATGGACTGCGAGAGTGGTCTTTCGGCGATCTTCCAGAACGCATCGACATCCGGCGCGGCGGCATGACCGTCTTTGTGTACCCCGCCGTCCTCGATCAGAACAACGCCGTCGGCACTCGCATCGTCGAGACTTTGGCGCGGGCCAAGGAACTCACGCACGCCGGGGTTCGCCGCCTCTTCCTCATCAAGGCCGGGCGCGAGATCAAGCACCGGGTCGCGGCTCGCAGTGGCGTCGAGCGCATGTGCGCTCAGTATGCAACGCTCGGTTCAGCGAGCGATCTGCTCGCGGATGTGCACGCGCTCGTCGCGGAACGTGCCTTCATGGCCAATCTTCCGGATGTGCGCTCCAAAGAGGCCTTTGACGCCCGCGTCGAAGCGCGTTGGGAGAAGATCACGCAAGCCGTCGACGAAGTGTCTCGCGAAGCGGAACAGATCATCGCGGAGTACCAGAAGGTCCGCCTCGTGCTCGACGTCAACTACGCGGCGCCATTCGCACCAGCGCTCGCGGACATGCGCGATCAACTAGCGCACTTGGTGTTCAAGGGCTTCCTCGCGACAATTCCGGCGGAGCACCGCCAGCACCTGCCGCGATACCTCGCAGGCATTCGCGTGCGGATGGGGAAAGTCGCCGCCAACTTGCCGCGTGATTCCAAACTGATGGAAGAAACGGTGCCGTACTGGCGAGCGGCGAAGGCCCGGGTCGAACTCCACGCGAAGGCCGGTGTCACCGATGGCGAACTCACGTTGTACCGTTGGATGGTGGAGGAGTTCCGTGTCGCACAGTTCGCGCAGGAACTCCGCACCGCGATGACGGTCTCGCCCAAACGGTTGCAGGAGCAGTGGAACAGGATTGGGAAGCCGTAGGCGAGTGCCCGCGGAGTCACGGTTGGTGCTTCAAGAGGGCCACAAGATCTTCGTGCAAAAGACCATTGGTCACCACCGCATTGCCCGAATCGAATCGGCGTGCTCCGGCAAAGTCAGTGCATCGCCCGCCGCCCTCTTCGATGATTGCAACTGCGCCGCACACATCCCACGGCTTCATCAGAGGTTCCACGACCGCATCCGCTCGTCCGGTTGCGACCAGCAACAGTCCATAGCAATCGCTCCAGCCGCGCATGACCGCGCACGACTTCTGAAGGCGGGGATAGACGGTTCCCAGGCCAACCTTCTCGAAATAGTCCAGGGACGTCGTCACGAGCGTCGCCTTGTCGAGTCGAGATTGACGCGAGACGCGAGCCGGGGAGGTGCTCCCCGCGTCTCCCGCTGCATTGAGATTCGTCTCGTGCCACGCGCCCAAGCCCTTCGCTCCCCACACGAGTTCGTTCAGTACCGGCATGACGATGACGCCACCGACGGGAGAGTTGTCCTTCTCAAGACCCAGAATGGTGCCGTACAGGGGCACCCCGTGCACGAAGGAAACGGTGCCGTCGATGGGGTCAATGACCCAGCGGTATCCGGTGGAGCCAGATTGCTCTCCGAACTCTTCTCCCAAGATGGCATCGTTGCGGAACGCCACGGCGATGAGATCGCGAATGAGCGTCTCCGCGCTCCGGTCGGCGATGGTGACCGGGGAGCCGTCGCCCTTGGTTTCGAGGTCGAGGGCGGGTGCCTTGGTTCGCGAGGTCATTGGAACGGGGCCTGGAAACCAACGAAGTGTGAGACGCGACGCTTCGATTGCGACCCGTCGGGCGAGGTTCATGCGTTGCTTCAGTGCGTCGTTGTTCACGGGCCCATGGTAGTCCCGGGCTTGACGATTTCGGGCTACTCACCCAGGGGCGATGGTGCTCGCTATTCTCTGGCATGAAAGCCGTCGTCGTCCAACGTCAGGGTTCGCCCGTCGCCGCCAACATCGAATATCGCACGGACTATCCCGAATGCCCTGAGCCGCAAGCGGGGTGGGTGCAGATAAAGACGCTCGCGAGCGCGTTCAACCAGATGGACCTGTGGGTGGGTCGCGGCGTGCCGGGGCTCCAACTTACCTATCCGCGCGTCAGCGGTTGTGATTCGTGTGGCGAGGTGGTTGCCGTTGGCCAAGGCGTGGACAAGTCTTGGCTTGGCAAGCGAGTTATCACCAACGCTGCTCTGCGCGTCCCGGAGGCAGAACGCCCGACGGATCCGCCCGCGAGCACGCTCGCACCGATCTACGAACTCATCGGCGAGCACCACGATGGCATGTTCAAGGAACGATTCAACGCGCCAGTCGCCAACGTCGCCGATGTCGGGCCCACGATGGATCCGGCGTACGCCGCCGCGTTCGGCCTCTGTGCGCTCACGGCCTATTCGATGATGGTCACCAAGGGCAATCTCCGCCCGGGGCAATCGGTGCTCATCACCGGCATCGGTGGGGGTGTGGCGACCTCGGCTCTTTCAATCGCGCGTCACCTTGCCTGTCCGGTGGTCGTCACGAGCCGACACCAGTGGAAACTCGACAAGGCGATCCAATTCGGCGCGAGCCACGGCGTGCTCGACACCGGTCAGGATTGGTCCAAGGACGTCCGTGCGTGGACGAGCAAGCGCGGCGTGGACATGGCCGTGGACAGTTCGGGCAAAGCAACGCACCTCAACTGCATCAAGAGCCTCGCGCGAGGCGGCGCATACGTCACGCCGGGCTGCACCAGTGGTCCAGATGCCACAACCGACCTCGCCCGCATTTTCTGGAACCAGTTGCGCGTTTTGGGCAGCACCATGGGGAGCAACGCCGAGTTTCGCGAGGTCGCGGCGTTGTGCAAGAAAGGTGCGCTCTCCGCTGTCGTCGACACCACGTTCGATGCCAAGGACGCGGTGAAGGCCTATCAGCGGCTCGAAGCGGCGGAGCAGTTCGGCAAGATTGTGTTGATGTGGCACTAAGGCCTGCGGGCGGACTCTGAGTGGGGCAAACTCGAGCGATACACTACAGCCGACCAATTGCTAGCGGCATTTGCAAAGGAACGAACGATGTCACGGAATCAGACCTCCCCGTCTGCTGCGAAGCAGACCTCATTGACGAGCATTCACGCTGCGCTTTTCTCC
>Ga0075163_10008773_pt1 | contig 13286 bp, 13 predicted proteins | sample JI1023141ADNA_FD_71478 | JGI IMG/M metagenome (GOLD analysis project Ga0075163, IMG submission 71478) | Wastewater effluent complex algal communities from Wisconsin, to seasonally profile nutrient transformation and Carbon sequestration -... | ecosystem: Engineered > WWTP > Effluent > Algae...
AAGCCGTGTGAGCCTTTGACTTCGCGTTTCATCCGCGTCACTGGATCGGCTTGGCGACTGTCGTGATCTTGATTGTACAGTGGCAAGTCGTCGATCTTGATCGGCGTCAGCGTGAAGTCGGTTGGCGCCATTTTGGTAAGCGCGGTTGCAAGTTGTTGGTTGAACGATTCTTTTCGGAGACTTCCGACGAGAACGGCGATTTTGTATTGGGTCATTGAGCATGCGACTGCATGATCTGTGCCTCGGTGTTGGCAGGGCTACTTGTCTAGGCGCAAGACACACCTTCGCTGCGGACAAACACCCAACGGCCGGCGCGCTTTTCGTAGATGTCGTGGCCGATGCAGCAACACATTTTGAATCCACCTTCGCTAGCTGGCATGGTGAAGTCGACGCCAACGCTGACGAAGGCACAGGTGCCGTCAGACGTGATCTCGCTGAAATCGATGAAATTGATCTCCTTGCGAGTGCGATTGGCGAGATCTTGCAGCTCATCATAGGATTTGCCAACGAGCGGAATCGGCGAAGCTTTGACCGCTAAGGAGCTGATTCGGTGGTCACGGTCGATGGTGGTATTGATAAAGCTGACCTTGCCCTTGGCCAGCAGGCCGTGATCGGGAATCGCGTCGGGGTCAACTACAAAGCGCGCGAGTGCGGCGCCGACGAGGTCATCAATATCGGCCTGCGACGTAGTGTGGCCTTCGACGATTGCACCAGGCAGCGAACCGGGGCAGTTCAGTGGCGGATGGCTTTCGCGCTCAAGCAGCAGATCGGTGTGCTCGACGAGGAGGTCGTCGACCTTGGTGGTGTTGCCAGGTGTGACTGGGATGTTCGACCGTTCAATTTCAGCTTTGCCGATGTACAGAAACACCGCTGCCTGCGGCGGACGAACAGGTAATGTGTAGTGACCGTTCTCATCGGTCGTTGTGTACCTCAAATAGACATGGTTGATGCCTGCACCGATCGAAACACCAGCAATGCCTGCCCCGGTTTCTTTGTCGCGCACGAAGCCTTCGAAGCGGCCGGTTTCAAGAACTGGCTCTTTCTGCGGCGTTGCGACGCTGCCGACCGGTCCTTTGCGTGCAGGACCACAGTGGGTAAACAACCAAACACTAAGCGCTACGTAGACTGCTCGCCGTTTCATCACTCGTGCATCACATCACGCTGATAGTGAGAAAACAATGACCGCGCCATAACACACACCTGCAACCCAGTGCTGTGCTGCAGCCTGCGGTCTCGCGAGGTGTCGCAGGCAACGTTGTCGTCAGGTATCCGAAAACCCCCCGACGGCGATGAGCTTGTCTTTGCGAAACCTAAATTCTAATCCGTGTTCGCGATCGAGCTGATACCAGAACGAAACTGTGACGTCTCGCTTGTCGACGCGGACCTGCGCTTTATCCCCGAGGTGTGGGAAATGCTGTGCTGCATCTTTGATGCCCAGTGGCTGACGCGCGGCTGCGTCTTCGTAGTAGCGCGCGTACAAGCGGAGATATCGTTCGAACGCTGCGGTTCGGATCGCTACAACGTGGTCGTCGGCATTGGCGAGAAACGATGCAAATACAACGGCAACGGCATCGAGGTCTTTGGTCGTCAATGGCTCGTCGTCGTCGTCGTCAGTCCCAAGATAGACATCGAGTTTGGCATTCAAGCCACGCAGTTTGAAGGTTTTGCTAGGCTTGGTGCCCAAGCGCGTCATGGATACACTGCCCCAAAACGGATGCGCCGAGGTTTCCGTTTTGCGCGTTGCCTCCGACGCGATCGCGTTGCGTGCAGTTTTAGGCGCGACTTTGAGCATGGCTTTGCCTGCACTGTTGCGTGGGCCTTTCGCTTTGGCCTTTGGCGCGATTTTGCGCGTAGCTTTACGCGCGACTTTGGGCGTGGCTTTGCGTGCTTTCTGAACCATGAGAGGCAGCCTAGCGCCGTTGCGATCTCGACGCTAGGCTCACAGCGTGCCAGGCCGCAACGTGTCGGTCGGCTTGAGGTCGCGCCTGCAAGCTCGTACAATCGAGTATGGACGCAGCGAAAATCGCGGAGCTCTTTGCACCTTGGCGCAAGCAACACGCACGACGGGCGTGGAAGCCGGTGTTGGGTACGAATGCGAATGCCCGCTCGCACTTCGGCGGTGACCCGATCCTTGCCGACGGTGAGCAGTGGCCAATGTGCGGCGCATGCGGCGCAGCGATGTTGTTGTTTGTGCAATTGGATGTCGCAACGCTGCCTGAGGGGCATCCGCTGCGCGGTAGCGGACTACTGCAGCTGTTTTGTTGTGCCGATGGCATCGACTGCGAAACGTGGAGCGCGTTTTCGAAGGGGCATCTGGTGCGACTGCAGGCTAGTTCTGGTTCGCGCGTTGCGTGCCCTGCGATCGATCCACAATTGACGCAATCGTTTCCGTGCAGGTCCATTGATGCCTGGGAACCTGTTGTCGATATGCCTAACCCGCAAGAGCACGAAGCTTTGGGGATTGCATATGAGCGTGACTTCAACGCCAAAACCGTGGTTGCTACATGTGCTGCAATCAATGTCGCAGTTGGGCCATTGAGTCAGGATCTTGGCATTCAGTACGCTATCGGCGAGTCCACTAGTTTCGACAAGCTCGGCGGCTGGCCGAGTTGGATTCAAGGTGTGGAGTATCCGAGTTGCAAGATTTGCCAACAGCGCATGGAGCTTGTGTTGCAGCTCGACTCTGAAGATTCTATTCCACACATGTTCGGCGACATGGGGCGCGGCCACATTACCCAATGCCTAGCGCATCCCGAAGTCTTGGCATTTGCGTGGGCTTGTTAGCCACCACCCTTGCACTCACGCGCACCGCCGTTTAGGTTGCCGCAGCCATGACAATGCCAACTTCTCCGACGGCGGCGGTGCACACGCCGAAAATCCTTGAGTCACTAGATCCTGCGATTGCCGCCCATGTTTGCAACGTGTTCGCAGCGACGCCGTTTATGAATGCGCTTGGCGTGCGCGTGATGGTGGTGGCGCCAGGGCGGGTTGAAACTGCGATGACGGTGTTGCCCGAGCATCGGCAGCAACATGGCTTAGTTCATGCCGGCGTCATGGCGTCGCTGGCTGATCACACGGCTGGCGCGTGCGCTTCGACTGCAGCGCCAGGCATTGATGTCTTGAGCATCGAATTCAAAGTAAATATGCTGGCACCAGCGCAGCACGGCGAACTTTATTGCATTGCCCAAACCTTGCGCGCTGGCCGTCGGGTGTCAGTGATCGAAGCCGATGTGTTTTCGATCGTCCCTGGCACTGTTGCCACCATTGCCGATCGTGTCGTGCGGGCAACCGTGACGCTGTCGGTGCGTGCACGCGGATAAGTTGCGTCTCCAAGCGGTCAACCTACGCGCTGGGCTGGTAGCTTTTCAACAGATTGTCCGGTGTTGTCCATGGCCCACCATTTGTCACCACGTCCCGACGTTTGATGCCAGTGCTACATCGCATTGGCCAGCTCACCCGCTGGCACACAAGCTGCAAAGGTACTCTCGCTCGATGCCTGGAATTCAATCGCTAGCGTTTTGGGTCAGCGCTGTCATGAGCGTTACCTTAAGCGGTTGTTACCCACGTATCGCCCCGCAACAAACGTACTATCTACCCGAGGCGTGGAACTTTCTGCGCACACCTTTACAATCGAAGATTACGACGCCTAACCAACAAGTTATTGGTCCTTCGTCATGGTTGTGGTTCAACGTCGACGGCGGTTCGACCGCCCCGCTGTTGGCGGCGGAACTAATGATCGGCGCCGAAGGGGTTTGTGTAGCAGCGCCATTTTCGCCGTGGCTCGGCGTTGCTGCAGTTACTGTCGACGATGTCGATCCGCGATTGTGGCTGGGCCTGCAACTCACCGGTAATGAACAGCAAACGCTGACAGCAACTGTCACGGGGCCAACAAGCATGCGAGTGGCAGGTCCTTCAGCCGAAGTCCGCGCCTGGCTATTTGCTGCGCGTCGCCGCATCGAGCCGATGGTGCGCAACACGTTGGGGTTGCGGCCTGGTGTACTGCAGTTTTTCGCTGGCACTGAGATCTCATTGCCGATGACAATCTGGCGTGGGCTTGAGACGTTAGCCACCGGCGGCATGATTGGCTGGCGCTGGGAAGAAATTCACGCCGTGAGTGTCTACGTGCCGCCATCGCGGACCTACGATGTGCCGCCGCGCAATCAAGCGGCGGCTTGGCGTGGCAACAAGCTGTCGACACATCCTTGTCCAGTGCAGTCGCTGCAGCCGCTCTTGGCTACGGAGCCTGCGTTATGAGTCGCTATTGCTATGTTGTGCTGGTTGCGCTGCTTGCATTGGTCGTCACACCTGCGTGCATCATTCGCGACAAAATTGCTGGCTCAGGTACAGGCCCCTCCGCGCTCACGTTTGATGGCGAACGCACCGGCCGCGATGAAGTTGCATTTACCGACGGGGAGCACGTTACTGGTTGGTTGGATGCGAGTGCCGTACGTGTGCAAGGCGACAAGATCTGCGTAGCTACGACTGGTAAGCTGTCGCGCCAGGTGCAACGTCTCGAGATCGCCGGCTTGACCGAAAGCGATCTGCCCAACCTGCTTGCCGGCTTGAGCATGGATATCGCAGTTGAACCGCTCGGCCCTGATCGCGTCGGATTTTCGCCACTTGGCGTCGATGTCGCATCGTGGTTGAACGCACCAAGAGTGCAGCCAATTCCAGACCGCATATCATTCGCTGTGCGGCTCACCGGCGAGTACGATGGGCGAGAAGGTTTGTCATGGGCAACCGTCAAGCAGCTTGTAAGTACTCGCGCATCGGTGGGCTGGCCAATTGTCAGTATTAAATCGTCGCTGCTGCGCCGCACCAATATCGCGGGCTCCATTGCTGTAAATACGCTCATTGTTGCTGCGATTCCTGTCATTCTACTTTTCGCGGTAATCGCGCACGCACCTATTGGCGGCGGCGGCAATGGCTCGCGCTGGAGTGGTTCGTCATCTGGGTCGGCTGCGAACCAGGCCGGCTACGGCGCAGATTGGAAGTCGTTGCGGCTTGACGATGGCGACGACGATCTACCTGCTACCTGGGCAGCTCAACCATGCGATGGCCTCGCTGCAGCGCAACCGTTGCCGCGATAGCCTTACGGAGCGAATGAAAATCGCGGCCGGTTGCCTTCAAGGAAAACGATCATGCCGCACTTCGCTACGCCATTGGCGATAGTGATGTTGGCGCACTCGACGCGGTTGAGCGTCGGAAACACCATCGGCAACGAGACTCCATTTTGGTATTTCACGGTTTTGTCAGCTTGGGTAATGCCGCCGCTACCAGACGCAGTGCCGGCCATCGAAACCGTGGCTTCGAGCAGCACCGCATTGCCTTTGGCCTTCAACACCCGGCCTAGTGTGAAGCGTCCGGTAATCGGACTTGGCCGAAATGCAGCCCAACTCGTTTTGCTGTGTTGTGTGCCGCACGCGCTGCCGCTGATATTCCCGCTTGCATCGAACGCAAACGTGTTCGGCCGCTTGGTGCTTTCGATCGTGACATAGCGATCGTTGTCGTCGGGAAAGCCACTGCTCGGGTCCGCAAGCACGGAAATCGCACCGTCGGTGCCGCCGATGAAGCGGCCTTCGAACGACGCTAAGGTTACGGGCGGTTGGCACTCAACCTGATCGATTTTTACTTTGATTGCCGCGTCGGCTTTGCCTGCTGCAATAACGGTTCGAGCGACCGCCAACGATAGCTCGCGTGGCGCTGGGCCGCCGCAACTGGAATAACCATTGGTGATGTCGTCGGTTGGCGTGACTAAGCGATACGACGACGGATCATCGTTTGCGGTAATCGCAACGGTTACGCCAAAGCCTGGCCGTAAAGCCGGCAAGCGAAACTTGCGTGTGCTGACCGACCATTCGCGCGTTTCTAGGCTGCCTTCGAAGCCGAATGGAACGGCGTTGCTGGCAGTTGCAGGTTGCCGCGCAATCGTTCGACCGGCGACGGCTTTTGCGTAGGCGACAAACAAAGCGGTGTGGGGCCCAAGCGGTGGCCCTTGCAACCACGTGATCTGCGCAGCGCGTGTGATGGGGATATCGCGAATGAGCCCAACCACGGCTGCTGCACCGCGAGCACCCCCGAGAAACTGAAAGAACCAAAACTGTTTGTAGTCGTTGTCAAAGACTGAGTCCGGCACGATCGTCGAAAAGTTGCCGAGCGTTTCAGTGATAACTGCACCGGCGGGTCGATACAGTGTGGATGCAAAGTATTCTGCCGAGCCTTCAACCCACCATGCATTCGGATCCGCTGGCGCGGCTAGCGAGCCGTTCATGCTGCGCATGTCCGGGCGCAGCGCGAACATAAAGCAGTGCGCGAGCTCGTGCGCCATGGTGAACTTCAACGCTGCATCGTTGAGCAGTTCGCGGTGGCGATAGATCGTTAGATTGCAGCCGATCTTGCCTGCGCTTGAATTGGCAATATAGCCCGCCACTGCCATGGTTGACGGATCGGCATTGGCTACATTTTCGAAAAACGTGTGGACCTCAAGATTGTTGACTCCGAACAGCGTCGGATACGAATTCATCACGCGTGTGAATGCCTCTTTCGCAGCATTGCGGCGGCGCACTGGAATTCGCGTGTCGTAGTGGAAAACGTGCGTGGTGCCGTCGACGACGAGATCTTCCTGCGCGGTTGCTGCGTGGGCTAATGGCTCGCCTGTTACAACGATGGCGGTGACAAGCACGACACTCCATAATAATGACGCAGGGCTCATACCGAAATGATGCTGCGGTAAGATTGCACGAGTCAAGCCGTTATCAACTCGGCGGGCAGATTGACCCGGTCGTGGGTGTGGCATACCGTCGCAACATGATGAAGCTGTACGGCGTTGCGGTGATTGTCGCCGCGTTGATTGGCTGTGGCCGCGGTAATTCGCAGTGCGACGCCTTCGCGGACAAAGTGATGAAGTGCGACGACGGCGAAAAGACGCCGGAGGAAAATGATGAACTCTCCCGCAAGCTCCTCGTCGGCATGTGTCGTCAAGCGCCGGACAAGCTTGCAGCCGAGTTGGCCTGCATGAAAGAGGCGGCTTGCCCAGCTTTTAATGCCTGCATGGACGAAGTTCACAATGCCGCAATCAAAGCTGCGATCGAAAGATCCACCGCTGGCAAAAAGTAGCGCTTGGTTGACGCGATCTGGCTAGCGTTCAAGCACCACTTGGCCGAGTTCGGCCGCCGTGAGGGCGCGTGGGTAGATGCGAAGGTCGTCAATCGCACCGAGATAACGAAACGCAGCTTGGGTTTGATCCGAGTCGGCGCCGAGTCGGACTGGCTCAACACTCGTGGTTGCCCACGGCCCAACTTGCATCGTTGCGAATAGGCCATCGATAAACAGCTCACGTGACATGCCATTTTGCACCAGCGCAAAGTGGTGCCACGCGTTACGCACATCAAGGGTGACCGCCGTGTGCACTTGAATGCCCGAGTAGGTGCCTTCGAAACCCACCAGGTTTTGCGCGCGCAAGATAAACGAAACTTGATCCAAAATCGTTGTTGAACTTAGCGCTTGGCCGATAGGCACTGAGACCTCGCGGCCTGCGGTTAGAACGTCGGGCCGCAGCCAAAACGCTATCGTATACGGATTGGTGGCGTCGATCAGTTGGCCGAGGTCAACGTGCTTGGTGCCATCAAAGTAAAAGGCTTGACCGAGCATGCCGGCAACGCTGGAGGGACACATCGCACCGCAACTCACGCTGTACTGCGCTGGTTCCGCAACAATGAAGCCGCCGGCCAGCGTTGGATCAATGTCCATACGAAATCGAATGCCGTCAAAGACCTGCGCATCAAGCGGCGCTGAGTCGATGACGCCGCTGTCTGCTGCCGGCGAAAAACTAACACGACCGCAGCCCGCCGCGAACAGCGTGAGTACAAACACGTTGAGGTTCGGACGCAACTGCATGTTCGTTGCAGCATAGCGTGGAAGCGGCGCCAATTGGCGTTTTACGTGCGAAACGTTGCTGGCTAAGCCGGCACTATTGCGATCGCGTTCAACAAGCGGCCGCGCCGAATGTCCGGGTAGCGGACAAGATTACATGCCAAGGTCGACAGTCGTTAGCGTTGGATGATTTTGGTCGTCGATGTAGCCAACATATAGATAGCGGCCGCGGCGTGCGACGGCGGCGTTGTTGCCTTTGAGTGGTGATGCCGCACTAGTCCATGCGGTTGCGGTTTGGGCCCGATGAACCGCAAGTCCGTCGCCGATGGCACCAAGCTTGCCAAGCTGGTCAGCGAACACGATCGGCGTGGTGACACCAGTGGTCCCCGTGATCGGGGTCGAAACCCAAGGCGCGTTGTCGGCGCTATCGCGGTTGGCAACAAAGAAGGTTTCAACATTGCCGTTTTTGCGCGTGAAGAAAAGCTGCACACTGCCGTCGGGATTTACGCGCAATTGGTGCGACGAAAAGTAGTCGTTGCCGCCATACGTAGTCTGTTGGTTCGGCACAGTGTCGGGCGTTTCGTCGATCCAGCGGTTGCCGTTGTGAAACCAGATCCGCTTGTGAGCAGGCTGGCCGGAAACATAATCGTCGACCACAATGTACGGCCGATCTTGGAAGCCAAGCGCGATCGCCGGCGCCGAGTCATAGGTTTCAGCCAACATGGTTTCTTTGACCCACTGCGCGCCGTCGAAATGGGAATACACCAAGGCTGTGCGCAAGCTGCGTTGTTCCAAGTAGATGACATGCGGGCGCCGTTGCGAATCGATCGCAAGATCGAAGGTGCCGCCAATCGCGAGCGGGCCAAGTGTGACTGGTGCAGTAAACGAGGTGCCGCCATCGGTGGACTTCTGATACACCAAGGAAGCTTGGGTAGCGCCGCTGATGACATGAATGGCATGCGCGCTATCGATGGCGATGCGATTGCGATAGCTACCAGCGCCCATCGATTTGGTGGACCACACGCCGGTCAGCGCGGTGTATTTGGCCAGGTACGCGCCCCACACGCCCGCGTTTGGGTTCGTGAACATGACATAGACATCACCGTTATCGTCGACGGCGATAGCCGTGCCATCGCTTGATAATTGCGACACTTGCCAGCGATCAACTGCGCAGCAACCCTGTGGGCAGGTAACCGTCATCAAGGGGCACCGGCCGCAGCCTTCGTCAACGCGACCATCGCAGTTGTCGTCGAAAACGCCGTCGCAGGCTTCGGTAGCTGCGCATGTTGTGTTGGCATCGGGCTGAGCGGATGCGTCAACCAGACCTGCGTCGGTGCCGCGGCTATCGGCGCTTTGATCAGTTGCATCGACGGTGCCAGCCGGCGACCCCCCACAAGCGGCAAACGCGCAAGCGAAGAATAGCACCCCACATGTTTTCAGCATGCCTCGGGTATAACCGGTCTGCCCATCCTGTGCACCCGATAGATCAGGCTAGTGCGGACCCGATTAGGTCTTCGTCTTGCTTGCGGTCCGGGTGTACCAACCCTTGTGGTAGGGTCCGGCCGATGCAAAAAACCAACATCGGACTCGCCGTTTTGTTTGTTGCGGGCTGCTCGGGCGGGTCGAGCGGAACAAACGGAACAGATGCTTCACATAGTCACGACGGCGCGACCTCCGATGGCGTTCGCAGCGACGGTGGCATCGATGCAAATCCACGATGTCCGACGCCGCCTCGCCCAACGCCGACCCTTTCGCGCGGGCTGCGCTGGGTGCGAGAAAATCCTACGTTCATTAGTGGCTTGATGGTGCGCATGGGCAACCCGCCTGCGTCGTTCGTAAATGAGTACTACGATACGTTTGGCGCCAATGCCGCGCATTTGTGGCAAGACGGTTTGCCAAATCTAATCACGGCGTGGCGAACCGCGCGCCCGACGGCCCGTTGGTTAAGCTGGGTTGAAGCAAACGGTACGGGTACCAATGGCCAAGTGCTCGGTGGTTATCCAGCCAATGTTCCCGGTCGCATTGGCTATCAAGTCAGCGACGAGCCGCGAACCACGCAACAGCTTGATGCTATGGGCCAAGGTGCTGCCGCAATCCGCGCTGCGGATCCGAATGCACTGATTGTGTTTAACTACACCTACGCTGCAGATGGCATTGAAGGAATGCTCGATCGTGCAGCAGCGATGTATGACCACGACATCATTAGCCATGACGACTACTCGGCGAGCCGCAAGGTCTACGGCCATCTCGATATCTTTCGCAAGCAAGCGCTCGCCGACAATCGCGCGTATTGGGCGTATCTAAATTCGTACTACGGCAACAACACGCACGATTTCCAGCCAGCGGAATCCGACATGCGATGGAATGCTTTTTCCCACGCGTTGTACGGTTTCACTGGGTTTTCCTGGTTCGTCTATCAGATCACCCAAAACAACGAAGACTTGATCCCGACGTTCTTCGATGCGACCGGCTCCTATAGTGCAAACCCAACCACGACACGTAGTCGCGCCGCAACCATCAATCGCGAGCTGTTGAATCTCCAACGTTCGATGAGCCAGTTGCGTAGCACTGACGTGCGTTACAATCCGGTGTCGTCGATCGCTCAGCCGGCGGGCACCCAGCGGTGGAGCGCTGGGGCTGGCGGCGATCGTTATATCGAAAGTATTACCTCGGAAACCAGCGGTTCTGAGCAGCTGATGGGGTTCTTTAAAGACGACTACGGCGATGGCTATGTGATGATCATGAACCCGAACCATCAAAACGCCGACCTCATTTCTGCCAACAACAATGCACAAACGATTCGCGTCAATTTCAACTTCGCCGCGGCCGGCGAATGTTTAGATCGTACGCGCGTGCGCTCGCTTAATAAGGTAACAGGCGCCGTGGTGGATCTGCCGCTCATCGACGACGGTGGTGGCAAAGCTCACTTGGTCGTGACGCTGGCCGCTGGTGATCCGGTGCTGTTTAAATACGCCAACGAAATTCCGTTTGCGATGGCGACTTGGTAGCGAGCCGCGCCGAGCGTTAGGTGTTTTCGCCCATCACGATGCGCGCATCGTTCAAGTGGCCTTGTGCTAGCGCTTCGCGACCGATGACCAGCATGATTTCGGTTTCGAACCAGGGCGATTCTTGGCTGAGCACTTCGCCGAAGAAGCGCAACAAGATGACATCTTTTTTAGGGCTGAAGCGTTTGAGCTTACCGTTGCTGAACGCCGGTTTGTCGAGCAGAGCGTCAACCGCCGGAGCCGCTAGCTTGTGCTTTTTGAGCAAACGTTCAACTCGTTGCTCGTTTTCGTAGTCGAATGAAAGGAATCCGCCGTTGGGGTCCGGAAACCGGACAGTCGGCTCAAAGCTCAGCGACTTGGCTTTGAACACGCCGCCAGCGGCTGACAAGCCTCGTGGTGGCGCATGCTCAACTACGGGGCCGTCAGGCACAACGTGGGTGTATGCGCGATGCGACATTGGATCATATTCCGTCGGCAGCATAAAGAATAGAATGCGCCCACGGTTCGGCAACGTGCCGGTTGGATCGTGCGCTGCCATCTCGGCGAGATTGAGTTGTGCAATGAGCGCTAGCGGTTCGAACGCATTGTCATGCCAGACGTTTTTGGCAGTTGGCCACACGAACCCGGCTTCGGCATGCGGCTTCCCGCCGAATTTTGATCCGCCGAGCGCCGCTTTGGCGCCACTCGTCTTAACGCCGAGTACGGTGCGCATGACTTTTGCCATCAGCTTTTTCTTGCCGGGGTCGCGTTCCTCGTCGAGCTCAAGGGCCGCAAGCGCGGTGGTGAATGCAGCGAGGCGGTCGTTCCAGTCGGTTGTGGCCATAGTCGCAAGGTACCGCTCCACGCGTGCGCTGTCACGCGAAGTGCGGGCCGCTCGGCGCGTTGATATCGATAAGCGGTACCACCGTCGTGTACCAAACGCGGTTAGCCGCAGCCAACGCTGTTACGCTTCACGAAGTGCCACTTGCCGCCTCGCTTTTGGTAAACGTCATCCGCAGTGCAGCGGCAATGACGGCCAGCCTTTTTGCTCGTCGGCGCCATGATATCTTCGACAATGCTGACAACCGCGCAGCTCCCGTCGGAGTACAGCGATGTGATGTCGATGAAGTAGAAACTGGCATTCTGCTGGTCGGCTTGGGTTTGCAGTTCAGTGATCGACGAAGGGATGAAGCGAATCGTAGATGTGGTCGGTATGGCACGGCTGCTTAGATGGTCGTTGCGGTGATTTTGATGGCGCAACGATGTGCTCACCGGGACATCGGCAGGGGCAGCGATACTGGCGTCATCCGACGAGGCGCGGTCACTTGCATAACGCAGCAGCACTGCGCGGCTGACACCGTCGATATCAGCTTGGCTGGTGGTGTGGCCTTCGATGACGGCGCCTGGCGGTGAGTGCGGGCAGCGCAAAGCGTCCGCGCGCGCCGCAACAACCTCTCGGTGGCTCACAAGGAGATTGACGCGGGTCCGCTTTCCGGACGTGAGTGTTAGGTTGGACTTTTCGACGGTTGTGCTGCCAATGAAAGCGTCAATTGCCGCGACCGGCTCATCAAACAGAAGTTCGTAATGGCCACGGTCATCGGTGGTGGCGACTTCGCGGACGTCGTCGTCGGTGGAGCGCACGGTCACCCGCACATTTTGGACGCCGGCCTTGGTTTTGGCATCGAGCAGATAGCCTTCGACGATGGCTGGTTGCGGTAGCTTCACGCGCGGAGGTGGTGGCGGCGGCGCAGCAATTTCTTCCGACGAACGATGTGGTGCAGTGATCGGTGGCGGACCAGGAGTGCGTGGCTGCGCCATGCTGTCGGACGTTGCGCTGCACATGAGGCCTACCAGCGCAGCTGCAATCAATACCGGCCCACTATCACGCTGAACCTTGCGCATGTGGCAACGATACTTATTGCAGCAGCTGTGCTCAACGCAGATGCACTGAATCGTGAACATAGCTTTTGTCAAAGTTCATGCAACTTTGTGGCTGATTTGGTGTCGAAGCGAATCCGAGTTAAGGTGGCAAGCATGGAGCAAACCGTTACGCCTCCGTCGGAAGCGGATTTGGCACAACTGGCGAAACAGCGGGACTGGTTGCGTGGGCACTTTGAGCCTGAGAACCAATATCAATACGACGACTACGCGCAGAAGCTGAAATTGCTTAATGCAATTATCGTCAATCAGTGGATTGAACCGCACGAGACATGGAAATTGCAAAGCCTTGGCGTCACACTGGGCGACGCGTTGGTTCAGCGGCATGACTTTGAATGGGTCACCGTCGATGATGAATACGGCAACACTGCGGCTATTCGTTTGCCAGGTACCAGCATCATCTTATTCCCAATCACGATGATCTCGAAACGCATCGAACGAGGGGAGCAGGTTGATGTGTATGAAGTATTGCGTGACGTACTGCACATCGTT
>Ga0075163_10008774_pt1 | contig 13285 bp, 5 predicted proteins | sample JI1023141ADNA_FD_71478 | JGI IMG/M metagenome (GOLD analysis project Ga0075163, IMG submission 71478) | Wastewater effluent complex algal communities from Wisconsin, to seasonally profile nutrient transformation and Carbon sequestration -... | ecosystem: Engineered > WWTP > Effluent > Algae...
CCCAAACCCAGACCCCCGTCGCTTCGCTCCGAAAGCCCCCGCCCGCCGCGGTCACGATGCAGTGGATCAAGCGGTCACGATGAGCCGGAATGACCGGTCACGATGCGTGGAATATGCAATTCGGACTTTACAGCATTCTGTGTGGACTTTTTTCCCGCGGTAGCCGAGCGATTTTCTAATAGCATGGATCGATTGGCGAAGGCTTCTCTCCTTCTAGAAATGAGCGAAGCAGAGAGTCTGCTAGCCGCTCTACAGCAATATGCCCCCGAGTGTATCGCTCAACATGAGCTGTCGAGGCTGCCACAGCCCGGCACGTCGACAAATCCCTATCGTGGCCTCGCTGCGTTCCAGGTTCACGAGTCCCATTTGTTTTTCGGACGGTCCGAGGTGACCGAGCGTCTACTTGCTTGGTATAAGCGACTTTGGCAAGACGCCAAATCAACCCGACTGCTTGCAATTCTGGGTCCGTCAGGGGCAGGCAAGTCTTCAATCGCACGTGCTGGACTATTGGCTGGGTTAACGAAAACGCCGGTGCCTGACCCTTTGCGCTTTGTGATCGTCAAGCCCGGAGATCGGCCAACTGAGCGATTGGCGCGAGCCCTGGTTCCCTTACTCTCTCCTAGCGAAACAGATGAACTATCAGCCAGTCGTGTTCTCGCCGTAGAAAGGTTGCTTGCTAACCCAGAAGCCCGGGGCGATGGGCTACGACGTTTGGTCGCGGAACTGCCCTGCATCGATGAGTCACCGGTGGTCCTTCTTGTCGATCAGTTCGAAGAATTGTATTCGCTTTGCCATGATGCAAACCAGCGAGATCTATTCATTGACTCACTGCTCGCTGCAGCTAGTAGTTCGAGTCGGCATCTCTTCGTCGTCTTGACTCTACGCAGTGATTTCATCGCAGAAGTACAGTGGCGACATCCACGACTCCACAAGCTTCTTCGCAACCAAAGTCTATCGGTTCCGGAACTAACTTGTGATGAACTTCGGATGATTATCGCGCAGCCCGCCAAGCGGGCAGGAAGACCGCTCGATGAAGTGACAATTGCACTTCTGCTCGAACAGTCGTATGGGTATTCAGGCGCGTTGCCGCTGCTCGAGGTTGCCCTGACTCGAATATGGGAGGGGATGTTGCACGGTGCCTCGCCTTGTTCGACCATAGGAGGCATTGGTGGAATGGGCCAGGCTCTTGCGAGCGAAGCCAAAAGAGTTTTTTTTGCGTTACCAAATGAAAAACAATGCACAGCTCGCCGTGCCTTCGTTCGTTTGGTAGATATCAGTGAAGGAACCCGTCACACATGCCGCCGAAGGAGGGTGGCTGAGCTGTGTGGCCAGGGCGAAACAGTGTCGGACGTGCTATCTGTGCTTCGCAAATTTGCCGAAGAACAGGTCCGTCTTGTGACGCTAAGCGGGGGGCCGACATCGCCTATCGCTGAGATCACCCACGAGTCATTGATCCAGCATTGGAGGGAGTTTCGGACGTGGATTGAGGCAAGCCGTCCCTATCGAGAGATTCAGGATCGAGCACTGATAGCCGCACAGCTCTGGAATGAATCATCAAGAAGCTCCAGTCGCCTCTGGCAACCTCCTGACTTAGAGCATCTTCGTAGTTATCACCAATTTCAACAGAGTGATTTCAGCCCGCTACTTATTGATTTTTTGAATGCAAGCGAAGCTCGACAAAAACGATTTCAATGGATCACATCCGGAATAATTGCTTCATTCTTTCTATTGATGCTGAGCGTCGTTGGTCTGTATTCTTGGAATCGAACAATACAGAAACAGCAAGAAAAATCGCGCCAGCTTGATGCATACACTGAAAATGGGAGTCGATTCCTATTTGATTATGGACAACAGAATGAGGGATTGCTATTAATTTATAAATCTCTCAGAGAAGGCAGCCAGCGCCCGATGCTACGTGATCTAATAAAGAGCGCTATGCAAGGCATCGACTCTATCAAGTTGGTGCTCCTTGGGCATCGATCTTCTGTGTACAGCGCGACATACAGCCCCGATGGACTACTCATCGCAACCGCAAGCGAAGACTGTAGCGTACAAATCTGGGATCCTGAAACAGGGCTGAGTCTTCGCGTGCTCCGCGGACACGCGAGCAGGGTAAACAGTGTATCGTTTAGTCCAGATGGTCGCCGCATTGTCACATCGAGCGCGGACAGAACCGTAAAAATTTGGGATGTTGCAACGGGTCGCTTCATTCTTACGCTCACTGGCACGAATACACTGGTGCATGAAGCGAACTGGAGCCCGGATGGCCGTCGTATCGTTGTCGCCAGTGAGGATTCAACAGCGAAAGTATTTGATGCAGAAATCGGAGGACCACTACTCGCCCTCAATGGACATGAAGCGGAAATCTGGAGTGCGAGCTATAGTCCGGATGGTCGCTACATCGTCACCGGGAGCCATGACCGCACCGCTCGGGTCTGGCATGCGGACACGGGGATGCTTCGAACTACGCTGTACGGCCACGACTCTGTGGTCTGGCGCGCTCGTTTTAGTTCTAACAGCCAGCACATCGTGACGGCAAGCGCGGATCACACAGCTCGATTGTGGTCCGGGGCCACGGGTGAACAACTCGCGAAGTTTAGGGATACTGGTGAGAGTTTAACCGACGCGAGTTTTAGCCCGAATGGTCGTTTGATTGTGACCGCTAGCGTCGACAAATTGGCTCGGATTTGGGAAGTTGCCAGTGGGCAGCAACTCCAAGTGTTTGCAGGCCACGGTGGGGCCGTTCACAGTGCTGCATTTGGTCCCGATGGACAAAGCATCGTGACTGCAAGCGACGATGGAAGCGCTCGCGTGTGGAACACGAAGAGTGCCCGACTACTCTTGGAGCAGAATCCGACTGGAAACACTGCAAGACTCGTTCATTCGTGGGATCAGTACCAGCGCATCGCGCCGATATCTGGCTCGATGAGCAATCCCGGGCCAGATCATCCCACATCGAACGTGATGGGTGATTCCGCAGTCCTGCAGCCATGGAGTCCTTACAATCGTCGCTGCGACGTCGCCAAGACTCCCGATCACGCTGCTCGAGTCTTGGATCATCAAACTGGCCATCTTGTCTCCGAACTCTTGGGCTGCCTGGATGAGATTCGGTCGGCGTCCTTCTCTCCGAATGCTCGCCGAATTGCAACGGTGACTTCTTCTGACACAGCCAGCGTTTGGGACTCCCAAACAGGTCTCCGTCTGGCAGCCCTTCAGATTCGCACCTCAGGTGTTGTGACGGCTTCGTTCGACCCCAATGGGCAACGCATCGTCACGACGAGTGCGGACAATGCGATACGGATCTGGGAGGCTGAGAGCGGTCGAATTCTGGCCGAATTCAAAGCCGAAGGGAGTTCTCTGGCTAGCGTTACATTCACTCTTGATGGTCGGCATGTCGTCAGCAAATCACAGGACGGCACGGTGCGAATCTGGGATGCCAAGCCAGAGTCCCGCAGTATCGAAGAGTTGGCCAAACTTATCCGTTGCTATGTTCCCCTCCAGTTCGAGTCTCCAGACAGCAGTGTCATCGTCCCTCGCACTCCAACACCGGAAGAGTGCCAGAGCAGTCGGCCAAATTCGATCGCAGACCAACCACCCGGAAAGCAATAGGATCGGCGTTAGAACACCCGATGAAGGGGGTCTCTTGGCACGACGCCTGCATCGTAACTCCTCGCCAAACCCCACGCGAAAGCCGCCGGGGGGGGCCTGCGGCGATGCCTGATTGACCCTAGTTCTGTCGCAGTGGCTCGGGCAGCAGCGGCTCACCGGAATTGCTGAGGGAGTGCTCGGTAGTCGCTCGGAGGTAGTCTCGTGGATTGGGTCCGTGGCGGGAGGCCGTCTCGAGGAGTGTGTACATCGTGACCGCCGCTTCTGGGGCTCTAACAGACCGCAAGAACGGTCCCTAGGAAAGTGTCAGTCCGAGCTTCACTCGGTCGGAGAGTCTCCATGGAGCAAAGCGCACGCCCATGGGCCTGATGGGATCTGTGTCCAGAGGTCATCAAGCGGACAGAATGGGAAATGGAAGAAGGAAGCTACTGTGGATGTCGGTGCATTGTGGAGAGCGCAGATGGAGGAGGTAGGGAACGAAGTGCCACGAGGTCGATTTCAAGTTCGCCTCGAAGCCGTTGCTCTGCGGAAATCCAGTGACGGCCCCCGGTCTGCTCCTGACGAAGCTCGCTAAGCCAGTAATCGAACAGGGGCACAGGACAGTAGACGTAACCCGTTTCGTCTATGGTTAGCGCGTAGTGCCACGCGTACAAGCGAGCAAGACATTCTGTCAGCGCGCAGTCATCGATCTGAATGCCATGGTCGCGAAGCGCTAGAAGCAGATCTTCCTTTGATAGTTTGGGTGTAAGTAGAACCAATCGCACCACCACTCGATCCAGCGGTGCCATCGCTTCATCGTCCCACCAGCCGAAAGCCTCAAACAGAAACTGCCGGGACTGGGTCGTCCGCTGTACCTCTTCAAGCAACAGCGGGGCCGGACTGAATGGCTGTCGCAGACTGATGACGGCCACACACAGCCTGGCCAACAGGTGCGGTCGACATCCGGTCTGTGTCCGGAGCCAGTTCACCGAGGCAACTTCATCCTCAAAGTGCAGCCCCAAAGCTGACAGCGGCTCGAGGATCATCTGCTGGGCGGCCACCAAGTCGAGAGGCCCCAGGTTCATGACCTCGCCGAAGTTTCGCAGCGGATGCTCGGATGCCGTGGCCGCGTGGTGAAGCGCATAATGCCCCGCAAGCACAAAGCTGGCTTTGCCTTGTCCGCCCAGCGCACGCATCACGCTGGTCCACGCATAGTTGCGTGCGGCATCTGCGGCAACGAGTTGATCGGCTTCATCAATCAGGAAGATCAGGTGGCCGCTAGCATGCTCCATCACCGTTTTGTGAAATGCGGTAGGTGTAGACACATCGATCGTCTCATCGATCGTTCGGAGCGCTTCCATGCTGTCATCGAAGAGCTGCACCTTGATGACCTTCGAGTTCGGATACCGCTGGGCAAGCTGCCGTCGAAGTGCATTGAGCAGCGATGACTTTCCCATCGAACGCGGACCGATCAGCAGAAAGTTGCGACTCTGAATTTGTAGAAGTCGTTTCAGCTCGGTGTGGCGACCGAAGAAGAAGCTAGTTTCTTCTGTTCCAATCGCATCGCCTCCGTCGCGATAGGGGAGGATTGATCGCAGCTCGCACTGCTCAATCAGCAATCGGCGCAATCGCTCTTTGGCCTGGTGTTCATCGCGAGAGAGCAGGAGTTGTGTGAACTCCCGTTCGGACACGACGACAAAGCTTGCGCCTGGCATGCTATCGGCGAGACCGTCTATGAGCTGACTGCGCGTCTGTTTCGATCCAGTCAGGTCGATGAGAAGCGCCAGCTCACGCGGGTATAGCTCCACCGCACTGCAACGCGATACCGCTTGCTGCGGCGTCATTGCCTGCGTTGTCACCACAATCAGAGAGACCTCGTGTGGAACATGGATCGACAGTGCCGGTAGCTGTAGTGAGAAGACCGAAAGCTCTGCGTTGCGAAACTGCTCGATCGGATTCGCAGGATCTCGGGATGACAGGCTCTCTGCCAGCGCAAAAGCGCAGCTCTGCACAGACCTCGTAGATCGAACCGCCCGTTGCCAGCCATGTTCATCGATACCGGCTTCCGCGAAGGCCCGCTTCCGGAGCTGCCCAAACGACGGAGCCAACGAAGCCCAGCTCAGCGCTGAGTCGGCAACGGCAAGCTCCGACCACGACAGTTCGCACAGTGGATTCTGTCCCTGCTCGATACCACGTACGACCGAGTTGGATTTTGACCGCCGGTACGATCTCCCTATCAGTCCGCTGATAAGAAATAGCAACCCAAGTCCTGAAAGCGGCAGCAGCACCAAGATATTCCGCCACCACCATGAGCCTGGAGCGATCTCGACCAGCCCTACATTCTCCATCGGAGTTGGGAAGCAGACGGGCTTCTCTGGACCATACAAATATCGGGCCGCAATGCAGATTCGCATCGAATGAAGAGGAATCATGCGATGCCGACGATCGAACACCGGGATTCGTTGGACAGGAAGGTCTGCCCCTGGGTCAATCCGCATCTGAATCGGAGGCAGTTGCAGGCTTACTTCACTGCGCCAGTCACCTAGCTCGGCAGCGTCCACAGGCTCGATTTTCAGCCAGTAGGCAGGGCCTTTGCCCGCATTGTGGACATTCACTACCAGATCTCCGAGCCGTGAACCACTGTTTGGGCTCGCCTCAAACTTAGCTTGAATCTGGAGTTGTGCAGGATGCTCTGGCTTGGGCGGCCGTAGACTTTGGAATTCGCCGCCTGCGGTCACCTCCCACAGCAGTTGGCCCGTCTCATGGCGGTACAGCGTTCCTTTGTTCCCTGTCGTGTTCGGCTGAAACACCGCCCAGTCTTCCTTGCCCTGCCACAGTCGAGTCGTCAGACCGAAATCACTGATACGCCACAGATCAATCCGGCCCACGGAACTGGTTGCCACGGCTGCGCCATCGGGACTGACCGTGAGCCCCCAGCTACCCAGTGCATCACTGGGTAGGTTGGCGTTGAACTTGGCAATCGACCGCCGCTCGGCCCAGTCCCAGACGTGGACTTCCCCCATCTTGGCAATGGTCATCAGCCGTTTCCCATCGGCAACAAACTGCGCCGACGCAAACAATTGCTCTTGGGTCAGCGTCCAGATCGGCTGTTCCAGAGGTTTTGGCTGGTCTAGCGCCCACAGCGACACGTCTTTCCCAGCGACAGCCGCAAGCTGTTTGCCGTCCCTACTAATCGCCAAACCAACCACTCCCTGCGAAAGAGCGGGCGAGCTGTGAAGTCTCTGTAACTGGTTCGTCTGTACCTCGGAGATCACCACAGTCTGATCCATGGAACCACTGACCAGAAGCCTGCCATCGGAAGGCGCAAAAGCGAGCGCGCTCACTGCATCGCGGTGCGTCTTCTGTTCGCGCATGCTCTGCCATCTGCCATTTTCAAGACTCCAGACCCGAATGAAGCCTTGGTTACTGCCCATAGCCAGCGTCAGTCCGTCCGGGCTAAAGGCGATGCTGCGACCCCAGCCGACCGAGGTATCCCCGTGGAGGCTTCCTTTCGGCAAACAGTCGTCGTCTGGCTTCCAAAACTGAATCTCAGGACCATCGCCCACCGCAGCCAGGAATTGTCCATCGGGAGGCTGAAACTGTAGGGCCACCGCTTTTCCGTGTAGTCCGGTTAGCGCACAGCGCAGCGACCATTCCGGATCTTTTGTCGTACCGCTCGCTTGGCTGGCACGACGTTCCCACACCCGAACCAATCCGTCCTCAGAAGCGTTTGCAAGGCGTGTACGACCATCTGCCAGCATCGGGGAATATGCAGTGGAGCGAATTCGCTGTACGCCGGAACCAAAAGTCAGCGCGGCGCGACCCGTGGACAGATCCCACAACGTCACATCGACATCCGCCGAAGCAGAGGCCAGTCGTCCATCAGGCAAGAACGCCAGCGCGTCAATCTTCACCGTCCGACTCAACGCAAACAAGCGCTTATTCGTCCGGGTATCCCAGACCCAGATCGCGCCACTCTCTGTGCCGACAGCTAAGTAGCGGCCATCCTCACTCAATGCCACCGACTCGACAGCGTGCTTGTGCTGTTCCGTCAGTCGCTGCATCTGCCCCGACCGGGGATTCCACAGACGCACGCTGCCATCGTAATGTCCGGTAGCAAGCCGTGTCCCGCTGCCGCTCAGAGCCATTGCAGTCACTGGTGAGCCAGCCTGTTCATAAAGCCAGACCTGTGACCCAGACTGGAGCTTCCACACGCCCACGCGATGAGCTTTCGCCACCGCAATCAGCTCCCCCTTTCTATCCACCGCTACCCGATCAAACAGCGTCCCTGGAAATCCGACCAATGGAGGGAGGCGTTTCGGCCTTTCTTCAGCGTCCAAGTTGTCCCTGGACACCAGTCCATTTTCGCAAAATCGAATCGCACCATTCCGGGAGCCCACAGCCCCGATTCCCCGGCCCTCGGAAGATTCCCAAACTGCCTGCGTGCCACGGCCTAGAGATCCCTCATCTCGATTCGCTGCAGAGAGGAAGCAGGGCGAATTCAAACGCTTACCATCCAACTGCCAAACCTTCACCACCCCATTGGGCATGCCAACGATGACGACAGGTTTCGGCCCCCCAACAAGGTGCAGTGCGGCACTTGTGGACTCGATACTATCAGCGCCTTTGCCTTCATCGCGGACTCGAAGACAGCGCTCAGGAAGCCCTTTCGCCACATTCCAGAAGCACAGCAGTCCATCCCTGGATAGCGTTGCTCCGGTGTCTCCGTCTCGAGCGAACGCAATGTGGCTGATCTGTCGGACCGACAAGACATCAACGCGCTGGTCCTTGCTGATTACTTCGTCGTTGGCGAGAAGCAACGACAATGTGTCCTGAGGTCGTGCATGACCGAGCGAGCAAAAAGACAGCACCAACGCAAGGAACCAACTTCTGATGAAACGCGTGTTGCTCGACTCTGGTAATAATCGAAGGTGGCCCATTATCGATAGTCGGTGTCTGCAAGCAAGGCAACGAAGGCGAAGAGAAGTCCATACCATAACTTCCTTCCAAACCAAGCTCGATTTCTGGTAAACGTCGCTTAGTCAGTCCACTGCTGCTGCGTTAGCGGACAAATTGTCTTGATAAACACATTACTAAACAGACACGCCCTACAACTCGTGCGAGTGATCGCTTGCTGGGGGCTCTGTTGTCTGTTCGGTTGCGAGAGGCTTCCGATAGATCAGGGTGTACTTCGACCTTCTACGATTCAGACTCCTTCGCCATCTGTATCCATCCCTCCCTCTGCTTCCAGTGTGAGCCAGAAGTCTGTCCAAGACACCTCTTTGAATGCTCCGAATGTTATGTACCGGGGCTGTCGGGTGGTGCAGAAGACGCCCACGGGTTCGCTCTGTCTGCCGTCAGCAGGAAGCCGTACGGTGCTGTGGGTCGAAGGAATCGCCTGCGACAAGCTGGAGGTCCGGGAGGACAAACAGCCCCTCGCATTTGATACGAGCTATGTCAATGGTGGCTGTCAGCTCAAGCAAAAAGAGCCCAGCAAGCAGCCCCACTCCGTTCTGTCCCTCCGCAACAAAGACACCGGTACCGACTTCTGGCAGCTACCGATGGACCGCTCCAAGCCCTGGCTGATGGAGTGGACGGATCGGATGTGGCGGCGAGATTCAGTCGATCTGGAAGGAACGGAAGCCGAGCTGCAGAGCCAGTCCCTGGAACAAGCTGCCCCCGAAGTCCAAATCGACTTGCTCATGGCGCGTGCGGTGGTCTTCCACCGACTTGGGCAAATCCATGATGGTATCCGAGTGTTTTCGCGAGTGATCGAAAACTCTCGCCAACATGGTTTTGATTCGATCGCTTATGATGCAGCAACGCTGCAATGGTATATGCTGGAACGTGCAGGAATGCTTGAAGAAGCTTGGTTGACGCTACAAGCTGTAAAACCGCTCATTCAAGATGGCCTGAGTGGAAAGGAAGTTGGGTGGGATTTCGATGCCGGTTATCTATCCATGTTGATGGAGCGTGCTCAGGACGCTGATCAGTATTTCCGCAGGTGTCTAGCTGGTGCCGAGCGGCTTGACTTGTCATTCTATCTCCGATACGCGTTGCCCTACCATGCAAATGTGCTTCTATCGCTGGATCGTTTCGATGATGCTTGGTTGACACAGCAGCGGGCAATGGCTCAGCTTGACAAACTGAGTGGCTGTCCAAAATCAGAATTACAACTTCTCTTAGCAAACAATCTTCTACAATTTGTGCAGGACGATAGCAGGGCGAGTTTAGTAGAAGGATGTGATCTAAAGCAAAGTCTCTTTTTGCTTACTAGTGCTCGCGAACTTAAACAAAAATGTACTAACGATGTAGGCCAAGTCCTTGCAAGCCTGGCGGAGATCATGATCTCCGAGAACCGTTTCAAAGATGCCTCGTCCTATTTAGACGAGGCTGACCGTGCGGTGGATGTGATTTATCGAGATACGCTGCGTTCACTTGAGCTTCGTGCGAAAATTGCATTTTCAGAGGGGCATCCTGCCATCTCTCAATATTACTTCGAGAGGATGGAACGGATTTTGTCCGAAGTCCGCCCTGACCAGGGCGGATTGACTAAATGTAAGGTCGCGATCGGACTTTGGGAAGCCTCGTTACTTCAGGGAAACAATGACCTAGAGTTAGCCAAGCAAACCCAAAGGTGTGTGGATGCGGAAATAGTATCGCCATTTTTTCGTCGACTGTTCACGAAACGTATTACGGCTGCGCGAAGGAATCTTCGCTGAAGTCCTCTCATCGATTGGTATCGGAAACGCTCCCATGCTTTCGAACTGCCTGCTACGGTGGTTTCTGTGTAGCTACCTTACGCTAACTGGCTGGGTAGATATCCACCTTGATTGCGTGGCCGGTCAAGCTGAAAGCCCATCATAAGTAGCTGAGGGGTTCCTTTCTATTTATGAATCATCTTGGCCAGGCATCCTCTGATCATCGTCCTCCCGTTCTCGTCCACTGTCAGGAAGCCGTCAAAGTAGAGTCGGCACTCTGGGCGGCTGGGATTGTGGCGAATGCAAGGGTCGGCGAGGGAGGCAACTTCTTCGCCATCTCGCAGCTTGCGGAGAACTTCACAGGCCTCGGGGTCGCTCAAGTGTCGGTCGAGGATCTTGGCCTGGCTGATCTGGTAGCGGATGTGGGACTCGGCGGCTTCGCGTTCGAAGAGTCGCAGTCGGATAAGCTCGTGAAGGAGCCATGGATGACCTCCTGTCAATGAATAGAGGAGTGGGGCGTGTTCGATAGGAAGTGGCTGCAAGAGCAAGAGTTGTGACACCTCTTCCAAGGAAAAGTCTGGGACATCTAAGTACGACACCGGAGGCAGCAGTCGTAGCCACGGATAGTACTTGTGCTGTCGCAGCACCAAGATGCGCTCTCCCCCAACCACCAGAAATCTCGATTGGGAATGTGCGGACAGATGGCTTCGCACCACCGCTGCCACCTGGCTTAGCAGCAGCTCCGGACCGTGCGTTCCGAGCAGCACGATCAGCAGACCGGGTCCAGCCATTTTCCCATGGAGCCACTCACTAAAGTCCACTTGGTTGCGGACAGATGGATCACCCGTCAGCAGGCAGTAGAACTCTGGTGGAGAGCTGTCCTCAGTGGCAAGATCGGTCAGCCACACGATCGCAAGACCAGGATGTACCGTAGCTCGCTCTGCGATCTGTCGCGCCAGTGTCTGACCCCCGCCTCGCCACGTGTGCAGCAGAGTCGCAACGCTGTGGGTTCTCAAGAGCTGGTTGCAGACAAACTCGACCAAGTTTGTGCGCGGAAGCCTTTTATACTCAGGGTCGGACGGTGCCGACGGCGTGGCTGACGATGCACGCATGGACACTCCTTCATGCCGACAGAGTGCCTCCGCTACTTCGATCGGATGTGTCTCACGCAGCTCTGCCAAGAGCTGCTCAGGACGGATGGCATCAAGCAGGAGGTTGATCTTTCGCGTTCTGTTCATCGCGTCGGCCCATTGCTGGCGGCAAGCTTTGTTGAATCGATCCCGACAGTAGGCTTCGAGCTCTGCATCGGTAGCGAAGAGTTCCTCTAGCAATTCGCGAACCACGACTCGGGTGTTCATGGTGATGGCAACCTGGCTGCGACAATGGATGAGTTGGTTTGAAGTCGGACCCTCAGATATCACAAAACAGTCGCGTCTGGTATTATGCATCTCAAGCTGCCGAGTCTGTCCTCAACTGGATCGTTAAACGGACCCGCCAACGAGTACAGCGGTGGCCTATACGTTCATTCTCTGGTGATGGGCACCCGACTGGGACTGCCCAGCTCATGCCCACCAGTGAGATCGCAGGTCGGAAGTAAGGACTCTTTAGTTGTTGGATTCGCGCTTGGGAGCAGAGTGCGTTGGATCATGGCGAGGCAGAAGAGACGGAATCGAGATGGGAACAGCGTAAAACGGAATCGGATGAAGTCCATCGAGTGCGCGCAGGAACTCTCTCAGAGTCGGGAATCGGTCTTCCTTCCGCTTAGACAGCGCCCGTTCTAGCGCAACCGTTGTACACTCCGGTAGATCTGGCGAATGCTTCACGATGGGAGTCAGTCGCGACCTCTGAATCTTACGAAGGAGTCCGTTGACATCATCGTCTTCGACGGGAAAGGGGAAGACACCTGTGAGCATTCGATAAAGGATGACTCCGACTGCCCACTGGTCAGAGCGGAAGTCTTCGCTGATTGGTTCATCTGTCATACATTCGGGAGCGAGATAGGGAAGCGAGGCTACGTCCTCTTTGTGCAGACGCCGCTTGAATGTCGGAATCCGAGTAAACTGGCCAAAATCCAGCAACTTGACTTGCTCTGTACGGAATCGACCATACACACGATTGTGGAGGAAGATATTCTGTGGTCTCACCGCTTGATGCACCAGGTTTCGGTCGTGGATCTCGATCAACGCGGATAGGATTGGGTGAATGAGTTCCATTGCTCGCACAAGCGGAATCGGGCCTTGTTGCTGCAAGTACCGATGCAGCGTCTGTCCCCAGAGTCGTTCCATTACCAGGCATGGAGATCCGTGCTCGTCCCGTTCCAGTGAGTCGGTTCGGACGATGTACTGATGACACAGAGAGGTTGCCTTCTGCATCGAGCTCAGCAATCGTTCGTCAACTGGCCCGCCAACTTCAACTGTCTGCAGGATCTTGATGGCGCAATCCTGTCGGCGATGAAGATCGCGAGCCCCCCAGACCTCTCCCACGGTCCCCTGTCCAAGCTGCTGAGTCAGTTCATAGCGACCAGCAATTCGCTGTCCTGTCTCAAATGAGCGTGGCATCTGAAGCCCTCCGACCCTATTCGTCTGCAAGGTACATTCCAGCGCGACCTCGTGGATGTCATGGAGGAGAACTGCCTGGACCGTGCTATTTGCGCCCATGGCAGCCCCTTGGGGCCGCACGACCCCATTTCGAGTTCCTGGTTTGACTCGTCGCTGTGGACGATGCAAGGATGTGGTTCATGCAGCTCTACTCCAATCCAGACCGTCCCGTAGATCACCGCGTGGATCGCCACGTGGATCACCTCGTAGATCACCTCGTGGCTAGTTGAAATGCGCGTTGGGATGCTAGGTCGATGGCTGAGTCTTTTTTGTGGTCTTCTCGCAAGATTCGAGCCATTTCGAATTTGCGACAGCAATTGTGGGATTTCTTCGGCGGAATGTTCGTTGATACAAATTGCCCAATTTCTGACCAATGATGTTGAGTTGCGATGTAACACTACG
>Ga0075163_10008775_pt1 | contig 13285 bp, 7 predicted proteins | sample JI1023141ADNA_FD_71478 | JGI IMG/M metagenome (GOLD analysis project Ga0075163, IMG submission 71478) | Wastewater effluent complex algal communities from Wisconsin, to seasonally profile nutrient transformation and Carbon sequestration -... | ecosystem: Engineered > WWTP > Effluent > Algae...
GAAAAGGAATTTTTACCCCGCATTGGCGGTGCGGAAGCGGCGAAGAATTTTGTTGTGGATGCTTTCATGCCCCAGAGTCTTGCCGGAATGTATTTGCAGAGCCAATACATCGCCTCCAATCCGAATCCCGTCGGGCAGAAACTCTTGCTGAATGATGCCGGCGATTCCTCCGCCTACACGAGTGTTCATGCGAAGTATCACTCAATGTTTCGGGAGTTCGTCGAAAAATTCAACTACTACGATATGTTTCTCATTGATGCCGAAACGAGCGAGGTGCTTTATACGGTCTTCAAGGAAACGGACTTCACCACAAACCTGAGAACCGGACCAAACAAGGGTAGCAGCCTCGCCAAACTCTTTGCCAATGTGTCGGAATCGAAAGAGCATGGCTATGTGAAAATTATTGATTTTTTGCCCTATGAACCTTTCTACGGCGCTCCGGCGGCGTTTATCGGCGCACCGATTTTTGACGAGGGCAAGCTGATTGGCGTGCTGGCATTTCAGTTGTCGGTTGATGAAATCACGAAGATTACCACCAGCAACAAAGACTGGAAGGGCGACGGGCTGGGAGCCACGGGCGAAACTTACCTTGTGGGAGCGGATTTCACCATGCGCTCGCAGTCACGCTTTTTGCTGGAAGATGCCAAAAACTATGTGGCGGCGCTGAAGGAAACGAATCTGCCCTCGAATACGATTGAGAAAATTCAAAAGCTCAATACATCAATTTTATTGCAAGAAGTTCGTACGGAAGCAAGTATTGAAGCACAAGCTGGAAAAAGTGATGCAAAAATCATTCGAGATTACCGTAATATTCCGGTACTCAGTGCCTTTGCACCGCTCCAAATCCCGGATTTGCAATGGGTGCTGCTTTCGGAAATGGACGTGTCGGAAGCATTTGAGCCGGTGTACGAATATGAGCGCTCGCTCCTCATCTGGACGGCGGTTAGTATTCTCGTGGCGACGCTTGTGGCACTCATCGTGGCAAACACGCTCACACGCCCGATTGCAGACTTGACCTTCAACGCACAAAGTATCAGCGAAGGGCGGATGACGGGACTGCGCCGAGTGCGCTCCGGCGACGAGTTTGAGCGGCTTTCCACGTCGTTTGAATCAATGGTGCAGAGTCTCCAAGCGCAGCGCGAGCTGGTCGAATTAAAAAACAAAGATTTTGAGCGCCTCTTGTACAGCGTTTTTCCCGACCCCGTTGCCCGAAGACTGGAAAATAACGAGCGGTATTTTATTGAAAGCGCAACCGGCGTGAGTATCATCGTTTCCGAGGTGATGGGCTTCGCAAAGCTCATGCACACTATCGGCAACGAAAAATCGGTTGAGATTCTGAACGACATGATGATTGCCTTCGATGAAGCCGCCGCAAGGCACGGCATTGAGAAAATTAAAACCATCGGCGACACCTACATCGCTGCTGCGGGCTTGTTCAATCCTCAAATAGACCACGCCATTCACGCGGTGGATTTCGCGGACGACATTCGCAGCATCGTGCAGCGCATTGGGGCTGAACGTGGTATTGCGATTGACCTCAGCGCCGGTATTCATGCGGGCGACGTAACGACGTACCTCATCGGCAAGCGGAAATTCACGTTCGATATTATCGGCGAGACATTTATGATAGCCAAAGCGCTGTCGGGAGCAGCAGCAGAGCGGCGTGGAACGCTTGTGGTGTCGCAGTCGGTCTTTGAACTCACGCAAGGCTTGTACGAATTCGACACCGAGCCGCCGCTTAACTATGCAGGGCGCATGATGCTTCCGGTGTGGTCGCTGAAAAGCTCGAAATTGGCGATTCGAGAATAAAAACAAAAAGTGCTGAACAAAACATGGATGTAAGTATGACAACAAATGATATTCTCTTCTGGGTAATTCTTCTGAGCATCGCCTTTCCGGTAACGGTGGTGGCGCTCACGGAGCTACGGGCGCGTACTCACAGCGAATCGGCATTACAGCTTATTCGCATTACGACGAACTCGACCGCACCGCTCATTGCAGCGTGGGTGCTGGTGGAGAAAGTCTTCGGTATTCCGCGCACGGACACCATTTCCAAAGTGGTACAAACGCTCTGCTACGTCAGTGTGCTCAATATGGCGCTGCTTATGCTGAATACGTTTTTGGTTACGCGCCGCCAGCGTGAAGCCGCACGGAAGCAATCCACGACGCAGCAGGGGCAAACGCAGCAGGGTCCCTCGAAAGTGCTGTTAGATTTTTTTCGATTCATTGTCATTTTGGTTGGCACGGGCGTTGTGCTGGCGGTGGTGTGGAATGTGAACTTGGGTGGCGTCATTACGACGCTCGGCGTTGGGTCTATCATCATCGGTTTTGCGCTCCAAGACACGCTGGGAAGCATCGTCTCAGGGTTTGTAACGATGGTGCGTCGTCCGTTTGTGGTGGGCGATAAGGTTCTGATTGGCACGATGGAAGGCACGGTAACGGAAATTACGTGGAACTCCGTTGTTTTGCGCCAGCCCGACCGCTCGCTGGCGATATTACCTCAATCTGATGTTGCCAAGCGGGCGGTGGTGAATCTTACGCATCTGACGGGCAGCGAACATTCAGAGGTTTTTGTGGAATTTTCCAAACAGCACCCGCCGAATAACGTCAAGCGTGTGATGCTCTCGGCGCTGATGAGTACGCCAAGCGTGAGCCACAGTCCCGAACCGCTTATTCGCGTCCGCGACCACACAGACGTCAACATTCGCTATTCGGTGCGCTTCTGGACACCCGTGGGGGTATCGCCTTTGGAGACGCGCGACCAGTTTCTGAGCCGCTTGTGGTATATTGCCAAACGGTATGATTTGCACTGGGAATTACCCACGCGAAAAATTGTCCAAACGGCGGCGGAGCACCACGAAAACAGGATACTCACACAATACCGCGACGAATTGGCGACCGTTCCGCTTCTTTTCAAAATGGGTGGCGATGTACTGGAATACGTTGCCAAGGGCGCACTGCTGCACGAATACGCGGCGGGCGAATACATCGTGCGCGAGGGCGAAATGGTTGGTTCGCTCTTTGTGATTGTCGCCGGTGAGGCTCGTGCGCTGGTGAGCGACCGCGCCGGCAAGCAGCATCACGTCTTCACGCTCAAGTACGGAGAATTTTTTGGCGAATCGTCGCTTTTTTCGGGTCGCCCAAGCCCTTACAGCGTTACTGCTTCCAGCGATAGTAGTGTGGTCTTGCTGGATAAGCAAATGGTCAATCGTTTGGTAGAAAGTGATGCGATGCTGGTGAAAGAAATCGGGCGTGTGATTTCCGACCGCCGCGAGCGTATTATGGACGTGCAGACGGCGCGGTGAGGCGGTACGCCAAGAGAACCGAGAAAACTATTGAGAAAACTATCACTGAATTGCAGCGCGTGAAACTTTATGATTCGCATCATCACCGTACCGACAATGTGGCTCTATCGCTTGCTTGTGCGATGGGGATTTGTTCTGACTGCGCTGCTCACAATTATCGGCGGACGCTCTGTGGCGGCGCAAGAATCAAAGAGTACTGAAAAGGGGGCGGAGGCAAGCGGTCTAAGCGTGATAGACAGTCTGGAAGCAGTGCTGACGGTCTCCGGCGAAAAGCAGCGGGTGGTGATTTTGAACGAACTGACAGTGGAGCATTTCTATGTTTCGTTAGAAAAATCCGGTGCGTTCCAACGCGAGGCGCTTACGCTTGCGGAGAAACTGCAAGACCGTCACGGAATTGCGGTGGCAGTCATCAATGGTGCTTTCCTTGCACGGCTTTCCGGTAGTTATCAGGTTGCCATTGAGCGCAGCAGTGAAGCGCTTGCACTTTTTCGACAAATGGAGGACAAGCGCGGCATTGCAAGAGCGCTCTACAACTTGGGGCTGGCGCATCAGGCGCGGAGCGATTATTTGCAGTCGCGTTCGTATTATCTGCAATCACTCGCCGTCTCAGAAGCCATCGGTGATATTTTCCAAACCGCTCGCACACTCAATGCCATTTCGGAAGATTATTTCGGGCAGGGAGACATTGAGAAAGCGCTTGATTACGCGCTGCGCTCGCTGGAATTGCACCGCAAGTACTCGGATAAACGCTGGCTTGCTTTGCAACTGGATAATGTCGGCTATTTGTGCGAATACCACAAAGAGCCTGAAAAGGCGCTTAATTTCTACACAGAGGCGTATAACATTTTGACTGCACTCGGCGCAAAAGGTCAACACCGCTTGGCAAACAGCTACAAAAACCTTGCGAACGTTAATCGTGGGTTGAGGCGGTACGACGAGGCGCTTCGCTGGGCGCTGCTTGGGGTGCAGATTGGGGTGTACGAAAAATACGAAAGCCTGAACGGAGAGCGCGGCAGTTACAAGGCACTCGCCGATGTGTACGATGCGCTTGGCAACACCGATGCTGCGCTGGAGTGGAATAAACGTATTCTTGCGCTTCCATCGGCGCCGTCGCCGTACAACGTCGGTGTTTGCAGGGCTATCGTGCAAATCTACATCAAGCGTGGCGATTGCGCACACGCAAAGGAATATGCCACCAAAGGGTGGGAACTTGCCACGCATCTGGACAATCCAAAGGCGCTGGAATCTGCTGCAATGCAAATGGCGCAAGCAATGTCTGTGTGTGGCAATTATGCTGAAGCATACAAGTACCAAGTGCGCTATATGGCACTGCACGACAGTCTGACAAGCATTGAGAAAACCAAGCAAATAGCGCGGTTGCAGGCAATGTACGAACTGGAGCGCCAGCGCGAGGAGAACGAGCGCTTACGGAAGGAAAACACCGTGCAAGAATCCGTGATTACGCGCCAGACAATAGCCGTTATCGGTATTGCCGTGCTGCTGGGGGTGGCGCTTGTCCTTGCGCTGCTGTTTTACCGCACCGATGCTCGCAGAAAGCGCGTGAATGCACAGCTTCAGGATGCAAATACTGAACTGGACGCTGCCTTGCAGGATTTGAAAGAAACGCAAGCGCGTCTGGTGCAAAGTGAGCGCATGAATACAACCGGAATGTTGGCTGCGGGCGTGATGCACGAGATTAACAACCCGAATGCGGCGGTGATAGCGGCGCTCTACGACGCACAGAACCGTGTGCAGCGCCTCACGGAATATTTTCTGTCGTTGCTGGATGAAGCCAGTAAATCGTCCAAAAAAGCGGTACATTTTATGACGCTTACTGATGACGTGCGGCATACGCTGGATATAGCGGCGAAAGGTGCAGAGCGCATTCGGCATATCGCCTCCAATTTACAGCACTTCAGTAAACATCAGCGCTCCGGCAGCTATACAAGCTCCCTTTCGGTGGAACTTGCCGCCACGCTGGAGATTTTTCGCTATCAGTTCAAAGATATTGCCATTACGCCGGATGTTGCCTCCGGCGTTACGATTACGGGGAATATTGGCGAACTGAACCAAGTCTTCTTAAATTTGCTCGTCAATGCCGCGCAAGCAGGCGCTACGGCTATCAATATCACGAGTAAAAGCACGGTAGAAGGCGCTGCCGAGACGAGGCGCGTGGAACTGCGCATCAGCGACAACGGCAGAGGTATGACAGAAGAAGTGCAAGCGCATATCTTTGAGCCGTTCTTCAGTACCAAAGGCAGCGGCAACTCCGGCTTGGGGCTGAGCATCTCGAAGCAAATTCTGGAGCGTCATGGCGGCGATTTGCGCGTGGAATCGGAGGTGGGCAAAGGAACGATGTTTATTGTGGAGTTGTTTGAGAGCGGGAATTGAAATATAATGTACTTAGTCGCAAAATTATGATGCCGAAATTAACCCTAAGCCGTTGTTACCGAGCGGTTATCATCGAAGATGATTTTGAATTTCGTAAAGAATTGCATTTGCGCCTGACGTGGTATTTTCGCGGTTCGGTAGAGATAGTCGCCGAGGCAGGAAGCGTGGCAAGCGGTATAAAAGCCGTCGCCAAGCACAAGCCGGATATTATTTTTCTGGATATGGAGCTTCCCGACGGTGTTGGCTATGATGTGCTCGATGCGTTCCGCGACGAGGTGATGTACAACAAAGTTTGTACTCTCGTCATCAGCGCTTACGAACAGTACCTCAAAGGCGGCTTCCGACACCGGATAGCAGAGTATTTGCTCAAGGGATTTACCGAGCAAGAATTTGTTGATACCATTACCCATCTTTTGCAAATCGCAGAAGCGCAGTTTGCACCGGAAAAACCTGCTTTATCCACAGTCATAGAGCCGATAACAGAGATGACTGATGAGGACGAGGCGTATGTATGGATGACAACGCAGAATGGCTCTGTCCGGGTCAGTCCTGCGGAATGTCTCTATTGCGAAGCGGATTCAAAAGGAACAAACCTTGTTTTTCCCAATGGTCGGCATATTATCGTGAAAATGCTGCTCAAGGACGTGGAAAAGATATTCCGCCCCTACGGATTTCTCCGAATCCACTTATCTCATTGCATTAATCTCAGCGTTGTGGAGCGCACACATTCCCTGAACAATCCCAAGAAAGCAAGTTTAGAAATTCGGCATGGGCTGATTAAGCCTCCGAACAGCAGTCTCATTAAGGTTGGCAGAACGTATCTTAAAGTCGTGCAGTCTCATTTCCAACACATCTCGAACAAATAACTATGGCAACAATAATTTTAGAATCGAACTCCGCCGGAGAGATTCACACTGACGCTCCTGTATTGGACACGCCGCCGCCGGAGATTGCGGCAATTTTTCGGGAGTGGCAGCACTGCAATTATGAGTTTGCTTTTGCGCCGCATCGGTTTGGTCAGTCGTTGGACAAAATCCTTATGGATATGCAGAAGATAACGCACTATCTACCGGCATCGGCGGACGATGAGCTGGAGAAATACAACGCATTTGCGAGGACGATACACGGCGAAGAATACACCGCAGCAATGGTGCTGGATAAAGCAATGACCTCTGCCATGCAAACGAGCAAATACTACAAAATGGCGTTGAATTCGATTCATGCCGTTGGGATTACGCTGGACACAGAGTTGGAATTTTGCCAACGATACGTGAGCAGCCGCATACTGGAACGAGGGCAGTTCGAGCGCTTACATCATTTCACCAGTATTGCCGAAGACTTGTATTCGCCGGATAAGCCTCAGCTATTGCCCACATTTTTGATTCAGCCGTGGTACTCGCTCTTACTTCGGGGAGCCACAAACAGTAATGAAATGGTGATAGAGCATCACTTTGAGCAACATCCGACGCTCAGCGATGCGATTCTCTGCACTCTCAACACCGATAACATCCCGCTCCAATTCCCGTCGGATCCGCCCAACCCCCGGCAGCGTTCCACATGGCAAGTCCTCGAAGATCGTGTACAGCAATGTTCACTGTTAGGGCTGAAATACAGTGCCAAAGCAGAGGGTGATATTCTTCTGGCTCACAACGAAAACCTTCCTCCGGCGGAGGGCAAACGTGCACGTGCCGTGAGTATTGTTTTGACGCTCCCGCTTCTCACACCCGAACAGTGCCGGAGATTCCGTCTGGTGGTCTCTGATATTGCTCCCAGCCGAGGGAATGATAGTGAATTACTTGGCAAAATCTATGGGATGTCTTTTGAGAAATCAGAATGAGTGTCGGCTGAGGTGAATAATTTTCCCGTCTCCAAAAAATGTAGTTTTGGGTGCAAAAATCGAACTTTTTGTCCCGTCCATTCCTGTGGAGTCCCATCCATTCCAAAATGGCGAAAAGTGCTTGCGGTATTGTGGCGGTTTCTGTATTTATGCGCTTTCAAACAACGATATGCCTTCGGGGTCTGGGCTTTGGGAGGTATGTCAATGTTCGGTGCGGGAGGAATGGCTCACATCAAGCGCCGAATATTTTACGTTTTTCTGTGAGCTGCAATGTTTGGAGTTTTTATGAAGAAGTTTGTAGCCTTTGTGCTTGTTATTGTTTTCGGTAGTCTTACGCTGTCCAGCTGTGCGACAGTATTCAAAGGCGGGCAGAGCGCTGCTCGCTTGGTTGGTGTCAAAAAAGGAGATCCGGTAGAGGTGCTCAAAGATGGCGCAGTTATGCCCGTAGAGACTAGAGGCGAAGAGCAGTTTGTGAAATTGCCAGCGCAGAGCAGCCACGTTGTTACGGTAAAATACAAAGGTCAGGAGAAAAAACTCCAAACAACGCAAGTGCTTGGTGGTGGCTGGCTCATCCTTGATCTATTTTTGGGTGGCTTGGTGAGTATCATTGTTGATGCGGCAACGGGTAATTGGAATGAATTAACAGATTTATTGGTTGATCCGCCTGCTGCCGGAGCAAGTAAATAACGCGATAGAGTATGATAATCTTTGCCGCTCGAATGGAATATATCGGGCGGCAAAAAATTATGAGAAGTAAGAAATACAGCAATCGCTTTTTATTTACGCTAAAATCATCAGAAAGAATTTATGAAAAATATATTTACTCGCTACGGCTTGATTGTCGCTATAGCACTCATTAGCATTATCGTTGGTTGTACACAAAATACAAATAATCCAGATGTGCCTGATACAACAGGCATGACAGACCAAGAACTATTAAGCGAGCTCAACGCCGCACGGACGAATCCGGCACAATACGCTCAATACCTAGAATCCCTACGGAAGTATTATGATGGCAATTTGTATAAAGTACCGGGCGAGATTACTCTTCAAACGAATGAGGGCATTGGAGGTTTGAACAATGCAATTCAGTTCTTGAAATCTGCAACTCCACGGTCGGCACTGCGGCTTTCCAATGGTTTGATGAATGCTGCACGAGATCACGTTCAAGATACTGGTCCGAAGGGAATATCAGGTCATACAGGCAGTAATGGAAGTACGTTGGACAGCCGTATTTCCCGATATGGAAAATGGAACATTAAGTGCGGTGAAAATATAGCATACGGTCCTAAAACTGCGAGAGATGCGATCATACAGCTCATTATTGATGACGGAAATACAAGTCGTGGACATAGAGAAAATATCTTCGAGGAAAAATTCAAATTTGTTGGCACGACATCCGGTGTACATAAGACCCATAAAACAATGGCAATCCAAGTATTTGCCGCAGAATATACAGAATAATCTATCCCTCTAAAACTATGAAACAGTCTTTAATAACGTTTCTTGTCCTGCTGGTCTTCCTTTGCGAAAGAGGAAATGCTCAGTGCTTAATGAACAAGGTTTCTTTGAATGAGAGAATTGCTGAATCTACAGTTATTGCCGAATCACGTATTATCTCCAAAAAATCTGTTTGGGACAATCAACATCGCAGTATCTACACACTTAATGAAGTTGAGATCTATAAAATCTTCAAGGGTAAAATTCGCCAAGAGAGAATTACTATCGTAACTGAAGGCGGCATTGTGGACGGCGAGTCAGAAACCGTAACGCCGTCCGTGCAATTCAAGGTAGATGATATTGGCATTCTTTTACTCAAGCAATGCCGCAAAGAGAAAGAGCTTTCCAATGTTATACAAGGAGAAACTGTCTTTGAAGTAGTCGCTTCTTCGCAAGGGTTCTTGTTATATGACTTTGCTATGAATAGTGCAACTGATGTGTTCTCGCGCTACACCAATATATCGGAGAGCTTGTATAGTACAATTCAGGCTTTAACAGGTAATTCAATCCAAGAAATTAAGCCATTCTCATTTGGTGGCAATAATAAAGAAAAAAATGGACAGCTTAATGCAGGTGTAGAAATTAAATCATTCAGCCCTAAATCTATCTCTGCAGGTACTAAATCTGTTCTAACGATTCGAGGAACGGGGTTTGGTAGTATGTCGAATCGTAATATTTTTTTAACGGATGGAGATTCTCCTGAAAGAGGTTTGATTGCACCAGTTCCTCTGGAATATCTATCTTGGAACGATACCGAAATCCGCATTTACGTTCCTTCTCGTTGTGGTACTGGAAAGGTGTATCTTTACGAAAAGCAAAATGATATATGGACTCCAATTGCTACGTCTAAGGACACGCTATTGGTGCGATTCGCCAGAAGCAACGATTCTTATTCTACCAGAAATCCTGTGAATCTTGTCAATAGCAACCGAGATGGCGGATATACTTGGCAAATGTCGAAATCATTTGCGGAAAATACTGCAGCCCGGCAATCATTAGAATTGGTCTTTGATAAGTGGCGTTGTGTATCGGATGTTAATTGGAAATTAGGTCAATTAACCGATGTAAACACCAGTGTTCGAGACAGTCTTAATGTCATACACTTTGCACCTGCTAGTGAATTTTCATCAGGAACATTGGGTATTTGTACTTCGCGTACTTTATTGTGCGGTAGCACAACAGCATACGTTTCAGAGGCAGATTTGAAATTTAACAATACTGTGAGCTGGAATTTTTCTTCCGAGAAATGTCCGCCAACGCTACACGATTTTCAGAGTGTTGCATTACATGAGTTGGGGCACGCACTGCAGCTTGACCATGTTGTTGATACAAATGAGGTTATGCACTATGCGATAGGTAAGGGAACCATGAGAAGATTTCCCACCACGAATAGTATTGAAGGGGTGAAATTTGTCTTGCAGCAAAGTTCGCTATCACAACAATGCGGGCCCAGCAATATGTTAGCTGCTGCTCCACAGGTTAATTGTCAGTTGTTGATTACCACAGATGTGGATCAGTCTCAAGAAATAATGCAAGATTACGCTTATCCAATGCCATTTGGTGAGTCTTGTACAATTCAATTCAATGTTGAAAAGGCAGCAATGGTCAAACTTGAAATTTATGATGCGTTGGGGCGTAAAATTATGCAACCGCTAGAAAGTTTTCATAATTCAGGCAATTATACGACGCTAGTGAGCTTTCAAGGCTATTCCAAAGGAGTTTATTTCTATCGACTACAGATCGGTAATAGAATTGTTAGTAAGTCAATCATTCGGGGGCTTTAATTAGCTTAAATCCAAGAGTTACGGGCTAATGATTTAGCCAGCCACTCCCCTCAGCGAAATACTCTCCACACACACAAGCACACGCCCGCTCCGAAGTACTTCTCTTCCGGCGGGCGTATTTGTTCTGTGCTACGCTCGTTTTACGTTTGACGGTTATGTTGATTTTGTGTAGTTTGAAGCGTCGGAGTTCTGCACTCCTCCTGACGCTCATCGCCCAAGTAAGCATACCAAGTTTTGACCGCCCGAAACACCTTGATTATCACGCTCCAATCAAGGAAGTTATTGGTGTGTCAAAAGTTTACCTGAATAATACGCAAGTGCGTATATTGCCGTTATGAAACTGTTTTTTCTTCTTTTGGTTATCGCGCCGTGTCTTGCCCACGCGCAGCACGCGCCCGTGAATATTCCTCCTCCAAAGGCGGGAACGGTTTTGCGCAGCCTTGACCCCAAGAAAGACATGACGCATTACATCCATCGGCTCTGGCAGGCGGAACAGGGATTGCCACAGAACTCCGCGCAGGCGCTCTGCCAGACGCGGGACGGATACCTGTGGATAGGCACAGAAGAAGGTCTGGTGCGCTTCGACGGTGCGCGGTTCACCGTCTTTGACACCAAAAATACCCCGGGGCTAAAAGCAAACGCCATTCAAGCATTGCTCGAAGACCGCTCCGGTGCGCTCTGGATAGGCACAAGCGGTGGCGGCGTAAGCAGGTGGAAAGATGGGCGCTGCACAGCATACACTACGGCAGAAGGCTTGTCAAGCGACTTCGTGAGTTCACTCATGGAAGACCGCACTGGGGGCGCACAATCCGGCGTGGGCGGTGGCGCAATCTGGATAGGCACATTGGGCGGTGGCGTGAGCTATCTCAAAGACGGGAAGTTTACATCGTTGACCACGCAAAATGGCTTGTCGCACAATCTCGTTTTTACGCTGCTCCAAGACCGCACGGGCGATGTCTGGATAGGCACAAATGGTGGTGGCGTGAACAGGCTGCATAACGGCGTTTTAACGGCATACACCACGCAAAATGGCTTGTCGCACAATCTCGTCCGGGCGCTTTTGGAAGACCGCGACGGGGCGATTTGGATAGGGACGTTTGGCGGCGGGCTGAATCGGTTCAAAGACGGCAAGTTTACCACCTTTACTACCAAAGACGGTCTTGCGCACAATCTTGTCTGGTCGCTCCGAGAAGACCAATTGGGAACGCTCTGGGTCGGTACCTTCGGCGGCGGGCTGAATCGGTTCCGTGATGGCGTTTTTTCTACATTTTCCACGAAGAATGGGCTTTCAAGCGACCTCGTGCGTGCCATACTGGAAGACCGCGAAGGAACGCTCTGGGTCGGCACGGTCGGCGGGCTGAATTGCTTCAAAGATGGCATATTTACAACGTTCTCCACGCTTGATGGTTTGTCCCATGATGTCGTCCGAACGCTCACGGAAAAAAGTGTGCAGGCGACCGCAAAAGGAAGCACGGGTGTGCATAAAGAAATGTGGCTCGGTACGTTTGGTGGCGGCGTGAACTTGCTTCGGGACGGCAGGGCGCAGGCGTGGACAGACCGCACGGGTCTTTCGAGCGACATTATCTATACACTCTTGGAAGACCGAAGCAGGGGCGACAATGCCGGAGCGCTCTGGATAGGTACAAATGGTGGCGGATTGAATCGGCTTCAGAATGGTACAATTACCACCTACAATACGAAAAATGGTCTGGCGAACGATGTGGTGTATGCCCTTGCGCAAGAATCACGCTCTGGAGCGCTCTGGATAGGCACAAATGGCGGCGGATTGAACCGTTTGGCATCGGGAAAATTCACTAATTACACCACCAAAGACGGCTTATCGAGCAATAACGTGCGGACGCTGCTGCTGGAAAACCGCAGCAATGATGAGCAATCGGAAACGCTGTGGATAGGCACGGTGGGCGGTGGGCTGAATAGGCTCAAAGACGGGCAATGTACCGTGTTCACGACCAAAGACGGTTTGTCGCACAACAACGTGCGCTCGCTCTTCCAAGACCGCGAGGGAACGTTGTGGATAGGCACGGTGGGTGGGGGGCTGAACAGATTCAAGGACGGCAAATTTACGGCATTTACGACCGCAATCGGTCTTTTCGATGACGTTGTGCATTGTGTGGTGGAAGACGATTACGGCTACCTGTGGATGTCGTGCAACAAAGGCATTTTCCGCGTTCGCAAGGGTGATTTGAACGCTGTTGCCGAAGGGAAATTGTCTGAATTTCCGTGCGAATCCTTCGGTATTACCGACGGTATGCGGAGTGCGGAGTGCAATAGTGGTAATCCGGCAGGCTGGAAAGACCGCGATGGGCATTTGTGGTTCGCAACGATGGCGGGCGCTGTAACGGTCAATCCGGGCACGGTGCTTTCACGCGCCAATAGCATCGCGCCGCCGGTTATTATCGAAAGTATTATTGCCGATAGTGTCCGGCTGGACGTATCCTCTCCGGCAA
>Ga0075163_10008776_pt1 | contig 13284 bp, 8 predicted proteins | sample JI1023141ADNA_FD_71478 | JGI IMG/M metagenome (GOLD analysis project Ga0075163, IMG submission 71478) | Wastewater effluent complex algal communities from Wisconsin, to seasonally profile nutrient transformation and Carbon sequestration -... | ecosystem: Engineered > WWTP > Effluent > Algae...
GGAAACGCCGGTACTACCAATACAGTAATTCTAAGGGGAGATCTTACCCAAAATGGTGTATTCCAGCGTGCAGGTGGGGTTTGTACGATTAGCTTTATCGATTTATCCAATAGCCTTCAAACCTGGTCGCAAACCGGTTCACAAACAGGTGGAATCTCGTGGGTTGTAGGTAACGGTTCAACCACAAATCAGGTACAGCTACAAACCAATGTTAGCCTTGGTACAGGAACTCAAACCTTAACTGTAAACAATGGTGCTACTCTGGATTTTCAGGCCAATATTCTGACCGGAACCAACACCAGCTTTAGTATGGGAGCCACTGCAATCCTGAAAATTGGGTCTCAGTATGGCATTACCACTGCAGCAGCCGGTGCAACATCGGGCAATCTCCAAACATTGGTTGCCGGAAGGACTGTGGCCGCAACTGGTACATTCATTTACTCTGGAGCAGTGAACCAAAATACAGGTAACTTATTGCCTGCCACCTTAACAGGAACAGGAAAAATTACCATTGCCAATACCGGCACATCGGGCAACAATACCGTAACCCTAACCACCAACAATACCACTACACCTCAGCTCAATCTCAATTCGGGACTGTTTGCCATTGGTGCGGGTCAAACCATGATCATAACCAGTGGTGGTACTGTCAATGCAACGAGTGGTGATTTTGCCACCGGCAGTACAGGCGGTATGCTTCGGTTTTCAACACCTTCCGGAGGATCATTCACAGGGACTTGTAGTCCGTTTAGTGTGGAAACCAATGGCAATCCATGCGGTGTCAAGTTTGGATCTGGTACGGTTACCATCCAAAGTGGTGGCGTTTTCAATATCAATGCAGGTGGCTTTGTCAATACCAATGCACCGGCCTACGCCTCTGGATCATCTCTCTGGTATTTGACAGGTGGAAATTATGGTCGGGGTCTGGAATGGAGTTCCACCTCTGGTAAAGGATATCCACACCATGTAGTTGTATCATCTTCTACGCTCAATCCAGCTGCTGCGGGTGCCGTAAATGCCAATGTTCCTTTTCAATGTGCTGGTAATCTTACCATTAACTCGAGTGGAAACATTTATATGGATTTTGGTGGTAACAATATGACCGAAGATCTTCGGGTGTTAGGCAACCTCAATCTGGTTGGCCAACTTTCGGGTTCTGGCTCAGTAGGGTCTGATATCTTCATAGGTGGCAATTGGACAAATAACGGAGTAGCTACCACGAATTTCTTCCCGAATGGCAGAGAAGTAACCTTCAACGGAGGCTCTGCGCAGAGTATTGGTGGAAGTAACAGTACCGTTCCTTCTTTTGCATTTCTTGCCATCAGCAATTCCAGTGGTGATGTTACCGCCAATGTTCCCTTAACGGTAATCAACAGGCTACAGCTCAATACCGGAAAGCTAATCATGGGCAATAATAATCTGGTGCTCAATGCAGGCGCAGCTGCCATGACTTCAGGTGATGAAAACAGTTATGTGGTAACAAATGGCACAGGTGTTTTCACGCAGAATGTGCTGAATAACTCAAACGACTTCTGGTTCCCAATGGGACCTTCTACCAGTCAGTTTGCGCCTGTTACGCTTAACCAGTCCGGCACAGGTGTTACTGATAATATTTCAATTCGGGCCAAGACGGCTCCAACTTTCGACCAGGCGGTGAACGATCCAACTCAAATGGTAGGAGCCCAGTGGATTATAAATGAAGGAACTGCGGGCGGAAATGACCTGAGAACTACGTTTGGCTGGAGACTTCCAAATGAAGGAGCTGGATTCGACAGGTCAGCCGCTGTATTCCATGGTAACTGGACTGGTACTACCTGGGCAGTAAGAGGAACCAACGCAACCGCAGGTTCAGATCCTTATTTCTCCACATGCCTTGTTGTAAAAAAATATACTGGCAATCTAGCCAACCAGCTTTTTGCCACTGGAAACATAAATGGGTTCTTACCATGTATGCAGACCTTGAATCCAGGCGGGGACTGGAACACAGCATCCACCTGGTTTGATGGATTTGTGCCGCCTCCAAGTGCTCTGGTTTGTATCAGCCATCCTTTAACGATAACCTCTGCTTTTACGCCAAGTCCAGGAGGTGTGACATTTAATGCAGGAGGCTCAGTTGCCATTTCTAATGGATTCACGCTTGGTATAGAGGCAGGAGGTTTTATCAATAACAACTCTGGTGGTGTCCTTAATATGACTACTGGTACCATCAATCTGGAAGGTCTGGCAACTGTTGGAGGGTCAAATGCTATTGCTTTTAATAATCTTCAGCTCAACGGAAATACGACCTTGACCACCACTCCAACCATTAACAATGAGCTGGAAATTCTACCAGGTGGTTTCATCCTTTCTGCAACCGGCCCAAATTATGCGGCAGCTTCAACCTTAAAATACAATACTGGAGGTAGCTACAACCGCAATAACGAATGGAATGCAACCTCTGGCGCTGGTTTCCCAGCCAATGTGCTGGTTACGGGCAGCACCAGTCTCAATATTTCTAATGGAAGCAATACTGCGAGGGCCATTTCAGGCAATTTTCAAGTTGATAATGGATCATCTGCTACGATGAGCGCAATGACTGGTAACCTGACAGTTCCGGGTAATTTCACCTTGAATGGTAGCTTTACCCAGTCTTCTGCCATTGGTGGCGATATTGTTCTGGGCGGTAACTGGACTTCAGGAGCATCTGCTGCATTTACTTCCAATAACCGGGATGTGAGGTTCAACAGCAGCACTTCTGGTCAGTCAATCACGGTAGGTAATGGTCTTTCATTCGGATTTTTAACCATCGACAACAGCAGCACAGGCGTTACCCTCTCTACCGATATCAGGGTCAATACTTTCCGGGTGAATGGTAGCCGTACCTTTAACCATGGTTCCAATAAGATTATTGTGAATACCGGAGGTAACGTGCTCATTAATGGTACATTTAATGCAAATGCCGGTACCATTGAATATACCGATGGTGGCGACTTTACCAACAATGGCACCTTCAACAGAGGTACATCAACTCTAGATTTTCTAGGTACGCTTCCAGGCCAGGTAACTGGGTCTGTTCAAACTAATTTTCACAATATCTTCCTGGCACCAGGCTCAGGTATCAACTTTGCATTCGGAGGTGCTCCTCGTGGCAGGGTATCCGGAACGCTTCGAATTAGGGCGGGCAGTTATGTAACGGGAAGTGCCCCAATTTATGAGCCAGGTTCTACCCTACAATATTCAGGAGGAGGCACGTTCAATAGAAACACCGAATGGGATCCGATTACGGTACAGAACGTAGAGGTAACCAACAATACCACTTTGTATTGTGGATTTAATGGCACTACCTTCTCACACACCATGGCCGGTAACCTTACCGTAAATACGGGTTCTACTTTCGATATGACATCCAACAACCTCGCCAACATGACTGTGCCTATGCAGGTTGGAGGAAATGTAGTACTCACAGGTACGCTTTTATTATCCAACTCGGCAGGTGGCGACCTGGAAGTAGGTGGCGACTTTATTAACAATGCAGGGACCTTTACCTGTAATGGAAGGCTCACCACTTTTAACGGTACTGTGAATTCTGCCATTTCAGGCAGCACGAATACCAATTTCTGCCTGCTTACGGTAAACAAAGCAAGTGGCAATACCCTAACTGCCTCGGTTCCATTCACAGCTTCACTTGCAGGAGGTGCAATTGTCCGGGTGCAGGGCGGAACCTTTGATTTAAATGGCCAGGCCATTACACTAGGGGGTGGTACCAATACACTTCGGGTAGATGCCGGTTTTGCAGATGGACAGACCTTGAAAACTGGAGGCACCAACATTGGTTCTTTTGGTGCCTACACCAGCAATGGCGTTACCACTGCAACCCTAGGCGGAAAAGTCGATTATTCGTCTGCCTCTGCCGAAACGCTTATTTCGGGCGTAACCAACTACAATATGCTCTGGATAACCGGTGGAGCTACCAAATCTATTACACAGAATACTACGGCCATTGGCGATGTCAACATCGACCCGTCAACCACACTTGATTTTGGTGCCACTGCCTCCATTCTGAACGCCCAGGCCGATGTGATCAATGCTGGAACCACCACCGGATCTGGCACAGGTAAAGTCAACCTGAATGGTTCTTCAGTTCAGGACATCAGTGGATCAGGTACATTTAGAAATCTGGATCTCAATAATAGTGCGGGTGCCAATTCCATCGGCTCTACCACAATCAGCAGTAAACTCAACATCCTGAGTGGAAAGCTGAATACTGGCAGCGATACCATCTATCTGGCATCTGCAGCCCAGATCACAGAAACCTTAGGCGCAACCGACCATTATGTGGTAGGGAACCTGAAAATGTATAGGAGTGTAGGTACTGCTGCCGAAAATTTTGGGGGAATGGGCTACGCCCTAACCGCCGGCTCCGACCTGGGTCTGGTATCAATCGTGCGTGCTTCGGGCCAGGCTATCACCGGTGTTTCAGGTTTTTCCAGCATTAACCGCTATTGGAAAGTCATACCAACCATTCAGCCTGCGCTGCCAGATCGGAACCTTACCGTTACCTGGCCTTCGGAAGATGACAACAGCAGGGACATGACTGTGCTTCAGCTCTGGAAAAGCCCTGATGGTATTTTGCCTTACGTTCCGGTTGGATCTCTGCAAGATGTTAGCGCCACAGATCCACGCTCTGCGGTTTACAACGGAATCGTGAGTTTCTCTGTGTTCACGGCTTCCGATCTCAACAATCCGTTGCCTGTAGATCTTCTGTCGTTTACCGGTAAGCTGGCAAATGGACATGCCCAGCTCAACTGGATTACCGCTTCGGAAAAAGAAAATACCGGGTTTGATGTGTTGAAGTCTGACAACGGACGGTCGTTCGAAAAAATTGGTTTTGTATCTGGAAAGGGCAATGCCGACGGCAATACAAACTATTCGTTTACGGATCGTAACCTGAAGAAAAGTGCTTATTATCAATTGGTACAGCGAGATGGAAATGGTACAGAAACCTTCTCTTCGGTGGTTTTCATTTCGCCTGTAAATGGATCGGGTACCAGCGTATTGATTTATCCAAATCCAGGAACTGAGGGATTCAAAATTAAACTGAACGGGCTGGAAGAAGGAGCTTCTGAGGCAACTGTTTCCATCCACAGTATCGAAGGAAAGTTAATTTTTACCTCAACGGGATCTATCTCCGAACTGAATGGCCTGGTTTCTAAATCTTTTAGCAACCTCCCTGCCGGTATGTACAATGTAAAAGTTCTGGTAGATGGGGTTGGCTACCACACCAAATGGACCAAACAATAGAAAAATAGGAATTGAAAATGATAAGCGCCCCGGCATTGTTCGGGGCGTTTTTGTTTGCTGATTATTTTTTATTTAGAAGCGATTTAAATAAAAGACCTGGATTTGGGATTTTTCCAAATAAAATTTTGATAACTCTTTTAAAATCAAATGTTTATTTTGATTTTATGGCCAGATGCAGTTTAAAAGGTTATAGCGTCGGTTTTATTTCATCAACCTATTGATAGATTGCATCCCCTTTTTTACCAACACCTTACCAAATTTTATGTCCATTCTCATCCGCAATGGAAGAGTGATTACTGCCTCAGAAAATGCAATTGCCGACATTTTTATTGAAGGAGAAACCATAACCGCAATTGGCACCCGATTGGAGCAAACGGCAGACTATGTTATTGATGCGTCTGGCAAGTATATTTTCCCAGGAGGTATAGATCCCCATGTGCATTTGGATATGCCTTTTATGGGTACATCGTCTTCCGACAATTATGAAACCGGAACCCGGGCCGCACTTTATGGAGGCACCACCATGGTGATCGATTTTATTTTGCAAACGCAAGGAAAGTCGCTTCGCCACGCACTGGAAGCCTGGCAGGGCCGCTCAAACGGCAATGCTGTTGGTGATTATTCATTCCACATGGCCGTTACAGATTTTAACGATCAGACAAAGGAGGAGATTAGGGAACTGATTGAACAGGAAGGAATTACTTCTTTTAAAACCTTTATGGCCTATAAAGGAGCCCTGATGATAGACGACCGGCAGATGATTGGGCTGATGCAGGAAGTGAAGAAGTACGGTGGTTTGGTTACCGTTCATGCCACGAATGGCGACATGATTGACTATCTGATCGCCAAACACCGGTCCGAAGGCAAGATGGCGCCGCTCTACCACTACCTGTCTCAACCGGAAGTTACAGAGGCAGAAGCCAGTGGTCGCTTTGCAGCTTTGGCCGGATACACAGAAGTAAATGGGTACATTGTGCACATGACTTGTGAAGGGGCGCTCAATGCCATTCGGGATGCGGCCAAACGAAATCATAATGTAAAAGCGGAAACCTGCATTCAGTACCTGATGCTGGATGCTTCTTTATACGAACAGAATTTTGAAGGAGCCAAATGGGTTATGAGTCCGCCGTTACGGGAGAAAAAGGACCAGGCAGCCCTTTGGGGCGGAATTAACCAGGGTGCCATTCAGGTAGTGGCTACAGACCATTGCCCATTTAAATGGGAACAAAAACTGATGGGAAAAGACGATTTCTCCAAAATACCAAACGGGCACCCTGCCATTGAACATCGCATGGAATTGCTTTTCAGCGAAGGAGTTGCAAAAGGAAAGATCAACCTGAGCAAGTTTGTGGAGGTAAACAGTACCAATGCTGCCAAGATTTTTGGCATGTACCCGCAAAAAGGAACGATTGGCATTGGTTCTGATGCAGATCTGGTCATTTTTGACCCGAGCGAAAAACACACCATCTCTGCCCAAACGCACCATATGAACGTAGACTATTCGGCATACGAAGGGGTTGAAGTGACAGGGAAAGTGAAAACGGTTTTGCTGAGGGGAAAAGTAGTGATCGACAACAACCAATGCCTTGCGGAGAAAGGGAACGGGAAATACATTAAGCGGAAAACAACTGCGATGTAACCTCAAAGCCTCTGCCAACTCTGCGGTTAATAAATTAAACAAATGCGAAACATTAAATCAGGCCTCATTCAACTTTCTCTTCCTAAAACCGAAGGTGAAGGTACCATACAGGAAATTTGTGATGCTATGTTGCAGAAGCACATTCCTTATATAGAAGAAGCCGGGAAACAAGGAGTCCAGATTCTCTGTTTCCAGGAAATTTTTAATACGCCATATTTCTGCCCCGGACAGGATGCAAAATGGTATGCATCAGCAGAATCGGTACCAGGCCCAACTACCGAGCTCATGCAGCAGTATGCCAAAAAGTACAACATGGTGATCATTGTTCCAGTCTATGAAAAGGAACAAGCCGGCGTTTTGTATAATACCGCTGCAGTGATCGATGCCGATGGCACTTATTTGGGTAAGTACCGCAAAAACCATATTCCCCATACCGGTGGATTTTGGGAGAAATTCTTTTTTAAGCCGGGAAATCTGGGCTATCCGGTTTTTCAGACCCGATATGCAAAAGTAGGCGTTTATATATGTTATGATCGCCACTTTCCGGATGGGGCAAGGTGCCTTGGACTTAATGGTGCCGAAATCGTTTACAACCCATCTGCTACCACCGTTGGGCAGTCGCAATATTTATGGAAACTGGAACAACCTGCACATGCGGTTGCCAATGGCTATTTTATGGGGTGTATCAACCGGGTAGGGTCCGAAAAGCCATGGAACCTGGGTAAGTTTTATGGTACCAGTTATTTCGTAAATCCGCTGGGCCAGATCATTGCCGAAGCTTCCGAAAACAACGACGAACTTCTGATCGCCGATTTCGATCTTGATCTCATTGACCAGGTCCGCAGTAAATGGCAGTTTTTCAGAGACAGAAGACCGGAGACGTATTCCGAAATTGTACGTCCCTAATTCATTAATAGAAATGATGAATGATGAATTAGGAATTAGGTATACGCTTAATCTGGAAGCGAATTATGAAATTCTTTCGGAGCCAAATTCAGTATTTGGAAATCCTGTAAAAGACAAGAGTTTTGTTTTTGCCCTGGACATTATAAAAATTAGTCATTTGCTTCAATATGGGAAGAAAGAGTGTGTGCTGAGTAAGCAGCTTTTTCGATCCGGAACTGCGATTGGAGCGCTGGTAAGGTCACAAAATGCAGAAAGCAAGGCTGATTTTATCCATAAACTAGCCATTGCCCAAAAGGAGTGCGATGAAACTATATACTGGATAGACCTTCCTGGAGCGGCAAGCATAATTCCAGATGATCGATTCACAAAGTTACATGCAAAGGCTGAGGAACTACCACGGTTACTTCGAAGCATAGTTTTAACCACCAAAAATAACCTGAATGCTTCAAAATGAAGCCTCATTCATAACTTATCAATCATAATTCATAATTGAGATGAGCGAATTTAAACGCCCCCAAACCGAAGCTGAATACAACGCCAATTTTAAGGCGAAGAAGCCATTGATGAACCAAACAGAAGCATATGTGGAAAGCTCCCGTTGCCTGTTTTGTTACGATGCACCGTGTATGCATGCATGCCCAACCCATATAGATATTCCACTGTTTATCAAGCAAATCCATACCGGTAATGTGGAAGGGGCTGCCAAAACCATTTACGATATGAACTGGATGGGCAATGCCTGCGGAAAGGTATGCCCTACCCAGGTTTTGTGCGAAGGGGCCTGTGTATACAACCACTCACATGTGAAACCAATCGAAATTGGGAGGCTTCAGAATTTTGCCACCTGGAAAGTGATTTCGGACAAAAAGCCGCTTTTCAAAACCGGAACCCCGAACGGAAAGAAGGTCGCCATTATTGGTGCCGGGCCCGCCGGACTTTCGTGTGCGGCCGAACTGCGAACCATGGGTTTTGAAGTAGACGTGTTTGAGGCAAAATCCAAACCATCGGGATTAACAGCCCATGGTACAGCACCTTACAAAATTACCAATGAAGAAGCGCTTGGAGAGATCGATTATCTCCAGAACCAACTCGGCTTCAACATCCGCTACAATTCTCCCATCGAAACCGATGCTCAACTCCGGGAACTGGAGCAGCAGTACAGCGCTATTTTCCTCGGTGTTGGCATCGGGCCTACTTCATCGCTGCGGGTACCGGGCGAAGATAAAGCGGGGGTGATAGGTGCCGTTGAGTTTGTAGAAGAGCTTCGTTTTCAGAAGCATAACAGAAAAGTTCCGAATAGGGTAGTGGTATTGGGTGGTGGCAACACCGCCATGGACGCCGCTTCTGAATCGGCCAGAATGGGAGCCGATAGGGTTTACCTTGCCTACAGAAGAGGCAAAGAAGACATGGGAGGCTACTGGTTTGAATACGACCTTGCCATCAGTGCTGGCGTAGATCCGGTTTTTTATGCAAGTCCGGTAGAAATTTTGGGTAATGGCAGTGCCACCGGGGTTAAATTTATACGGACTCAAAATGTGAATGGTAAATTAAGCGAGGTTCCCGGTTCCGAATTTGTGATTGAGTGCGACATGGTGATTAAGGCCACTGGCCAGGCCAAAATGGGATCGCTTTTTTCTATGATTCAGGGACTTACACTCGATGGTTCCAACCGAATTCTGGTAGATCCGAAAACGTACCAAACCTCAAATCCAAAATATTTTGCTGGTGGCGACGCAGTAAATGGCGGCGCCGAAGTGGTAAACGGAGCGTTTGAAGGTAAGAAAGCAGCGAAGGGAATACAATCTTTTTTAATGATGAATCCTTAATGATTAATTATCAGATCAATCCATGTTTACCAGATCATCGCTTCTCTATTCATCATTTATCATTCCTAATTCATAATTAACAATGGCAGACTTATCCATCAATTTTGCAGGCATAAAATCACCCAATCCTTTTTGGCTGGCTTCGGCACCGCCAACCAACTCCGGTTACCAGGTTATGAAAGCCTTCGATGCCGGCTGGGGTGGAGCGGTGTGGAAAACCCTCGGAGTTCCGGTTATCAATGTATCGAGTCGATACGGTGGCCTCAACTATCGGGATACCCGGATGTCGGGTTTCAACAATATTGAGCTCATAACCGACCGACCGCTGGCCGATAACCTGCGAGAAATAGAAGAAGTTAAGAAATACTGGCCCAACCATGCCGTGATTGCCTCGCTTATGGTAGAAACCAAGGCCGAGTGGGATCAAATTATCCTCGATGTGCAGAATGCTGGTGCCGATGGCATAGAACTGAACTTTGGCTGTCCACATGGTATGTGCGAACGGGGTATGGGCTCGGCAGTAGGCCAGGAGCCTGCGGTGCTTAAAACCATAGTAGAATGGGTAATGAGTACGGCTAAAATTCCGGTAATCACGAAGTTGACACCGAATATTACTCATATAGAAGAGCCAGGACTGGCAGCTGTACAAGGCGGAACCGATGCGCTATCCCTCATCAACACCATTAAAAGTATTATTGGTATAGATCTGGATACCTATGCACCTTACCCTGTGGTAGATGGCCAAGGGTCTAATGGTGGGTATTGTGGTCCGGCCGTGAAACCCATAGCCATGAATATGCTGCGCCAACTTGCTCAGCATCCGCAAATTGCAGGTACTCCCATCAGCGGAATTGGCGGCATCGAAACCTGGCGGGATGTTGTGGAATTTATCCTTTTGGGAGCCACCTCTGTTCAGGTTTGTACCGCCGCCATGCACTATGGTTTTGGGATTGTGCGGGAAATGGAAGCCGGACTGGTAAAGTTTATGGATGAGCGTGGCTACAACACCATTTATGATTTTGCCGGTAAAGCCCTTCCGAATGTGAAAGAGTGGAAAGAGCTGAACCTGAAGCACAAAGTAGTGGCCAGTATTAATGAAGATAAGTGCATAGGTTGCCAGCTCTGCTACATTGCCTGCGAAGACGGTGCCCACCAGGCCATTGGTCTCGATACCGACGCTACCAACCGCAAGCCGCACATTATTGAAGAAAACTGTGTGGGTTGTAACCTATGCTCATTGGTTTGCCCTGTAGAGCAGTGCATTACTATGGTGAAGAAAGACGATGGCACCCAGCACCTTACCTGGCAGGAACTTGGCCAAAATGGTGGACAACCGACTGTGTTCAACGATGAGAAAGCTGGTGGCCGACACCATTGGGTACCCGAACCAGCAGAGGCCCTTAAGAAGCGGAAAGTGGTGGAGTGGTAGGTTGAAATCTAAATGCCTAATCGTTTAACACCTTTTTTATTAGGCCAATCATTAGTCATTTTCTAATCGTGATACGGCTCTTTTTCTCCTGATGAATTTCTTTTGAAAATCATCAGGCGGTCTTGTTTTTGGATGAAACCGGGAATACGATGGTGTTAGCCGTGCGCTGGCCGAATCTCACCGAACATCTCCGAAATTTTAGTTTTTTCTTTTTAAACTGGCTGTCGGTTAGATGCTTACCTAAATTTTACGGTTATGACTTTTTTGTATGCCATTCTTTTCCTTTTGCCTTTTATTCTGGTACCGTGGCTCTGTGCCTGGCTATATTGTTCCAAAGGCTGGATCAATCAAATGCAATCGTATCTGCTCAATGGGGTAATCATGTCTTTGCTCCCATTTGTCTGGCATTTTTTTCAAGACCCGATTGAGGTATCCAACCAGATTCCTCTTTTCTCGTCAGCTTCTATTTTCCTGCTATCCAATCTGGTTTTTGGCATTCCGACAGCACTTATTAACCAGATTCTGATGAATTTTTTAATGCACCAGCCGGCAAGTCACCATGGCCAAACGGCAGAACCCGGCCCACAATTGTAAGAAGAGGCGGTTCCGAAGGTTAACCCTCCACCCTTATTTATTCAAGGCTATTTTGCCCTCGATTCTTCCTTTTTTGAAAACCTGTCTGCCTTTGTCTATTCCTTTCCGCAGTTCTTTTTGTTGTTCAACCGGCAAGGCAACCATTTCAGAACAGGCCTGGGTGCAACAGCCATTATACTGGGCTGCACATTCCGGGCACTGAATAAACAACAGGTGGCAGGCTTCATTGCGGCAATTGGTGTGGGTGTCGCAAAGTGTACCACATTGGTGGCAATGGCTGATGATTTCTTGTCCAATTTTTTCGCCCAGGCGTTCATCAAACACAAAATTTTTGCCTAGAAACTTGTTTTCTAAACCTTGGGCGCTGGCATCTCTGGCGTACTTTATGATGCCCCCTTCCAACTGGTATACCTTTGGAAATCCTCTGTGTTTGAACCAGGCTGAGGCCTTTTCGCACCGGATTCCCCCCGTGCAATACATCACAATATCTTTATCTTCCTGGCCCTTAAGCATTTCTTCTACAATCGGCAGCGAATCCCGAAAGGTATCTACATCAGGCAAAATCGCATTTTCGAAATGGCCCACTTCACTTTCGTAGTGATTGCGCATATCAATCAAAACGGTACCAGGTTGCGATACCAGTTCGTTAAAGGCACTTGCCGATAAATGGGTGCCTGTGTCTGCCGGGTTAAAACTGCTGTCGTCCAGTCCGTCGGCAACAATCTTTTTCCGAAGCTTTACTTTTAGCACCGCAAACGAAGCAGGATTGTCTTCCACAGCCAGATTCAGGCGGTTTCCTTCCAGAAAAACAATATCATGGAGAGCAGAAACAAATCTTTCCCAGTTTGCTTCGGGTACCGAAACCTGGGCATTAATGCCTTCGGCCGCTACATAAATCCGACCTAAAACACCGATTGGCTCCAGCAAAAGATAGAGGTGATCCCTGAAAATTTGCGGGTTTGGCAGGGGATGGTATTTATAAAAAGAAACCGTACGGCGGGGTATCGGGTTTTGTTCTACCCTGGCTTTCAGCAGTTTTTTATTGACGGCGTTGTGGAGTTTCATATTTGACTCAATGCTGGTGATTAATCCAATGCGAAAGACGTGCAATGTCTTCCCGGTCAATGTGTTGAATGTTTTTTTCTATCGATAAGGCAGGGATGCAACACGCAATATCCAACAGGGTAATCCGGGTAGAGTCTGCAAGTGGATGCACCAGAATGGCGTCGTTTGAAATGGACTTTACTGTTCTGGTTTGCCGGATCCATTCTTTTACTTCTGCTATTTCTGCCATGTGGCAAAGGTCAGAAAAATCGATGGTTATTTAGCGACAGAAGCCAGCCATCAGCCTGATTTTAGTCTGATTGCCGTGTCATTGAAGCGTTTGTTGTATTCTTGTAGGGCTATGCGCTTGCGTTCTTTTTTGGGGTGTTTGGTTCTTTTTTGTACCCAGCCATTTGTCTTTGCCCAGACTTTCAGTTTTACCGGTCCTTTGGCCATTCCCGACGATGGTTCCTGGAAATCTTTTCCGTTGCAGGTACAAGGTTTACCCGCTGTTTTAGATACAGTTACAGGATTGCAAACCGTTTGTTTTTCCATCAGCCACCAAT